>UEXL01000001.1_pt1 | contig 163288 bp, 232 predicted proteins | sample 1796671 | NCBI WGS metagenome assembly UEXL01 (sample SAMEA4772471, study PRJEB27181) | metagenome | reverse complement strand
CAAAGAACGCCATTAAGAAAATGGTAACTGGATTTACACAACGCCAATGGGTGAAATCTGATGATAAAAAAGTCAGGTCAGATTTTAAGCCCATCGCTATTACCACACTTTATGATGGTGGAGCCATGGTCGTTACTCAAGCCATCAAACATAAACATATTCATTATTATGCAGCCGAATCAGAAACCCAAAAACTCCGTTGGGCTCATAATCTAAAAGACAAGAAATTGATGAATATCTCAATCATCAATACTGAAAAAATCAAGGCACGACTAAAGGCTAAGGAGGATGCTAAAAATGCCGAGGAATGAGGATGTCCGAGTGGTTCATTGTGTCATTTGCGACAAAGAAGGATATTCCGATGAAATGGGGAGCCTCAATAATTTGAGAATGTGCGCTCAGTGTATGTTCCCACACATAGATTGGAAAAATCTTAAATAGGTGAAGAATCACAGGTGAGTTTATGGAAGAAATCAGTTGCGGACTTTGTGGGCCTGGACGACACGAAATACCAAATGTTAGCCAATACATTTTTGATGCCCATGTGGAAAATCCACTGGACTTTAAGCATCATCAAGCACTATCACTCTCTTTTATTGAAGCCATGGTTTCATCAGGTGTCAGACAAATCAACCTCTACATCACAGGATTGACTCCTGTTTTGACTTCATTCCTGAAGGTGTGGATGCAGACTAATGCAATGGTTGGACTCACACTTTACCACTATGATAGAGATGAGCAAACATACATACCCCAGGTGATGTGAATGGATATTTCTGCATGGACAGACGAACAACTGTTAAACCACGGTTGGACTTACGAGGGCATCCGTTATTATCGGTCACTTAATGTAGTCCCTGAAGAAGAAGAAAATTGGTATGCAGATGTTAAATCATCAAAATCTATTCTGCCTAAAGACAATAAAAAATATGTGCTAATTCTGCTTGCCATTGTGCTTACCGCAGGAATTTTTCTTTGGATGTGGTGATTACAGTGGAAATACAGGAATGTGAACACTGCAAATCAATAATCGCTCCCAATATCATGTGTGCTTGCACACTTTCAAAAACAGGTGAAGAAGAATGAAGATACGACGACTAATAGGAAAAATTACCTCCCCCGATTTTTGTGCCACTCCGCAGATTTGTGGCCTGGGGCGACCAAACATTTGGAACTTGCGACCACCGACTCTGTGTAATTCCCGTCAAATTTGATGAGGCAGAAGAATAAAAGGAGAGAAAATTATGTCAGCAAGAGTTTGTGAAATTTGTAGTGAAAGAAAGTCAGGTATGTCATATGGTGTGAGGGCTCTTTGTTTCACTTGCCGAGATTTGGCGGTTGAATATTATTTTGCCAATAGGGAGTGATTCTATGCTTAGTTGGATAATCTTCGTTTCTATTATAACTGCGATTCTATGGTGGCTCGGAGGCATTCTAAACATTGACCAGCACAAAACCATTATTCAAGAGAGAATTAAATTTGAAGATGAATAATCCTATATCGGAGTGGCTGAGTCTGGTTAAAAGCGCAGGGCTTAAATTCCTGTCCCAAAGTGGTTCGCAGGTTCAAATCCTGCCTCCGATACCATAGTGTTAAATAGGTTATCACCCTCATATATGAGTATGACTGTGCCACTGGAAGACCCCCCCGCAAGGTTTTAGAACGAACGAGATGAACGCCTTTATTGATGGTGTAGTAAAACAGATTGATGATTACTGTGAGACTCGTGATGCAGAAATCAGTTCATCACTAATCAAGACACTTATTAGTCGTCTTACCTTCCTGCGTCCATAGTATTAAATAGGTAATGCCAGAAGTGGTAGATATGGAATCACCACCTACCCAAGAAGAATGGCAAGTAATTTTGAGCGCATTGAAGATGTCTAATCCTGACTCAGCGTTGGAGCAGACAATTACCGATTCAGCCCTTGATTTGGTCAAGTCATACATGGGAGATAACATCATGGTTGAAACAGCATTCAACGATGGAACCATCACCATTCGTGGGTTCGGTATTCCAGAAAAAATCCTAAATGAAATGGAGTGATTATAATGACAGAAGAACAAATTGTAGAAATAGTAGAACAAATTAGCGACCTTGAAGTAGACGAACTAAAAGAATTGGCGAAGGCGATTCGTGACTTGATAGATGAAAAGGATGTTTCCGAGGATGTCAATGTTGGCGACCTCGTTACCTTTGAAATCCGTGATGGGACCACCCTTACAGGGCTTGTTCAATCAACAACGGCGAAGAGGGCTACGGTTGTCCTAAATGCAGCCGAAGGACTCTACACCATCAATCTCAAGAATGTTGCAATCCTTGAGTCAGCACCTGCGGTAGCAGACGACTCAACTGAAGGTCTTGAATCTCTTGAGGAATGAGTATGCTCGTAGGAGATTGGCTTAAAAAGTCAGCAATTAAAATTGTTGAGTTATCATTGGCTCTTCATGGGTTCCTACACATCATTGAGTTCGGCACGGCCATGTATGAAGAAGCATATTTGACTGCATCGTTAGCCGCATTTGGAGCAACCACTATGGTCTTGGGTGCTATTTTCATAGGACACCAACACCCACACACGCACGAAATTGAACACAAGCACGATTAGAGGCGATAACATGGATGAAGAATTAAGAAATTTTGTTGAAGAGAAATGGGGGTTGTATGAATCCGCCCTCGCCCAAAAAGATATGGCTTTGGGTCGGCATCAACACACCATGGCCTTTGTTCGCACAATATCCTCAGTGATAGCATTAGCATTGACAATCGTGATTACTTACAAGGTTTGGTGATTCAATGGATATTCGCAAAGACCACGACAAAAGACTCCAACTAAAGGTCAAAACTTTAGAGCGAGAGAACCGACAATTGAAAATCAAAATTAAGCAAATCCGAATGATATTAGGGAGGAATTAAATGAAGGTAATTGCTTTAGATATTGAAACCAAGAATTTGGATATGGTAGCCGACAACCTTTCATTCAATGAGCCCCAAGGTTGGTTAGTTTCCTGCGTCAGCGTTTGGGATTCAGGAGTTCTATCAGAGAATGATTACAACTATGCTCACCTCGCAGAAATTCCTGAACCAGTTCGTGTTGCCTATCGTGTTGAATCATTTGAAACTCTCAAGCATGACTTGGAAGAATGGTATTCAGAAGGATATTTACTTTTGACTAAAAATGGGGCTAAGTTTGATTTACCCATAATTAGCAAGCCAGTTTCTGAAGGCGGATGCGGAGTCGCAGAAATCGTTCAGCAGTTTGAAGAATCTGGACAACATTTAGACTTGCAGGTTTGGTTGGAAGATGCGACCCATGGACTCAGATTTTCACTTCAAGAACTCGTTAAGGGCGTTTTGGGCGAATCTCAATCAAAATTGATGGAAGCACAATTCGCACCAGCCGAATGGAACGCAGGGAATTATTCAGAAGTTATTGAGTATTGCGCCAAAGATTCAGAATTGACATTCTTGGTTTGGCAAGTTGCCCGCGCCAAGGGTTCACTTCAAGCCGTAGCAAAAAATGTTGAGACCAACCAATATGATTCTTGTTTTGTCAGAATCTCTTGGTAAGAAGATTGATATAGCAAGCAATAGAATTTCTCATTATGACCGAGAAACTTCCCGAATCAATGGTTGAAAGACAACTGACAAAAATTCAGGAACACTTATTCACCACCTATTCACACGATGATGATTCTTATCAAGGAACGCTCAAACCAGAAGTTCACGATATTATTTTCAAGAATTTGACATTCAATGAAGCCATGGATGAAGAGGCATTCATAGGAATATTGGCAAAAATTGTTAAGGAATTAGTAGACTGGGTAGAAACAACATTGGAAGGAATTAACGAGCAACTACTTCGCAGATTTATGGCAGATTTTGTTCATCAATTTGTTCAACAAAACCTAACCCTCTCCCCCACAGAAGCCCCCATAGCAAAAGACGATTTCTCATATATGTGAATCTTAAATAGGTAGCCCCACCACTCATATATTGGAGGGAAACTACACAAGCGATTAGTGGACAGGGCAGTATTGATTGGCACAATATTGTTCTGAAAGCAACGCTCAAAGTTCATGCTGCGAATTGGTTATTTGCAGATACCATGGGCTGAATAATATTTGAATACTAACCATGGATGATTTATTTCATGCCGAGCATGGAATGAACACACCCGAAAAGAAAAAAGATAGCATTACTACGAGTTTTGCATCCCTATATTTGTGTAGTAGACCCCATCACATTCAAAAATCTTAAATAACAAGCGCACCAAGAGATTACTATGGGTTTCATTAAATTTACAGGACCATTTCTTAATGAGGAGTTCAATTCCTTTTTCAGAACATTTGGATACACCCAACAGATTGACATTGACACCCCACGAAGTCTTACCACCGCCAATCAATTTTCGGAACAATATTTAAGACTATACATAACAAGTGAAAAACAACGAGGATATGGAAACAACAGACGAACAATTCCAGCACAAAACATTCCTGATTATGAACCTTTGAAAATCATAAATCTTTGGTCTGTTTGGGCAGACATTCAAGAAAAGCCTGTTGAGAAGCAGAAGTTTTACCTGATGGATAACAAATTGCTTTTTTTCTGGGTTCCACGAACAAAACAAGATTATATCTTTAAGGCAGGAGACGACGACACCCAGCCGAGATATTCGCAAGCCCAATTCGGAAAAGCAACAGGAGGGTGGTTTTGTTTGCACCGCTCCCCTATTGCAGACGAAGAAGGTAATTTCCCACTTAAATTCGGCCTACCAGTAGAATATAAAATATTGGGAATTGCGTCAGAGCAAGGCAATAATAATGAGATGATTTTATTAAAAGAAGATGAGTTTGCACAGATGGAGTCATTCAAAGGAATTGCATATAATTGGGATTTCCAAGGAGGAATTCTTTATCGCTCATACGGTCAAGCGTCCCGAGAGGCAACAGCGGATAATAGGACCCGCATTTTAGAAAATACAGATTGGTATGCTACTATCCACCGAAGAAGCAATAATAACTTCAAACCAGTTAAATTCAAATACCCCAATGTAATCTCTCCTGGGTTGAGAAGAAGGTCACCACAGACTAAAATATCTTCCATTAACGACAAATTAAAAAGAACCAAACACAGTGGTCACTACGGATACATAGGACGAGAATTTACAGCAACTTGCGTATCAGAAAGAAACCTTAAATCTTTAATGAGTGATTTGGAAAATCAGGACTTCCAAGTTACCTATTCGCTTCCAACCGCTTCATATCAATCTGATGCCATCTTCCATCCAACAACCATTGGTGCGGTCCTAAGAAACGCAGGTCTCAATATCGCCCTATCAACTACCAGGAGCGGGTCGGGAAACAGGAGACAACGAGAAACTGTAGATGGGCAGACTCCCATAGGATTCACCACTAAAATCACATTTGACCCTGAAAGTTGCTTACCCTTATTTTCAGGAAGAACCGAAAGTGCATGGAAAAGACAACGCTCACCATCACCATCAAACGAATATGGCAATATTATCAATTATAATTACCGAATCCCGCAAATTCTGAGATGATTTTATGTGGATAGAACGCCGAATAGACGACCTCCCAATAACAACTCTGAGGGAAATTGCTCAGTTGTTGAACTTCAGGACCAGAGGCCATTACATCGCAAAATTGGGCAAACGCCCCGAAAATAATTCTCGTGGGAGCATCCACCAAAGAATATACATTAGTGACGGCTCTTCAGGAAAACTTACTACCGACGCATTTTTGATTGTTTGGCACCCACAAGGAAAAACGGTTGGGACTTGGGTAGCAATTCACCGAGATAACGATTCAAAAGAACTTAAGTTATGGCCCGAAATCCCCATCACCCGAGATAATTACAAATTACAAACCTCAGAGAAAAGAAAGGTAGACCGCCAGGGAAGAATTAGACAGGCGAAACACCTGCAAAATTTTGTGGACCGAAATTCTATGCTTCCCTTTCCAGAATTACAGGTATTACCCACAGTGGTCACAACCAAAAATCTAAAACCTAATTATTACGGAACAGGGACTCTCCTCCTTAATCCAGACATAGTTGGATACCCAATTGTCTCCGAAGAAAACTATATCATCAATTATAATACGATTATGTCACGCTCATTCTTAAATAGGTCGTGAACCAAAACTATATTGCGGGGTAAAAAAGTCTCTGGATGTTCTCCTCTTCTTTTCTTTCAGATGTTCTTGGTTTATGGGTCGCTTCCTCTCTTTCCCTTGACCACCCCGCACCTCATATTCAAATAGTCAAAAATACAAGTGATTACTGTGGTATTGGAGCAAACCCCTGAAGATATTCTTCTCAGTTATTTAGTAACTGAGGAAGGAGATGATGAGTATTCAATTTTGCCTGTTATTCAACAAGTGATTCTCAGTTATTTCCCCGAAGGAAAAAAGGTCAATATCACGCAACTTAGCCCTGCAATCATGGCTTGTGCCGCTGAGATTCAAATGTCTGTGGAAGGTTTAGACCCTGAACTTGACCCTGATTTCATAGCACCTCTAATTCAAGAATTGGTGGCTGCATCATTAGGTCTTAAAAGATTGTGGAAAGTCATCGCTCGTTACGGAGATAATGAGCATTTAGCATCTCTTATCTGAGAGTGAACCATATGGGCAAAAATAAGAACAAGAACCGAGACTCTGTCTCACAAAAAGAACGGCAGAAAAAAAGAGATAAATCTTGGAAAAAACAAGAGATTCCTCAACACCATTTAGATGTGGAACTTCAAGACATGGTGCTTAGAATTAACCAGCAATTAAGATGTTCATGCGGCATCATTTACGCCGATATTTTAGCGTGTTGCACCAGTTGTGGAAAGCCCAACCCTCTCAATGCTTAAATAGGTAATAACGCACCTTAGTATTTAAGGAGCGAACAAATATGCCTAACGAAATTGTAAATATGGTAGCCAGCACAAGATATTGCACATCACTTGACATCAATGATGTAGCAGACACACTACAAGTAGAATACGAACAAGAACAATTCCCAGGAATGGTCTATCGTGTTGAAACACCCAAAGTTTGTTTGCTACTATTCCGCAGCGGAAAAGTTGTTGCCACAGGAGCAAGGTCAGAATCAGATGTTGAATCTGCCTTCCGACAACTACATGAGCGTCTAACAACCGAAGGGTTCTTGACTGATGCAAATCCATTTGATACTGAAATGATTGAAATTTCCAATCTGGTTATCACCACAGACTACCAACGACCCGTAGACCTTAACAATCTTGTGCTATCACTTCCGTTTGAAAAGACAGAATATGAGCCTGAGCAATTCCCAGGTTTGATTTACCGAATTGATGCCCCATCAGCAGTATGCCTCGTGTTTTCGTCAGGCAAGTGTGTTATCACAGGGACAAAGTCACCTGAAGATGCGGACGCAGCGGCTGATGCACTCATGGATGAACTAAACAGCGTTCTGTGAACGACAAACTTAAGTAGTTGCAGCACTTAATAAAGTGTATGACTCAACATCTCCTCATGGTTGGAACTGCTATCGGAACTATCGCTGGACTGCCAATTGTATTTCAATTTGCTAAAAACGCTTGGTCAGAAAAGAACACCCGCAATATGATTTGGGGCGGTGCTGCTACTCTTGCACTCGGAACAGCCTCATTCTGGTATTTCACCCAATATTGGCAATACGCAGGAGCGAAAATGACTATGAAGGGAGAAGGTTCAGACCACCGACATTACAACCCACAAACTCGTTCATTTGAAGCACCCGCACCACCATCAACATCGGGACGCACATTCCTTCCAGAACAACAAGTCTTGGGACTACTCGCTAACAATGGCGGAAAGATTTTCAGCATTCAGTTTGAGAAGCGTGATGGCTCTCTCCGAAACATGACGGCTCGCACAGGTGTCTACCGAGGTCCTGGAGGCCAAGGAACCCGACTCACAGGCGAAGGCATGAAATATGACCCCACAAGTTACCAACTCCGAAATGTCTTTGATTTGGAAAAAGACCAATACCGTATGATTGGAACCGACCGTGTTACACGCATTACTATTGGTGGCCGAACATACCGTTCTTCATCAGCCCAATAATCCGACTCGCACAGAGGGTCTGAACATGAAAACCAATGGTTCAAAACCTGAATATAATAGAATGGTAGAGAAGTGGGGAGACTCCCATTTTTTTTCCGAATTGATGGACACAAATTGGGACCCAGAAAAACTTTGCTATACTCGGGAGATGGTTTGCGTCAAGCCATCCCACACATCTTCTACGGGAGAGATGTTCACAAACGATTATGGTTGTAACCGTTATATTAAAGCCAAAATGTATCTTGACCCAACTTATTACAATCAATACAGAAGCACAATTGAAGATGACAACCTTCACCCCACATACCCTATGTATTATGTCAATAATGGGAAACCACGGAGAGAACATATGTTTAATTCGTGGGACATATTAGAGGAAGACATACAAGGACAAACCGCACCATTTCTTCCATTTCACCCACCCGATTTTGACTATGATGGCGCAAAACCAGATAATTTCAAATCAACAGGAGTCCTCATCCCAATAATCAGAACCGAATGGTTTGTAGATGATGAATTTGTCGGAGCAGATTATAGAGCATACTCTACTGAATCCGAAACACGAGAAGGCATGATAAAATACGAATGGGATGAAAACCTCCCTCTTAATCTCTATAAAAATTACGATGATGCACGACTTTATCTTGCACCCAATCAACCACTCAACTGGTTGCGAGATGGCGTAACTTTCTTAAATAGGTAACATCCCTATGATACCACATGGTATCTAATTCTATTAACTCAGCATGGTTTGAGTTAGCACGAGATTATCCCGATATGATTGACCCAGGAGTTCGTGTTGGACAAACCGACCAAACAGGGAAAATGAAAGATTTGGTAAATTTATTTGCTGACCGATACGAAGAACTCCGAAAAATTATCCGCCAACATTTAGGGTTTCGTGAAACCATGAACATTTCGGAATTGAACAGTCAGAAAATGGCTTTCAAATACCGTCCTTGTAATATCATTGGAATTGTTTGTGATATTAGACGCACCAAATCTGGAGGCAGAATGGTTGAATTAGAGGATAAAACAGGCAGAATTACAGTATTCTTAAGAAAAGAAGACCCCTCCGTAGCCACTTTGTTAGTAGACGATGTTATCGGAGTCACAGGAAAATTTTCCGATGATGGAAGAATGTTTTGGACTGACCGAGTTCAGTTCCCAGAGGTTTTGCCCAATAATCAGAATCGTGGCGGATTAGACTTTGACCCCGTATCTATTGCCTTCGCATCAGACATCCACATGGGCAGCAAAAAGTTCTTGGAAAAGGAATGGGATGAGATGGTAGAATGGATGAATTCAGACCATCATGTTGCAAAAAATATCAAGTATTTTGTGCTTTCGGGAGATTGTGTTGATGGAGTTGGTGTATATCCAGGACACGAGCGCAATATCACCATGGACAATGTCTACGACCAATACGAAATGTTTGCCAGAAAATTGGATGAATTACCAGACCACATCACTCCCGTAGTTTTGCCAGGAAATCACGATGCAGTTAGACCTGCCGAACCCCAACCCATGTTAGAACCACTTATTCAACAAAGGTTCAATTCAGCGGTTCATGTGGGCAATCCTGCCCGAGTAAATCTCTCAGGAATTGAAGTATTGTCATATCACGGCAAAGGTATTGATGACATGGTTCCTCGTATGGCTCATGTTTCGTATGAAAGACCTGCTGAAGCCATGAAAGAAATGCTAAGAAAGCGACACCTTGCTCCAATGTGGGGCGAGCGAAATGCACTCTCTCCTGAAGAAGAAGACCAAATGGTTATCAGCACCAACCCAGATATTTTCGTCACAGGACACACTCACGCTCATCAAATGGAGATGTATCGTGGCATCCCTCTCGTTGTTTCATCCACTTTCCAAGGTGAAACAGATTTCATGCAAATGTTAGGCTACAAACCAAAAATGGGATATTTGTCCGTCTACAATATTCAGAATCGCCAAATGAAAGCCTTTGCTTTCAAAGACCCCTTGTGAAGTGATAATATGGGACAATGCTTGTGTGGAAGACCAATCACTTACATTCGTTCAGGTAATACATTTTATCACGGATATTGTAGCCGCTATTGTAGTGTCTATTATCAAAATCCTGATGCCTACCCGATGGAAAGAATGTCCGATGCTATCACTCATAAAAACCATTTGAAGCGAGCCAAAATACCAGTAGATTGCTTCCTCTGTGGAGAAAAATTCTTGTTGAGATACGGCAACCCCAATATGAATTTCTGTGGTAAAAAATGTCACCACATCATGATGCAAGGAAAGAGGAACTGGAGAGACCTCTATGTTTTAACCAATATCAAATTAGCAAAAAGCCCTGTCACATCAAGAGAGTTAGCCGAAATTATCTGTCCAACATTGGGAACAAATTATCTTACAGGCCGACATATTGGAAGCATACTACGAGTTTATCTGAGCCGAGGAATTATTGAGATTGATGAAGAGGCATATCCTCGCACTTACAAAATGGTTTCAGAAGCCAATAAATTACCCGTAGGAAAAATAGTAAAAGAAAAATTGCGGTTGAAGGAGGTGAAAGTCAATGCAGTATCCTAAATGCCCTTGCGGAGAAGAAATCATCACCACTGCTCAAAGGCACACGCAGTATTTCACCACCCATTGTAGCCATTACTGTTGGATTTATTACCAAAACCCCGAGGCATATCCTGAAGTCAGAGTATCAGAATCAAAGCACCATAAAAATACTTGGATGCGCCCCAAGATAAAAATTTCTTGCGATTGGTGCGGGGATGAATTTACCATTTCACACAACAAGAGAAACTCCAATAAACAATTTTGTGGACGAACTTGTTCCTTGCAAATGAAGCGTGGAAAAAACTCCAGCCGTGATTGGAGAATTCTCAAACTGCTTCAATACCACCCCAATTCTAATGCCAAACAATTAGAACATTATTGGATAGACCAATCCACCATTTGCTCATCCCGAACCATTGGAGCCGTCTTGCGAGTCTATGCTGCACGAGGAATAGTGGCAGTTACTAAAAATGACAACAATTCTTACCAGTATAGTCTCACTCCTCAATTTCTCAAATCCAATATCCCTCTGGCGTATGCCGTCCAAAACAAGTCTAAATTTACGGAGGCATAATCTTGGAATCTTGTCGCCGCTGTGATGCTAAATATCGCTACTCACTTTACGAACAATTTTGTAGCGAGCGTTGCCATATTTTACAAGAAATATCTGTGTCTCAAGATTATCTGTTTCATAAAAATCAAATTATTGCTTACCACAATTGTGATTGGTGTGGAGACGAATTTGCCCTCCGAAAAGGCAGCAAAGCAAACAAATCATTCTGTAATGACGAATGCACTCGTAAAGTCAGAATTAAAAAATACCTGTTTTTGTATGATTGCTTACAAGTCTTAAGAGCCAAAGGCGCACTCACTCCAGCCGAAGTATCCCGAGAATTAACTCAAGGTTTTGATTGGAGAATGACACCCAGAAGATTATCTCAAAAACTCAGGAGAGTCGTCCCAGGATTTATCGTTCGGGAACAGGATAAGTTACATTTGTTGCCCAACTGCTTCCCCCTTAAACAGCGACTTAGTGAAACTTAAGTAGCAGCACCACCCACTAATAACCATGACCTTGCTGCCAGAGGGAGAGTTTTACAACTATGTAATCTCCTCAGCCTTCAGTCAGGATGAGGGAGCAGAATTTCTGGAAACATTACGAGAGCCCGAACAAATTCATTACGAAGAAAAGACCCTCTCAGAAAACACCAGGTTCCGAAACAACTTATTCGCATGGCTCAAACAGACTCGTGTATTGGCTATCAACCGCATATATTTTGACCCCTATGGTGCTCATTCATATATATTCAAGAATCCGAAACATAAAAACCCATTCCTTCACCCCTCCACACGATTTCCCTCTTATTACAAACATTTTCCTGGATTCCCCGACCCTAATTTTACAACCCCTGCCACAAATCAAGAAAGACAACAACTCCATGAAGAAGCCATCATCAAAGCGAATGAAGCCATGCAACCCCAATTTTTACTTCGTAACCCCGACCAATTCATCGGCCAAAGCCTTTACCAGATGTTATCATCCGTAGTAGCATACCAACAATATAAAATCATAACACGGAACACAATTAGCGAGATTCCTACCCTGGAACGAGAACTCAAATCCCAAGCAGAATATACCCGAATATCAGACAGTGAACCTAAATTTATTGCCCGTAACCAAAGCAATCCAAACAGACACGCAGGAATTCTGGAAGAGTATAATATAGTAGATATTTTAGATTTGCTATACTTCTATCTGAATGATTTGCCAGACGGTGATGATGTCTATAACAAACTTGTGGTGAGCAGCGAATATCTCTGGACGGATGTTGTGACTACCCGACAAATAGACCCCAGACACCTTCATTTTGATGAATATTTATTTGAAGAATTAACAGGATATGATTTCACCGACCATATTGACGAAAGATTTGATGACAGAGAAGAGGAAACACAAGACTATGGCGATTGGATTGAGGGAATGAGAGAAGGTTTTGAGTGGAATGAGGCTATATCCGAATACCCCGTAGCGGCCTCATATACGGGCCTCGCCAATTTAATATCTAATTATTACGGACCAAATGCTGAAAACAATGCTGAAGTAAGAAGGCTAAAAGGCACACCACACGCATTTCATAATCAGAAAATTACAACCCGCAAACATCGCATCAATCAGTTGAGGTATGGATTTTTATATTCTGGCCGACAAGATTTCATCGGGGGCAACTACCAACGACCCAGCGTTCCTGAAGGTAATGACCGATACAATGATGTGGAGCAAAACACAGAATATACTTCCAATTCAGTGATGTGGACTAACTATTATCTGGCTCGTGACCGATATACCTACCTCATTATTGACGGCGAAGAGGATAATTTGGTAACCGAACTATCCTCCACACAAGGATTCACATTCTCTATACCAGTCAATTTCCTCAACTTCTTAAGATACCCGCCAACAGCCCTGAAAAAAACCTTATTTTAGGCACAAAATAGGCACATTAAGCACAAACACCACACAGAGCCACAAAAAGACCCACGGGTCTTGAAGTCAAATACTTTTTCAAAAAGCCATCTCAAAAGGGTCTTGAAGTCATTACTATTTTAGAGTAGTGTTTTTTGACAAAATTTAAATAGGAAAACCCTTCAATAAATACTATGTATTCGTGGTCGCAGTATCTCTCGGCCATGAATAAAATAAACAAATCTAAAGCAAATCCTCGGAGTCCAAAAGCATGGACAAGATTTTCCATCCTTAACTTACCCGCAGATACTTACCGAAAAGGACAAATTGTTAGAGCCGTCCTCGGAAGGCAGAGGTCAAGGCATAATATCAATAAGCATCTTAATGCTAAATTTGAAGATTACGGTTACCGCAACGATTCAGGTGAACTGATTTCATATGATAAATTCCTCACCACCTACGGTCAAAGAGATTCCAAGAATAAATGGAAATCCTATGCAGACCGTTTCAAAAACATCTATATATTAGACAATCGTTGGATTATTTGCCCTGCACAAAACTCTCCCTACTATGATGGCCTCACAGTCTACTATTTTAAAGAAGGGCAGAGAAGATTAGCATCAATCAATATTTTAGACCAAGCCAACAACCTTTTTCAACTCGTCTCAGCATCAGGTGAATCTGAGATTTGGGCAAATGGTCTCCCCGATAAGGTAATGATGGAAGCATATAAAATAAAACCTCACGAAGCAGACAGTCAATATTTCTGGAACGCAGATAAAGAAGCATACACCCGTATTATGGATGCAAAAAATCATTATTGAAACTGCCTATCGTAAGTTCCTATTAACTCGTGCCTCTACTGCTGGGAAAGACCCTACGGAACAGAAGAAGATTATCACCCAAATATGGGGTCAAGGAAACAACAAATCTATGGACTGGAACCTGATGGAATCAGCCAATAACACTTCATTCCAGAAATGGGTAATGAATATTTATAGGTCTTTTGGAAACAGCGAAGAAGTAATAATGCCGCCCCGAACACAATGGATTATAAATTATCACCAATATATCACCAACGCACTTAAAACTTAATATAGGTAACCCAAGTAATATAGGTTATGCAAGTAGGTTACGCCTGTATCAATCAGACTCTCGGCGGTAGTTGTGACCGCACATTCAAAGAAACAGGCTCCCGATGCGGTGCTTGTTTCAAGTGTTTGGGAGGCAAAGCCAAACACAAGACATATACCAACCGCACCTGTATTGCCCGCACATTTGACATCCCTTCCGTCAATGAGAAAATCTTAAACAATCTTGACGACCTACTTACTATCCTTCGGTGGAATGAGTCCCACGGTATTCGCTTTATGCGGTTATCGTCTGAAATTTTCCCTTTCATGTCCCATGACCGACTCGGCTATGCTATTGACGACTTACCCTCTTGCGACATTATCAAATCCAAGTTGCGACAGATTGGCGATTACGCTACCGCCAATGCTCACCGTCTGACATCACACCCAGGCCCATACAATGTGTTGGGTAGCAAAAAACCCAGATGTTGTCCGTCGTGCAGTAAATGAACTCAATTTGCACTCCCATATTTTTGACCTCATGGGTTTTGAGCCATCACATTACAACAAGATTAACATCCATATTGGGTCTGGTGCTGGCGACCATGACGCTACCATTGTTCGGTTCATCAATAATTTCGCACTCCTTGACCCCAATTGCCGCCGTCGCCTCACATTGGAAAATGACGACAAGGCTCGTATGTATTCAGTTTCTGACTTGATGGCTGTCTACGAGTCCACAGGCATACCCATTGTTTTTGACTATCACCACCATCAGTTTTGCACAGGCGGTCTGACTGAGCAACAAGCCCTTGAGTTGGCTATGTCTACTTGGCCCGAGGGCATCACACCCGTTGTTCACTATTCTGAATCTCGTGTTTTAGAGCAAGGTGGCGACAAGCCATCCCCTGCACATTCTGATTTGTGTTATGGGCCGATGAATCTTTACGGCCAAGATGTTGATGTTATGATTGAGGCCAAAGCCAAAGAGTTATCAATTGCTACTTTAGAGGTAATACCATGATGCCAGCCAAAATGTCCTGCCCCCTGCTGCGAAGAAGAATAGCCTAAATGTTAAATAGGTGCGCTCGCTATGGAAGCATATGGAAAAGCATTTTGACATCCCAGTAGCCTCCAGATTTATTGTTCGTGCAAAGAAAATGCAAGAGGATTTTAACAAAATCAAGACTTCTAATAAGCGAAGCAACGGACCCACAGATTGGCATGGAGTTCTGGGAGAAATTATGTTTGATTGGTATATGGATAAGGTAGAAAACAACCCCACAGTCACGGAAAATCCCATTCAATACGAATGGATTGAGTTTGTTACCACCGATACCGCTTCCGCAGATTTTGAGTTTGACTATGGACGCACACGCACCGATGTTAAAACCACACGCTATTCAGGATTGTATTACCAACCTTCTAACCTCAAGTTTGATTATTACATCAAGATGACACCTATTGACTTTGAGAATGGTGATTTGCAGAAGCCCAAAAATATCCGTATTGAGGGCTATCTTTCTAAGGAAGATATGCAAAGGATTTCTGCTGAGATTCAAGACGGGAACAACCGTCGTGGACGAGAAAAGAATAGCACACCTGGACGCATTACTCATTGCATTTATGAAAACCATTTGCGCCCGATTGACGAATTGATGAGGACATTGAGGGGTTAATTTGGGCTCTTGGTCTGATTGCCCTGAATGTGGTAAATGCAAACAGGTTCCATACAATACCCACGCACAAGGACAAGGGAATGCCTATTGGTTTAATTGTTTTGACTGTGGCTATTGGGAAAACTATTCTGACGAAATTTATGATGAGGAATCTGATGAGTATATCACCGCAGATTGGGAAGTTCGTTCAGGATATGAAACAGCCGTGCTGTGTGTTGAATGTAACCGAGGCATGAGAGTATCAAAAAGATTCCCCGCAGGAACCGACCCTCAGAAAGACCCACCAGAATTTACAGAATATTCCTGTGGTTGTTGCTTCTTTAGTTTCAAAATCAATCATCAAGAAAAAGACACTATCACAATTGTTAGAAAACCCTTGCGTGATACCGAAGTTCTAAAAGCACAACAAGCAGGACTTACCGAAATGCCTGAAAGATTCACAGATTATCCAATAGGTTATGGTGAATCACCATGAATTTCAAATTGTGTTCTCAATGTCAATCTGGTGAAGACCCATTCACCACCCAATCCACACCATTTGCTCTGGAGCAAGAAAGCATTTTCTCCAGCCCGACAACCGTAGAAAATACGGATGGATATTCCACCACCAGAGAAACTTATTTTAAGCATTGGATTTGTTTGCGTTGTCTTCACTATGAGAGCAATTATCCAGAAGCAGCCATAGTTGAAAAGAGCAATCAAAAAATCATCATTAAATGTATTCACTGCCCCTATTATTTGTATAAACAAGATAACAAGACCCTCAAAGAGAAATTATATACTTGCCCTTGCTGTAACTGGCACATCAAGATAGATGTTAAAACCAACACATTTGTTACGGATAACAAAACTTTCATAGAAGAAAGAATCGCTTGGTTTTTAGACAAATACAAAAATATGGCTCGGGACAATTACCGAGATGAAGTAGTCTCCACCGTTCGTTTTGAAGAAAACAGCAGTTCTGAATTTAGGGATTTGGATGATTGGGTATCGTCCAATTATTTCACACCAGATTCAAATAGTTGAAGAAAGAGGTAAATAGTATGGCAAAAAATGAAAAATATGTGTCCATAGGGGGGCCTTGTCGTCGTCAATGTAATGTAGATAAGGAAACATTGGTTTGTCAAAGTTGTAATATGAGTTTTCGTGTAGAAGAAACAAATTCAAATAGTTGAAGCGTCAATACCATATCATGTTCGGGCATGGTGCATAAGATGAACAAATTAGTGATTGGAGTAGCCGTTGCATTTACAGGAGCCAGCATATTTGCTGCCAAGCGTTCTAACAACTTGAGAAGTTATCTTGATAAAAAATATGGCCGTAAAATGATGGATGCCGTCGGTTACGCAGGTGGAGCATTACAATTAGCCGCAGTAACTTCTGTTTCACGAGGTTGGTTATCAAACACTTCAGCCACATATCACGGAGTTAGCCTTATTGGTTCCACAGGATTATTATTGACGGCGTTTTATCATGACGCTATGGCACCAGTATTAGTCAATATCATTTGGATGGGTATGAACACCGTAGGAATTTTTGAAGGCATCTCTAATATGCAAGCACTATCTGAACTATCGCAACTGATAGTATGAGGCTAATTTAGTCCCCATTATTTGCTTGTCCCTAATGACCTCCCACCCCCAGCAATTCATTGCTCAAGGATTAGATTTAAATATTAAGTTAATAATTCATAGTTATGAGAGTCCATCATAATTGGCACCCAGATAATTTACCCGTTCAAGATTATTCCATGGATAGAGCAGTTATTGACTGGATGCAAGAATATATGGAGCCTTGCCTTGATATTGTAGAATTTGGCTCAGGCACAGGAACACCGAGATTAACCACCGCAGGACACAAAGTAGTTTCCATTGAACATGACCCTAAATGGGTGCAAGAAGAATCTATTTTAGTCCCCGTAGAAAATGGTTGGTATTCTCACGACCACCTTAAACCCCTTCTCCAGAAAAATTGTGATTTGATTATTGTTGATGGAACGCCCACAAAAGGAAGTAGAAATTTAATCTTTGAATGGTATAAACTCCCAGAAGTTGAATCGTGGTTTCAAAAAGCAGTAGTCATAATAGACGATACTGATTCCAGCCACAATGGAAAACCAGTTCTGGAAAAATTTGTTGCTCTTGGTTGGAAAATCATTTATAATGATAACCCTCGTTGGACCGTAATTCAATGGAACTAAGAACATTCATATAGGTAGCAACACACCATAAATACTATGAGCCAACTGGATTTACTCCGCCTACACTTTAGCCAAGCAACCTCCATTTCAAATGTGGAAGCGCAAGCAATTTACCGTATCAGAGCGTTGCCTCGCCGTATCGCTGATTTGGAAGAAAGAGGTTGGGAATTTTCTCGTGAATGGAAGAAAGACCCCACAGGACAAAAATACCGCCGATACACAGTTACTCTAAATCCAGAAGGGGAGTGATTGTCGTGGATATGATATTGTTCTCTCTAATTTTGGTAACATGGTTTTTGTTAGCACTTGTTAGCATTTACTTTCAAAGAATGGTGGCTACTGTCTTGGATGTCAATGACCAGATTTTGAAACACACAGGACTCAATGAGAGCAATACCCTTGATGACTCACAGACCACCCTCACAGACTTTACCAAACCTGCTGCCTCCGAACTTGCTAAGAAACTTTCTAAAGACCGTGCCAACATTGAAGGCATGGATGCAAGCCACTCGTTAAGATTGGCAACTGAATAATATGCTTGTTTATCGTCAGGTCTGCACCTGTGAATCCCAGCCTTGTTGGATTTGTTTTCTACTTTTTGATTTAGCCATCAAAGAAATCAACTGGATTCTGGACGAATAGTTCATATAGCAGTAATACATAGTATCAGTTATGGGAAAATACCGTTGGTTACAGTATTGGAAAAGTTGGTATCCACCCATTAACTATGCCGACACTAAATTCAACAACTTCCCCGACGCTTCACAAGCGGTCATAAATATCTTGGAGAATCCTGGAGATTACCGAAATATGTGGCATGGTAACAACACATATTGGCAACACAAAATGACGGATAAAGATTGGGAAACTAAAAGAGGCCCAGGTAGAGGACCAGGCTGGATACCAATTCGTTTTGAAAATCAAAAGGAAGCGATGCGGAAAGAAATAATGAATCTATTTACCGCAGTATATCCAGGAGATACCTTCTTTTTCAAAGAACCTTGTCTCAATTGTGGATTATCACATCAACAAGTCAATCAAGCCCTCAAGGATTATAATATACTCATGAAAAACAAGTCAGAAAAATTGTATGCTCGCAGAAAAGAGTTAGATTTAGATTGGGACGACTATGAAGGCAAAGCAGCGTTTGAAGAAGAATACCAACAAGAAATCAAAGAAACACTCCAAACCTTAGAGGCCACTTACCCGCCAGAAATTATTAAATTACTTGCGGCAATTGTCGTATCAAACTCATTAGGAACTACCACCACAGGAATCCGATTCCGCATGGGTTTATGCGGCACTTGTTACCGTAAATATGAAGCCATTAGCCGAGAATTCGTTGATAATGTCGTTGAAAATAGTTAAATAGGTGAGAATTAAATAAATCCTCATGGCAAAAAGGCTTACAACTCAAGAGTGGATAGCCAAAGCCAGAGCCAAACACGGCGATAGATACGATTACTCCAAAGTTGTTTATACTCTTGGCAGAAACAAAGTCATAATTATTTGTTCCGAACATGGCGAGTTTCAGCAAAACGCCAATTCCCACACACAAGGATATAACTGCCCAAAATGTTATGATTCTAAAAGAGGGAAATCTTTAAGGTCTACATTAGAACAATGGACCACGAAAGCCAGAGCCAAACACGGAGATTTTTATGATTACTCCAAAGTTGTTTATACTCTTAGCAGAAACAAAGTCACCATCATTTGTCCAAAACATGGTGAGTTTCAACAAGTAGCCAAAGAACACCATTTCTACGGTTGTATGGAATGCGGTAAAGACCGCAGTAGACAAGCAAATGTTCTCACAAGAGCCGACTGGTTAGCAACGGCGAAAAAAACACACGGCGATAAAAAGTTTGATTACTCATTAGTCCCAGAAAATGTTCGTGGGCGAGACCGAGTAGACATCATTTGTGAAAAGGGACATAAATGGAATGTTAAGTTTCAATCACATTGTTATCGTGATGGTTGCATAAAGTGTTATCGTGAAATTCAAGGACAACATTTCAGATATTCTCAAGAAGAATGGATTGAAAAAGCCCGAGCCAAACATGGAGACTACTACGATTATTCCAAAGTAATTTATGTTGGCTCTCACGACCCAATTATCATTACCTGCAAATATCATGGAGATTTTTCACAAACACCCACCCAGCACAGCACGGCAGGACACGGATGCCCCACTTGTGGAAATAAATATTCTGGAATCAAAAGCCGCCTTAACCAAGAACAATTCTTGTATAAGGCTCGTCAAATTCACGGAGACTATTATGATTTATCTCAAACCACATACACTAAAGGAGATGAATTCATTGATATTATCTGCCCCAAACATGGATTATTTCAAACAAGAGCCATCAATTTTTTAACGGGCCGTGGTTGCACCCCTTGTGGAAGACACCGAGCCGCCGCTTCACGCAGAATCACCGAAGAAGAGTGGTTCAAACGGGTTAAAGAAATCCACGGAGATAAATATGATTACACCGCTACTGAATACACCATTTCCAGAGAATGGGTCACTATTAACTGCCCCAAACATGGAGATTTTGAGATACAGGCTAATGAACACCTTCATGCAAAAAGGGGTTGTCAATATTGTTCCCGAAGCATACTTCACCCCGATGACTTCATAGAAGATTGTATCAAGGTTCACGGAGATAAATATGATTTGTCGCAAGTAAGTTATACAGGATACAATGAATACATCACACCTATTTGTCCCGAACACGGGATGTGGTCTACAATGGCAGGAGTCTTTATTCGTTCGGATTGCCCAAGTTGTGCTAAATACGGTTTTAACACACAAGTTCCTGCTCATGCGTATCTTATCAAATACAACACTCCCGATTTTGTGGCCTACAAACAAGGAATTACTAATCAAAAAAATACCTCAACGAATGGTGTCCCTAAGACGCAGTATTAAACACCACTATCCTGATGCAGAAATTGAATTAGTAGATAGCATATATTTTGCAGAAGGGCAACAAGCCAAAGATTTAGAAACCAGATTAAAATCCATTTCCGAGATTCGGTTCACACCACCAGTTAAATTTGACGGACATACTGAGATGTATAACGAAAACATTATGCCTCATTGGGAAGAAGTTAAATAGGGTGTGACAGGTAACTCGTCACATGGCACGGAAATGCGGTAACTGCGGAGAGGCAGGACACAACTCCAGAAACTGCCCTGCATCGGCAGACCAAAAAGAGGAGTCTCAGCGTCAATCTCGCTTGTCCAAACCCAAGGTCATTCATATTGCAGGAGCCTCCCGATACCTGTGTGCCGCTAAATCTCAAGAGTGGCCGCAGAAATATCTCGGAGATGAGTTCGCTCGCACATTACCTGTTTGTCCAGATTGTCAGAAAATCTATGAGAAAACCCATAACCAACCCCTTCCAGAAAGAAATTTTGTGGAGGCTTCAGAATGAAAAGTGAATGGCAGTGGATGATAAATGTGGAGTTGCAACAGAAAAAACCGCGTGGGAATCCATTTCCACCACCTCAAGTTATTGAATATTTGAAAAGGAGGAAACAACAATGAATTACCGAGTAAGATTCCATTTGGGAAGAGGAAGAAACCACCAGAAATTTCAAGTCAGACATCCTGATGGCCGAGTTACATATCACGACCCAGCCGTGGTTCAAATTCTGATGGTTGGCTGTCGGTTGCACAATCAAAACCGAATTGCTGAGGCCATTTGTGCGGGACGAAACAAAACAGTTTGTGCGTGGGTAGATGCAGATTCTGTCTGGTTTGAATACCCCTCAACCATCCCCATAGACTCCAGCAAAGCCATTAGTTTCAATCCCAAAAAAGTCCCATATTGGACTGATGGAATCAGTAATTTAGACGGAAAAACCTATCCAGAAATCATTACCTCTGGAAGCAACCTCTATCTTAAATAGGAAAACCCATAATTGATTATCATGCCTGAAGGTCCAGAAGTTAAAACCATTACCGACCGACTACATCGTGTTTTGCAAGGGAAAACCGTTAGCAATTTACGCATTCACACTCGGGAATATGCCGCCAAGCAAATGAGAAACGAGTTTAATGAATTCCGTCAAGCACTTCCTTTGACTGTTGATTCGGTCAATTGTAAAGGCAAGTTCATTTACTGGAAATTTTCTGATGAGTGGGTAGTGTTCAACACCTTGGGAATGTCAGGCACTTGGAGATTTGGAAAACTCAAGAGCCTAAAAGGTGTCCATTTCACATTAGAATTTTCTGATGGGACACAAGCGCATTATCGTGATACCCGACGGTTTGGAACCTTCAAGTTCTTCCAGACAAATTCTGAGGCTGAATTACAGACTAAACTCTCAAAAATTGGACCCGATATGTTAAGCGAGTCTGTTTCTGACGAATTATTTATTGAGCGACTTCGCAAAAAGAATCACTGGAATATCTGCAAAGCCATTATGAATCAACAAGTGGTTTCAGGAGTAGGAAATTACATCAAGGCCGAAGCACTTTACAAAGCCAAGATTAACCCTTCTGCCCAAGTTTCAGATTTGACCGATAGTGATTTAACCACTCTTAGCAAGCAAGTTAAGTCAGTTATTTATTCCTCTTATCAATCTCGTGGAGCCTCTTTCCGAGATTATGTCCCTCCTGATGGCACAATCGGAACTTATTCATTTGTGTTTGAATGTTATGCTCAAAAGAAAGACCCTGCGGGAAGATTAGTTATCCGTGAGCAAACACCTGATGGCCGCACCACGCATTGGGTTCCGCAAGTCCAGACATTAGGAACTTCTCAGCAAGCCACACTATTTTAATCAATATGATACAACCACCGCATAAACTGATATAGCAGAAAACATTCATACAATTATCCGAGGGAATAAAATGTCACGAAAAATATGGGACACCTCAGAAATACCAACTGTTAAGGACATAATTCCACTCACTAAACAATTGATTGTTGATTATTGGGATGTGATGGCTATCATCGTGCTTTCAATTCTCTTTTCCATCGCTCTTTCATTAAATTGATATAGCAGAGAAGGAGTAAATACCACCATGCCACTTACGAGAAGTCCCAACGGCGTTCCTCAGTGGGATGATTTATACATCTACATAGATTTTATGTCATCATTAGGCAAAAGCCATCATATGCTCCAGAAAAAATGGACTATTACTTGAATGGATTTTCAGTAGACAAAACGAGATTACGGGAACAATTTATTTGATACCACTTTACTCAGACTCAATCGGCTCCCCGCTCACTTACACACAGTTTAATTTACAAGGCAATATTGCTACGCAGTTAGAGAACTTCCGACAGGATTTGGAAGAAAATATTCCTAAAGGATATATGGCAAATATCCTTGCGGGCGAAATCGTAGATACTGCCCCACCTATCAAAATTATTTACCCTTACCGCACCATCAATTGGGACCCACAATTATACTATAAATTATTTCCCGCTTTAATTCAACCAGATATTATCATATCAAAAAACACCAAAGAAGTGTTCCGACAAAATTACAATTTTTCACCACAACAACTTAATGATTGGGACAACAAACCTGTATTGTATATGCGACAAGGGAAATTTTCTGGGACATCAGGGGTGTATGATACGGGCTCATTCTTGACAGACCGAGAAAAGTTGGAACTTATGTTTGGGTAATCGTTATATAGGAATACACTTAATTTCACCTAATGGAACGAGCCGACATCATCCGACCAATTTATGGAACTCTTGTTCTCCAACCCATAGTTCTACTCTGGTGCTGGCTTACTAACATTCCGTATTTGACTAACCTCGGATGGTTCACCATTATTGCGACCATTTATCTGATGCCCGTCTATGCCTATTTTGAGTCCCATTTGCGCCCGAGAATTGAAAAAAACTAAATAGCAACACCGCATTAGTATAATCATGTCAGATATTATCACAGGTTCTTCCGCCATTGTGTTTTATCCTGAATATCCGTTTGTGGTAGAAGGAGAGGGCAGAAAATTCCTCTCTGATGATTTACGACAGGCTGCGGAAATATTCGCCACCGACCCAGATTATGTTCACCCTTACATGGTTTGCAAAATATCCTTGTGGGATGCCGCCATCATCCCCTATACCCAAGAAATGAAGTTTCATGGCAGAACACCACCTCAACAATTTGAAAAATTCAAAATAGTAATGGATGAAATTATTTTGTGGCTGACCGTAGTAGAAGGAATAACACTACCACCCATCACCTATTATACCTCTGAATTGCAACCCATTATCAATCAAGTTCAAGATATACCTCCCAAGCAAGATAGAATACCCTACGATGAACGAGAAAAACCTTTTGGACTTCCAATAATGACTCAAATTTTCACCACCCATAATTACCAAAACGCTTTCAAAACTTGGGACAGCCGTGTCAATTTTTGTTATGAAGAATCTCCTGATTGCTCCATCATCAACATCAACCATTAAGTTAAATAGGTAGCATCACTAAAAGTTAGATATGCCCTATATCCGCCAAGATAAAAGAGATGAGTTTGATGCCGAACTTGATTCGTTCATCATCAGATTTTTAGAAACAGGAGATAACGAATCCACCGCAGGACGATTGAACTACACCATTTCCAGAATTTTGGGAGCCATCCTCTACGACGATGAGCGAATCAGTTATGCTCGTATCAACGAAATTATTGGTGTCTTGGAATGTTCCAAGATGGAACTTTACCGACGCATCGCTGCCCCTTACGAAGATGATAAGTCCCGTCTTAACGGAGATGTTTATTGATGGATGATTGGACTCAAATCCTACTCGTAATGGCTCTACTCAATTTCACACTCAACATCGCATCAGTCCATTTGGGTTGGTGGAAGCGTAGAAATTTAGGAGATATGATGGAACACATTATTGCTCATGTTTGCCCCACCTATCACGATAATGACGAAGAAAATCAAATCAACATCCCACAAGATGTATTTTTGGAAGACTGGATTAGTTTTGCCCAGAACCACATTATGGAACATGGACGACTTCCTAACAACCAAGATATTGAAGCCCATTTTAATATCTCTGACGAGCCAGATATGTCCTGGAAAAAATGGGAGGATGAATAAATATGAAATCTAAAATTATCACCATCACACTTGCATACGAAGACGAGGCAGAATTCGCACACATACTACACGGTCTTCTGGAAGCACTACCCAAAACCCACCGAATGAGCATTGAGCAGTGGTTTGATTTAAACGGCGAGCATCATCTTCTAAAACCACCTATGGACGAAGAATACGAAGAATTTACGGAGTGAAAAAAATGAATAGATTGAAAGGACTAAGATGTTATTTGGCAGGACCAATAGATTACGCAGACGATGATGGCGTTGGGTGGAGAAACAAAGCCACCCTTTGGCTTGAACAGAAAGGAGTATCAGTAATGGACCCTTGCAACAAACCCACGCTGGATACCGAATACAAAGAAATTGAAGAAGAAAAAATCAAGTTAATGGACTTGAAAGACCAAGAAGATTACGAAGGTTTGACTAAAATCATGAAGCCGATTGCCCATGTAGACCTCCGTATGCTTGACCGCAGTGATTTTGTGATGGTTTATATTGACATGGAGGCTAAACCATTCGGAACGATTTGGGAACTTAAAACCGCACTTGACCAACGCAAGCCAACTCTTGTAATGGTTGAAGGCGGAAAGAACAATGTTTCTAACTGGATTTTTGGTGTGATGAATCACAACTGGATTTTTGGTTCTTGGGAAGGTTTGCTATCATACCTTCACGGAATTGACGGAGACACCATTGACGCAGACTTGACCCGATGGGTATTCTTTGAACAAGAAGAATAGGTGATAATTATGCCGCTGTGCAATCAATGTCAGAACGAATACCCAACCCTGAATCGGCAACACCATTCAGGAATTGATTATTATTTTTGCAACGAGTGTTTAGCCGCTAACTTGTGGGATTGCCCTGAATGCGACCGTAGTTTCTACATTGGATTAAATCAACAACGACTACCACGACATTATCGCAACACCGATGAAATTGATTATCGGATGAGACAAGTGCGAGAAGTGTGTCCAGGTTGGAAATCATCACGCCGAATAGCCGCAGAAAAAAGATTTGGATTCAATATGAGAATACCCTCAGCAAAAAAACAAAGGAGAGTAATTTAATGTCAAAGTGTTTTTGTGGAAAAGAAATAGAGAATTGGGCCTATGCTCGTAATAAAATTTACAGTCATGTTTGCTCCAGGTTCTGTGCCGAAACTCTGAAAAGGAAACTACCCTATGATTACCGACGGAAAATCCCTGTCAAGTGTTATTCCTGCGACAACACCTTTGAACTCAAATCCCCTTATTGTCACGCCAACCAAAGATTTTGTGGAGTCAAATGTCTCACGAAAACCATGTCGTGCCACAAAGGAAAGAAATACTCATTTATATTCACAACTATCTATGAAAATCCTGATGGCATAACTTCCCAAGATATTTATGAGGCTTGTGATAAGCAACCATTTAGAGTCAAAGGAGCCCGTGGAGTAACAATAGCCTTGAGGCGTTGGGTGGCTCGGGGAATCATTTCCATAGACAAATCCACATCGCAGACTCTATATAGGTGGACCTCTGACCTACGACCAGGACAGGAATTATTGAGGTGGAGTAAATGACTTTTGAATGTGCTATGTGTGACCAAGGAATCAAGACCAGCAAACCGATTTACATCCTAACAGATACCCTGTTCCAAGCCAATGGACGATGGGTTGAACACCTAAATACCGATACTTACTGCTCCCACAAGTGCGTTAAAGAAGTAATGGACGGCATCACAGGCGAAGGAATCACTGATGAAGACGGATGCGAATGCAGCGTCTGTTCCTCCAAATTTATGGCAGGTTATACGGCGACCGTAGGGTGGTGTAAAACTCAGCGAGAAAAGTGGCATCGCACCATCACCACCCAAAATTATTGTTCTCACGATTGTATGCAAAAAGATTTATCTAACTCCAAATCTCCATTAGCATTAGAAGTCCCCAAGAAACCTGCTAAGAAACGCAAGTCCACCAAGCGCAAAACCACTAAAAAGAAGCCCGCCAAGAAAAAAACTACTAAGCGCAAGAAAACGAAAAAGTGAGGTGGTTTTATGAATATTGGAATTACTGACCGCGTGGTAAGGCTCATTGGTGGCTTAATCATTGTTATCATAGATTTTATTGCCAGCGGAGATTTAGAACTGGCTTTTGTGGCTCTTGGACTTTGGAGCGTTTTAACATCAACTTTTGGTTGGTGTCCATTCTATAAACTGATGAAAATTAACACTTGTGCGATTACCCTAATAAAGAAGAGTTAAATAGGTGGCTACTCAGGATAAACCATGAAGGTAGGATATTACCGACACGACCAAGGCTCAGGAAACTTTGGTGATGAGTTAGGCCCCGTAATTGCTCAGGCCATGCTCGGAAGACCCGTGGAAAAATCCAATGATATGAGCCAACCTGTTTTTTCAGTTATCGGCTCAATTTCCCAAAACTTAGCACCAGGAAGCCATGTTTGGGGGAGCGGTATCATGCTATATCAGTTGCGAACTGCTGATTTACACATTCATGCAGTTAGAGGTCCACGCACCGAAGGATTTTACCGAGGTATAGTGCCGATGAAAGAAACAATTCCTTGGGGCGACCCTGCCTTGTTGTTGCCAGATTTTTATCAACCCAAACCACTTCCTGAACTCACAGGTAAAACAGGTTTTGTTCCGCATTGGTCTTGGTGGGAAAATTATTCAGACCAAGCCGATGAATTAGAGATATTTCATGACATTCACCTAATCAACCCCACAGATTCGTGGGAATCCGTAATAGACCAAATTGTGGCTTGTGACCGAATCATTTCTTCTTCACTTCATGGATTAGTGATTGCTGATGCTTATCTCCGACCCAATCTTTGGCTCCGAGAAGATTTACAATATCACATACCTGACCTCAAATTTAGAGATTATTTTGAATCCATTTCCCGCGATTTTTTGTATGGAGCCGACCTGAATGATGCCGCCAATACACCTTTTGACTCATCCAAGTATTGGACTCAAGGTGCAACGGCTTTAGACTTGCAACCCTTACGAGATTCATTCCCACACCATCTATTTGAGGAGGCTTAATCATGGCTTCAGTTGCCGTAGTTGATGCAGGATTTTTTATCGGTAGACGAGGCCGACATTGGGGACCCAAAGGCCAACTCACTCGGATGAAAAGACAGTTAGCCGCAGGAAGACGCTCTCGTGTGCAATTCTTTAATTTACAAAGAAAGTGTATTATCAACGACATGAAATATCTGGAATTCCGTATGAGAGAAGTTAAATATTTTGTATCTGCCGCCAGACCCATACATTTTTGTTGGGATGGAGTAGAAGGCCGAAATCTTCGGGGAACGCTACTCAAAACCTATAAATCCGAGCGAGCAATTCGCATGGGATACGAGGCTGAAACATATGATGCTTCCACCCACACAATTAACGATTTCCGAGATTATCTTGTTTCTCTTAATTTTGATACCAATGATTTGCGTAAAAATTGGATTTCACATTACGAGTCTATCATGGAAGCCGACGACATGATTGCTTATCAGGTCCAGCAACTTATTTCTGACCCCACCATCGGAGCCGATGATGACATTTGGGTATTCTCAGGAGATACCGATTTATGGCAACTGTTTGACTGGGACGACAGAATCAGAATTCACAACTTTGTTAGAGAAATATCCCGCACAGAAATTACGGAGGATTTAGGAATTGAACTCAAACATTATACCCTACTCAAGTCCATTACAGGCGATACCAGCGATAGCATCACAGGAATTCCCAAGATTGGACCCAAATCCGCCGCCCAACTCATTCAAGCACACGGAGATGAATTAACAAATGACTCACTACTTCTTAATTGGTATCAACCCACCGACACCGAAAGTATGGAATCTATTTCTCTCGCTCTAAAAGAATATCGTTCCACCAACAAACTCACACAAAAATCCTGTATTGAAAACCACGGAACATATTGGAGAGATTTAGAAAGAGGAGGCACTCGTTTGCTACACCATTCCGATTACCAACCTTTGATAGAGGCTCTCCCAGATATAGCCCAGTATTTTTCCACCACACCATATTCTGATTTGATAGCCTTGAACCTTCGGTTGATAACCCTCCCGTTCCAGTGGGCGTAGTATTAAATAGGTAAAGAGATAAGGAGTTATCATGAAAGAAATTTCAATCTCGGAAACGGCTCTTCGTCGCTGGATTGCTCAATCTCAAACAGGAGGGGAGTTTGAGGATAAAGGATTAAACGCCTTCCTTGAACAGTTTTTTATCATGAGTTGTCTTTGGAGAAATCCCTTGGAAGTTATTTTAACCAACGGAAATTCTGACTCCCAGACCACAGAAGGATACCAAAAATACCTTGACGATTGTGCAGCAGGAATTGAGAGTGAATATGATGGAACAGAAAATTAAATGTGAAGCCTGTGGGACAAGATTCAAAAACCACAAAACCGCCATCCTTCAAGATGGATACTACAATTGTGGTTGTGGCTGGTCAGTCAGTGTTTCTTCCCTAAAACCTCAATCTTAAATAGGAGGTTGCTCAATGCAACACCATGAAGATTTTGATTGACTCTAAGGAAGCAGCATCTACCAAAGACAAATTTAAAATGATGCTTAATGCAGACATAGTTAATCTTCCCGAAGGCGACATCGTAATTGAAAACGATGATGGAAAGCGATGGGTTATTGAACGAAAAACATGGGGTGACGCTTACTCCTCATGGAGCAGTAAAAGAATCCAAGAACAAATTTCCCGCATGGTAGAAAATTGTGATAAATATATTTTGTTAGTAGAAGGCTCATGGAGCGAAGTCTACGCAGACATGGACAGTATCAAAGGATTGCAAACTTTCTTTAACCGAATGTGTGTAGAGGTCTGCCCAGTAATTTATACCGACTCATTGGATGAAACCATACGATATGTGCGTTCACTATCCCTTCGTGTTAAGGATGGCTCAGTTAATCAACTCGTTCGCCCCGTTACCGTCGTTACCAGCACCCGCAATAAACATCACGCTATGCTGGAACAAATCCCCCGAGTCGGAAGAGCCACAGCCAAAAAGATTCACACAGGTTATGCGGACCTCAAAGATTTTGTCAATAATTGGGATGAAGCCGAAACAAGAGGCGTAGCCAAAGGAGCCACTTGGAATGCCGTAGATTCTTTCATTCGCACACAATGGGGAGCCACAGAATCCCGTGTTATTGTAGACAGGTCAAAATCACAATAGTTAAATAGGTGGATAAAATAATAGTTGTTGATGGCTACTGACGGAACTATGTTTTTCGGGACTCCGCACCACGGAATCCCCTACTCAGCAGTTCAGTTTGGAACCATGAAAGACCTGATTTACCTCACGGACTATAATTGGGACCCGCAAGGCTACTACCGACTCACCACATGGATTTCTAAACCAACTCAAGAAGGAATCAAAATTATCAAATCACTCAAGAAAGCGTATAAAGAATATCAACGAGCCGAGAGCAAGAGCGTTAAACAAGGTAAGGAAAATCACTACCAATATGTGAGCCTCCACCGCAGCATTCCTGATTTCAAATCAGTATTCACACCTATTATCCGATTGTCAGATTCAGCCGAGAGAAAATTTGCTAATCTTCAAAGAGTAACGATGCCTCAAAATTCAGGACATCATGGAAACTCAGCAATGTTCCACCCCCACAAAAACAGTGAATTGTTGCAAATCACAAAATCTATGTTTCGTGCTCAAGCAGATTCCATGAGAGGATATACTTTCCAAGCCATTTTATCAGGACTATACCTCATCAAATCTATCCGAGGCTACCAGCCCCTAAATTGGTGTTCCAAGTCCCAGCAAAAAAATCGTCTTTACGAACCCACGATGATTAACCGCATGGCGAACCATGTTAAATAGGTCACAACACAACTCTTAAATCATGTTAGAGGCGAGCATAGCAGTTCCGAGGATGAAAAATATTCTAAAAGGTCTACAATCTATTGCAGAAGATTGTATTTTGGACTTTTCTGAAACAGGATTGACCGTCCATGTAGTAGACTCAATTCGTGCTAAAATGATGCGACTTCGGGTAGAACCCGCCGCCTTTGAATCCTACACTTGCGATGAACGACACCGTTTAGCAGTAGATTTGAGCAAACTCAAGAGCATCACCACAGGATTAGTGAATGCTGACGAACTTAAACTCCGATATGCCGAGAACAAATTCGCTTTGTTAGCAAATTCTATGGAGCGTGTTATCAGGCTCAAAAGAATAGAATTAGTCTATGATTTGCAAGCCATCCCCGACTTTGACTATGAATACAACACCACCATTTCTTCGGCCAAAGACATTAGAGATTACTTGAAAACTCTGGATAAGACCCCAATTTATTCTATCAATATAAGGGATAATAGCCTTATTTGGGAAACATTGGATGCCGAAGAATTGATTACTTGGGCTCCAGCCGTAGAATTAGAATGCGAAGAAGATTTCAGTAGCCGACAATTATTTACTGCCGCTGAGGTAGCCGCTATGATTTCTGCCAGCACCAAAGAATCTGTGTCTATCCGAGGCGGTTCTGACTCATGCCCTGTGGAATTCACATGGACTCCCTATGAAGGAGTAGAATATACGGGATTGGTAGCCCCGAGGTTGTGATATTATGAGAAGGAGCAAACCCACCAGTTACCAAGCCGCTAAATCCTTAGTCCAATTAGACGAAGAATTAACTGCAAAAACAGTTATTGACCGAATGGTTACGCTGGGCAGAAAAGAAATTCCCACCAACCGTAGTTTGGCCGCCAAGATGAAGAACGATTCGGACTTTATCGTCGTGCGACCCAATGGCTCACAAGGCCCGACGGTGTTCAAAAGAATTAACTGAAATAGCGCAACTACACCACCTTGCACGAAACAACGCAAGGTCGTGGCGACAATCTTATATATGAGAACCCAACCAAGCAATATTCCCAAAAGGTGACAAAGATGACAAATGAAAATAGGTTCCAACTCAGCGATAACTTCATGAATAAATACCGACGCAAGAAAGCACCGTTTGGATTCAACGGTTTGGGCGAGTTAGTCTATAACCGAACCTATTCTCGTTTGAAGGCCGATGGTAAAAAATGAACAATGGTTTGAAACTGTTCAGCGTGTTGTAGAAGGAACCTTCAATATGCAGAAGCGTCACATTGAGTCAAATGGACTGGGATGGAACGCTTGGAAAGCACAACATTCTGCTCAAGAAATGTATGACCGTATTTTCAACATGAAGTTTCTACCGCCAGGTCGTGGACTGTGGGCTATGGGAACTGCAATTACCGAAGAAAGAGGTTTGTTTGCTGCACTCAACAACTGTGCTTTCGTTTCAACACAATCTATGTCTTCTGAATTTTCCAAGCCTTTTTTGTTTCTTGATGGATGCCTCTATGTTGGGAGTAGGAGTCGGATTTGACACCAAAGGAGCAGGAACTTTGATTCTCAAAGGCCCTTCTGAAAACCGACGCACCGAGAAATACACCGTCCCTGACACTCGTGAAGGGTGGGTTGAATCACTTCGTTTGTTGTTAGACTCGTATGCTTACGGAGCCGCCCCAATTGAATTTGATTACTCAGAAATTCGTGCATTTGGAGTTCCAATCAAAGGATTCGGAGGAGAATCATCTGGACCACAACCATTGATTGAACTACACAACCAAGTTCGTGAAATTCTGGGAGCCGAAACAGGAGCCCCAATTTCTATCACATCTATTGTAGATATTATGAACCTCATTGGCAAGTGTGTTGTGGCAGGGAATGTGCGCCGAACTGCTGAAATTGTATTTGGCGAACCCGACAATGATGAATATCTTGATTTGAAAAACTACGAGGTAAATCCACACCGAGCCGAATATGGGTGGACATCCAACAACTCCATTTTTGCAGGATTGGGCATGGACTACGAAGATTCAGCCGAACGAGTTCGTATCAATGGAGAGCCAGGATATGCGTGGTTAGAAAACATGAAAGACTATGGACGCATGGCTGACGCACCTAACTACAAAGACCACCGAGCCATGGGCGGAAACCCTTGTCTGGAACAAACCTTGGAAAGTTATGAATTGTGCTGTCTGGTAGAAACATTCCCTAACAATCACGACTCCATAGAAGATTACCAGACCACCCTCAAGTATGCGTATCTTTATGCCAAAACTGTCACACTCGGCAAGACTCATTGGCCTGAAACCAACCGTGTTATGCTTCGCAACCGAAGAATTGGATGTTCTATGAGTGGTATCGCTCAGTTTATTGCAAACCGAGGATTGGGCAAACTCCGAGAGTGGATGGATGTAGGCTACGGACACATTCAACAATTAGACAAAGAATACTCCGATTGGATGGCTATCCCCCCGCTCTATCAAAACCACATCTATTAAACCATCTGGAACGGTTTCACTTCTGGCAGGGGCCACACCTGGAATCCATTTCCCAGAATCCCGCTATTATATCCGACGCATGAGATTAGGAAAAGATTCCAATCTGGTTGCACCACTTTTGAAGGCTGGATACAAGATAGAACCTGCTTTCGGTAGCGAAGATACCACATTAGTTGTGGAAATCCCCGTAGATGTAGGCGAGGGTGTTCGCACCGTAGACAAAGTTTCCATGTGGGAACAATTGGGAATTGCTGCTTTAGCCCAGAGATATTGGGCAGATAATCAAGTGTCTTGCACAGTTACCTTTGACCCAGAAACCGAAGGCTCACAAATTGCCCCCCGCACTGGATATTTTCCAATATCAACTAAAAGGTATTTCTTTCCTTCCTCGTTTGGATTACGGAGCCTACCCACAGATGCCTTATGAAGCCATTGATTTAGAAACCTACCAAGAGATGAAATCGTCTTTAGGCCGTCTCTCTTTTGGAAGAATTAAGGGCGAAGAAATTGCTATTGAGAGATTCTGTGACAATGATATGTGTGAACTTGATTTTGTCGCAGATAGCACAGTTGAAACAACCAACGCAAATAAAACAGTTTCCACAGATAGCACAAATATTTGATTTGGCAAACGACAAATTTAAGTAGCAATAACACCACATTAACAACATGACAGAGATTCATAATGTTGAATCATTGATTGAACAATCTAATTTGTCTTTGCTCAATGTTGAAAATCGTTTAGAATCTACCAGACATTCAACGCAATGTGTAGGAGATTTAGCCACACGCATTTTGGACATCATTCGGGGGATGAAAATTGTCCGAGGATGAAAAGGCCGTGGTAGAAGTAGCCCAACATTTGGAAACACTTTTACAAGCACTCGTAGATACCTCTCGCTCCACTGAAATTCATTTGGACCGTTTGGCATCAGAATCAATGTCACACAAGGCAGACTTGAAAAGACTTACCAAAGTTGTTATTGATGGTAACGGTCAGCCGCCCATCTTGACACGATTAGCCCTCATAGAACAAAATGTTAAAAACACCGATGAAGAAATTGAAAGATTCCGAGCCCGTTGGTGGCAAATTGTAATGATGTTTTTGCCAGGATTTTTAGGAGCCGCATTGGGAATAACCACGGTGATGTAGAATGGCCCGCAGTCCACTCTATAATCCCACCCGCCACGGAACAGGTTGGCCTTCCAATCAACCATCAAAAGCCACAGTTGCTTATCTGGATAATCCATTTGTTACAGATGAACAAAGAATGGAAGTATTTACAGATAATAGTGTCACCCCACCCCAATCCATGGGAGGAGCCATTGCAGTAGTAGATACAGCACCAGCCATTATTGAAAGAGGAGCAGCACTTATTCAAGTTAAAAATCCCTTCATCAACTGGATAGACATTACCCCAGAAATTTACCGACTTGTCCTCAACACCAATGACCCCTTGCTAATGGGCCGTCCAGACCCTGATGGCGATGAACCATCGTATGACATCCCAACTGGAGTCATCACAACCCGTCCCGCACCAACCATAGAAAATTCTATTGTCACCTCATTTACCCCTCTAAGTAACAGCGATACCGCAGGAATATTCGGCCTAAAAGATGAATGAGGGATAACATGACAACCAATGCAGACATTTTGGCAGCCATGGCCGCAGAAAAAGAGAGAAAGAAAGCGTTCTCTTTGCAACACCCACATTTAGGCCCTCAATTAACCAATGCAGATATTGTCAAGGCTCATCAAGACCAAGTTAAGGCTGGACGAGGAGAACAAAAGATTGGAGCCGACTCTAAATTAGGAGCCCCCAAATCAGGAGCCTCATTAGAAAAAAGTTATGATACTAAGAACTTTTTCAACATTCCTGGAATCAAAGAAGCCCTCAAGAATGACAGGTCTTGAAGACAAAGATTCATATAGGAGAACGCTACCAGAAGCATTATGCCCTACTCAGACCCTGAGAAGAAGAAAGCATATATGAGAGAATATAACAAGCGTTGGTATCAAGAAAATAAAGATGCTAAAAACTTGGTTGGTAAATCAGTCACCAACAAAAGAAACTTGCGAGTCAATAAGAAAACTTGGATTTTAAATCGTTTGGGCGGTTGTTGTGAACAATGCAGCGAAGATGACCCCATTCTTTTGGATGTGCATCACACCGACCCATCTTACAAGCAAGGAACTGAAAAAAGTATCACCGATTATTCGTGGGATGACTTGTTGGCTAAAGTCCACACTCTCGCACTTCTTTGTGTTTCGTGCCACCGCAAACACCATGCTGCGGAAAGAGCCGCAGGAAGTGATTGATTGGGAACCGTCCAGTTTTTTACCATTAACTGGATTTCAATTCCGAGTCCATTAGAAACCATTTTCGCCCCGCTCAACTTACAAGATTGTGTCAATTGTGAATGCACCAATTTAGTATTCCAATCCAAGTGTGAATCTTGCGGAGAGTCTACCACCATAGAAAACTTTGAGGTGAAACGCCAGAGTATATTAAAGGATTTGAAAGCAGGAAAAAGACTCCCACTTTCAGCACTTGAATATTTGAGCAATACTGCTTTCAACGGAGATGCTTCAATTCAAAAGTGAAACTTAAATAGCAAGAACATCAATAAATGGCTATGTTAGCCACCCCAATTATCGGATTTATCGTTGGAGCGGGTGGTTATATGTCATTAGCCGTCCTCAAAGACACATACACAGGTAAGATGCCTGGACCCGCCTCGGCAGGATATTTTATTGCCGCCATTACAGGTGCTACCGTTTTGGGACTAACCTTTATGAGCCGTAAGCAAGGCTATCTCGCTGAACAAAAAACTGCTCGTGTTAGAACCATGTCAGGAAAACCTGTTTCTGAAACCCTGCGTAAATTAAAGCAAGATAAAAATCTATCTGCTAAGGATGCCCGCAATCGCAAAGAGATTAAGGCAGAATACAATGATGTTAAAAGTGTAAGGCTTGAAAAGAGGAACACTGATTCATATTTCACTGACGACCAACCTGAATATCCTACTGGCAACTGGGTAGTTGAAGGAGAAAGTATCTATCTTATCACGACCTACCGACCTCACCCTGTTGGTTCTAACGGTTTTATGGATAAATTAGAACCCAAGCGTGTCGTAATTAACGCTCGTGGAGAAGGACTAACTGAAGAACTCGCCTACGAAGATTACAGCAATAAAGCAAGGGAAATGTTGTCCACTCGCAAAGAGAGTAAGGCAGAAGGTGAATTGGAATATGAGGGCAACTGTTCTTGGTGTAAGAAACCGAGTGTTAAAGTGCGTGAGGTAGAGTATGGAGGCGGTGGGTCTATTTGTCCCAATTGTCATCATTCCTATCGCAAACTTGGTTATAATCCCCACAAACCCCAACACCCTTTCAAGAAAGGGGCAGAATCCCAAACCTTTGAAGCACCAAAAAAATCTGGCCGTATGACCATGACAGAACTCCAAGCCAAAAGAAAGGTTATTGCTTTAATGAAACCTTATTGGTTAAAAGAACTCAAAACCCAACGAGGTCCAAAAATCACTCGCAAACAATACATAGCCACATTAGATGACCCTGATGATGATTATTACGATGCTTGGATGGAAGATTGGGACTGGTGGGACTATCATGTAAAAACTGTTCAAAGCGGAAAATATGGGGATGCCGACCCAGGCGGAGACACTATTCTCCGAGAAGCATTACCTTACTCTTATTGGACTTTCATCAATAGAAATATCACTTGGGAAGGGTCAGAAAAATATGATGATGACCCGTATGAAACCATGTATTTAGGCTCAGATTTTTGCATTTACGATAGAACGACTCCTTGGAGTGAATGGAGTGCTTCTGATAAACGAAAGTGGAATAAGTTGCAAAAAAGGTGGGAAGAAGAGGATATGGATTTCATGGATTACATAGAACAAAAAGATGCGATTGAACACAAGTATGACAAAACAGTTCAGCACCGAAATGAAGCCTCTAAGATGAACTGCAAACATTGTGGACCCTACTTAAAAAACAGAGCCAACATTAAAAATTGGGATGTTCTTGGAATTCTGGAAGATGAACGGTTCTTTTATGATTGGGAATATCCTGCCAGCCTCAAAAAACAAGTCAAAGCCTTGATACCTGCTCTCAAAGGAATCAAACCCAAACCAAAAGCACGAGCCAAAAAAACCACCACGAAACCCAAGGCTAAGGCTGCTAAGAAAACTACAACTCGTAAAGCCAAGCCAAAGGCTAAGACTGGCCGTAAAGCACCCACAATTTCAGCCACCCGCCGAAAGATTGGAACTCGTATGAGAGGCAACGATGGTAAAATGTGGGAAGTCAAGAAATCAGGCAAGTCACAACGCTGGATGGCAGGTGCCGAAACTTTTGACTCTGAAACCGAAAACAACAGGTCGGCATTAGAAAAGGCTATTGAGGAGTGGGTTGAAAACAATCAACCTAAAACCCCTTCTGCCTCAAGAGTTAAGGCACGGATATTCACATACAGTGAAGAAGGAGAAGGGAAAAATAGATTAAAAACAAGAAATGAGATTTTTGGGAGGAATGCAAGGCTTTATCAGTTTCCCAAAGAAGGTCTTGTAATAGCCGTTAGTCCTTGGAAGAAAACAAAAGCGTTAATGCGTCATCTGGGAGGATTAGGTTTGATTCCAAGAAAAGTTCATTATGTAAATTGGAAAGGCTATCTGGTCATACCTCAACAATTCTTCAATGCTGAAACTTTTGTATTGGGAGCCGAAACAGGCTTTTGTCCTGCGTGTGGCGAAACAGATTTGATGTTGCAGTATTATGAAGATTCAGGAGATTTTGGTTGTTTAGAGTGTGGACATCAATGGTTTGAAAAGACTCGTATGCGAGCAGAAAACCAAAATTGGGGCGGCAACCCAGAAGGACAATTAGCCCAAGCCTTAGAAAGAGCCCGAACCTCCCCCGCACCCCCACCATTGGAAATCACAGAACTTCCGAAAATATGTCAGTTGTGTGGTGATGAATCCCCTCAAGCCTTTGGACTGTATGATGAAGACGAACAATTATTGGGAGAAATCTGGGCTTGTGATGAAGGATGCGCTCAACCTTTAGCAGATTCCCAAAATTTATCATTTGGAGCCGAAGGAGATTACAATGATTTTATTGAAGGATTGGAAGCCCACTTGACACAATTTGGAAATTTAGACCACTTGGATTCCGAATACAGCGATGGCGTTCTCAGCGGCAGTTTTTCCGTAGATATTGATGAACCTGATAAATTTGGAGATGTAGATTTTGACGCAGAAGGAGATATAGATAATTTTCATGAAGAACCAATAATGGTTATTGGAGAATCTACTAATTTGCCTGATGCTGATTCTTGGATTATCTATATGCACGACACAGATGACCGAGAACAAGATAGCAGATTTGCCGACTTATTTTTTGTCCGAGGTCCAGGACAATTTATCCGCACCAGCAACTATCAGAAAACTGCTAAGGTAATTGGAGGTTATGCCCCATTCCAAATCACTCAAAATTTGAGCCGTGATGGATGGTTAGCCTCGTCTACCACTATTGCAAACTACAATGGCAAACACGACGCTCGTTCGTTATCAGTAGGCGATGTAGTCTGTGATGCAGATACTGGCCGATGTTTTATTGTTGCTAACTCAGGATACCTTCCTTTAGAGCCATCAGAACTTTTTGAGGCTCCATCAGCCCGCCACAGCCTTAACAGATTCAAACCATCAACTGCTCCTAAAAAAGCAGGTTACTGGCGAAAAAAAGGTAAAGAGTCAGTTTTCCGCCGTAATAAATCATCTTCATCAGGTGAGTAAGTGATTGACCGTTATTTACTTAGCACACACTTTGTAAATCTTAAATAGGTAACATTACTACCAATTATTATGAAGTTTTTAATAGAGTGCTTAGACGGCAGCGGGAATTGGAAGAAATTCAATTACTACGAGGGAACTTTGTTTGAAGTCAAACAAAAGATGGCTACTATCATTGAAAAAACTAATTATATTGGCATCAAGTGTTCGGAAGCAGTTTGATTAAATTCAAATAGCAAGAAACACCCCATAAGTCCATGAACGATTTGGGAGAGGCTACACTTCTGCTTAACTGGTTAAAAGAATCCGATGCTATGGAGTCTAATGATTATGGGTTCCTGTTGAATTTGTTTTTAGAAATTAACCACATGATTTCCGAGTGTCCCAATACCCCCGAAGGAAGACATCTTGCCCAACAATTGCAAAAGAAATCTAACACAATCGGACATAAAATTGAATCTTTAGAAGATACCATAGATGTTTATTTGACGGAATATTTTGATGCTACCTCCTCAGAAATATCTGACTACGGAGGTGAGGATGATTCCTATACCAACCCTGATTACGAAAATGAGGCAACATACAAAAGAACAGGCTACGGTCAATATAGTTACACAGTTGTTGATGTAATCGGACCAGCAGGGAGTATTTCTTCTGACTGGGATTTTTCTGTGGACGATGACGATATACAATCATTTGTTGATGAGTGGGCTGAACAAGCCTTGGAAGACATTTACGACAATCCTGATGACTGGTTATCCGATTGGGATGATAATACAAACCCCGACTCATACAACGAAGAAATCACAATGCCAATAGAAACAATAGAATACGAATTTACAGAAACCATCAGAGGGACAGAGTTCACAATCAAAGTTTTAATAGGCGTGGAGTTAATTTTTGGAGTAAAATCTACGGGAGAAACATCTGAGGGTTGGGAAAGAAAGTGATGCAGCACATAGTTAATCTTAAATAGGAAGAAAACCTAATATACAGTTAGAGGGAACAGTGGGTTCCCTATGAACAACTTTATAATAGGAAAAAGATTACTATGAAAAATAACAAATTCAAAAATACGATGCTTGCACTACTGACTACCCTGATGCTCGTTATGAGCGCAGGTGTTGGAGCCGCTGACGGTTCTGACCCATTGGACCCATCTGACGGTGGAGCCGACTGGGACGGAGATGGACTTACCAACTCTGAAGAACAAACTCACGGCACTAATATGAACAACGCTGATTCAGACGGCGACGGACTACCCGATGGGTGGGAAGTTTCCCAATGGCCTCAACCCCACCAACGGTGGAGATGCCAATGCAGACCCTGATGGCGATGGACTTTCCAATGCCCAAGAATATGCCAAGGGAACAAATCCCAATAACTCCGACACCGACGGTGACGGCAAGGCCGATAATGTAGACCAATACCCAACAGACCCTAACGATGGCGAGTATTCCGACTCCGACGGAGATGGAATTCCCGATGCCTACGACCCAGATTTCCAAGAATCAGATGCTGGTTCTGGTAATGGTGGAACAGAAGGTGGAGGCGAATCCGAAGCAGGTGGAGAAGGTCAGGGTCAAGGTCAAGGTCAGGGTCAAGGCCAAGGTCAAGGACAGGGCCAAGGACAAGGACAAGGTCAGGGCCAAGGACAAGGACAAGGACAAGGTCAAGGGCAGGGTCAAGGTCAAGGCCAAGGTCAAGGCCAAGGTCAAGGCCAAGGTCAGGGTCAAGGTCAGGGACAAGGTCAAGGACAAGGACAAGGCCAAGGACAAGGTCAGGGACAGGGCCAAGGACAATCCCAAGGTCAAGGTCAAGGACAAGGCCAACAAGGACAACAAGGTCAGCAAGGTCAGCAAGGCCAACAGGGACAACAGGGACAACAAAGCGGCCAGCAAGGTCAGCAAGGCAACCAAGGTCAGCAAGGACAGCAAGGGCAACAACAAGATAACGGTCAAGGCCAACAACAACAAGGCGGTCAGCAAGGAGGACAACAATCCGAGCAACAAGCCGAGGAACAGAACGGTCAAAACCAAAACGGACAGTCCCAACAACAACAGGGACAGACCCAAAACGGTCAGCAAGGCCAGCAAGGTCAGCAGACTGAAACTCAACAAGACCAACAATTAGATGGTCAGTCAGAAAACGACAATGACGGTGATGGAATCCCTGATGATTTAGACAACGATAATGATAATGACGGTATTCCTAATGACATAGATGATTCACCATTTGACCACGACAACGACGGTATCGCTGATGTTGAAGACGATGACGATGATGGCGACGGAATCAATGATGATGAAGAAGTCCGTGATGGTAACGACCTCACCAACATTTACGACCATGATAATGACGGCATCTCCGATGTTGTTGATTTGGACATTGACAATGATGGAATTGACAATTACAAAGACCTTTATGACAATGGTTCTTCGGCAAGCCGTGACCATGACAATGACGGGCTTAATGATAGTGTTGATACTGACGACGACAACGATAACATTCTTGATGTTGATGAAGTCGGTGGTGCATGGAGTTCATACCGCTACGACCACGACAACGATGGTATTTGGGATGCTTCGGATTTGGACGACGACAACGACGGACTTTCCGATTGGTTTGAACAGAATGACGGCAACGATGCTACTGGTCAATTTGACTCCGATAACGACGGTGTGGACAACCACATTGATTTGGATGATGATGGCGACGGCATTCTTGATGCCTTAGAACTCTGATTGCCAGGATTGATTGCCAATGGCCGACAATGAAAGTTCATTCTTGAGTCGGACATTTGGTTTTCTCCGAAAGTTAATTTTAAATCCTGTGCGGTTCATACTATTTGTGGCCCTGTGGCCCTTTGTAATAATGTTTGATGAATTCCCTTAACCAAAAAATTTAAATAGGTAAAGAGAGCCCCAACCATTATGACTATGAGTGACCACCAAGATTCAGTCCATCGGACATACAATCGGTCTTGGGATGAAATAGAAACTATGCTGATTCGTGCTGAAAAGAAAATGAATCAGTGGATACTATTTTACCACCATTCTAAGAAGTCCAAAGACTCACAAGGCATGAAGGAAGCCGCCCGAAACAAAAAGGCTTTAGAAGGAGTCATTAAGACCCTTAAATGGACTCTCGGTGAGATGGGAATAGACAACCCGCTTGAGTGATTTATCACTAACGCCAAACTTAAATAGCGAGAGCCACAATAAAACGCCATGTGGTTTGGCTCGGTATTCAATAGCGTCCCATTACCACCACAAAATATGTGGAAATCACGAGACTCAGGAGAGACCAAATCTTTGGCTGCTTGGGCAGACGGATATGTTCTCACCCAAAATCCAGATGGTTCAGTTCAAGCAAAGACTAAATTTAGCAACGGCATACCACCTCAAACTTTGGTTAAAATTGCTGGCCCTAATCAGAACCCATTTGCCGCCGAATCTGAGCGACCCGTTATCTTCCAACGACAATCAAACACCCACGACCAATGGTGGGAACACCCAGATAATATCACCATCACCACAGGAACTTGTTCTGGAGCCAATTCTCAATCCTACGCAGGTGAGTTGTTTTACAACGACCAACCTAAAGAATATCGGGATGCTAAGTTGTTTTGCAAGGAAACTTGGGAAGAATCTTATCAATCCATAGATAATTCTGACAAATTGTATGATTTGACTATCTATCAAGGACACCAACCACACACATTGCCCGCAGGATGGAGAGTTGATTCTGGAGGACACCTCACCAACCTTCCTGTTGGATTAGATGTTTCTTCCGCTTCTGATGCTTTAAAAAAAGGCGTAGCGGTCATTGAACCCGACAACCAAGAATGGAAGGTTTCTATGCCTTGCATATTTTATGTGGATGCCAATGAGTCTCAGTTTTCAGAATCAGAATGTATCTCACAAGGATATGTCGGAACAGAAATTTTTGTTAAGTATTTCTCATGGGCTATCGCAGAAGCCACTAAATATCATCAACAAACAGGAGGCGCAGGAGAACTAATGTGGTGGTTAAAATCGCCAACATTTACTGCATCATGCACCGATGAATCTAATTCTAAATACAACGCTGATGCACACTATTGGGACAACACCCACTGCCAGAACACCGCTGACGATGATGAATCCACACCCACTACCGACTCAGGAGGATTCGTAGCCGCAGGATTAGCAATAGTCTTGATTACCGCAGGAGCCACAATCTATGGAGGGAAAATCTAATGGGAACTATATTGTCTAACCCTTATGAAATGAATTTTGCTCAGACGGCTCGCAATGCCGAAACAATAGAAAAGCGAGTGGAAACATTCACCAGCGGCAATATCAAATATGATGTTATAGATAATTTATCATTGGCTTGCAATTCATTTCACGATGAAACAATCTATGTGATGAAAATTACCACAATAGATACCCAAGCCATCAAATACCGAGTGAGTTCCACCACCGACGGTAGAAACCCCATAGATTCTAATACAGCCCGTAAAATTGGAGAATATAGCACCACATCTGAGGCCAATTCCGCCCGAGCAGATTACATAGAAAAGATGAATGCCTTCCGAGTAGAAGACGGCTGTGGAGATTCCAGTGCTATCAATTATTCTTCAACAGCCCCCAGTTCAGGATGTCCCTGCAAAACCAGCAACCCAGTTTGGGAATTCAATAAGAGTTGGAGCGAAACACCAATTCTTCAACCAGTCGCAGAAACTGACGGTGATTGTTCCTGTATCTACGCACCCACATATACTGAAGGAGGATATATTGTAGAACAATGGACTTACAAAGGACAACCCACCAATGAATACGATACCAATCCACCGTATGCTAAAATCCTACACAAGTGGGAGTGGGAAGAAAAGGCAGGAAAGTCAGATATACCGCAACCAGATAAATCGGACAACAAGGTTCGGATAGCAAAATCAGGATACAGAGCCACAGGACTCACCACCCAAGAATACATTGTCAAACCATCACTGATGCCCACATCATGGAAAAAAATACCGCATCACCACAGCCACAGGATTCCAAAAATTCGGATGTATGGATTCCACGGCACAAAATTATGTGGAAGGGGCCGTAGCCGAAGACCCAGACAATCCTTGTGAATATTGTCACGATAGCGATACACATTCAGAATATGACTTAGATGCAGGTAAATGTGTCTGCAAAGCAGGGTATAAACGAGGAATACTTGGAACTTTTGGCAAGTGTGTCAAGGATAAACAAACAAAAACAACCCCCTCCCCAGACCCCACCCCCGAAAAACCATTTACTGCAACAGGTTTAGTGGCAGGGATTGTGGGCTTAACTGCGGTAGGAATCGTAGTTTCTACCGTTATATCGGCCAAGAATCAGGAGAATTAACCATGGTATATGCAGAATTTTCCATTAACTTTGAAGCCATAACTCCTGTTACTTATTTGGAATGGAGCGGTAGAGCAAAAGGTTATGAGGAAATCAATTTATTATCTGGCGAAAGTGGGACTAAAGCGGGTGAAACATATTGGGGTGAGGTTCAAGTATGGGATATAGATGAAAATTTTCCCATAATTCCTCAAATAGTGGAAGCAATGTATAATTCAGACAATTTACCCAAGGAGAAGGCAGGGCATTATATCAAATCAGGATTGATAAAAGTCAAGATAGTAGATGAGGAAGATTTCGTTACTCAACTACAAGGTGGCAACGAAATGGTATTAGATATGTTTCGCCAAGATGATATGAAAATTATCGTCAGCGAGGATATTAAAACAAAGATAACTGCTTTTGGAGATGTAATGGAATTTCAATCTAAATTAAATTCTGCTATTAAACAACGCTATGGACTCCTCAATACTAAGTTTATCATCAATTATAATCAACAACTTCCACGGGTGATACAATGAATAATTACGATTTATTGCCTGAGTGGATGAAAAAGTTCCCTCCAAATTACTCAATCAAACTTTCTGGTGTGGGAGGCCATATTCATGATGAGTTCTATGAGAATTTTCCTGAAGAAGAAGCATTACCATTTTACTTCCATGTCCAGAGAACAGCAGATTTGGGCGATATAAGTCGGTCCATTACTGATGAAGAGGAATCAATGCTTATAGAACAAGCGAGTGCTTGGTTACAAACTAATGATATATTGCAGTATTGTTCAGACGCAGGAGCCTTCGGCACTGAAAAATATAGTATTGAAGATAATGTATATTGGGCAACCCTTCCTATGACAACCGAAATACATAAAATATGGTTAAATTATTGGACGACCCAGCGTTCCTACGGATTCATTATCAATTACAGTCATAAAATTCCACGGGTGATACAATGAAGTTTGATTTAGACCACACTTATACTTCAGGCAGACTTCAAGCCTTAGTAGATTGCAGTTTGACTTATCATGAATTTATTGTGTCCCGAATGTATAATGATGATGGTCAGAAATTTTCCAGTGCCAGTTATTCGGATTTTAAGAAACTGTGGACCGACCGAGGATTAGATGAAGCCGAGTTTAACCGACAAAAAAGTTTGATTTGTCCCGAAACCCATGTTAGTTGTTCAGATGCCGACTCGGTGTTCGTTGGCGGCGGCCATGATTGTAAATCTCAGGATTGCGCTTGTGTTACTCAAGTTAAATCCAACAACATTTCATCGCAAAGTTCAAATATCAAGCCAGCCAATGAAATACCAACTCAGAAAATTCTGGGTGTAGCAACTATCGGTATGATTCTAATCTTATCACTACAATATTACAATCAGAGGCAATAATATGTTGGGAATTACCGCATTAGATAATTATTGGACAGGCATTTACAATGCTGAATCAGTAGTGTTGAAGGCTACTTCTGCACCACCGACTGTTTGGAATAGTAGTTATCGGACCGACCACCCAGAAGACCTACCTGCCGATATAGCAGATTATTTACAAGTTACTGCAACTTGGGCAGGAGCCTCAGAATCTTGGGAGCCCGAAGTTAAATCAGGAAGTGGTAGTTTCGGATATGGAGTATTTTATGATGGACACAAATCATTTGTTTCTATTCGCAACAAAGAAACCAAGGCAGTTCAAGTTACCGTAGCATTCAAAGATAATATTTCCTCTGTTTCAGGATGGGGATTTAGTCCAGGTAATGGAGTCAGAGATGGAGATGCAATTTCCACGACGGCTTGGTCAGGCTCTACCACATTTACCGTAGCACCAAGTCAATATTATTACTTGAAAATTACTTCGGCTACTGTGGAAATCATCGGATGTATGGATTCTGATGCAGACAATTATGATAAAAATGCTAATTCCGCAGGAAATTGTGTCTACAAAGGATGCACCGATGCGACGGCTTTGAATTATGATAACCGTGCTAACACCGATGATGGTTCGTGTATTGCTTTAGTAGAAGGATGCACTTGCAGTTCCGCAGTAGAAGGATACAATTCTTCGGCTAATTTTGATGATGGTTCTTGCGTAGTAGACAACACCACAGATTATGAGTTGCCAATTTCTTTCAGCACACCTACATTCGGTGAGGTTTTAAGAGGTAATGAGGATTATTTGGTCAAGTGTGGCACAGGATTATTTACCGAAAAAGGAGTTCGCACAGAAAAATTCAACTTACAAGTCAATCATCCAATACCTGAGTTCTAATTATTCAGGAGTGGCAGCACGATTCAAAATAACACCCCGACAAGGATTCACAATTTCGGGAACCACAGATGGTGTGGCTTGGTCAGCAACCAATTCCGCCCCGTATGTCGGACCACTTATGCAGACCGAAGGCCCATATAATACATGGTTTAGTATTGATTCAGTAACTGGACCCTCTGTGACTCCACCTCCTGCCACAGTATCAGGATGCACAGATTCTACGGCAAACAATTACAATTCTTCCGCCAATTCCGACGATGGAAGTTGCACTTACGATTCCACTAACAATCGTGTAGTTACTTACTCTCAAACCAGCACCGTTGCTGATGAACCCATAACCACAAATTTGTGGTGGCCTTTCTTTGGATTGGCTGTGTTCACAGGCGGAGCGGCATGGTTTATGAGAAAATAAGGTGAACAATATGAAGAACTATCCCAAAATATACTACGAAACCGAGAAAAAACCCATCCATTTGATTGGATATACTCTTGCATTAGGTATGATGCTTACAGGAGTTGCCGAAACCATCCATACAATTCCATGGATTATTCGCAGAGAAACAGCCCCCGTTGGTTTGGCTTTAGGTCCCGCAGGTGTGATTGCTGGTGGGGCAATGGCATTTTTGTATCTTCGTCAAGCAGGAATTAACACTTACTGATGTTAAAACTTAAATAACAGCGACACTAATTTAAGTGTATGGCTGAAGAATTTAAAGTGAATACCTACATCGTGGCAGGAGTTATCGGAATTTCTGCGGGTGGACTTTTGTTGGTTCGTTCCTTTAGAACATTCCGCACAGTTTCTTACTGGAACACCGTTGGTATGACGACCGTAGGAGCATTGATGGTTTATGGAGGTGTCAAAGCATTCCAAATGAAGGGTTCAAAAGATACAGAAAAAGCCACATCAGCGATTAAGGAAGATGTTACCAAGGTTATTGCAGAGGTTGGAGAAACAGCCGAAGTAGCGGCAGCAGAATTTACTCAGAGCCAAAGAGAGCGTTTGGCAAAGAAGGGACACGCATTGAAAGACGGTAGTTTCCCAATCCGCAACAAGTCTGACTTGAAGAATGCAATTAAAACTTGGGGGCTTGCTAAGAAAGCAAACAAGGCTAAGGCTAAGAAATTCATTAAACTCCGTGCCAAACAACTAAATGCTACGGAATTGTTGCCCTCTACTTGGTAAGGAGTGACCCTTATGAGCGAATATTCAGAAATGAGTCGTGATGACCTTATCGCATTAGTGGTTCAGTATGAAGCACTCACTGATGAATTGATAACACGCATGATGGACACTGAAACATTTTCGGCTGAAGGTGAAGGATTGCCAGAGATGACATCATTTGAATCCAAGATGCTGAAGATTTTGCAATTTTACATTCGTTATTCTGCTTCTGGCTCCCGTAGCCGAGCATGGGGCGGATTATTTAGTGATTTTGGATTCAAATCAACTATTCAATTTGCTCGTTGGGGTTCCAGTTACCAAGGCCCTGTTGAAGTCAAGGGTGCAAAAGAGATTGTTAATGTGTTCTCAGGAGAAGCAGATGCTGAAATTCTTCGTGAGGTCGGTATTAGCCCCAAATCTTTGTTTGCATCAATTAGGTGGAAAAAATGAAGCCAACTTTAGAACAATTGATGAAAGCCGAAGAAAAAAGGCTTGCAGGATTGCTTCGTTTCCGTAGTTCCCATTTGCCCGAATTTCAGATTCCGTCCGAATTACCTTCAATAATCCCCACGGAATCCAAAACACCCGAATGGGTGAAACACCTCAGCGAAAAAGACTCCCAAGAACTGGCTGCTGCTCAAAAAATAGAAAAGAAGAAACAAAATCAGCATCATCAAGTCTGTGGACAACCAACTCAGTTCCGTCAAAAACTATGGCGAAAATTCAGGAGAGATTGACTCCCTAAGATTGAAATAGCAAGCCAACACAACTATTACCATGGCTATCAGACGACAAGGTTTCCAATGGGAAGTCGCTGATTTGGGAAACATCCCTCCTAAACAATTAGATTTATTAGAGAAAACCCCACAATCAGTTTTTTATTCTAAAATCGGAACGGCTACTATCAAGAACCGCCTCCGCACCAAAGCCAATGAATTTGTCGTGTTACAATACTTTGGCTCCACCCCAGGATTATGGGGGGTTGGAAACAATTGGGTCCCAGGAGGCTATGTCAATTTTGTTGTTGGAACCACATCATATTTTTTGGACCCAGATGGCCGCCCCGCAGTAGGATTGTCAGGAACTGCGGCACCCTATTCAATTACTTTAGCCGACCAACCCATGGACCCCGCAGGTTGGCAAATAGAAATTCCACCAGGAACTGATTGGGATATTACCTATTTTATCGCTAATGCTTTGGTAGAACCTATTGAAGATTTTCCCACAGGTGCGAGAGTATCGTGGACTGCTACCAGTTAAGCGAAGATTGAAATAGCAGCATACCCTAAAATAAGGTATGGGGTTAGCATACAATCTAAATGTAGAGCCTTTGCCGACCCTCACTGATTGGGCAGCAATACTGAGCCAAGGAGATGCCAATTTATTTAGAGGATTTACAAATGGCTTGAACCGAAAAGGACAAGGGCCTGTTACTCCTGACCCCGACATTATTATTCCGTTAGGGTCTGTTGATTTTTCTGAATTTGACATCATTATTCGCAACACCACATATTGTCAAGACCATTATATTGTAGTCGGAAGTTATCGGGCATTTTTCACGGATTTGAATGGTGGAACAGGAGCCTGGGCTTGGGATGGATTTATTACTATAATCCGAGCGCATAATTTGGGATTCAAGTCGGACAATTATTTTCAGCAAAAATTTCCTGCTCAAGAACCACCCATTTTTTCTGACCAATATTGGTTGAACCCAGGTTATAACAGCAGCGTAGGAGGAGGCGGAGTAATTCAGCCCTTTGATGAAGAGAACGAATATTGGACTTATCTATGTCGTATGCCTTATGAGTGCGACCCAGGACTCACAGGAATTGGAAGCGATTCCACACCAGGAGTATATTCAGTAGACAGTTCTAAAAAGCAAGACGAGGGCAGGGCCGCCTTTAATTTAATTGTCGGAGGCCATAGCCGCATTAACACCGCCGTAGAGGGTGGCCTCACAGGACAGGATTATTCGGCGTGGTTCAGTAATTTACTATTCATAGTTGATAGTCCACAGATTACCTATTCATTCACGGCGTTGCCCACCGCCACAGACACTTTAGGGGACATCGCAAAATATGAAATCTTATTTGAAAGTGGTCTGTCTACTACCCTTTCAATCAATGGCTCTACCAATATTGGAACAGGATTGCAGAGTAACCAGTTATTTCCAGCCTCCAAACAAGACCTTTACGCTCAATGTCAATCATCAAATACCACCACAGGAACACAAACCTTCGTTGATATTGATACCCTCAACAATGGATATTATCTTACCCGATGTCATGATGTAACTTGCCTCAATATCGCCCCAATTCCTTACGACTTAGACATCAATTTCGCTGTTTTGACAGGAGAAGTAGCCTATGGAGATGGCGCAGGAGCCGTCAGCCTCACTACACCTTATTTCGGAGGGTGGGATTTTAACAGTGAATCATTGTCTGCCAGCAAAGGTAAAATCACTCTGGCACTTGGAAATCTAAATTGGATGTTAGACGCATCAGTTCCTGCCTATAATCTCAATGGTGCTTATGGCACCGCTATGTCGCCCAGTTTTTCAGGTCAAGGCTCAGGAGAGGTAGCCCAAAACCCTTCTGAGTTACAAGTATTGATTGCCGTAGACCGCGTTACGCACGGTGCCTCCACTAATGGAGAAATTTACGCTGCCAACTATTTCTATGTTTTTGATTCCCTTAACACAGTTTTAGTGACACCTCCAACTCAGGGATTGGGTATTTGGCCCTTTGGAGTCAAGGGTGGCGGTATAGAAACCGCAGCAGGTATCATTCTGCCCGATAAATGGTATGCCAAAGCACTTCAACAAAAGACATTTACTCGGCAAGAAGAAGAAACGGCTAAACAGTTATTTGATATTGAAATCCAAGAGCAAGAAGCGGTGCCACCAAACACAGTGTTTCTCCGTGCTATCCAAGATAAAGATTTAGAGCGTCGTCTTGCTTCTGACCCGACATTATCAGGCCAAAGTCCCGACCCCATAAATTATTATGCAGGATTGGTCACCCCCAATACTATTACTTACGGAGCCTCTAACGAACCCGCCTTTACAGGCCAACCCGCTAACATCGCTTATGGATTTTTAGGGTTTCGTTCAGCAAATGGCCCACAAGTCATTATGTATGATTTCGGCACTGTGCAAATGAGAGGGGATGTTATCGCAAATAAATGGGTGGTGTCATTCAACGACGGATTGTCAAACGAAGGACCTGATATTTTCAATTTTGGAGCCACCATGAATGCCGATATTGAGGTGAACCGCAGTTCTACCACCCGAATTCCTGTGTCGGGAGGATGGGATGCTGACCGTGACCAGTGGGTTTATACCTTTGCAGACTCCACGGGAGCCTCAGTAATGAGTTGCAATTCTGCTTTTGACCGACAACCACCCACACAAATTGCTTATCTGGACCAGACCGACCAATTTCCTGAAGTTAATTCAAACGCTCTTTCTGCCTATTACACGCCTCGTAACATGACTCCGTTTTTAGATGGGCTATGTTTTTTTGGTGGAGCCATAGATACCACGCAATTAGGACAAAGAGCCATCCAATCTATTGAACTTCCTTATGATGACCCAGTTATGGGAGAAGTAACTGTGAGAGGATTCCAATCTTTTGAACTCCAAGGTTCCACAGGAAGAACGGCACGAGTCTGGATTGATTATCTATTATACGATAACATTGATTCATTGGTTGCCGTAGTTATCCAAGAATTGGGACTTCGTGTAACCGTGGAAAATGTAGAATGGTATAAGAGAAAAATCCTCAACAACGATGTCTTGAACATGACTAATGAAGAAGTTGAAGCCTGGATTGATGCTCAACAAGCCGAATACCGTAAAATGTTGATTGACAAAGAGCGACAAGGAAGATTACGCCGTCGTCGTAAGCAACAATCTGCTATTGCTAACGGATTAGAGGAAATTCTGGACGGAGAATTTGTGGTTTCTAATCATGATTTCATAGAAGATGACTTTATAGAGAGGAATCTGAAAAACATGAGTGCATTCCCTGACCAAGATTCTCAACTGAAACGACAAATTGCTTCGGATGCTCAGTGGTTAGAAGATGAAACTTTGTATGGTAGTTCAGTTCCCAGAAAGGAAACACCATTAGAACGCCGAAAAAAGGAAAATGAAGACCCAGAAACTGAGGAATCCGACAAATCGTGATGCAGGAAGGCTAAAAACTTAAATAGTAAATAAATGAAATTATACCTGAGAACCATGTCAGAATACGAACGCCGCATGACCGTTAGTTCAACCGAAGACCTGTTGGTTATGACTTCTGCAAAAATACCTGCGGGAGTTCAACTCACAGAAATTTTAATTGCCCCTGAAGAAACCCAATATGCAGACTATTTTCACATCTTTGTCTGCATGGATTCCGAAGTTATCTACTCAGGACCCTATATTGGCGAAGGCATCAATATAAAAATTGAGGATAGTGCCTATGAAGATGACCGAGTTTTGTTGTTTTCATTGTCCGCCAGTTTTTACCCAGCAGAATTAGCCTCAGTAATTTATGGGACTTTTTACACAGTTATTATCCGAGGAGACTTTATTGAAAACTGGATTATTGCTGATGATACCAAGGTTTTGTCAGATGATTTCGTTATGAAATGGGCTTAAGAAGATTCAAATAGCAACAATGATAAAGCCAAAGTATGGCTCAACTGTTATTATATACAGGCAAGGGCGGTGTTGGCAAATCTACCGTTTCCGCTGCATCGGCCCAACATTTAGCCTCTCAAGGCTACCGAACAATTCTGGTATCTTCTGACCCAGCCCATAGCACTGATGACACATTAGGCGTGGCCGTCGGACCGACTGAGGTTCAAATCGGACCCAATTTTTGGGCTAAAAACATAGATGCAGAACGCATGGCTCTCAATTTTACTGACACCTTGAATCAAGCCACCGCAGAAACATTTTCTAAAATGTTGCCTGGTTTGGATTCCGAACTGTTTTCAGACATGGCAGGATTTCCTGGAATGGACGAATACTTTGCTTTAGAAGAGATTCTGCGATTAACCCAATCCTGTGACTATGATGTAGTGGTATTTGATACTGCACCCACAGGACACACGCTTCGTGCTTTAACAGCCCCAGATTATATCAAAACCTTTTTGCTCAAGATTTTGCGTATGAAAGCCAAGATTGAGAATTTCAAAGGCGTTTTGTTCCGCCGTGACAAAACCGCAGAAAAATTAGCCAATTTATTGGAAGAGGTTTGTGATAAAATAGACCGTCTCAAAGCCTTACTTCGTAGCGAGTGGGTCAGTGTTAATTTGGTATCTATTGCATCAGAAGCAGGACTTCAAGAGTGTTACCGAACTATCCGATTCTTAGAGTCTCAGAAAATCAAGGTTCACAACATAGTGGTAAATAATATCATCCCTAATTTCGGACCCAGCACTTGGGAAGCCGCTGAAGGAGATAATCCCAATCCTGCGACCCAGTTAATCAAGTGTGAATATGACATCCAGCAACCCTATCTGGTCAAATATCAAGAAATCTGTGCGGCTCACCATATCCGATTAGTAGGTGTATCCCGTTTGCCGTATGAACCTCGTGGTTCCAAGTTGATTGATTATGCTAAAATTCTGTGGAATTCTAAAGGAATCTCCTTTGTCCCCAAAAAATCATTGATATTGGGCGATAAGTCAGTCACCATCTCTGTGCCATTTTTGGACTCTGCTAAGTGGAAAATCACGGAACAAGAGTCTTTGTATCGTTGGGAGGACTTTAACATGGGAGGCAGTTCACCACATTATCAAGTCCCACTTCCCGCCGAAGCAGGAAAACCCTCTCGTCGTAAAGTCTCCGCAGGAGTGAAACTAAGTTGGAACTGATTATTTGGTTTATTTTGGCTTGGCTGACCTCACTATCCTTAGCAAGCCTCTATTTTGTTTGGTGGTTTATTGCCATTCGTAATCCAGTTATTACCAGGTTTGTTTCGCAAAACTTAAATAGCGAAAACGACCAAGACATAGTATGAACGCTACACCATTGATAGCCACCATCGGAGTCATTGGACTCGGAATGGGATATTACTATACCAAAATCCATTGTCCAGATTCCAATATGGAGCGTGTTGATGGAGAATGCACCTGTATGGAAGGATATTATGCCGACCCAGATGATGAAAATTCCTGCGTAGCACTTTCTACCACCGAAGCACCTACTAACAATGCTGTTTTGGTTGGCGGTGTCTATGTTTATGATGCCGACGGAGATGCAGTTGATGTTTCGGATGAATCCCAAGATATTGTCATTAGTGAATTGCTTTGTAAAGCCGTTGAAGGTAGTTCTCGTCAAGCACAGGATGGACGATGTCTACGAAGCCAACCTGCGGCCACACAACAAAAGTATCGCAGCGATGATACGCTGGACCACGACACTTGGATTACTGACTATGAAACTGTGGCTCAAGATGCTACCACACCTCCGAATCCAATTTCCGCCGATTATGAGTGGGTTTTTGAAACCACTGAAACCAATGAGGCTGAAACTGACCCCAACTACACCCCATTTTCTTACAAGCCAGATATGTCAGGATTTTGTCTTACTGACCCATCATCAAGTTCACAACAATCTTTTTGAGATTGTGAATGCTTAAATAGAAAGTAGCAGCATAGATTTTCTATGTGGCTGACATTTGATTGGGATGATGTTTCCATTACTGACCCAATAGTTGAAACCGCTATCAATGAATTATTAGTTCGTTATCCGCTACGGGTCTGGTATCGTATTTCATCATCAGGCACAGGATTGCATTTGGTTATTGCAGAATTAAAATGGGATGCTTCCACAGGAACTATGCAAGTCACGCCTATTGATTTCACTGAATCCGAAACTTTTCGGATAAGAACGGAGTTTTCTGCCCCTCCATGGGGATTAGAATGTCGGGGACGACTCATCTCCGATTCAGTCCGTTCTAAAAACGGGTATCGCACAGGTAGACTATTTTCTGCTAAAAATCAAAACTTAGCAGGTGGGTGGATATTGTATGAGCGTTGATATTCCTGCGTGGGTCTATGATTTTAGGCACATTATTGAAATTCGTCAGTCCCAAGGCTACTCATTTTATGTTTCGGGCAAACTCAATACAGATGCTAAAGAAATTGCTGAAGCCATATATTTAAGGCGGCAAGTGCATTCAGTTGGACAGAACATTCAAATAGGATAAGACAGTAATATAGATTATGTCCGAAGTCAGATACTGGGAAAGAGCAGGTTTTCCAGTTACCCGTAGCCAAGCCGAAGAAATGATTGAAAGAATTTCAGAAGGTGCCATTGGTGCCGTCCGAGACGATGATATAGAAGAATTCGTTCCTGTGGGTGGCGGGGCTACCCGTGATTCTCTCCGAAGAGAAGTTGATGATTTGTTTTCACGACCCGCATCTCAAGATGACAAACAAATTGATGAATCAATCGCTAACATTATGGCACTCATGAGTTTTGAACAAAACAAGAAACAATACATTATGGATTGCAAAGCACGAGGTCTAACTTTAGAAGAAGCCCGTCAAGAATATGATAAAGACAAAGCCAACATGGTTCGTAATGCTCTTGATTTGCCCGACGAGCCTATGGATGTCCCCCTTATTTACGGCAAAGATTCGGAGGAGTAACCTTTGGATGGATGGTCCTGTGCGAATTGCGGTCATTTCATGACACGCACATATCGTCCTCTTAAATGCCCTGAGTGTGGAAATAGAAAGGATTTCAATCAACACGGGGCCAAAAATAATGAGTGAAGTTCCCGCAGAAAAACCTCGTTCTAAAAGACGACCCCTTCCACTTACGGAAACACTGGTTTTAGACATAGTAGATTATTTGTTAGAACACGAAGGTTATGGATATTCCACCCAAATTTCATCTTACATGGTAGATTACAAACCTCGCCGTTATACTTCTCGTGAAGTAGTCGGCATTCTTAGAAACCGACCTTGTTTCCGACACGCTCAAGCCAAAGACCGAAAAGGTGGAATCCGATGGAGATTAGATGTCTTGGCTTTGGAAAAGTATTTGGTTCAAAAAGGATACGAAGACCGTGCCGAAGAACGAGGCATTTATGACAAAATGCGAGAACTCAAATGGAGGCAAATTTTCCGAACGATTGAATCCTTGGAATCCATGATGCCCGAAGTCGCTAATCCAAATCCAGAAACCATAAATTCTTGTTACGAAAATCTGGCTCAACTCTGGAGTTAAAACTTTAGTTATCGGATATTTGGGATAAGATTCGGACCCAATCATCCAAAAGATTCATATAACAAGACCGCACAAAGAATATTATGGTCTGGTTTATTCGCCGTTACCAAAAAGGAGTTAAGAACTCTGGAACTCAAGATGTTCTTGTTTCAGATGATGAGATTTCTATTGGTGATTTTGTCTCTTTTGCTCACCAAACAGGTCCAGGAAAATACATTTTAGGACAACGAGGTAAAGGAATCAGAGGATTCCGCAAGATTACTGACTGTATTATTGAAGAGCCCAAAGTTTCCGCTTCATGGATGGCTACCGAAGATAACCGTGTTTTCGCTGCCGAAGAGATTTCAGTTAAGAAAAACATTAAATTAGGGGATTTATCCGATTCAGAGATTATGGATTTGATGGGTTCCATGGCCGACTCAGATATTAAGTCTGCGGAAGAATTTTCCAAATTCAAGACTGATTTAACCAGCATCCACTCTGAAATTGCCCGACGAGGATTGGGAGGCGAAACTTCATCCACTGAACCTCCAGTGGTTAAGCAAGCGCAAAATACTGCATCACCTCTCGCTTCAGCGGGATTTGCTGTGGGTAAAGGCAACATGGCTGTCGGATTCGTTGGCGGAATGTTAGTCGGTGTGGTTGGAACTATGTATTATTACAAATCTAAAATGGATGCCATCAATTCCCAAATTGGACAAATTGAGAAACAACTCAACGAAGCGGAATCTGCTATCAAGCGAGCCGAATCTCGTGAAACCAAAAGAGCAGAAAAAGATTCCCAACAACAAAAACCACGACAACCTCAAGGCAGGAAACAATGGGATAACTGGTTCTTGGAATCATTCAACTCTAACAATGGACCCCAATACTGAGGTGATTCTTTGGACTTAAACTCTATGAAAACTATGCTTAACACCTATAAACGGTTGTTAGAGAGAGAAAAGCAAGCCGCTTTGACTCAGCATTTTGAAGATTTTGTCGGTCAATTAGGCATCACTGATGCTCAACAGTCAGAAACACTTCAAAAATCATTCTTTGCGTTGGTAGACATTTTGGATTCCGACGGAACATTGCAAGAAAGAGTTCAACTCATGGCGAAATCAGATTTTATCTGGGAAGTATTGAAACTGAAAACTTCGGCTAAAGAACGAGAGTTGCGAAAACTAACCGACGATATTTGTAATTTTATTGAAGGAGCATCCCAAGGTGCTGAAAATGAACAACAATTTATTCAGAATTTGTTGGCTAAATCCCTCCGAGATGCTGCAAAAACTATTGAATCTGGAGATATTCGTTCCGCTAACGCCCCGCACATGGCCTGGATAGAATCCTTAAAAATCGGTTTAGAAGCCTTATTCAAGCAGAAGATTTAAGAAGGAAACTACACAAGTGAGTATTATGTCTGATTTTGACGATGTCATTCGGCCTTCTAAACCCGAACCAGAACCTGTAAAACAGACTCAATCGGTTCCGCAATCTGAAGCCAAATCTTTGGTAGAGATGCTCACGGCTGATGGAGATTTAAATTCTTTAGGCCAGCAACTTAATCTGGACGGAGACATGACAGAAAAAGTTTTAGTCCCCTTGGTTAATTTCTTAGACAAGTATGGAGTGGGAGAATCTGTTTCCACCAATCCAACGGTCAGTCGTGCCACAGGAATGCTCGGGTTTTTGACTGATGTGGCTCCTGTTCTCCGAAGCGCAGCCGAATACTTTCAAGGACGACGCAACGATTTGAGTGCCGAAGATGAAGCATTTTTGGAGCGCATTCGTGAAGCCCAAGACACAGGAACTAACACCGATTTATTCGTTGGAACCGAGATAGGAGAGTCTGCTGAAGAGCCAGAACCTGAACCAGTGGTTCAAACTCCTCGTCCTGCTAATCCATTTACCGATGGACCTATGGATTGGGATGAAATATTGGGAGTTCCAAAACACGCCCAGAATTCCGACGGTCTCAGCGGATTGCAAGGAACTTATTCTGCCTCGGCTAAGAAAACCAATTTCGGAATTTCAGGAATTGAAGCCTTAGCCCAAGAAGCAGGAGTTTCCATGAATGATATTACCAATGACCGTCAATCCCGAACCAACGGAACGCCCGCCGCAGATTATTCTAATGGAGCCCCCATCAATGTTCTTAGTGGCATGGATGAAATTCAAAGAGCCATGCAATCTGAACAAAAGAAGATTTCCAACACCAGCAAGGTTAATTTTGCCGCTAATGATTTAGAAACTCCTGATTCTCTTTCTTCTTACACACCTAATGCTACCATTCCTGAACCAGCACCTGCTCTGGGAGTTTTACAATCCGTGGATGATTTGATGAAAGATTATGGCATTTCTGCCGAAGAAATGGAATCGCCCGCAGGAACCTCCGCAGAATCAGAAGAATTGGAAGATATTGATGATGAGGACTTAGAATTTGACGAATCATCTAACACCTATCGGCACCGTGAAACAGGAGAAATTTATGAAGCGGTTGATTTAACGGAAGTTCCAGACGATTATTTCGGGTCGTGAACTCATGTCCGTGAATCCCGTGTGGGCAAAATATTGCTCCGAACAAATCATCAATTGGTTAAACTGGCTTCGTAATATCTCTATCCGAAGTTATTTGGAATTATCCCAACGCTTTGTAGATTTGAATCCACACTATGTTCCCGATTCCCACTCCCAATCCGAAGCCTCAGAATTATTTGACCGCATGATTGTCAATGAAGAATTTTTCCAACAAGTTACCGATGCTGGAGTTTTGGTGTGGGCCAACTCAGGTTTTGAAGAATTTTTAGAAGCCTTGGAATTATATGCTCCCAGATACCCCGAAATCAAACAGGTTTGCCAATTCTTCCGTCGTAACCTGCATTGGTTCAAAAGATTGTATCAGTTTTTCCGTGCAGAATTGATATTACAACTACGAGCCGAAGGTAGGTCTATCTAACTCAAATAAGAGAAAACTTATATATCAGAGAAGGAGATATAATTAGTATGACGGAGATTCCACGAGATAACATGGAGGCTATCTACGCCTATTTGATGTTAGAGGGTTTCAAAGGTAAGGAACTTCAACAAAATGGGTTAGTTTTGGCCGAGATAGACGCTCTATTGTCTAACAATGGCTACACCACCTTATTTAATGATGACTCAATGTTTAGCAAAACCGCATTACAGAATCTTTACACATCAGGTAAGCGCACGGCTCTGGGAGGTCGTTTCGGAGGTCGTGCAGCCACTTATCCATATGGTTACCGTCTGGTTCGCCAAGGGTCATCAGAAGATAACGACGGATTCAAACAACCCACACGAAATCTCAAACTTGCCGATTACAATCGTAAGTCCGAACAAGTTGATGCGAATGTTCTAAACTTGGCTCGCACAGGAGAACTAACCAGTGAATTCCAACAAACCCTCACTGATGGAGCAGATTTATCTATGAATACGGGTGGCTCAACCACTACAACCACCACAGAAATTCCAGAAGTTGCAGAAATCACCGAGGATATAGATTCTCAGGAACCAACAGAGATGGATGTTGTGGAAATTGACGACTCAGTTAAAATTCGGGGACCTGCAAGAGGAGCAAACTTCTTTGACCTCTCAACCAACATCACCCCACCCACTGAAGATGAACAAATTGCTATTTCACTCAAAGCATGGAAGGAAAATCAAAACCCAGATAAAATGTGGCCTTATGAGGGATATATTAACTTTACTTTGAGGCCATCTGAATTTGACGCAAGAATGCAACCTACTAACACAGTTGTTGTTTCGGAAACCTCTGAACAAGGCGGTGCTCAATCCGTAGACGATTTCATGGGGATGGACGATTTCATGGACGATTCTCCTGAAGAAGTTGCAGTGGTAAATGCTACTGCTAATCAACCTTTCTTTTTGACTCCTGAAATTCAATTCGGATTTAAGATGGGAGAGGCAGCCTACTTCCAAGTAGTCGGGGGTGCTGCGGCTGAGACTTATGCAGGACAAATGTTCCCAATCACGCTGGTTAATACTGATGCGCCAGCAGTGGTTACTAAAGTAGAAGTTGCTTGGAATGAACCCAGCGGAGATTTTAAATCAACAGACACTATTAGCAACTTCAAGATAGAACTCACCCAAGAAGGAAAAGTGGTAGAACTCACTATGAACGATTTGGGATATTTAGTCCAAAACGGCAGTCCATCAGGCGCAATATACAATCAGTCTCAGGAAGATGGCGATTACAACACCTACGGAGGAATGATGGAGAAGGTTGAATCAAATGAAGTCGTTATTTACTCCCATGGTGGCATAGGATTTTCAGGACTTCCTAACAGTTCAGAGGGAGAGCCAATAGACACAATGGTTTGGGGAGACCTTAGTTCCGCCACAGCAGGATTTCAAGGTAGCGTTAAGGTTAATGCGGCTACGGATGTTCCCGCAGTTATCCGCACCCAGATGAGCCGTTTTTATGGAAACAGCACAGTTTCGGACCCTCGCCTCAACTGGAAAAGTTGGGGAGACGACCCTGAATCAGTTTTGACTCCAATTATGGGCGGAGACAATGTTATCTTTAATTTTGACCCACGACCCCAAGACATTACCGCAGATGTTAAAACTTATGTGGAATTCCACCCAGAATATCTGGCCCCCAAACTACTTAACTTAACTCTGCTAAGAGATGCTAACGGAGCAGTCCCCACAGAAACTGAGAGCACAGGAGTTATTTCTCCCGAATTTCTCTATGATGATGATGGTGATATTGATGATGCTGTTTGGTCACAAGTCCTTGAGTTTGTAGTTACGGGCGGAGATTCCTCAGAATATTTCGGTTCCAACCAGAAGAAGACCTATGTTTTGCCAGGAGATGAACAACACCTGGTTTTCAAGGATGAAGACGGAAATGAAGTCAATGTTGGTAAAGGCCAAATCAACTATATTACCTATGATAAGCCATCTTCTATTATGGTAGATGGGACTTTGGTGGCTCGTGGTGTCCGACTTTACTGTGAAGGCGATAAAGTAATTGACATCCCAACCACTCAAGACACAGGATATTTCTGGTTGCAAGACCCTAATGGAAAATCAGTAGGAGGCACTATCAAAGGCGGAGAACTTTCTCCACCAGCCCCAGAAATTGCTATCCTAAATGAAACTGCTACGGAAGTCTGGAATGACCGCCGTAAGGCCCGTCGCAGAGAAAAACAAAGTGAACGATTCACCAACCGAGATGAAACAGGTGCGGTAGTTACCCGCAGTATTGCCTTCAAATCCTCGCCAACTACCAAAGAATATTTTGTTTTGGCAGAAACCTCTGAAGGGTTTAAGATAATGAAGATTGATTTAGACATCAGGAGGGACTAATTATGACCGACGAAGAACAATTGGCACAAGGAGCAGACGGAGCAGAGAAACCACTTTCAAACCAAATTATGGACGAAGATTCCATGGCTGCTAACCAAGGTATGGAAAACTTGTTAGAAGAACAAGATAAAGCCGCAGGTCGTGACACACCGCCTGGAGCCACCGACCCTTCAGCATCACCTACATCTGCAACTGCTATGGATGCAGTTTCTTTGGTCGGAGCCAATGCCGTTAATCAAATGGAACAAATTTTTGAGCAACGAAATCAGTCTTTTGACGAACAAGTAACCATTCAAGATATTGGATACGATATTGGACGCATTGAAATTCTTAACAATGAAAACAACACCCCTACCTATATGGTTATTTCTGACTCAGACAATAACAACATCACTGCACGATTTTGCACTGAAATTTTGGGAATTCCTGCTGATGATGACCGACTCACTACTGAAATCGGAGAGGCTGCTTTCCGCTACGGAGAAATCGTTGGTGGTTCTTTGGCTTCCGCAGGAGAGTTTAGCGATGGCCTCATGGGGGCTTCCTTAGATATGATTTTGGAATCATTTATCTCTACCTACACTTCAGGTTCTAAGAGGCAACAACTGGGAGATACTCTCAAGCGTGTTCGCTCTCTTTCCTCGGCTCTGGGCAAGGTTTTCGCTTTTGACGATTACCGACACTTAGAAGTATTCATGGCTGCTTGGTTGATGAAAGATTCAACTTGCCGTCTATCTGGTGTTCCTGGAACTGGAAAAACCACAGTTATTGAGTGTGCAGCAACTTTGCTATCCAACTCTTATGGGTTCAATACTTCTATGAGAATTGTCCCGCCACAAGATTATGTCGCCAGGACCACAGAAGAACTTTTCAGTCCCAATAATTCCTCCGATAACATTTACAGCCCAACTCTGTTGCCAGCAGGACAAGAATATTCTATTATTTATGGCAATGCGGCTCGCCCAGAAATTAACGATTTGTGGGAATCATGGAGGTTCACTCCTTGGAAGACACCGAAAGGTTCCGCAGGAAACCACATCTACGCAGGTAGGAATGCCTCTCAAATTCCTAATCAACAAATGTCAGGAGCCTACTTGTATGATTTCAAGTTCCTGCAACCCAACACCACATTTGCTAAGTTGGCACTTCAACCAGAATCTTTCAAGAAGTTACTCTTGCAACATTATTTCGTAGATGTCCCAGTTAATACCATACTATCAGACCCAGAAACTTGGCCTGAATTTAACGAGGCAGGATTGGCAATTATTCCAGAAGGTGTCGCCAAGAAGCGTTTGGTAAAGCCTGTTAAAATCTGTAATGCTGATGGAAACTCTGTGTTGTTCCCTAATCAAGCCGTGTTTTCATCTGGAACCGATGACACCGAAGATTTGATTATGCGCTTGGCGCACCCAGAAATGAATGGTGTAGCAGTTCGTTCTTTGTTTGATGACATTTCATCACACATGGCTGCCAATACTCAAGCATCAGGCCGTTCCGTAGTGCAACAATATATTGCACAATCAGGATTAACAGGGCTGTGGACCGATGCAGGTCGTAACGAAGGATATTGGTTGCGAGAGTTTTTGCAACACACTTGTTTTGACGCTCGTGCCACTCCAGGTTCTTTGCAGTGGAAATCTCTCTCTTCAGAAATGCTGGGAGAAATTGGTATTGCTAAGGTAGACTTTGAAAAGCGAGCCGACGAAGTTCTCTATGGTATGGAAATTCGTGAAACCCAATCTTTTGACCCTGCTAAGGGAGCCAATGTTAATACCTTTGACTTTGAACCAGTTCCTCGCCCGATTGTTACACAACCAGTTAAGTTCTTTAACGAAGCCAACCGTTCTAAACCTGGAATGGAAGACGCAATTCTGGGACTGATTGCCGAGCGAAAGGTAGAATACCGTGGAAAAGAGTTTGACTCTCCTAATTTTGTGGCTTGGATGGATACCAACCCTCACCAAAAAGGAAACGATTTGGCATTTACTGACCGAATTGATATGGAAATTCTGTTCAAGTCTGTATCTATGGGTGGACGATATAACATTTTGAGTAATCGTGCAGGACGACCTGTGGAACAATTGATTAAGAATCTCACCATGTCTAACGCTATGGCTCCATTGAGATTCTATGAAATCCGAGATATTTGGAGCATGATTGAAGACGACTCCACAGGAATTTCTATGGTTCAAAATGGCGGCTCATATGATGGTTACCGTGATGTTTCGGCTATCTCAGTTTTGTTCTCTCAAGCCTTCCGAACTCGTGAACATATTATGCCTGTGGGCAATAACAAACAATATTCTTGGATTTCTAATCCTCACGAAGCCCCATTGGTTGATTTCTCTACCACTACTAACACCTCCAGTGGAAACGATGGAACTGAAGCCGCTGTTTTGGGCCGTGGAACTCGGGCATTCGCTGGAGACCAGGCGCAAATGTCTACTGCTGACCCACTTAAAGGAGCCAATGTCACTGCCCAATTACCTGCGATTTTCACTCGTGTTCTTGGATTCCGTTTCACCAATTCTATTATCAAATTGGCAAAATCATTCGCCTTCCTTCGTGGAAAGTCGTATGTATCTCGTGAAGACATTGTAGATGCTATCCCCTATACTGTGGCCCACCGTATCGGTCGCAGCAAAGAAGGTTTGACAGATGTTAATGGAAACACCAAAGGTATCGGCAAGGGTATGTCTAAGGATTTGGCTTATAACTCCGAACAGGACTTCCTTCGGGAATTCTTGGTTCGTGGATATATCAACCGTGATGTAGATATTGGACAAGGAAGCGGTGCTTCACTTTTGGAGATGTTGGATTCCTTCTATGAACGATGTGTCAGTATTTTGCAATCTTCCGACTACGCTCACCAATATGAAACCGCAGTTCTCAAGGTTATGCAAGAACAAATGATTGGACCTGCTAACTTATCAACTTCTACCACTCCAGTTCACTGGCATATTGCTACCATGGTTTCTGAGTCAGAAAGAATGGGCAACACCATACTTCGGTCGTATGGAGAAAACAATACTCAAGGCTACCCAGAAATGTATGAAAACTTTATGCAGCGAATCAGCAACCCAGTTTCTGGAAACATGGGCGAGTCGTGTTTGAATGATATGTATGCTACCCGATATGCAATTGCTAATAATGGTAATTTGTTCACAGACGATAAGGCTCGTTTGCTCGGACTATGTGACGAAGAGATTTCCATTTACGCCGCTGGACTCAGTGGAGGAAAGGCTGCATATTTCAATTCCGAAATCAATGCCGCTGCCGTGGGAACTAATCTTGCTAATATGGGTGCTACTGCCAACATGACCCTACCAACTTATGGAGATACACTTGGAGCGTGGGCCGCTGTTACCACCAGCAAGTCCGATATGTCTGCCATAATGTCAGGTGTTAGCAAGCGTCTGTCAGGACTTAGCATCACTTCCAGCCATTATGCTAATGATTCAGCACACATCGCACTCAGCAATCAACAAGTTAAATTGATTGGCCGTATTAAGGACGGTATTTTAGGAGGAGATTCGCCAGATTATGGCCGATTCCACACCTCATTAACTGCATTTACTAACAAAATGAGTGCTAAAATCTCTTCGGATAATGGACGATGGATTTTTGATACGGGCTCTCAAAGCGGCAATGTTGAGGTTTCTTTTTCACAATTTATGACGGTGGCCTCGGATTTAATCAAACTTAATGAGACCAACCCATCCTACAACGGCTCCCGAGTATTCACTATGGCGGGTCAAAATGAAAGTATTGATTGGGGTAAGGAAGACGCATCTTTGATGGCTTGTTTCCAACTACCTCACTCTGAACTAAGCGAGTTTATCTCAGGAGATATTACTCAAGAAGTAGGCTTTGCTGGCGATACTCGTGAAATCACTCGTCCAGCCCGTTCCTTGGTTCGTGATAACAATATCAATATGTGGGCAGACGATGAAAACGATTTCTTAAGATTGTGGGTTTGTCTTCGCTCCGTTCCAGCAGGAGAATCTGGCTCTGGAGAACCTTTGGAAAATGGTGAATACATGACATTTATTTTGTCGGCAACAGTGACTTCCAACTTGGGTCAATACCACCCAATGGAAGGAGCAACAATTTTGAATACTCCAGGAGAAATCACAGGAACTATTAACTTTTTGCCAATAGATGACCCACGATGTTATTCATCTAACTCAATTGGGCAGAATGGACTTGGAGATTCAGGAAATATTACTAAATCCGACCGTCAAGAATATTTAGGAATTCTTGGAGATGCTCTACAACCTCGTCGTCGTTAAGACAACTTTTAAATAGCAGCAAGACCTAAGTAGAGCCATGGACGAAGTATTCCGTGATGGAGATTACCATTTGGGAGAAAATGTTCAAGAGTTGCTCACCAATCTTCGGGCTTTGACAGGAACTACTAACACACCCGTAGATATTAAAAGAAGCGACCAGCATGGTGCTGCTACGGATATGAAAATGATTTCATTAGGTCAGAACTATGTTTCATGGACACTACCCCAGAATTATCATGGATTCCCCAGCGAATATATTGCGGCGGGAGTTGCTTTCACAGTAGCGCACGAGATAGGACACATTACCGTTCACCCAGGCCGCGTTTCAGATTGGAAAGCCGAAGTTAGAGACCTTCCTGTGGATGCTCACGAACAATTTGATTGGAGCAATGTGATTTCAGATATTATCGTCAATTTCAATGTTAGCCGAGGCAACAATTTTATTGAAGATACGGCTTTTGGAAGAGAGATGATAAAAACTTTGAGTTATGGACATTATGCCGACAGTTTTTTCCGTATCTGCGGAACTCCTTACTCAGATGAAGTCGGAAGACAAGCATTAGCACGAGTTTTACAGAATGGACAAAATTCTTATGGACAGCCTGTGGAGGACAATCGCTACATACCTCCTGCATCAACAGGGCTAATTCAAGGAGATTACAATCCTGGAGAGCCAGGAAATGCTTCTATCGCTACGGCGGAGACCCCACTTTTTCAACAATTGATGGGTTATGGCCGAGGACCTCAGATTTACCCTCCTGTTAGTTGGTGCATTCAAAACGACAATCCCGATACAGGACAGCCATTCCCGAATAACTGGAACTCCGTAGAAATAGCAAGCCGAATTACCAGCCATTATTGTTCCTCTTGCAAGCAATATCAAGGATTCCAGACTACCACAGGTGTGTGTGAAATCTGCTCGGAACCTACTGTTATAGAAGGAACTTTCACCCCAGGAATTCAAGTTGTGGAAGCCGCAATGACCTATGATAATCGCACCAGTTTTGATGGATTTGAACCAATTATGGCTTACCGAATCAATGGAAAGTGGATTCCAGCCAGATATTGTAGAGAAATCTGTCCCGACACAGGACTTCCTGCTAAACAAACCTATGGATATTGGTTTAATTATCGTGGGTTGATGGGCGAGGCGCAACAACGCAATGGTTTTGAAGTTAGATTTTTATTGGTGATGGAATGGGCGGCTAACTATTCCACCCGTCCAGAAGGATATAGTGGAAGGAAAGGTGACGATGCTGCTTACCAGTGGTTACAAGATGTTAGTTACACACTTCATGCCTCCACACTTGAGGCTGGTGGAGTGGGAATAAACGAGGATTTGGCACGGTGATATTATGGGATATAGAGACAATCCAATAAACAGACCTACGGGGGTCCGAATTTTACGAGACATTTATGATTTAATTTATCTTAAAAATCCTGGTTCCCGAAGGAACTCTACTAATCGTTTGGCAACCGAAAATACCCAGATGCCCGAAATAGTTAGCAATTTCAAGTCTAATGCACCCCGAATTGTAATGATGATGCGACGATTCCTCACAGGAAATACCCATGTTCAGACCAGTAATGCAGGAGATTCAGGTATTTTTGTTTGTAATCCCGTAGCATTTGGAGAGGCAGGAAGAACTGGTGGTGGAGCAAGCGGGCCTGATGCTTCTAAAACACGAGGTTGTGGCCGAAGAGATTTCTTGTGGTGGTGGGAGTTCACAGATTTTGGACTTTACAACAACCCTGCTAATTGGGGCTCGTCAGTCGGATTAGAGCGATGGGAACGAAATCTACACGACCCAACATACCGTGGAAAAAGATTTCAAGTAGTTGTGGGACGAGTTAAATGCAATCAAGTTAATACTTGCGACCCAGAAAATGGAGGATGTGGAACCACTTGGAGAGGCTCAGGCAGATGTCCCAGCCCATATTGTAATTCCAGCACACCTAAAAGAGTCGGAGGTTGTGGAACCGAAAGTTATGCTATTTTCAAGGTTAATACCAACCATCCACTCCGAGATTATTGGACCACAGGAGAGCGACATCGTGATGACAGCACAGAAACAACATCACAGTTTGTCAATGGCGCACCGATTAGAGGAGCAAATTCAGAAATGCCCCCTAACATGGTAGGTATTATCAATAACTCCAAGTTTGTAGAGGATTCTGCATCTTCCCAAGCATTTTATCGTATTTATTATCAAGGTTTGCCTCCTGAAGACACCTATCTCACCACTCAAGCCGAATGTTTGAAATATATTCCATATCTTCAATTAGGATACACCTCTACTAAAGACCGAAATAACTCACGACCTAATGCCTATGTCTGCAACTCTTGTGGAATTGAAAGGTTTGCACCCACCAACACAGAATTTAATACTAATTTTGATATTTATCCTCGTAAAACCTTCTTTAATCAATCTCAGTATCAGGGCGACCAACACGGAGGATTATGTCGTAATATTGGTGATGTTCAGCGAAGTTATGCAGGATTGGATGGATATTTCGGTTGTAATTGTGGTGGAGTTTTTGAACCTATGCTCAAAATCAAAGCATTAACAGATGAACAACTCAGAGTCTACAACAAGATACGAGAGGCACAGGCAGATGGTATGTCCCGAACTACTCGTCAATTAGGGCGAACGGGCGGTTTTGGAGGGCGAAGAGGTGGTATTGAGTCAGGAAGTGGTCAGTCTTCGGATTACGCTACTTATGCTCGTGGTGCTGTCCAAGATGAAGCCATACGAGCGGTTTATGCAGAGTTTGGCACTGTTGCAGTTAGGGATGCAACCGCAGCACATGAGGCAATTAAGCAATTACAAACACTTCGTCAAAAGAATGCTTTCCCTGCATCGTTCGCACTCTCTATGTGTCGGTATGCTTTCGTTCGGTCAGTAATGGCAGTTTGTAAAAATCCAGACCATAAAAATGTTCAATGGCAATATCCTGGTTCAAATGCCAGAGAACAGACAAATTACCAGCCATTGATTGATGGCCGAGGACAGGCTATGGATTATTGTCCTACTTGTGGAGTTAATGGTGACGCTAAATTTATTGAACCTCACCCACAGAATTTTATTATGCCTCCGATGCCATACACCATTATGAATCGGCAGCCACTTACCGCAGAAGATTCAGTCGGTATTTTACCTAACGGAGCAATGATAGCACAAGCATTTGCTGACCGACCTCAATGGAGTTTAGTTTTGAAATCGCAAGTAGACACGCAGGAAAGATACAATCTTCGTGTGGAACTCCCTCAAGTCTATATGGGCGATGTCATCCCAACTGAGTTCACACCCCAACCACCACAACCCGTTTCAGATAGGAATATTGAAGGATTTACTTGTCCTAACGAAAGACAAGGCCCACTAACATACGAAGCAGAATGGATTACTAACAACAGCACCACTTCTGCACCTGTTCCTTCTGCCGCATCCCTCAACGAAAATCAAACTCTAATCACCACCGAATACAGCGAAGGAGATACCACACTGGTAGTTAGCAATCCCGAAAAAATTGCTGTCGGAGATTACCTTAATGCAGATGGAATACCTGTGGGAACTCAAGCCGTAGCAATCACGGGAGGAGTCATTACTATTTCTAATCCCGTTGTCCGAGCCGCAGGAAATTTAGACGCTGCCACAGGCAGACCCACACAAATTACTATTTTTACCGCACCAAGAGTAGCCGAAATAGTTAAAAATCCTCTGGCTGCTACGGGAGCAGAAGGGTCTATGAGTTGTTGTTCAGGAGCCCCTAATAATTATACTTTGCCGTTACCGAAGGCAAGTCTGCGGAAGCATACTTCTCTCTCATTCTGGGCCGATGGATTGATATATCTCCTATGGTCACCGACCAACGAGGCAATAAAACTCCACGATGGACCCAATTCCCCGATGTCACTGGCGTTTGGAACGCATCAGGAAGCGTAAATTGGTCTGGGCCTGGATTAACAGGAGTTCCAGTAAATGCTTCGTTGCAATACATGATGGATAATGATATTCCTTCTAATTATGAGGTTCAAAGTGAAACAGGATATGATTACTGTCACATCAATGATAGCGACATCCCTGCAAATCAATTAGTTCAAGATTGGACAGGAAGGGCCAATGGTGGTTTAGCGGCTATCTTGTCTGCCCGTGCGCCAGGAGGCAACAATGCTATCATTCAAGGCTCGCACCGTATTCAATTGGTGGAAACATCAGAAGTTCCACAACAAGGAATCGCAGTTCGTTATTATCTTTGCCGAGAATGTGAAGCAATTTCTCAAGTAGGACAGGCTGCGGCAGCCCGTGGAGAAGCAAGCACACTGTTAGAAGCCCTACAATCAGGAAGATATTATCCAGGATATGCTGCTATTCAGCACTATATTAACACAGGTCAATTACAATCTCTTGACAATTTAATATCCCCTTCTGGAGATTTACAACTGTTGCCCTCCCGAACCAGTGGATTATCACAAGGATATTTTGAGGGTGCTGTCGCTTGGGAAACCGAACCAGGAACTGATAGTGTTGCCGTAGAGGGTGGCGGTTCCAGAGAAGTTACTATTCCTGCGGGATGGTGGAAGTGGGCATTAAGATTCAGAGCCGAACTTGTTGAAGGTGGAGATTACCGATACTGAGGCGATGAGATGAGTGGGCAAACAGGCGGCACGGACGATAATCCATATGTTTTTACCGAACAGATTGGCCGTCAGAATATGGGCGACCCAGAAATGATAAACTTTAAAAATCCTGCGGCTGCGTTCTTTGACGGAATGGCAGATTTTGTGCGAGTTATGAAAACCCGACCTGCGAACGAACAAATAGGCACCTCTGCATTCATTATGGGTCAATCACAAGGAGAATTTAAAGAAGATACTGCGGGACCGAATCCAGGTCTGGCTATTGCGGCTCGTGAAGCACAGGCTCGTTCTTCAATGATTATACCGACTCAGACTGAAGAATACAATACTTTGGTATCAATTATTATGGACCGCAGCATAGGAATGGACAATGTGGCAGGAACTTACAACGGACAAACCATGCTTCTCTGGGATTTAGGAAGAGCATTAGCCGCTATTGCCGTAGAACAGTGCCGTGCTACTAAATCACATTTTTGTCTGTTTTCATATAGTTGGACAGGATATGTTGATTGGCCTGGACCTTCTCAAGATTACGACGGAGCCATAGAATTTTTGTTAGGAAGTAATTCTCAAGCGTTTATTCCCGAGACCCGAAGCGTGAACGGAGAGATAATAGCAGGACATGAACCAGGTTCTGGTTGTCAAACCGCTTGCGATTATATGTTCTCAGGATTTGATTTAGAAGGCAATATTTTGAATATAGACCGTGCCGTCTCAATTGTATTTTCCAATCAATGTTACAACTGGCCGATGCAACATTGGGATTCTTTAGAATTTAACAACAATGTTCCATTAGACCAGTATATGCGAACCAAAGGTCCTGTTTATTATGTTGGAGTATCTCCCTCGGGCGGAGGTCGTGAAGACCAGATTATTCCTTATTTTGGAGGAGTCATGCGAAACACAGGCGGAGGTCGCACCAAGAGCCAAGACTCTTTGTATAATGATTATGCCCCATATAGTTATGAGGATGAAGCACACCGTTTGCCCTATGACCCAATGGGACGAGGAGGGGAATGGGTTTATTTCCCAGGAACTATGCGATTGGCTGCCGAAGTTTGTTGGAGTCGGGCTAATGGAATTAACATCACCTCCTCAAGAAGCCATGAGGATGGTAATGAACTACCAGAAACTTGGCCGCACGACGGAGTGGATATGGAATCATTTTTCAAATGTGTTATGTTGGCTCCTGACCGAGCAGACGGGATGATAACATTAGCAGGAACATTTGCAGATTTAGTTTGCATGACCCATCCCGATGGAGATTATGAGTGAAGTGATATTATGAGTGGACAAACAGGCGGAGCAGACGATAACCCATATATATTTACCAGACAGTCGCAGATTCCTACCAATGACCCTCAAATGGTAGAATTCCAAAATCCTGCGGCTGCCTTTTTTTCAGGTATGGCCGATTTCGTCAAGGTTTTGACATTCAAGGGTTCAGAAGCACCAGAAGGACAAAATGTTTATGTTATGGGTCAATCTCAAGGGGAGTTAATTGAATCTACCACAGGCCCCAATCCCGCTATTGCGATTGGCTCAGGAGAAGCACAGGCTACGGCTATGTCTCCTGCTGTCACAGGAGATACCAGTTATAATACTTTCGTGCAATTGGTTATGGACCGTAGCGAAGGAATGAATCAAGTTGCAGGAACCTACAATGGAACCACGCTTTTGAAATGTGACTTGGCTCGTGCCTTAGCAGCAATTGTGGTGTCTCAATGTAAATCATCTAAATCTCATTTTGCCCTCTACTCTTTTAATGAAGTAGGTCATGTGGATTGGCCTGGACCCTCTAATGATTACGATGGTGCATTAGAATTTTTGTTAGGAAGTAATTCTCAAGCGTTTGTTCCGTCAGGACAAGCCCTGCATTCATCAGGATGTCAAATTGCTTGTGATGGTATGAAAGGAGGGATTCCCACTCCCGATGGAGATAGAGTAAAGATAGACAGAGCAGTTACAATTTGTTTTAGCGACACTTGTTATGATTGGTATCGTCAGCATTGGGCAACCTTAGAATTTGAAAACAATGTTCCTTTAGACCAGTATATGCGTTCTTATGGCCCTGTTTTTTATGTCGGAGTAGGTTCACAAAATTTTGAGGACCAGATTATCCCATATTTTGGTGGAGTCATGCGAAACACAGGCGGAGGAAGAGATTATGATTACGGTAGTTACCGAGGCAGTATTGCCGTAGGAGAATGGACTTATTTCCCAGGAACCATGAGGTTGCAAGCCGAAGTAGGTTATTCAAAAGCCGCTGGAATTGACCTCCCGATGGCCGTAAGACCCAGCAGTGTTGTCATTTCAGGATTACCTGTGTGGCCTCATGATGGTCCCGATATGGGACAATTCTTCAAAGCAGTTATGTTGGCTCCCGACCGAGGAGACGGAATGATTTCATTGGCAGGAACATTTGCCTCATTAGTGCGATTAACACATCCAGACGGAGATTATAACTGAGACTCTCATGGACCGATAGGTTCAAATAACAAGAAGCACAAAAACATAATGGGCGTTATGAATTTTATACAAGATAATGGCATAGACCCGAAACAAGTTGTTTTGGGGAAACATCTACATCTCCCAGCGTATGGTGAGGATTCCGTCATCTCATCCGTATTTTTTGTCACAGGAAAGCGTGGGTCAGGTAAATCATGGACCACTGCGGTAATGATGGAAGAGTTTAACCGTTTAGGACTACAATTTGTTTGTTTTGATGCTCTGGATGCTCACGGAAACCTCCCTGATTTAGAAGGAGTTGAAGGTTTAACCCCTGCGATTGGACAATCCGTAGATATGAAAGCCTTGGTTAAAAGATTGGGAGAAACCAGTAAATCATTGGTTATCAAACTCGCAGGATTACCACTATTGACTCAACAAGAATTGGTAGCAGATTACTGTGAAGCCTTGTTAGAGGCACATCTTGGCAAAGGTATTCACACCGTAGTTGAAGAGTGTCAAGACTTTATTCCTCAAATGGGAAGACCTATTTCTTTTGACCCTATCGTGCGTCTATGCAAACTGGGCCGTGCATTGGGTTATGGTGCTACTCTGGTGAGCCAGCGACCTGCTGGTGTGAACAAGGAAGCACTATCTCAAGCCTCAATTTATCTGGTTCACAATGTTATCAACAATCGTGACCTCAAGGCTTTGGACGAACAACTGAGTTTCGGAACTGATAAAAAGGTAGTGAAACGATTACTTAATGGTATTGCAGCGGCTCGCAAAGGAGAGTGTGTGGCTTATGCCCCAGAATTTTTCCGAGACCGAGGATATATTGTGGTAGATAAGATTCGTGGTGACCGACGAGTAGAACACAAAGGAAACAATATTGATGTTCAAGCCAATTATGGTGAACACTCTGGAGCCCCCAACCCGATTCCATCGTCTATTTCTGAAATTTCTGATTTATCTCAATTAGAGTCAATGTCAGCCCCAGAAAATATGGCTGCGATTCCTGAACACTCTGCTCCCTCAGTTCCTACTCAGAGCCCATCACCCCGAGACCGCCTCCGAGAAGCAGCCAGTTTTTATCCTAATTTAGATGTGGCTCCTGAAACGGAATTATTGAAATCACAAGTCGCTAATTCTTGGACGGCAGAATCCATAGATTCTCGTCCTCAAGTAGAATACGACCCTGCCACAGATTTGTCTAATCGGAACACTCGTCGCACACCTTTGTTAGCAATTGTCGGAACCGTGATGGCTTCGGCTGGTGCTTGGACTTTGATTCGCAATCTTAAATAGGACACAACATGATTTTACATCATGCGAATCGGAACGGCAGTAGTGCTTCGTTCAGAGTTAGAACCGCATTTAGTCACCAACGGAATTGAGTGGGATGACTTGCGTTTGCACCAACCCGAATTTCAAAGTAAGTATGGCTATACTCAAAATCAATGGCTGAACGGTCAGGCCAGCAATCAATCTTATCGTTTTATTCCTTGGTTTGTGATAAACACACCTCGTAATCGTATCAAAATTATCAATTCCCAAACAGGTAAATTAAAAACAGTGACACCTTCAGAAATATTGCCAGGTTGTGCCGAACCCCATAAACAGAACCAGAAATTCTCTTGGTCCCCATTATCTTGTTATCAAACAGGAAGCGCAACTTCTATTCCTCTGCCTCCGTTGGATTCAGGCCGACCCTCAGTATTATTACACAATAATAGGTGGATAGGTTTGCATCACATAGATAGCGATAATGTGGCTTGTTTCTCACCCCGTAAAAAATGGGAAGCCATAGAAGTAGTAGATTTTGTCGCAGGTCTTCCTTGGATTCATCGCAATCGTTCTCGTGCCTCCCATAGTAAAACAGGCGCAGGATACATAGTCAAAGTTCCCGAAAACACTGTCCGATACTATAAAGGTTGGAAAAATAATCTTGCCTCCGAGTATATTACCCAATCAGATTCAGGATACGATTATTTTTATATTCCTATCAATCGCATAGAGTGGGCGTTTCAATTTAATACTCCTGTCGCTTCTAAGTCTTGGTTTTCCATTAACTGGTGTTTCTCAGGATTTCAACACTTATTTAGTATTTCCTCAACACAAACCTTAAATAACGGAAGCAATATATTAGTGGTATGACTCTGGCAGAAGATAGTTCAATGAGCCAACCTGTGACCTTTGACCCAAACACCACCGTTGGATTGTTCCCGTGGGAAGATTCTACATTTGGGGCTACACGCTCTTACCACCTCAATTCCGCTTCAGTTGCATCCAGTAATCCATTCACTCAAATGATGGCTCCTGCTATGGACGCTCGTTCAGAAATGTCTGTGGAAGCAAAAGTAGACAAAGATGATAACACGGAACAACGCTCTCGTATGACTGATGAAGAAAAAGAAGCCACGGCTTCGGTCGGAAGTCACACCAAGCGAGCAGAAGGCGAAGATGAAGAAGTTAAGGACAAGCCAAATTATGCTCGTGGTATCGTTGTTGGACTCGGAGTTACCGCCATTGTCGCAGGTATGTTTAACTTCCTCGCATCACAATAAACTTAAATAGCAAAACCACGGAATGATTATCATGGCACGAATGCTCGGAAAAGGAACCGTCTTACCAGACCTACCACACTCACCCAATATGCCCACCTTTGATGAGGTATCTTTGGTTAGGGACACACTCCCTGCCCACAATGCTCGTGAAATGATTTCACAAGGTTTGACTCAAACAGGTCCACGACCTGCGGCACCTATTATCAATATGCCTCAGATAAATGTTCCTCAATCATCTGCTATGAGCGAGTATCAGCAAATTATGGGTGGCGGATTTGGACAAGGTATTGTTCCAAACGGTCCTCGTCCTGCACCATCAACAGTTACAGCCCCAGCAATTTCGCTGGACCAAAGTTACTTATCGCAAGACTATAACCTAAAAGATTATGATTTGACTTGGGACGGACTATCTCCTGAAGGTCAATACTTGCGACCCACATCTCCGTTGGAACTATACAACTTTGATTCAGGCCCAGATGTTTCAGGTCTTAACCGAATCAAGCCAGAAGAATTGATGGGCAAGATTAACGCTCATCAACCACAGGCTAACACAGGTGGAGACCCAGTATTTGAAGCAGAAATGGCTTCAATCCGCCCAACTAACCCACGACAATTCTTCAAGGCAGGTCCTGAAGTTGTTGTTCCTCAGACCCGACAGCAAATTCCAGTTCGTGATTTGCCTGTTATGCCCGCTCCAACTACGCCAAATATTCCAAATATTGGCAAACTTGTCGGCCCAGTAAAGCCTATCAAGATGGAAATGCAGTATGTAGCCCCTCCAATCCGTGGCGCAGACCTTGGTGGTAGCCTAAACAGCACCAGTAAAGTCGGCGGAGTTGCAAACTTTAATGGACGCACGGTTGGTATGACAAAGTAAGGTGAAAAATATGATTAACAAACTCTGTAATTGGACAACTGGAAAAACAGGACAAATTGTTCTGGGAACGACTATGGTATTGATTGGTGTGCATCAGTTTAATCTGTTGCCCTTCTTTAGCCGTGATGAATTTGGCAGCATGAATCTCTTTATGGGAGTTACTCCTCTAAAGGCTCTTGGTGTTGTCGCTACTGCTGGCGGTGCTTGTATGCTTATGAAGTGTTGCTTCGGCGGCTCTTCTATGATGGTGGGTGAGTGAACATGATGAAGATGATTGTTGGCGGCTCCCTTGTTCTCGTTGGTCTACTTGCTGCTGTTGGCGGCACGGCTTCTCTCTTTACAACACCTCTTGTTGCTAACATTTCGTTGCTTCAAGTCGGTGGTGCTTTGGTGACACTTTTGGGTGTTGCAGTCCTGGTTGGCTTTGACCCTCTCGGACTCAAGAAAGATGTTTCTGGTGCTTCCGTAGTTTAATCGGAGGCTTTTCCATGAAATCTCGCTACAAAGCCGAAGCGCAAACCATGTGTGATGCAGGATTAGCGAGTTATCTTCGTGATAAACATCAATCCCGTGTTAGCAAAGGTGTTATAGCAGGATTAGGAACAGGAACTCTTGTTTCACTGGTATTTTTTGGCTACTCTCACTACACAGGCGAGAAGATTTCACATTTTTACCGTCTTTTACCCCTATTTATTGGGAGTATTACAGGAACTGGATACGGTTTAGTCACTTCTGATATGGATGATGCCTTGCACACCGCAGATTATGATGTAGTTTGCGATGCTTTAGAGGCAGAACAAGAAGAAGAGGCTGAAGATGAATCAGATGGCGATAGCGAAGGTGCTGAGTGATTAACCTTAAACTTAAATAGCAAAACCATCAAATAATAGTTATGGCTGAAACTCATAACCATGCTCCCCATGACTACTATACCCCCTACGGGGCCTTCTGATAATCCTGATGTTTCAGGATACCTTAGTCAAGACAGCCATGGAGACATCAATACATTTATGAGTGAAGTTGAATCAGTTATTGATTTGGGCAACACTCCTTTCCACTTGGCTAACACAATGGATGCAAGCCAACAAGCAGATACCGATGAACTCAAAGCCAGAGCCTCATCTCCTATTATCGCAGACTACATTCAAGACATGGCTGAATGGGGGTTCAATAATCAAGACCACACTTTGTTATGGGATTCCATGTGCCTTATTATTGAAGCAGACGAGAGAGGTGAGTTTGAAGAACACATTGCTATGCTGAATTATTATGAATCAGAAGAAGGCAACGCCCCTGTTCAAGACCCAATGGAATTTGGAGAGATGGCAAATTGGACACCTCTTGATGGAAGCGAAGGTCTAAAGCGAAAGCGAGCAGAATCTTTTTCTGCTGAATATTCTGGTCCATCCACCCTTAGTTCCGCCCTCTCTGGAGCCCGCAAGACAGGAAGAAATGGCAAACATTTGACCATTGTTCAAAGATTAGTTGCTAAGTATGGTATTGACAAGGGTGTTAAAATCTACAAGCATTTCGGAATTAAACAAAAGCGAGCATCTCCAAAGGTTCGTGGAAAAAACCCGAGGCACTAAATCTGGTCCACGCCGATACTCTGAAGGTCGTGTCGGAGGAGCAGGTCGTTCCCAAGTTTATCAAAAGGGTGACCGCACAGGTTCTTGGACACCATCAGGAGGACACACCACTCGTTTCGCCAACTCTGGAAAGGCTTGGTATCAAGAGCGTGGATTAGGAACTCCAGTCGCAGGACCAATTCCAGATACTGACCTCGCAGGAAAAGCCATGGGTGAGAAATCCCGTGGAAGTTTCGTTAATCCTCACGGCATAGTCGGCTACCCATTCGTCCCAGCACAACAGCGAGAGCGCAAATCCAAGAAGTGATATTATGATGACTTTAAAAGAATCTTTACAAACTGCCGCAATTATCACATTGACCTATGCAGGAATCATTGGAGTTGCTAAACTGATGTCCTCTTCTAAAGATATGTCTGAAATTACCGAAAAATCTGATTCAGTGGCTAAAAACGCTGAAGGATTGGGATGCGGTTGTTCTAACATGGATTGCAACTGTGCCGAATCTGATTATCGCCAACCCGATACCCTACCATGGGATGAAATGAGGATTCCTCATGCCAAGATGGTGGCTCGTAACATGACTGTTCGTGAGCGTAGTAATGTTCAAATGTTAGAATTGTTCGGTGGTGTCCCTCCAGTTACGGTTTCAGATATGAGTAGTTTGATAACAGGAGGAATTCTCTGATGTCATACCTTACACAGACCAAATCACAAATTTTGGGACCTCTTCCGAAATATGTGGCCCTATTTGTTATGGGTCTCGGCGCAGTAATGATTTTCCCAACCGTTCAAGCCCGCTTGACCACTACTGAAAAAGTTACTTCTGATGATAAAAATGAAGCCGAGTCTTTTCGCAGCGAAATGACAGAAAGTATGGCTGCACCTCAAGGAGAACTTAACCGTCTCAACCCAACTGTGGTAGAAGGTGCTGAAGATATTATGGGAGCCGAAGGAGTATCTGCTAACAACAACTATGTTTTTATGCAACCTTGGAATGACTTGACCCCACAAAAATCTGGACCATACTATTCTCCTTTTGAACTACCAAATGCTATGGAATCTATGCCTACTAACCCACGATATTATGATGGAAGTTATGCTTCTGCTCACCAATCTCATGGAATAAGTATGTATGATGTGGCAAATGATTCTCGTCCACAGTATCAATTCCCAGATTTTACTTCCGTTGCTTACAATCCTTTGGATTCGTGGCGACCTGCTGATGACCAACTCTATAACACTGCTTGAGGGATAATTATGACTACAATGCAAAACAACTTTATTACCCGTGACACCCAAAACCGATGGGATGCTAATTTGAACCCTCCTAATCCACGAGATACCGTTATGGCTATGGAAGATGGATTTACCATTCATGCTGGTGCTTTTGGAGATAGTGTTCCTATGACTAACTATACTGAATCAGAATTGGGACTTCCAACTCCTGAACCCGAAACATTTGCGGCTGAACAAGAAAACTCCACTGTTGAAGAACCAATTCCTGGACTTAAAGTGGAGCCAACTACCCCGCGATTGGGAGAACTTGTTAAAAGTTTCAACGATTGGATTACTCAAAATCTGGGATACACCTTAATCGGTGTGGCCGTTGTGGGTGGAATTTACTGGGCTGGCGTTCGTAGCAGCAAGTGAAACTTAAATATCAAGCCAACCAATTATTTATCATGAGAGCCTTCCGTCCTGGAGACTTGGTTACCAGTATTGCCGTTATGGGGCAAGACCAAGGAGTTATTTATGACACTCATTGGGATGGAGCAGGTGTTATTTGGAGCGATGGTCGCCGTAGCACCGAAAGATACCAAGATTTGATTTACAATGGCACGGAAGCCAATTGGAAAAATCAAGCCAACTCCTGGATTGGAAATAAGGTTTTTGAAGCCTCTGTAATCCGTCCCGTAGAAATTCGTTTTGAAAACCAACCCAGTTCTAAAATTTTGGGACATCAGAACCTACCTTTAGCAATTATTGATTTACAAGTAGATTTACCCATTTCTAATGCTTCTAAGATTGAAGATGCCCGTCGTCTATCTCGGGAACAATTTATTGCCAGGAGAGGATTGATTTGAATTTGATAGAAGTGGTTCGTTCGTTAAGACCATTAGGAGTAAATCTGGAGCCCCGTCAGTGGACTTCTTCAGATTGGTCTGAATTCCGTCGGGAAAAAATTGGACCATTCACAGTGGTTCAATTGATTCCTACCGCAGTTTGGTCAGGATATTCTACGGGAGTTGGAACGCAGCAAGTTTCATCCGATACCGCCAACAGATTAGGGATTGTTATTCAGATTTTTTCTGACCAGCCCGAAGGAATATATTCTGAACAAGTTTTGGAAAACACAGATTTTTTAACTCAGCAACAATTGTGGAAGCAAGTTGTTTCCGAAATTAACAGTCTGGTTTATCCAACCTCTTCTTTCCGAGATACAGGAACTCGTGTAATGGAAAATCCCTTATCTCCCGATGGAGATTCGTGGCGACCTGGAGATGTAGTCAATGTTAGCCGCCCTTCTCAAGATGGTGGAGGTTTGACATTGGGCCATGTGGTTCGCATTTACCCCACTTCTGCTATGATAGAGTGGCCCGCTGACGCACTTCACCCACAGCCATGGACTACCGAAGAGAAGAAAACTTCTTTGATTTTTGTTTCCCATGATGCTGCTTGGACTCGTGAAAAAGAATTTTCCGCTGAATCATACTACCACCCATTAGTTAATCCCTATTCCACTAATTCAATAGAAGATGAATTAAGCATTGAATCCCAAATGTCAGGCCCTGCTCCAAAGTGGGCTGCTAATGCCCGACCCGTGGGTATTGATTTCTATCGTCCTAATCCATTACCTCGTTCCCAAGATGTTTGGGGTGAAAATGATGCTATTATGAAGTATGTAAATTCCGTGGTGGCTTCAGCCATAACTGCACCCAAATTGCCAGATTTAACCCCTGAAGAACTTCAAGATTCTCAAACTTTACCAGAGGATTATTGATTAAACTTAAATATCAAAACGAAGGATGAATAGGTATGAGTATGCTGCGCTCCCCATTAGGAATGTTTGCTATTGGAGGCTTAACGGTTTTGGCAGTAGGCTTCCTTAACCCTTTTGGACTAAAACAACGCCTCGGTTTTGCCGCTGATGAGTTCACTTACGCAGATTTTGAGCAAATTCAGATTGAACGCTCAGGAGTAACTGCGGATGTTATCCCCGATTCGCTCTCAGAATCTTTTATGGGATACAAATTCTTGGATTTGCAATCTACTAACATGGTAGTTAATACCGACCCATTCGGACCAGGAATTTCTGATGTTCAACCTCGTTACATCAACCCATATGATAATGGATTCACACTTTCTGATGAAGTAGTTACCGAATATCAAGCCGAACAAACCTCTCGTGTTTTTGACGCTCTGGCACCAGGACAAGGTAAATCATATTTAGAATATGCAGTTTCCACTGACCCATTCAAGCAGCGCAAGAATAATTTCCCTCGCTCATTGGACAACGCTACTACCGCAACCACAGGAATTGATTACTCGGGACGAGATGTTCCTCCTCGTGTTCCTCCAGAAGTGAACAACAATTACCCATATTTAGTATCTATGATTCCTCCTGAAGCCGTTCCTTTCCAAGAAATGTCTACCCCATTTTTGGGCGATAACCGATTTGGTGATTTGAGTCGCAATTCGGAAGATAGCAATGTCAATGGTCGTGAAGGTCGTTTGAGTTTGACCCCAGATGTTGATTCGGGATATTTAGATACCAGCACAGGAATGACGAAAAACTTAAGTGTCTGGAGAAATACTCACAACATTATCAGAGTATCTGATACTGAAGTAAAAGCCCTGCCAATGTCAGGCGGATTTGAAACAACACTCAGGAGAGTCTAAGAATGCCACAAAATGTAGAAACCGAAATGCTGCTAATCACCTCTGATGATTATTGGGGACACGCTGGAGATTTTGACCCAGCCGTTAATTTTTACCCATATACCTTTATTATCACCCAATCTCAATATGCAGGTATGGATGATTCTGATAAAGGACGATTTTTCCCTTGCGCTCTATTCTATTATGCAGGAGAGACTGATAACCATGGATTCCAACCTCGTCGTATCGGATGCCGTGTGGAAGATAATGACACCGTTTCTATGGGTCGTGTGATGGGAATTAACCGTCAAGGTGACCAAGAAGTTCGCACCTATCGTTTAGGAACTGAACAAGGTTATGCTATCCCAGGATATGCCAGTATGTCAATGCTAAAGGGCGAAGGAGATTCTTACGAAGCCATTGAAAGTGCTGCTGAAGCAGGAAGTCTTCCTGTGGGCGGATTTGATATTTCAGGATTGATTTACAATCAAGAAGCAGTTGTTGATACCATCAACACAGTTGCAGGTATTGAGACAGACGATTCCGCAGCAGAGAATTTTAGTGCCGAAGAAGCCACACCTTTTGAATATGATGGTGCTGAACCTGAAGCATATGTGGCTCGCCCCGAAGCAACCCCTGTTGGATATGATGTAGACGATAATTCGGCTGCCGTAGAAGATTACTTTGCTTCAGAAGGATATAATTTCAACCACACCGTCGGAGATTTTGCTCAAGACTCAGCGGCTGGTAGTGGATATGGTGTCCCAGAATATTACGGAACTAATTCTATGAGCCCTATGGCCTTTGAAGCAGAAGTTATGTATGGAACTGATGGCTCAGTCGTTGGACAAGCCGTTGGAAACTGGGATTCTACACCATTCGGTTATCAAGCCGAAGGAGATGAGGGTCCAGAAGTTATGTGGGAACAAGATGAATTTGTTTCAGTTCGTGATGGTTCAGCCAGAGATGCTATCGCTGATGAATACCTGGACATGGGAGAAGATTACGATGATGCTGAAGATTATGCTCGTCGTGCCGCTAAGAAAATGAGTGCTGAAACCTCTTCTGAACAAATTGTAAATGAACTAAATGAAGCGATTCGGAAAGACCATTTTGGAAATGATAAAGGAACTTTGCCTACCTCTTATTCCCGTAGAAACATCGGTAATAAACATACGATTGCCGTTTATGATAAATATGGGACAGCAGCGATACGGGCGGCGACAAGTGAGATGCACAATAAGAAAATGAGTGCTGAAGGTTTGGGAGATTACACAGGACCACTCACTAATGGATTCGGAGAAAACTCTGCCTCTGTTTCTGACTATGGCGTTCCTGTTTGGTATGGTAGTGCAGAAGAATCACAAGATTGGAGAGAATCTATGTCTGATGAAGAAGCAATACAAATTCTGAAGGAGATGCAGGATGCAGAACTTAAGGATGGGTGGAGTCCTGAAACAGAAAGCGGATTCCATGAGCAAGCCCATGCTCGTGGCAAACCCAATAGTGATACTGTTTTGGCAGTTTATGACAAATATGGTGTGAAGAAAGTGGCAACTGCTATGAGTTTATCTAACAGTAGACCCACATTGCGGGCCTGGGCTCAGAAAGAATACGGGGCAGAAGAAGCCTACAATGGTATGGGAGAAAATTCCGCTTCAATTTCTGGACAAGGTGTGCCTCAATGGTATGGTAGTGCAGAAGAATTGGGGCCAGGAGTTGGTATGCCCGCCGTAGACGATGGTTTCTATCCTAATTCCTATGGAGAAGATTCTTCTACCTTTGGACAAGGCGTTCCACAATGGTATGGAAGTGCGGAACAAGGCTATAATGACAAGATGGACGAATCCCTTGGAATGCGTCATCGTGGCTCTCATTCACAATCTATGAAAGACCGTAGAGATGAAGCGGCTGCTATGGATAAGAGGCACTCCCGCATGGGTCGCAAATACGATGATGTTATGACAATGGATGCCGAACCAGTAGTTAAGGTTCAGAAATCAGAAACAAAAATGGCTATGGCTATCGGAAGCAGCAGTTCTCGGAGCATTGACCGCCTACACAATTTCACGAAAGGTCGGAGGTTCCGACGAACCTGAAGAACCCGAAGAACCTGAAGAGTGATTCCTATGTCGCAATTTACCCCCGATGAATTGACTCAATCAAGTGCTATTCACGGTGATTTTGACCACGCATCCCTCAACTATTCAGGACATCAAAATATGATTTTGAGAGCCGAAGAAGATACAATTTTGGCCCAACTGTATGAGATTGAAGATATGGAAAACCCTTCAGAAGAGGATTTGAGGAATTATCGTAATTTAGAAATTAGATATGGCGAATTGACTCGCATGGATGCAGAAGATGAAGATGTAGATGATGGATGTTGTTTTTTGTGGAGTTGATTACGGACGCTATGGAAACAATGCTCAACCATTATTTGATGGCCGTTGTTGTAACACTTGTAATACTGAATTAGTAATACCTGCCCGCATCAGCATGATGTTTGGCAGCGAAGAGGAAGAGCGAGTAGTTTGTTTCATTTGTAACCTGACTCCTGAAGAAACTGATGGAGAAAACGGCCCTATGATGTCTACGCTGGGCGGAGATGCTTGTAAGACTTGTGCCGAAGAACATGGGTATAGTCACCCCCGAGATATGATTTACATGGATGCCGAAGAGATAGAGATGCAATCATTGTTTGATATGATGAAAAAGCAAGCCACAAAATTCACAGGCATGACTATTTTATTCACAGGCATAGCAGCCGTTGGCGGCTATTTAATCGGAAAAAATAGGGGTTAATACCATGACTGATAACCAACAAATTGACGATGTTCCCAGAAATTTCAATTTCCGACTTAATCAACTGATTAGTGTGGGATTTACCGTAGGATTCTTAGGTTCAGCCTATGTAGCCGTTCGTGAAAGTATCGGCTCTAACTGGAATGTGGCTATGTTGGCCGCTATCGCAGCCCTATTATTTTGGCAACAAATTCCTACTTTTATTGGCGATGGACATTATTGGCATCGTGACTTGATTCCCTTTTAATTACAAAAGATTAAATAGTTGGAAGCTATATATTAACCATGGTATCCTGTCAATGGAGATTAACATCTGGACCTCGCGCTGGTCAAGCCTGTGGCAAAGGTAAGGCAGTATTTTGTAAAACACACGCTCCCAAAGCCGAGAAAGCACTAAATCATAGAGGGGCTCGCCATTCCGCCATAAATAGTGTGTTGCGTCCACAACAGGAGTATGCCGAAAAATTGTTGGCGGATAACAATTTAGATTTTTCTAAGTCATGGATTTGGAACCCTGAAAAAAATACCTCCCGAGAAGAGTTTAGTGCAAGATGGGGACCACACTATGGACCTCGCATTGCAGATAAGATTGCCAATCCACGGATGGTTGCAAATTGGTTAGAGAACACCTTAAACAATTCCCTCAAAAGAGGAAATGAGATTTTACCACAACCAATTACGAAGGAACAGTTAGATGCGATTTTTGCTTTATCGGTGGTTTTTGAGCGAAGGATGGAACAAGGTAGTAATTTATATAATTTTTATACTTATCAAATTACCAAATTTAAAGGGAAACCTTTGCCTTTCTTCCAGAACAGGAGATATAGGGGAATATATGAGGAAATCTACAATCAGGAATTTATTAAATGGCTCGTAGAATGTATTAACTATTCTCCAGATTATACTGCTTTGTGGAATTGGTTTTTGCCTAATTTTACCAATATGATGGTAGCCCGTTTGGATGCTATCAAGCAAGGATATGATGTTGATGCTATCAAGGAAGATTTGAAGGTATTGCGACAGGCTTATAGATTTACATGGATGCCGACTCAACTACCTGCTAACCGCTACCAACAAAAATAGACAATATTAAATAGGTATGCCTCTAATCTTAGGTCATGACCGAAGACTTTATGGCAGATACGCTGCCAGATAACTTTTCTTTTTGGGGTCCATATGCTTTAGCACACCCTGAAGCCATGCAAATTACTCACCCCGATACATTCTCAGGTTATGCCTTTACGGGGCTTATTCGCACCACACCTGCTGGACCTCGCTTTTTAGTAGCCGCTTATGAATTTTCTTGTGGAGAAATTGACCCCCGAGATATAAACCCAATTGCGCCCGAAATTATGCAAGCCACAGTGACTCGCATTTCGTGTGCCGAAAGACCCTGTGGAACACAAGTAGCATTTTTACAATTAGAATCCACCTCCCGATTTTACCACCAGCCTTGGATAGTAGTAGCCTCCACTCCTGAATGGATACAAGAACAACTTCGTGGCATTCACGGAGATACGATTAAGATTGAAATTTTAGATGCTACCGATATTGATTGGACAGAAGAGTTTCAACACCCTTGGTTTCAATTGTAATTAAACTTAAATATCAGCAGCCATAAATAAAGAACATGGCTGAGGATGTCCTAACACCCGAATTGGTTGATTTGCAGGATACCTTAAGTAAGACTGACACAAAAATTGTCAATGACCTACCATCTGATGCTAAAGATGTAGTAGAAAATGTTGATACGGAGATTAAATCTGCTGAAAGTTCAGGAGGATTAACTGAAAATCAGAAAAAGAATCTTCCCGAAGCATTGCAAAAGGCAATTTTGGCTAAGAAAGAAGGTAAGTCTGCTGAACATGAAGAATCAGAACCTACGGGACCTGCAATGGATGTCGCCGCAGAAATTCCTGGGGATGAAATCACACCTGCTGGCCCAGAAACTGAAGAGCCTTGGCAAGCCGTCCCAGAACCTGCTGAACCAGAAGTGATAGTTCCTGAAGAGCCTGAAGCATTTCAAGCACCTGAAGTTTCTCCCGACCAATACCGAGAAATTTATTCTGCACACTCTATGAGTCAGCGAGTTGCCTCAATGCCTTTAGCCGAATACGAAGCATGGTTGTTCCCAGATAATCACTCACCCGATTACCTACGAGGACAAATGTGTTTGAGTCGTGTTGAAGCATCTCTCAAGGCTGCTAATGGTGGACGCACAGTTGCTGAACCTTGGCAAATAAAAATTGGTGCAGCACTTTGGAGCCGATTAAATTACAATCATGGCGATGTTGAAAGCACCCGCCGAGAATTAGAAAGAGCCCCACCGATGGAAATACTACCTCTTATTCCCCGTAATGCTTCTGAAGCAATTTCTGTGATTGAAGAAATGCAATCTACTCGTGATGAACCAACACCCACACCTTATGCTCTTATTGCCGCTTGTGGAGTTGCTTTGATTGCACCTTTGATGCTATTGCGCCGAAGGTGATGGTTAATGGATAACACATGGCTTATCGCAGGAGCAGGAGTTCTTGGAACTGCCGCTTGGCTCTATTCTAAAACCACATCTCCAGAAAGTTCTGGAGATGATGATACTGGAAATTCCAGTTTAAGTGATAACAAACCTCGCTGGGGCTCTCGTGCCAGAGTAGGCTTGGAATATATCACTGGCTCTAACAATCTCTACACCACCAGTTGTGGATGGAGTCCTGAAGAAGAATACTGTCCTGATTCAGTCTTGAATGCGTGTTCGGCTAATTGTTTAGAGCCCTATTTAGCCACTACTTTTTCTTGGTTCGGAGACAATAACAGCCAAAATAAATTTTACGATTGGCAAGGAGGCGGAACTGCTTTAACCGATGAAGATATTGCGTGTTATTGTTCACCCATCCGACCCATGAAAGGTGGAGCCGCAATTCGGGTTCGTCCTCAGCAACTTTCCAAGCCGATTCAAGATAAACGATTTTACTTTACCATTGAGGTTCAAGGCATGATTCGTCAGCAAAGTTCAGGTCGTTGTCAAAGCAGTGGCGGAGGTTCTTATACTTGGGATGCCGTCCCATCAGGAATTAGAAGTGGATTAGCATTTACAAATATTGAAATTTCTCCCCGAACAGGATACAAGGCGAGTTTAGAGTGGATGGGAGCCGAGAAGGAATATAATTATAATGGATTGTTTTTAGACAATACTTGGAATTCAGGAAACACCACCTATTTCCGATTCGGTGTTGCCAGTGATGCTTTTGAATTACTGGGAAGTGGTTGGGCAGAATTAGACTTGACTCTTATGATGGACCGAGACCACGGAGGAAAAGGAGAATCTTGGTTAGAAACTTGTGAGTTCACCGAAACTATTACTTATACTGTCCCAGATTTTGTGTTTATTGATAACTCCGATTGCGAGTCAGGATGCCCTCAGTGGAAGATTGATGATTGGAATATTGCCAAGGTTTCAGCGGGCCGAGTTGTTAAACATTACCTCCTGCTGATGCTCCTTCCCGAATTACCGATACTTGGAATGATGCCGAGAAAGCCGCAAAATATGATAATTATTCAGGAACTACTGCCCAAACAGACCCCACTGTGCTGAATGCGGAAACAATTTTCCCTCGTAACGGTCATGCTGTTTTCTGAATAAACTTAAATAGCAAGAACCACGATAAAAACATAGGAGTCTTAAAGATGAATCTTGATTTGGCTATTCAACGAGAACTAAAGCGTTCACCAATGGACTCGGCTATGCACGGCGTAGAAGAAAACATGGGTGCTGGATACACACTCAAGGCACTTCCTCAGACCCTTAAAAATGTCAATGAGATGTTCGGAGAAACTGTGGCAGTTATGCGCCCCAATTCCGCCGCTACCGCTACGCTCCGAGAACCAGCCCCCGTAATTCCTGCTTTCGCAGCCGACTTTGGAGATATGCAACTTAACTGGTCACCCGATGGTAGCAAGTGGAGTCTTTCTCGTATTGCGCCTGTTGAAGACCAACCATCCTTGTTAGGTCGTTTCTGGCGTAGACTCAATAACAAGCCAGAAAATAACAACTCAATTTCTATTGTCAAATACGGAAAAGGTTCGGCTCACCGATTCCTCACCGCTTTGGAAACCGATGAAAACATTACTCACGAAACCAAGTTGGCTATTGCTAACCGTGTGGTTTCTACCCTTAATGGAGATGTTTCTATTGAAGCCTTCCAAGAAGGACTCACTGTGGCCGACACCTCCCTTATGTCTACCGCAGGAGATATTGCAGGAACTACCCCTGTGTCAGCCAGCAGTTTCAACAACGGACAAATGGAAATGAATTTGGCCGAAACCTATGGTGGTGTCACCAAGCAAAAGAATCATACCTTTATGGGAGATTCAATTATTCCAGCACCAGTTAGTCGTGCTCAAGTGTATCAAAACACAGCAGCAACTGGATTTAATCAGAATTCTGCGGGTCTGATTAACCGCCCACCTACCAAGATGGCCGATGCAGGAAATTACACTCGCACCAGCAGGTCTTTTTAGACAAACTTAAATAGCAAAAACACGGAGATAATAAACATGATGACCGCAAATGTAGTAGACGATACCATGTCCACCCTCACAGACCGTAGCACCTATATGGGAGTTGCGGGTGTAATTGTGGCGAATGTAACAGGGATTGCCCTGACAATGATTCCTTTTTACAAGGCTGGCCGAGTTCTCGGTAATGGACTTCGTGTTCTAACCACCCTTGGAATCGGTAGCGCACTATTGGTTCGCTCCCAAAAAATGAGTGCTGATTTTGCTGCTGCTTCTAAGACAGGCGGTATTGTTCTAATCGCATACGGATTGGGACAAACTCTCACCCTACTAAATGTTCCTTTCTTCCGAAACTTTGCCCCACTAATGATGGCTACTGAATCACTGCCTCAATCTGGTAGTGGAAGTGTTATCGGACAACAAGGTATCACTCCTGAAGGCGCAGGTTATTCCTACTCTGACATCAAGAATGCAGAAGGCGAAGAAATGCAACCTGTGGAATCCGATGCAGGAACTACGGCTCCTGGCGAATTTGCTGGTGACCAAGAACCATTCGTTGCGGCTACACTATCTATGAAGCAGCGTGGCGTGGGCAAAGAGCCAATGTATTCTCACATGGTTCGCTCACCTCTCGGACACGGCGCAGATTTTAACCTCGGTGCTGAAGAAGTTTCACCTACTGGTGGAGTGGAACAAGCCTATGGCGGAGGAAACCCAGAATCTTCTACCACTAATTCCCCTGTGGAAGATGAAGTCGGTGCTTACATCAACTCAGTAGATGTGGGCGGTGCTGTGGCAGAAGGTCTCGGTAGCCGTAATTCTTTCGTTGCATCCCGTTATCCTGGTGGCGCATCTACACAACCTCCCGTTTCATACGGTGCTGAAGCCGCAACAATGACTGTTTCAGGAAATGCCTATGCTAACCAAACAGGTAGTATCTATGATGAGTTCGGTTCCTATGTCAAACCAGGAACATCTGCTGAATCAGATACTTACCTCAGCCATGTTATGCCCTCTGCTGGAAATTCTGGCCGTGGAGTCACATTCTATTACGCCGAAGGTGCAAAAACTGGAGTCGTTGGCCGTCACATGGTTAGCGCAGAAGGAACTGGAGCCGTAATGGGACAAATTTAAAACAGGTGAATAATATGATTGAAAATACATTACTTAACAAATGGACTATCGGCGGCTCTTTGCTCCTCACTGGCGCAATTTTCGTCGGATTTGCAACAGAACGAAGTTGGATGAGCAAGCCTTGGGGCTTCACAGGACGATTGAACTGGACATGGGGTAAGACCATGGGACTCGTTCCACTACTTATGGGTGTCGCTACTTTGACTGGCGTAGACCCATTCCGCATTGAGGCTCGCTCTGGCGCAGCCTTTGAACTACCTATGTGAGTTGATATATATGAAGATTTTGAATGATTGGACAGTCGGTGGCTCTCTCTTATTGATTGGAGCAGGATTTTTTAGCACTCGTTTTTCTGATGTCTTGGCTTACCGAATCGGGTCACTACCTTCACAACTCCCACTATTGGGTGGTATGGATGTAACTGTTGGCCGTATTATGGGAATCGTTCCTCTCACTATGGGTCTTGGTGTTTTGCTCGGCAAGATGCGAAAGACTCCTATCGCAGACCGTGTTGTAGACCTACCTGTTGTGTCTAACCTGGCTGGATTTGTCCAAGATTTGGGCGACGATATGGGAATTGTTATCAAAAAGGATTCTAAATTATTGAATGCTGAAGGCGGACCTGCTGGTATGGAAGGAGCATCTCCTGAATCATACACCCCTCAAGCCACAGCATCTCCTGATGGATATGATGTTTCTGATGCAGGAACTGGAACTGAATCATTCGCCGCAGAAATTGATGAAGTCGCTATGGAAAAGAAATTTACTACCAAGCGAGTTTCCCGCAAGCCAAAAACCAAGATGTCCACAGATACATCCAAGCCAAAAGGTAAAGACAAGCCATGGCGCATGAGTAAGCGGGCTGAAGGTGCTTCATCTTGGTCTGGTGCAGTCGGTATGGCTCGCAAGGATTTAGGAATCACAGGTTTTGAACCTATCCGTAAAGGCTCCGCTCTTTACAACCGTGCTAAAGAACTCTATAACAAGAATTGAAGTGGGTATTACCCATGCAAGATTTCCAAAATAGTATGGAAACATTCTTTCTTAATGTTTTTAACTCTTCCGTTCCTGCATATTCAGGAGATGATTCACATACCCGAGCAACAATTGTGAGAGACTTCATGAAAAAATATCCTGGATGTATTAACGACACCAGAAGCAATAGCCTTATTGATTACGACCGCATATATTATTTGGCAAAATCCAGGAATATGTCAGAGGAATCTCTGATAAATGAAATTATTGAGGCTCATAAACAAGCCGTGGCTTCTGTTGCCCCAGATTACTATCCAATTGTAGACGGTGGATGGTTAGCCACTTACGCTAATTTACAAAAAACTGGGATGCCTCACTTCGCTACCGAGCAAAAATTCCTCTCTGCTTCAGATTGGTTTGAACATACTCGTGGAAAACAAACTCTTTCTATTACCCGAGGCCGCCACAATTATTGGATTTGGAGTGATGGCAATATATTTTTATTAGTTGGAGGTCGGACCGCACTAATTATGACTCGTGCTCAGATGGATGTTCAAGTATTTGTTAATATGATTGCCCCACCTATTACTACTTATTCTTATGGAAACCCCTTTATCAACTGGAGTAGTTACCCCTTCAATCCCAACAAAATTGTCTGAAATCCTCCGAAATGGGTAAAACCTTATATAGTCAAAAATACCATATAATATTAGACACAACAACTGTGCAACAAAAAGTGATTATTATGAGTATGAGAAGCCAAGTATATGAATGGAGTAACCTTGCCCCAACAGGTCAATCCAGTAGCCTACGAAGAACCACAGGTGATGTTCCTGTTACAGTTCCAACCGAACAAGAAATTGATATTTTTATCGGTGGATACGGAAACAACATTACCAAGCCAGCCGAAACAACTGCAACCCAGTTTATCGTTATTGAGGACATTGCTTGTTCTCCTTGGCTCGGTGGCTCAGTCCAAATCCGAATCAACACCACTGATTACTTCCAGAACCCCGATGTTACCCGTCAGCGTGGTATCCCAGGTCTTGCAAGTCCTTACCCTCGTGGCTCTCCTTCTGGAGTCGGAGTTGCAGGAACTGTTTTGACCTACACCAAGGACAACCTCTTGAAGTCTTTTGACCTCTACCCAGATGTTTATGTCCTACCTGGTCAAGTCTTCCAGATTCTTTACAGCATCAACGCCGCAATGGATGGCACAACTACTGAAGTTGTTGCTGCTTTCGTGAAATACACTCTTTACGACGGTCCTGATGCACTCATCGCAAACAAACTTTTGGAACTTGGTGTCACCATCAATCCAAACAATGTTGATTGGTATAAGCGTTCCCTCATTGAGCAACAAACCCGTGCTTCAATGGCCCCTGCTAACGGAGGAGTCTGAGTTCGGGGTTCCTTTGGGAAAACTAACTATGGAAAGTGATTATTATGAGTATGAGAAGTCAAATTTATGAATGGAACGGCCTCGGCCCAAATGCAGATACATCAAAGAACTTCGTCGCAGGACAAGCGGGACGAGCAGTTTCTATCTTTATTGGTGGATTCGGTAACAACATTACCAAGCCAGCCGAAACAACTGCCACAGAATTCGTTGTCATTGAAGACATTGCTTGCACACCAACTCTGCCAGCAACTGCAACAGCGGCTACTGTCTCAACAGATTACCGTGGACAACTCGGTGATTTCACCCCAGGAAACGGAACACTCGGTCCTCGTGCCTATGTGCAAGTTCGTATCAACACCACGGACTACTTCCTTGACCCAGACAATGTTGCAAACCAAGGTATCCCAGGTTCGGCCAGTCCTTACCCTCGGTCCCTTGATTTCCAGCCTTCCTTCAACCTATACCCTGATGTATATGTGTTGCCAGGACAAGTTTGGGACATCCTTTACACTGCTTTCAACGCAGGTTCTTGGGGAACAGCAAGCGGAGTAGACCACTACGCATTCACCAAATACACTCTTTACGACGGTCCTGATGCACTCATCGCCAACAAGTTGTTGGAAATGGGTATCTCCATCAACCCAGGAAATGTGGACTGGTATAAGCGTTCACTCCTTTCCGCTCAAGGAATGTGAGTTCGCTAAACTGGTGAAAGTGAGCCTTTAGCCCTCAGTTGAGACACGGTTAGGCCGTGACAATGATTCTGAGGGCCGATAGGCTTTGAAACACTCTTTGGTGAGAACATGAGCGTAATGAAAGATGCCCGAAAAATCCAACTTGGAGCCCTAATCGGTTTCGGAGTCGGATGGAGCATCGGAAAATACCTCTTTGTTTCCTCAGACATAGACACTACTGCAATTTATCCAGCACTTATAACCGCAGGAATTGGTGTTGCGGTGGGCGGCTATTTAGCAATTAACTCAATCGGGGGTCAATAATTTGCACCCGAGAGTGAAGAATGCCCTTGCAATGGGTGGTGTTCTGTTTGTGGCCGACTTTGTTCAGAGCGTGTTCTTTTATTCTTACGCTAAATCTGATGGTTTTAATAGCAGTTTGATTAAAAACCTACCCTATGATGGTGGAGAAATAATTAAATTAGCCGCAGCCGCAGTGGTTGTGAGCCTTGTTGTCGGATATGCTCAAGATTCTGTTAAAGAATACTTCAATTTAGATGATTGTATAGACACATTACCCGAAGCATTGGATAACATACAAGAGTCTATTGAGGAATCTGCATGAATCGGGATGCTAAATTAGGCATCGGTTTTATCACCGCAGGATTAGCCGTGTCAGCATTTCATTTGAATTTGCTCTTGGTAAATCGTAATAAAGCACCTGTTTTGTCATACGGAATGGGTGTTTTGGGCGGAGTTGTGATGCTAAATGTGGGAAGTAATCTAATTGCTTCAGCACTACATCAACCTAAACATTAAATAGGTGAGCACAGGAACAGTTACTATGTTGCCTACTCCTCTTAATTGGCTACAACGACCTTCTATGCCCCACTCTTGGCAAATCGTCGGGAAATTTAGCGCATTTCTACAAGACTTTACTGATTTGGTGAACAATTCCCAACGAACCACAGCAGTAGGTGGCAGGGATTTGGAGGATGAGTATTTTGAGCAATTTCAGAATGATATGTTAAGTTGGGCTACTCCGCTTTTCTGGTCTGCCGAGACTGAAGATTCTGACTGGAGAGCATTTTCTTACTTTCAAACCGCCGTGTATTCAGAAATGGAGCAATGGTTAAGAACCAATCAGACATCTCTGAGAGTTCGTTATTTGGATTTATCAGACCAAGCCAAAAAAGACGCTGTGGATATGGCAGAACAATTCTATGATTGGATTAAAAACATGGGAGCAGGTAGACAACCACATATCACTTTTGATGGATTCGCTTCGGGCATACTGATGAACAAATTTTCACAAGCCATACTCTGTTTTATTAGCCTCGGAGGAGAACTATTTGGGTTCAGCAACCCTGAATCTATTACCGTAGCCCACAATTTCAAGGATGGAATTTATAAGCCTAAAAAAGAAGACATTTTCGGCTCGGAGTGGCAATCTTTTTGTTCCGAGATGATAGAGAGTTTCATTGAATTTACTGAAGGCAACATAGGTTTTGAAGGATTAGGCAGCCTCTTTGGTTAGTTTCAAATAGGTAACGGTAATAACCATCATTATGATTGATATTATCATGCCGATTCGCTCCACGCCACTTAACTTATTGCGAGACACTTTAGACTCCGTTCTAAATCAATCAACACAGGATTTTCAATTATGGATATGTGATGCAACTCCCGAAGATTGGATTCGTTGGGACTCGTATCAGCAACTGTTAGCCGAATATTCTGAGGCATTTGGTTCTCGTTGGAATTATCAGCGACAAACCAAAGAAGGTGGTGTCGCCGCCGCCCGTAATCAATTGTTAGAATCCAGTTCCAATCCATTAGTTGCCTTTTTAGATTCTGATGATTTGTGGCACCCTTTGTATCTGACTTTGATGTCCCAAGCCTTGGAAACTCAAGAAGCCGATATTTGGGTCACAGAAATTCTGAGCAGCGTTAGTTCCACCCATTTGTTGGAGTTACAACGCTTAGGCATTCCTGCTGAAATTGGTATGCAGAAAATTATGCACAACCACTTGCAGTGTTATGAAATCCTCAACTTCTTGCCCCGAGACTTACAAAAGCATTTTTGGTTCCGTGCTGCGGCATACTTTTCAGGGCTAATGTGTCGCAGAAAATGTGTAGACACCCACCAGTTTTCTCCTGAGTTTCGTCTGGCCGAAGATACCGAACTCATGCTTCAATGGGTCAAGGCTGACTACCAAGTTCGTTGTTTATCCGTAGACAGTCCATTGGTTATCAAAAATCACTGGGAAGGACAATTAGGAAACCTCAGCCAAGACCCAGAAATTATGACGCAGGTTTCAGAACTGCTGTTGGCCCGCCACAGTGATTGTCACATCACAGAAGAGTTTTTAGCCACCCTGCCCCACTCTTGGAAGAAAACTTTCCAAATGTTTCAACGAGATGAAGGAGCCCGCAATCGCTATCAACTCAACCAAGGTATGACTTTCAACATCATCTCTCGTGATGAATGGGAAATTATGAATTTGTAAAGATTCATATAGGAGGCAACTCCCAAAAACATTATGTTTGATGTTATCGTTCCTGTTTTCAAGACCAAGCCAGAACTGGTTCGCACTTGTTTAACTTCTTTGCATCAACAAGCCTTCAAAGATTTTGAAGTGTGGGTCGTAGATGGGACTCCCGAAGACCACGAACGCTATGATTCCATTAACGCCGTTTATCAAGAGTTTGCTGACTCAGAAATTAAATTCCACTTTTTACGCCAGTCAGGAACTGGTGTATCTCAAGCCAGAAACCAAGCCATATCTCAAGGTTCTCGTCCTTATTTAGCCTTCTTAGATTCCGACGATAAATGGTATAGTGAACGCTTGTTATGGGCTTCTTTAGACCTACCTGCCCGCCCTTCAGAACAAGTTCTGTGGTGGGGTGTAATGAATGTTACCAAAACACTTATCGGACAATCAGGCGACTCCTATTCTACGGAAAGATTAGCAGGACTCATCCCTCCTGAAGACTGGGATAAGTTTCAGAATAATTGGGAGCGTGGACAAGATTATTTCTTTGCGGCATTAAGACCAATCATGACTTCGGCTTGCATCGTTCGCCGTTCAAGATTTGAAAACATCGGAGGATTTGATGAAAATTTGTTTTTTGGCGAAGATACTGATTTGTGGCAGCGTGTGTTAGGTAATCCCTTGGAATCTGATGACTTGTATCGTTTGAGTTATGAGCCCGATTTGATAGGATATTATCATTGTCACGACGAACAAACCACCGCAGGAGGCACACAAACTGCGGCACACAAAGGAAACACAAACGATTTGATTCGGGCTATTCACGAACAAAAACAACAGCAAATATTTTTACAGTTATCTCCCGATGCAGTATCTCAACTTCCAGGATTTGAGAATCGTTATGGAGAGTCGTATCGTAATAATGGCGAGCATTGGTCGTGGCTATTAACTACATTTAGTGACTCACAAGTATTTAACAGTTCGGGATTGAGTGCGCTTTGATTCATATAGGTAATGTCACAACTTAACTGTATGACCGCAATGCCTACAAATCTTGAAATCACTTCCCCGATGGGACCTATTTCAATACCCACCGAACCACTCAAAGATATGTTGCAGTATCTTAGTGACTCAATTGAAAAGACCGACCAGATGGATGCCTCTATTTCTGATTTTTTCCAAACAGACATCAACAACTTAGAAGTCAAACACCGAGACTATTCTGGAAGAGAATATATCATGTGGGCGTATTCCTTGATGCAGATTTTAGAAGAGGAGTATGAAACCATTAAGGTAGAAAATCACAAATATGGGAATGCTGAAACACCCCCTATTTGGAACGAAGAAGTCTTTAACGGAGAAAAATTTAAGATTCCTTACAAACTCTCCCTCTTTTTGCAACACCGAGAAGATTCACACCCATTAGTGGTTTCTTTTTGGCCTTATGACCAGTATGAAATTGATATTAAATTCTACTTTGAAACCAACCAAAAATACGGAAACCGCTATACCGAATTGTGGGATAAAGTGCAACTACACTTCAACACAAAAGGTCTACTGAAAGGCTCTAAATTTACCGCAGATTTCCGTTTCTTAGATGTTCCAGGTGCTGGATGGCAAGACATTATCGTAGATGATAACTCCACAGAATTATTAAACCGACACATCATTAACTTTGTCCCACACATGGAAGTTTATCGGGCTAAAAATCTTCGTGCATCCCGTGGTGTTTTGATTTCAGGCCCACCAGGAACAGGAAAAACATTGTGTTGTAATGTGGTCATGAATAATACCAATATTACCACCATTTACGCCTCCCGAGATGCTATCAAACAAGAAGGACAAATCACACGACTCTATAAAATGGCTCGCCATTTATCACCCACTCTGGTTATTATTGAGGATATTGACACACTCGGAGGATTAGACCGCCGAGAAGTTCACGACCACCCACTACTCGGAGAATTTTTGAATGCTCTCTCAGGTGTAGAACGCAACACAGGAGTTATCACCTTAGCCACAACTAACTATCCTCAACATTTGGATTGGGCTTTGGCCGACAGACCTGGAAGGTTTGATAGCAGAATTGAGTTCGGTTATCCAAAACCAGAAGCCCGCAAGGATATTTTGGAAAAATATTTAGAACCGTTCCAAGCCAAAATTAACTTGAAGCAGATTGTCAAGCGCACAGATAATTTTTCGGGGGCTTACCTCCAAGAGTTGGTTCAAAATGCTTTCATGCTGGCTTTTGAAGATTCTGATTTTGATGAATCCAAAACTAAAATTCTTCAGACCCACATGGAGCAAGCCTTGGAAATCCTACTGAATCAAAGAAAGATGTCTAAAAAGGAACGAGGCATTACTGAAACCACAGACAACCTTTATGGTTGAACGCAAGGTTGAAATAGCAAAACGACTCATATTAAGGTATGGAGTCGCCACCAAATCTTAGAGAAGCGGTGCAACTTACGGCAAGGCAACCCAATAGTTGCGGTATTTGCAAGTGGTTTGAGAACAACCACTGTGTTCAATACGACTTCTCCGTTACTGCCAAGCAGTTATGCGATAGTTTTGAGGTGAAAACATGGGACGAATGAAATCATTAGGATATGCCTACGCAGAATATTTGCAAGACGAGAATGACCCGCAAATAGATGTAGACCAATACTTTGAAGACATTATTCATGGAGAGGTAGAGATTCCTAAATGGTTTGTGGAACAGTGGCTGGTAGCCAACCCAATTTTTGCCAGCGAAGAATTTTCTGCGGAAGAAAGTTACGAAGTTATAATGGTTAATGTCAATCACTCTATGGAACGAGATGGAGAAACCTTTGTCTTTGGAGATGTAATGTTTGGACTACCCAACAATGGACGCTCTCGTATCAGTAGTTATGGACAAGGCCCTGATAAGCCATCTGCCCGTCAATCACTTATTGACAGAGCCGTAGATTATTTAGTTGAAGAAGAGTTTAATGCTGAATCCTTTGATGCTGAAACCAATTTTGATATTCTCAACATTGAATACATGGAAGATGGCGAAGAAACATTTGATTATCCCGAATCAATGCTTGTTCCCGTTGAAACAAGGAAAGACGACCATTGGACTCACACAAAAGATAGGATTAGAGTCAAAATTAAATCATACATTAGGCGCAATTTTGGAAATGATGTGGAAGTCATTGATTTCCTCGCATTCCCCATAGGAAGTGAATACGCATTAGGTCAAGAAATGAATGCTGAAAACTTTGAAGCACCAACTTCTTTTGTATGGTGTGTTGTAAGGTCTTTTAATGAAGATGATGGTAGCAACGCCCTACCACCAGTTGAGAATACAGAAGTATTAGGTGTTTTCAAATACAAGAAGGATGCTGATAAGGCCCTGAAATCAGTTTATAATGAAATGAAATCGCAAGGATTGGAAGCAGAAATAGATTATGCAGGTGGTTTTTTATACAGATAATGGATTTATTCATACGACTAAATCAAAATTAGGGCAATTATGGATGCCCTACGGAGCATATAGGTTTTGGAATGCAGAAGAAGGCTCTGCACCTATCACAAAAATTGAGATTTATCAAGAATGGCATAATGCCAAAGAACAAGACCGTGACGAATATCGCAGACATTCACCAAAAAGGATACAAAGAAGAGTCGGTGGAAAGTTTGCTCAAGGATTAAATGCACCCACACCAAATCAAATAAAAGTATTTCAAAAATACGGAGTAGGCAGGGTAGAATCAGTTTTAGATGAATTAGCACCTGAAGATAAAGCCCGTTGGTTCCGATATGCAAAAGGAAACTTTGGTGCTGAAACCTTTGAAGCCAGTAACGCCGCAGATTTCTACCGCAATTGTAATCAAAAGGGATGGAGTGTTTTAGGAAGAACCATGCACTATGGTTGTAGTGTCTTTGGAAAGGTCGTAGGCGGAGGAGCAGTGGTCGCTAACACCCTTAATTTCTACGATAAGGGAGGTCGGGTATTACGGACCGCAGGAACTAATAATAATTTCCATCCTGCATTGGAATTAGCCAAGGTGAGTCGTGAACTCCAACCCGACAGCATAGGTGATTGGTCACGAGTCGCTCAAGTCACTAATGAAAGACTATCTCAGAATTTTTTCTGCGGAAACCAAATCTTGGAGAATTCAGAACCGAGATAGTTCAGGCAAATTCACCAAGGGCTTTGTAGAAGAAATTGACATCGCTGATTTTATGGAACTGGAACCCGAAGCCATCCCAGAAATTTCAGTTGAGATGACCTACACCCCTGAACAAACTGTTGATTTCGTAAATTCTATGATTAACGATGATGACCTACCTACCAGATTGATTGATTCCAGTTTTGTAAATACCTTACAAAGCCATGTTTCATCCGCAGATTTGGAAATGCTACAAGCGTTAAATGATGCTGCTAATATGGCTGCTTTTGAAGCACTGATGAATGGTTCAGCAGAAAACCAACAAGCCGCCTCTCGTGCCGTTTTTGTTACTGATATGTTAATGAATTACAAGTGGGGTCAGGATTATTGGGCCTCGGAATGGGAATAAAACTTAAATAGCAAAACGCCTTAACTATTATTATGTGTAATACTTGCGGATGTAAGAGTGCAGAATCTGATTCTCACCAACATTGTGCAGGTTGTCAGTCACATGACCTAAATGCTGAATCCATTTTCTGTGCTTCTTGCACTAAAACCATGGATGCAGAAACCTATGGAAGTGAAACTATGGAAAAAAATGCCGAATATGGAACCCGAAACCGATACAAACTAAATGGTAGTTACCGATATGTTGCTCGTGATAGCAAAGGAAAGTTTATTTCCAATGTAGACATGGGACGCAGTCTTGCTGCTGACAAGCGTGAACCAAAACCAACTCGCTATGCTAAGGCAGGAATGCGTGGGCGGGGTGACGCTGACGGCCACAAACACGCTGAAACTTTTGAAGCCATGGCATCACTACCTCCTGGCCGTCAAGATGTAGAGGCTGTTAAGGCTGCTATTCGTTCGGCAAATCCAGGTGTTCAGTTCCAAGGCGACCCAGTTTATCTCACCGAACGAAGCGGTTCCGCTAACAAATTCCATGTTTTCATTAACTCCAACATGGGTGGATTCAACGGCTACGGTCGTATTGGATACAGTCCTAAAATCTACGGACCTATGAGCCCTTCTCAATACAACAAGAAAATGGGACAAAAAATGCGAAAGGGATACAGCAAGACCAAGGCTGCGGAAACATTTGAAGCCCAGAAATACGGTAAGCGTAACCGATACAAGTTGAACGGTAACCAACGCTATGTGGCTCGCAACGCTAAGGGAGAATTTATTAGCAATGTTGATGTGGGACGCTCTCTCCGTCAAGACCGCCGAAGCAACGCTAAGACACAGAAGCCCGTAGGATTCCGAGGCTTGGGTGACGCTAAGGTTGCACACCACGCTGAATCACTCACTAACGCTATTGTTCAGTGGGAAGACGATTCTGGAATGAGTGCTGCTTCCTCTCCGCCAAATGACATCATGTGGGCTGACCAAGTTGAATTGGCAAAGCCTGTTGAAACTGGTGCTAAGATTGGACTTGGATTCATGCTACTATCTGCTGGCTCTGTTATTGCTGCATCGGCTCTTGGTATGCTTCTGGGCGACAACTGAGGTGGATTTTTGAATCCTAAAGAAACTATAATGGTGATTGCAGGAGCAGGAGTTCTTGCTCTGGTAGTTAATTATGGATTGCGTATCGCCAAAGAATCTTTTAATTCAGAAACTGAAGTTCTCATCAACGAAAACACGGGACAAGAAATTGTCAATAATTACGGAGAGATTCAAAAGGTTTCTACTGAACGAGGAATCATGGCAGGACGAATGGTTGGACAAACATACAACCTTAGCAATTCCACACCTTATGGTAAAATCGCTTATGGACCAGACCTCTCAGCCTATACTTTGAGTATGGCAGCCACAACACCGAGTTTCGGACAGAACTACACTGGTGCTGCGGTTGGTGCAAACTGATGTTATCCAGCAATTTGATTTACGAATCAAAGGTTTGGTGACCGAGAACTTAAATAACAAAACGCACCAAGTAATAATGAGGTATAACTATGGACTTTGCTCAACTCCGCTCCAATATTTTTGAAGGCGAGGAAGAAGTTCCAACCTCTACACCCGTCAGGGACCAATTGCGCGATTCAATGGTGGGCTTCCCACTCTTGTTAGGAATGGGTTCTTTGACTCTTTGGGGTTTTGATAAGTGGTTCCAAAATGGAGAACTACTTTCTGAAGATGGAGAATACAATTATCGTCCATTAGTCTTTTCTTTAATGGGCCTGTTCCCTCTTGGTTTTGGCCTTGGAGGATTATTCCGTGGCCTACAAGCCGCCTCAGATGAAGAAAAATATGAGCAAGTTATTGAAGTTGCTGAAGCCGAAATGGACCGTCTGGAATCAGAAGTCATGGAAGCCGAAGAAGGAAACTCCTCAGAAGAAATGCAAGAAAAATATGGTGCAGAAAGCAACGGAGGGATGACTACCTTTTTCCTGAATGCTGAAGCCTCTCCTAATGCAAATACCACAGGAATTTATTCTACTGCCTTCGGTCAAGAGCCTTTGGGAACTCGTGCGTCTTTCCAGCGTGACACTTTTGGATTTTGAGCAAACACCTAAATAGTCGGAATACGGAAGTGTAAGTATGGTCAGCAGAGAAATCTACTCCACAGGACTTAAGAAGAAAGTTATGTGTGAGGTTCATGACATTATTGCTACCAAAACCAAGGGTGGAGGCAGCCGTTATCAAGTTATTGGCTACTACCACAACCCAGAAACTGGCAAAGAACATAAATGTCAGAGTCTAATTGGAGCCCAAGATGCGGCTACTATTTGTGAACAGTTGGGAAAAACTCTCCCCGTTTATGCTGCTGAGGAAGCAACTCCTTCGGCTTTTGCGGCTGAAGCCTCTGAACCATCTGACTCGGGCGCAGAACTTTTAGTTCCTGAGCCATCTACTGACCCAGTAGGCGATGGCAGAATTATTGGACAACACACTGGAGGAGAAATTGTTTCCGCTACTGACGCTGCACCTTCTCTTCCTGCACATGATTATGTCTGGGCTGGTCGTGCAGAAGAAGACCCTTACAATAATTACAATAAGGGAAATGATGGAACTAACACCTATATGCGTGGTTCCGCTCTGAGCCGACTCAAGCGAGCCATTAACTCCAATTCACCCGAAGAAGTCGCTATTCCTATGGAAGAAGGGCTCCGAGACGAAGAAATGGAAGCCGAGTTTTCCGAAGTCACAGAATCTGTGCAAAATGTCTATGAAGATTCTGATGGACGAGAAGTATTTGTGGTTGATGAACCAATCAAGAACTATCTTTCCGATGTGATGGATGATGACATCCGAAACGGTTTGGTCGTTATTTCTGAATCCACTAATGGAGAATTTGAAGTTGCTTTCCCATACTCATTTTCTGAAGATGTGGTTGATGCTATCGCAGAATTCCAGACCCGTGTTGATGAAGAAGGCTATGACGGTTATTACGACCGTGAGGATTTCCCAGAAATGATAATGGATGCTCAATCAATGGTAGATTCTATGGAAGAAGGCTCCACTGAATCACGATTTAACAAGCAAACCGCTGCTGTTATTGCCGCATCATTAGCGATTGGTGCTGCCTGGTGGTTTAGTCGCAAGGCGTAATCCTTAAATAACAGTGCAGAGAATGTATCTGTATGACTGGATACAATATTTCCTGCGACCCTGGCGACCTATATTCTCGTCGTTGTTATACTACTAACCCCACCACAGGTGCTAAAGAAGAAATTGTCGCTTACGATGGTGCAGGTAATCCCATTTCAAAGGGTGCAACCACGGCTGCTGGCACAGCATGGCAACTCAACTACACCACTCTTGATGACCAAGGTAATGCGTATCAACCCTATGGGGCTGCTGGTATGCCATGGACTATGAGTGGACTGGCAGGAATTTTCGGAATTATGCCCTCTGGTGGTGCTGACTCTCAGGATTGGAATTACATTACCAATGTCGCACCAGGAAGTTATTCTCGTAAAATGTATAATTCCCGTGTTTGTAATCCTTTGTGGCCGACACTGGGATGCCGAACCTCTGACCCAGAATCCAGCAACACAGTAACCACCGCACCTGCTGAAGCCGATAATGCTGGTTCCGAAGCATGGTATAACAAGTATTTTGGTTGGTTTAATGCAGAAGATACAGGAGATTCAACTATTTCAGCACACAAATTCGCTCTGGGTGCTGCGGTATTAGTCGGAGCAACACTATTGATTAAAAAAAGTCGGTGAAAGTAAATGGATTCCGATAAGGCAGAAATTTCGGACCGAGTAGATGCTCAGAAAGAAGTAGAAATCAATGTGGCTCGTAAAGCATGGCGTGGAGTCATGCTGGGTGCCGTAGGTTCGTTAGCATTCTTTTTATCAACATTGGGAAATCTGGGTAAAACTTACAAAGCCCATGGAAATCCCCTGAAGCAATTAGAAACTCACGACATGATTTTATTTAGCCTCCCTATCTTGGTTATCAGTTATTTCTTAGTGGAATCTGCCAATGGTGATGAGGCTGGTGATGTGGCTTGAGTATTCCTCTTACCTCTCAACAAGCACAGGATTCCCGACTTAGGAATCGTTTAGAATCCCAAGGTTTTGTAATTATTTTTGATGGTGATTCTCATCGGGCAGTTAGAACCCAATTCCGCTCAGAAACCACTGAGGCTGACCCCGAAACAGTTCCTGTCAAAGTAGTTCAAGAAAGACGAGAATTTGTTAATGGAGTCATCGTGGGTGGTGTTATTGTCGGAGTTTTAGCCACCGTCTTAGGAAATGTTATTTCTGAATTGGTATTGGATGATTTGCGCCAGTCACACCGAAAATTCGGTTATGAATCTTCTTGGTGGCAACGCATGAAGTCACTTAAATTTTGGAAGTTAGGCGAATAAGTTAAATAGGTGACACACGGAGAGATAACCATGCCTTTTGACACACTCTACAAGACCGACTCCAGCAATAATTTGCGAGAATGGACTATCACAGTTACTTCTAATGGCGATTCAACTTACTCAATTAACACTCGTTATGGACAAGTAGGAGGAACCATAATTACAGGAGTTCCCACCGTTGTATCAGCAGGTAATCAAGGACGCACCGTTTTAGAACAGGCTGAGTTACAGGCTCGTTCAGAATGGCTCAATAAAATGGACCGAGGATATGTAATTTCTATGGCAGGAGCCCGAAATCAAACTGTGGTCCTCCCTATGTTGGCAAAAAAGTTCTCTGTGGGTGGCCGACGCTGGACCCAATTCCCCGCCGCTATCCAAAGAAAATTTGATGGCGTTAGATGTTTGGCCTCTATGCCTACTGCTGGACAGGTAGTTCTAATGTCAAGAAAGAATAAACTCTTCCCAGGAATGAACGCTATCCGAGAAGATATTTTGAATCTTAATTTGCCCAGCAACATTATTTTGGACGGTGAATTATATGCGGAACCTGATGATGTGGAATTTGAAAGAGCCAGCGGATTAGCCCGTAAAAATCCAGAAAAATACACCGAAAGTGATATTCAAGCAATGGAATTTATGAAATTACGAGTCTATGATTTGATAGATTTGGACAATCGGGATATGACTTTTGCTAATCGGTATCGCTTGATGGTTCGTATTCTTAATCAAGTTCCTGCGGCCCGACGCACTCGGGTTCGTTTTGTAGAAAATTACCCTATCAATAGTTATGAAGAGGTGGAAACCTATACTGACCAATTTGTAGAAGAGGGTTATGAGGGCGGCATGGTTCGTAACCTAAATTCTATCTATAAACTCAATGGCAAGTCATCAGACTTGATGAAAGTCAAGCGTTATGAAGAAACTGAATTTCCAATTGTGGGATATACTGAGGGACAAGGGACTGCGGCAGGAACTCCAATTTGGATTTGTGAAAACGAAGCAGGAGAACGATTTAATGTGGCTATGAATGGAACTCGTGAATATAATTATAGATTGTGGGCAGAAAGAGATGCTATCGTAGCCCGACGAGCCCCACTCACCGTAGAACACACAGGTTGGACTAATGGAGGAAAACCCCGTGAAGCCCGAGGAAAAGTCTTGAGAGAATATGAGTGAAGGTTGATATAGGTAGCAGACCTCAATAACCTTATGGAGTCCAATCCCCCTGAAGATGAGATTTGGACTGAGTATTTAATTACTCGTAAAATCCAATACTTGCAAGCCTATCGTCAAACCATCGGAAGAGAGTATGATTCCAATTCCCGCCAGTGGGACATCTTGGCTGAAAGAGAATGGAAAGTTATTGAAGAGAACTTGCACACAGGTTTTGGCGTAGCCGAGGCAGTTAAAAGACAATTAGGAGAAGATTTTTTTGAAAGAAAATTAGCCGAGATGGAAATAAATATTGTATCTGATGAGGTAGAATATGTAGACTATGAAACTAATTCAATACCCATTTATACTATTTCAGACTTCATTATGTTGAGCAACCAAGGTATTTTCCGAGCCGATATTTTTGCCATAGACAAAGAACGCCGTTGGGAGAAAAAATGTGTCGCTTCCGTGGTAGAACATGGATATGAAAAAGATGGATACGCACCAACTAACGACATAATGTATATAGTTTTCAGGAGGCCCACCTATGAAAAATAACGACCAATTTAATGAATTAGTATCTAACGATATTTTGTCTACCCGATTTATGATTGGAGTATTAGTGATGGTAGAAATTATCATTCAAACATTTTCACTGCTGGTTAAACCCACAGATTGGTGGACTTGGCAGTTGTTAGGATTCATTACGGCTACCAATTTAGGCGCAGTATTGTTAGCAATTCAGGCGCAGCGACAAACAGATAGAATTAGCAAAACCTATCGGGCAGTATTCACACCCAATTTTTATCGCACCATGAATACCATTTCGTCATTAGATGGTTTGATTCGTCAGGAAGCGTCAAAAGATGGCCGTTCCATGGATGAAGAATTACAAGATTTGGCACCAAAATTATATGGCTTTGCCAGAAAATATGTAGATGTTAAGGCTATTGAAGAAGGCATTACCCCTCCTGAAGTAGATGTAGCACCCGCTCCCGAAGTTTCTGACGAATCAGAATTATTTAGAGATTGACAAGTGAAGAGATATTATGGATACAGTCTGGAAAGAATTGTTTGTTACCTTCTGGTTAGCATTTTTGGGAGCCATGATTTGGGTCACAGTTATTCTAAAAGACGGCATGATTCCCCCAGATGAGGTCTTAGTATCTATGTCAAAACATCTGGAAAGTTATGGTGCTTGGTTTTTTATCATTGATTTACTGGTAGGAATTCTATTATTGAGATGGTCGTGGCTTTGGTGGAGGGCTAAAGCCCGATTTGAAGCGATAGATTGAAATAGCAAGAAGAACCAATCTGACATAGGAGATTAACCAATATGGCAAATCAAGACCCGCAGCCAGAAGTCTATACCACCGTCCACGATTTTAGCGTGGCTACCGCCAGTGGAACTCAGAGTGCAGTATCAATTTTCACCAATCAAGCAAACAATGAAGAAGTTCGTGTTTATGCAGTAGCAGTTGATTTTGCTTTGATTGATGCAGCGGGAAACCAAATTACCAGCACAACTGACCCGAAATTCACTATGCCCACAGATTTTACCATGGCTTTGAGTGTTGGACCGAACAACATTCCATCCAATGCTTTTGATATTGCCTGGATTTACGGACAACAAGACCAGACCATGAGTTTCACAGTTCCAGTGATTGTGCTTTTCCAACAACCCCTCAAGATTAACCTCACGGCCAACTCAGGTGTGGCGGCATTTAATTACAACGGAACCGCAGTCGCTACGATTCGTGCCAAGATTTCGCTTATCTCCGAACTTTCTATTCAGAAGATTGCAGCCCGTCGTGTTGCTTGAGGAGGGATAAAATATGGCAAATCAAGACCCTGAACCAAAAATTCTGACTACTAATCACGATTTTTCTGTCCCTGCTACTAATGGGACCTCAAATATTGCCACAATTTATACCAATCAGGCTAACAACGAAGATGTTAGGATTCATGGTTTCGCAATTGACATTGTCCCTCTTGATGCTGCGGGCAACCAACTCAAGGTAGAAACCGTAACTAACCCTTACTATTACAATTATGTCACTCCTAATACGGCTCCATTTGGAACTTTCGCAGATTTTGATGTGGAAATTCTGGTCGGAGGCAACCGCATTCCAACTAACGACATTTCTATCCAGCGATTGGTAATGCCAGGTGCTGCCAACCAACGATATATTGCTTTTACCAGCCCTGTTTTGGTGCTGTTCCAGCAACCGCTACAAGTTTCTGTTTCCAATAACGCCGCTATTGCTGCACACGATATGGCAACGGGCGGAACAGATGTGGCTACGGTTCGTGTCAAAGTAACACTTATTGGCGAACTTGAAATTCAAAAGACCGTCTATTGAACCGAAGGTTCAAATAGCAACAAGGGTTATTATATTGTATGATGCGCCGTCAGGTTTATGAGTGGAGAGGTTTGATTCCCTCTACTACCTACCCGACACCATATGTTCTTAACCAAGACCCAATTTTGACTTTATCTCCTGCGATTCCTGCTTGGGGAACCAATCCTCATGCTCAAGTAGATATTTTTGTCGGAGGGTTGGGCAACAACTTAGACATTCCTGGTTATGTTAAAGCCACTCAATTTATCGTTATTGATGAAATCTCACTGTGGCCTCCTGCGGCGAGTGCTAATATCTGGGTAGAAACCACGCAGTATTTTCAACAACCCGATAATGTAGTAGGGCCTGGGATTTCAGGAAATACCTCACCCTATGGTCCATCTCCAGGATTACGCTATGGGCCTCAATCACTTAGCCCATCTTTTTATCTCAGCGATACGCCAATGTATGTAGTTCCTGGGCAAACTTGGGGCGTATATTATTCAATCAATCAATTGCAACAAACTCAGGTAGCATACGATAGGGAAACTTCTGGTGTAACTACCCGAAGTTGGGATTATTCCACCACCACCGCCATTGACAATGATGATGGAGATATTTGGATTCCTCGTGTTTATTTAGAGTATGTTTTATTTGATGGTTCTGATGCACTGATAGCCAATTTTTTAATGTCTCAGAACATCCCTGTCAATGTCAAGACGGTTCAGGCACACAAAAGAATGATAATTCGCAACAAATTGATGGCCGATATTTCAGAAAGAAATGAATACGAACAGGCTTTAGAAGAAGTCCCTGAGAGGTTGATTTGATGATTCGCAAACAAATATACTTGTGGGAACTAATTCCTGCGGCAGATGGAAGTAACCTGCCCAATCCTGCTAACCAATTTTCCATCTTTACCAGCGGATATGGTAACGAGATAACTGAGACAGCGATGGTGAGGGAAGACCATTTCGTCGTGATAGATGATTTTGGAAGCACCCCAGGAATTTCAGCCGCACCATTAGTGACTCTGGGAAATATTTTGCAATGGAGGCCCAATGGTTTTGTTCAGATAGTAATCAACACCACACATTATTATCAAAATCCCGAAAATATCAAATCTTGGGGCGTTTCAGGAGATTCATCGCCATTTCCTAAAGATTTAACTTCCAATTATGGTTATTTGCTGCAACCTGATGTTTATGTGAGGCCATTTCAAACTTGGGATGTCCGATACGCTATCCTTAATGAATATCCCACAGGAACTTGGGCTCTTTCCCAACCTGCGGCACGAGTTTTTGTTCAATATTGGACTTTTTCAGGCTCTGATGCTTTGATTTGTGAGCAATTGCTATCGCTGGGTATTGAAGTAAGTGTAGATAATGTAGAATGGTTCCGTAGGCAACTATTATTGAGTCGGGGATTAGACACCAGTTCTTGGGAGTGGTATTTAGCCACATCTACTCAATATTGGAAAGAACAAAGGGAAGCACAAAAAATGGCTCCCAAACTTGGCTTAACCTTAAATAACAGGAAGGACCAAAAGTAATTATAGGTGATTTCATGCCGTCAGGAGATACCAACGATAACATCCGTGGGCTCAAACGAGCCTACCGTAAGAAGGCTTTCCAAACAGGATATTCACAGAAGGGCGATGCAGTCAATTCCACCCCTGTTCCTTATTCTTCATACAGCACCGAAACTTCGGTTGCTACCTCTCCGCAGCGAGTTGGAATTGACCCTTCAACCTATAAGCGTCCAGTTCGCCCCGCTATGGAAAATCTGATGTTGCATCCCAACAATGTCAATTCAGAGAATTATCCGTGGCATTTGGTTCCCAAAAGTAATTCTGCGAATGTTATTCAACGCCAAGTAGTTTCACTTACAGGATTAGCAGGAGGATTTTTAGATGCTGGAGAATATATTGATGCAGTGGTTATCAATGTCAATGATGCTCGTGTCTTGGGAACTCAAACTTGGGTCGGCGGCTCACCCGCAGCATCCTCTCTTCCCGATTCTACCGTTCCAACCTTTCCGTCTACTGCATCCACTTCAGTTGGTGGTCAGGTCTTTACTCCGAACTCAGTAGGAACTCCTTCTGGGGCTCGTAGCGGCGGCGGTTTGTTCACAGGAATTACCACCGCAGGAACTTCCACGGCCACTGAAGCAGGTCGTAAGAATGAACTATATTTAGTTTCTCGCTTTGGACACACCGAACCCACTACCAATAACAACGCCACAGTTCGTTATCAAATCTGGGTAGACGGCGAACTACTTTTTGAATGGGACGATTTCCAATGGAGCGTAGTTGTTCCTCAATCCGACCAATGGAAGTTTGAAATTCCTCTGGTGGTAGAAAAGCAAGTTGTGTTCCGTGTTATCAACACTGGTGCAGTTGCAGGTGCAGACACACTTACAGGCAATGTTCAAGCAGTGTTCGTTGGATGGTCTGAGCAACAAACAGGATTCACTGATACTGGACGACAAGCCTTAGAGGGCGGTGTCTGATAGTATGGTGACTCACTATGGCTGAAAAGTTTTCTGGGACAGGGTTTGCAGGTCGTCCTCAAATCAATTTATCAGCAGGTGCTGGTGCTGTTGCAGGAGATACCGTCTTAGATGGCTCACAAGAAATTAACTTAGTCGCTGGGTCTAACATCACACTAACAGGAAGCGACCCCAATACTATTACCATTCAATCTTCGGGAGGCGGAGGTGGAGGCGGCAGTATTGGAGGGACTATTCAACCCACGCAAGTAGCCTACGCCACTGCATTAGATACTATCGGAGGCAAAAATGAATTTTCTTTTGATGCCACCAGCAACATTTTAAGCCTCACGGGTTCTGGAAGTCTGTCTATCAATGATATGAATCTCACCACTCGTTCCCAAACCACTACGGGAGCCGCAGTTTCCAACATAGATTCTTGGGGCTTCAGCAGTTATCGCTCAGTAAAATACATTATTCAAGTAGCAGACACTACCGCAGGAGAATATCAGACCTCAGAATTATTGGGCGTTCACGATGGAACCACAGGATATGTAGTAGAGTATGGCACCATCTTTAGTGATGCACCATTAGGAAGTTTTAATGGTGTAATTTCTGGGGCTAATTTTGTCTTGCAATTCACTCCAGGCTCTGCCAATAATCACACCGTTAAGGTAATTCGGTCGTTGTTGAGTTAGACAAATTTAAATAGCAAAAACCAGAATATCATTATATGGCACAACAAGCGTTTCGCTTTACCCAAGCCACCGATGGAACTATCACAATCGGTTCGGGCGGTGCAATCGCTGGAGCCACCACCATCACAGCCACTGGTTTGATTACTGGTGTTGGATTAGATGCAAGTGCAGGAGGTCTTGTTAATGCAGGTGCAATTGCAGGAGCCACTACCATCACTGCCACAGGCTTAGTGACCAGCGTAGGACTTGCTGCTGGCTCAGGAGCCATTACTACCACAGGAACGGCTAATTTGGGTGCTACCACCGTAGATTCATTAGATGCTTCTTCAGGAGGCATTACCAACGCAGGGGCGGTATCAGGAGCCTCCACCATCACAGCCACTGGTTTGATTACTGGTGTAGGACTTGCTGCTGGCTCAGGACCATTAACGGGAACAGGAGGCTCAACAGTTTCAGGAGCCATGGATTATTCAGGTGCCACAAGTTTTTCCGTTGGTGCTTTTGCTCTACCCGTCACAGATGGTTCTGCTAATCAAGTTCTAAAGACTGACGGTTCAGGAACTGTAACTTGGGAAACCGATGCAGGAGCCTCAACACCTGGAGCCGCAGGAGATATTTTGCTATCAGATGGTAGCGGAGGATTCTCCATAGATGCCTCATTTAACATTGATACCACTAATGAATTATTGCAAATCGGCGCAGGAGGTTCGGTTTATGGAAGTTTCAAGAGCAACACCACCACAGTATCGTCAGGTGGTGCTACCACCATTGATTCTTTTGCAGGAGCATCTTACAAAGGAGCCAAATATGTTATTACTGCCTTTGATGCCACCGCAGGAGAATCACAAACCACAGAATTAGTAGTAGCGGCTGATGGAAGTGGGTCTTCCTTTGTTCCATTCGCAGATGTATTTACAGGCTCAGGACCATTATTTACGGTTGATGTTACCGCAGCGGCCAGTCCTGATGTCCAAGTGACTCGCACAGGAAGTAATAATCTAACTGTCAGATTTATGCGACAGACTATTGCTTGATGCTAACAAACATTGAAATAGCAGCATCACTCCATAAAATATATGGCTGAACAACCATTCCGTGTTAATGATGCTACGGCATCAGACGAAGTAAAAATTGGGAACAGCAAATTATTTCTCAACAATGTAGCAGTTACTTCTACTTCCGCAGAATTGAACCAACTCTCAGGAATTACATTAGGAACGGCTGCTCAGGACGACACAGGAGATTTCGCCACTGCTGCACAAGGAGTCAAAGCCGATTCAGCCATTCAAGCAGGACAACCCGTATCTTTGTTAGCCAATGATGCAGGATATACGGCTAATGCAGGAACGGTTACACAAATTGTCGCAGGAACTGGATTAAGTGGAGGGACCATTACCACTTCTGGAACTGTGGCTTTAGCAAACACAGCAGTTACCGCAGGAAATTACACTAATTCAGATATTACAGTAGATGCTCAAGGAAGAATTACTGCCGCTTCAAACGGTTCGGGTGGCGGAGGCGGAGTTACTTCGGTTGCGACTACTGCCCCGATTACAGGAGGAACTATCACAGGAACAGGAACAATCGGTATCACCCAAGCAAGCGGAAGTGCTGATGGTTATTTATCAAGTGCTAATTGGACTACATTCAATAATAAATTGGCCGCAGGTGACAATGTTTCAACATTAGCCAATGATGCAAATTATATCAATTCAACGCAAATAGGTGCTTTTGCGCCACCTGCCGCCCCGCCTGTTACTCCTGCATTCGCTGATTCACCCACAGGAGCCCCTTTAAATCCCGCAGGTTGGTTACAAATTGATGTCGGATTAGGACCCATGTTCATTCCAGTTTATCAATGAAGCAATCATTAGATTCAAATAGCAGCACCACCCAATATTATTATGGCAAATGGCTATTCAGGTCAAGGTGGAGCAGGAAGTCCCACTATCAAGACATCTGCTGATGGCGGAACTGTTTCAGGACAAACCACAATTACTCCCGACCCGACGCTAAATTTAGTGGCTGGTGCAGGAATTACTCTTAATGGAACTTCCAGCAACACAGTTTTAATTTCCTCTTCTGGAGGCGGAGGAACTGTTACCGAGGTTGTGACAGGAACAGGTTTATCGGGAGGCCCAATCACCACCAGTGGAACGATTTCGTTAGCCGATACTACCGTTACCCCAGGAAATTACACCAACACCGACATCACAGTGGATGCTCAAGGCAGAATAACTGCCGCTTCAAATGGTTCGGGCGGTGGCGGTATGACCTCATGGACTTTGAGAGGTAATTCTGGCTCTAATCAAACCATTACTGATGCTGACAATGTGACATTTTCAGGAAGTGGAGGTCTGACTACTGTGGCTTCAGCCGTAGATACCTTAACAGTTCAAACCACAGGAGTTCTTGAAGATTTGAATACGCTGGGTGCGCCTACTGCCGACGGAGAGTTTATTGTCGCCACAGGTGCAGGTGCTTTTGCTTATGAAACTGGTGCTACTGTCAGAACCAGTCTCGGACTCGGCACAATGGCTACACAGAATGCTAACGCCGTAGCAATTACTGGCGGAACTATCTCTGGGGTTTCTGGGGTCGGTTCACCATCTGCTGGTATTGCCGACCAATTCAATGTCTCTGATGGAAGCGGAGGTTGGGATGCTACCTCCGTCTATTACGGAAACGCTGGTGGCGGTCAATTAGGAATCGGCACGACGAGCCTATCAAGTTATGGTTTATCGGTATTATCAACAAGTGGAAACGCAGCAGTTTTCAACGACACCAACACTACTTCCGTTGTTGCGTTCCATTCATCCACCACGACCAATCAGAATGTCGCCATCAAATCCAATTCCAACACCATGACTCTGGTTTCAGGCGGTGTTGATTTTGCTATGCCTACAACCGACGGTGCTGCTGGTGAGGTTTTGACTACTGATGGTGCTGGAACTCTCAGTTTTGCTGCTGGTGGTGGCGGAGTAACTCTATCAGGAAGCACTAACGGCACTATTTCTACCGTCACAGGTGCTAACGCCCTAAAAGGAGAAGCCAATTTAACTTTTGACGGCACAGTTTTGACAGTTACAGGTAATTTGTCAGTCGGAGTAGATGCTACCAGCACAGTTGGATTCATGGGTGTAACTCCTGCGGTTCAACAAAACGCAGCACCTTATAACGCTCAAGGTTCAGACCCCTCTTCGTTGTTAAGCCTCGCTGGAACCACAGATGCAAACTTGGCTGACATTCAACAATCAATAGGTGATATTATCACGGCACTTCAGAATTACGGATTGCTGGCACCATAATAAGAGTTAAATAGGTAGAACTTTAGTGATTAACTATGCCCGAAGTAACGCTCACCACTGAACAGTGCGAGTTTCTTTACAATCTGCTGGATAATGTCAATCTGGCAGGTCGGTCTGCTATTTTGATTGTGAGCGGCATTTTGGAACAAATCACGCCACATCTTTCAGATGCTGTGTTAAACCCACCCGTTGCAGACGAGTAAGAACTTAAATAACAGTAGCGACCCATATTAACTATGATAGATGGTTCTAAAATCATTGGGCTCGGAGCCGTCATGTTGGTAGCAGGGCGAATTTTGTCTTTTACTAACTACCACAACAGCAGCCCGTCGGTTTCTACGGCTGGCTTAACACTCTTGTTGTTAGGTGGTGCAGATATGGCTTATGAGAAGAAAACCTCTAATTCAGAATATGAAAACCTCTATTTGGAAAACACTCCTTCAGAAGAAGTAATTGATGAAATGTCAGGTTTGGGTCTGGAGGCTTAGAATTGTCACTCCCTGCTCCTATCAATTGGTTGCTGAACAGTGCCGAGATTAAAAGATTAGAATTGGAAAATCAGATGCTAAAACAGGCTATGGCTGCTGCCGTTAGTGGAACTGAACAAGGTCTGGAGAATATATTGGGAGATGTAGAAGAGATGCGACAAGCCGCTGAAGGGCAGTTAGAAGCATATCGTCAAGGTATTCGGCTGATTATTGAATCAATAGAAACTATTATCAGTGCCGCAGCCAATGTGGGAATAGAAATGGAGGACATACAAGTAGTTCCTACCGCCCCACTACAAGTGATGGTAGATACTGTCCGAGATTCCCCACTAATGCGGGATTAACCATACATAGAATTATTGGTATCATCCTTGAAAGCCACAGGTTTTTTCTCTTCAGTAGCCGCTTTAGCAACTTCTACAATGGCTTTGAGGGTTTTCTTGATTTCAGCCATTTCGGAATGCAACAAATCATTCATTTCCAACACCTCAGATATTTTTGAGAACATCATTTGCATGGTAATGTCTTCTACCACATCAGGTGCATCGTTTTTTCCGACAGTAATATCGTCGGGAAATTCTGACATATAGTTTATTTGGTTTTGCTGCTATTTGAACCTTCGGTTGATTCGCTCTCAGGTAATGGTAATTTTGATTGACTCAGAATATTTTTATCTTCAAAAGTATCTTTTACCCAGCGACTAACTTGCTCATACAATCCTGCGGTATAATCATCAGCACCGTAGCGATTCACCAATTCAGCCATGAGTTTATCATACTTAGCCACTGAACCATGTGTCACAGTCAGAATAATTTTACCGTCGCAGTAAATTTGTTCAGTTTCGCCCGAAAATGGATTCTGCTTGGTTTCCAAAATAGTCATGCAGCGTCCCGAAATAGGTGGGCGGCGGTATTTACCTCCGCACTTAGGACAACGGACTTTTTGTTGCCCATAGGCTCTGAGATTACCTCTCATGTCACGAATTAGGTGTCGTTGAATCAATCGGGATGACTGTTCTTTGTTATCTACGGATTGTAAGCAATCTCCTAAAGCAAATTGAGCCATGGTTTTCTGTCGCATAGAGTCCAAGGTGTTGTAAGGGTTGTTGGCTGGCCCTTCGCTACAATCTCGTGTGTGTCGTGAGTAAATTTCTGGCCGACATACTGCAAGTCTGTGCCTAACACCGACTCCACAATGGTTACTCCTGCTTCTATGGCTGCTTTAGCAGGAGGAGGGACCAAATCGCCGTCTTCATCTTCAATGCCTTGAGTTAATTCATAGAACTCCAACGGATAATGGTCTACAATCTCTACATTCAAGGCTTCCTTATCAATTTCGGACGGCACAATCTTGGTAGTTAAAATCAAAGGTGCATCCATTTGCCCGCCTCGGTGTCCTGGCAAGAATTTTTTTACTAAAGTTAATCAATCCATCCAGCAACAACAATACTGCGTCAATGTCGCCATCACAGTTACGGCGTTTGGCGGCGTGATAGTAATGATGCCCATAATGTCCTTTCACATCAGCAAACCCAATAATTCGTGCCAAGATTGCTCCGCTGGTGTGAGGAGCGATACCCATCACATAATGTCCAATCAAGTCATTAACCGTATCACAATTATAATAGGGCTCTAATTCATACATAGAACCCAACAAGTCATCCATATAATTTGCCGTAGCCAGAATTTTCTCGGAGCAATTCAGAGGCAACACCACATCTTGCGGTCTCAACTCTAAAATATCGTCCAGAGTTGAACAGTCATATCCTAATTTTTGCGCTTGTTCTACTGTCATCCCAATTTCTCTGGGTCGGAAGTGAGTCATGGTAATGTCTACCATGTCAAAACGAATAGTTCCATCTCGGAACATGGAAATTCCATGCTTGTATCTTAACACACCCTTGAGAGGATGCTCAGGGATTTTCTCTGAACTGGTGATTCCTTTTACACCTTTGATTTTCCCATCAGCAATCGCCGCAGATTCCAAGGCAGACTCATACAAATCTTTTATCCCTACCTTATCCCACTTTAATCCTACGAAACGAGTTTCGGCTCCACAACAAACGCCCCAGATAGTTGCTTCCTCACAAACATCGCACATACGCCACCCAGTTTCTACATCTTCTTGCTGGTCTGCCGCAGTTCGCAGGAGTCTTTGACTACCTACATTGAAGCCCACAGGGAAGTTGCAATGAATCGGAGGTTTCATTTCTCGTAGTTTGCTTCCTTCAGGCTTTCCCATTCGTCCACCAATACGGATAGAAATAGGATTTTCAATTGGAAAATTGTAAAAGTTTCGGATAACTCCCAATGCGGAACCGTCCGAGTCAGATTTAAAATCCAATTGAGATTTTGAATTCCAGAGATTCAAAAGTAACTCCGATTTGTCCCCAGATAAACACCGATTAACATCTACATCAATGTTGAGCCGATAAATGATTTCTAATACATCTGGCTCCACTTGCGCCGACCCATCAGAGATGGTCATGCCTTGCAACAGAGTCTGCAATTCTTCAGGAAGTAAGTCACTGTAATGAGCAATATACTCAGGAGCCATCGGGATATTAAATTTCTGGGACTGACTTAGGGCTTCAGAAAATGTTTCTGGATAAGTAAGTTCTTCTTTACTTACAATTAACTCGTGCCATTCGTGAACATAAGGGCTGGGTGCTAACGGATGGTTATTTTCCCAAGAACTCACCCACAGGAACCAGAATTTCTCCCAAATCCCATACACGAGCAATATTCCACTCTTCTTCCGTAGGGACAGCATCTTCTAAATCATCCATTTCTTGTATGCGACGAGCCGAACCATCATTAAATTCTACATATGGCCCTTCAATAGTATCGCAAGGAGTTACCACAGTTGCTTTTCCAGGACGCTCATATTTCATTTGTGTCCCCACGATAAGGAAACTACCTACTGCTCTCATAGAGGCTGGGTGGATAGCAGTAGTGGCTAATCCTGCTAACCTGCTACGACCATATCTTAGTCGGAAACCACCACGAGCCATAGGACGAGAGAAAATAGGACGACCTGCTAAAATATCTGCCAAGAATTTGTAGTTAGGTTCAATAGATGCTTTTTTTTTGCATCAGAATCTCCTTTGTTGGTAAATTGCTTTAGCCAGTCCCATTCGGCAAATCCCAATGCTTCTGTATATTTCAAAATCTTGGGGGCTTTCAATACCAAACCCTCACACATAACCAGCAGCATCCCTTCCCGAACCTTGTTGGTTGGAACACGAGGCAAGTCACGCTGACCCGAGACTTCATTACCCACACCTTCACCATCAATATATACAGGACAGTTGTAAGCAATAATCTCTAATTGTGGGTTGGAAGGTCGGTATTGTAGACCACGAGCATATTTACTGACTTCTTCTTTGTATCTTTCAGCCTCTTCAAAAGTAATTTGAGGAGGAACTAATCCGAACTCACGACGGATAATATCTCCAATCAACACACTCAATGCTTGACCCGTTCCACCTGCACTTCGGATAGGCCCAGCAAAGTTGATGGCTAATGATTTACTGCGGTCTTCATTCATGACAATACGACACGATACCACACCTTCTAATGGAGCCACCAGAATACCTTCTGTCAGAACTGCTAATCCTGCACACACGCCATGATAGATACACAAGGCTCCGAAAGTGTCGTCTTTGATGATTCGCTCATTATCAGAGAATTTTTGCAGTGTTTCTTCATAGTCTAATTCAATATCTTCGGAGTAGTTCAGAATCATCCCAGTTCCATCGCAAGTATCGCAACTCACAGTTCGTCTTCCCTTTTTGACAACCTTTTCTCCACCACAAGAATCACATTTATTTTTGATACCATATAACCATGATTCCGCAGTAACGATTTTAGCAATATCCAGAGCCACCATTTCACGGTTTCCATCGTGTGATTCGGTTAGCGCACGAATCTGTTCCGCAGTTCTACGGGGGTGTAAAAATTCCAATAATTTCTGGCAGCGGTCTGCCAAATCAAACGCTTGAGGTATTTCCACAGTGATTCGGGGGTCATATCCTTTGGCTCGGGCGGCATCAGCGATGAGATATGCAGCATCAGCGTCAGCATTCAGACGAGATATATATTCATCATGCGTCCACTGAGTCATGCCTTTTAGTAGTTGCATCACCTATTTAACTAACCCTTATTCTTCAAATTGGTTTTCACTAAATGTAGGGTTGGTTCGGACTGGAGCAAATTCAGGATTGTAGCCGTAATTTTCAGAGTCGGTATTACGAGGGTTTTCCATGCTCTTAAGATACGCATTTATGCGTCGTTGTTTCCTTTCCATTTCAGCCACCGATAATTGCACATAATTTTCCATGATTTCATCTAAAGTTTTAACTTCACCATTTACTAATTTTAGGTATCCCCACGGACTAACCAATGTATCATTATCATATTCATTTAAAACAGTGAGTCCATCACGACCAAAAGGCTCCCACCTCAATTCACCTATTTCATCACCATGATTCATTCTCATGTGGTGTATGATTTCTTCTTGGGCTTGTTCACGAGATGGAGCATAAAAAAAATCACGACCCAAATCTGGCTCTCTTGCTGCAAAACTCCATAGTAATGCAGGTTTTCTAATCCAATTTATGATATTCACTTAGTCACCCCGCATTTTTTACGGTGACTATTAACTGAGGCTTGATTATAAGCCACAATCATTTCATTACAATCGGGACACCGAACCTTCAGACCATATTTTTCTAAAGTGATGACCTTTTTACTTTTCTGAGATTCCGTCTTTTCAGTATAGAAGCATCCATAGCAATACCATTTAGTTCCAGTCCCTGTGGATTCACGATAGAATAAATCTTCTTGACCACAACCAGGACATCCTTGTTCACCATTGACATTAACTTTAGAGTGGTTTCGCAACATAGAGGCAATTTTAGCATCAACGGTAGGAAATTCTGGGCGAGTTTCAGGACGCAACGAACCCCAATCATCTTGCCAAGATATATCGTCTCCCCAGTCTGAAGGGGTGGAATTATCCCAATCTATATCGTCCCATTCGGTTTCGGACTCCCACATTTGCCAGTCCACCGTAGCAATCATGTCATTAAAATCTTCGGCCCAATGATAATCTTTCGGCATAACCAATCCGCTATCATGGCTGTAAATCCAAATTTCTACATAGTTGCTACTGAATTTGGTTAGGGCATGGTGATGACTCATACGATTTAGGTCATCAATAATTTCTAAGACCCTCCATACCTGATTATAGGTTAGGTCTGACATTTTGCGATACAAAGCATTGCCAAAAGAATCCGATTGAGGAATAGTAATGATAGATTCTCTCCAATCTTGTGGAGCATCAGCCTCAATCTTTTAAGGGTTCTGTTCAGAAAATTCTACGCCTGTTGCTTCCTCATATGTTTCAGATAAGAATGATTTTTCGTCTGGTAGTTGGTCGGCAAAAATACCATCCAAAAATCCCGTGTTCAGAATAGTGGGGTCGCCACCCAGATTTCTATCTCGCCATTCCTTATCGTGATATTCTAAATCGTTCAAAGTGTAGTTTGCGTTTGAATTTCTATAATTCTTTCCAGAATGGAGGTAGTCAAAAATATCATTTGTTCGTCCCCGAAGGGGATTGCACTGGTTACCAATCTATACATATATGAATAAGATTCACCAAGCATAGCGTTGTAGTTTAGATGCTTCCAAATAGGTTCTGATGTAACAAATAATTTTCCATATAAATCATCGGTGTTCTCATAATCTGCGATATAAAGTTTGGCGACAGCATCATCTATTAAGAGATTTAAACGGTCGGCAGTAATTTCTCTCCATTGTATTTGAAAATTATTGTTTTCATTATGTTTTGCTATATAGACTCTGATGTGGCCCTCAGCCGCATATCTTTCTCTCCAATCATTTTTCGTAGGATATGGGATGTAGAGCATCCTGTCCCCTTCCTTGGGAATCAAATCAGAAATCAAAATGTCTCCGATACTAAAATCATCTTCAATTTCTTCGGAGCGATAGTTTTTGTCTGCGGCTGCAAATGTTTCAGCATCCCAGACGCTATCTTCAAACCATAAACTCCCATAACTCACAATACGGCCTTCCGTGAATTGAGGCTGATGAGGATATTCATTAAGGAAACATGAAAGACAACCTTGCACATCACATTCACAAGGATTCCATTTTGTATCTTCGTAGTAGTTTCGGTAATCTTTTTTACTCACCACTGAATAGGACTTCATTTCATTTCCATCCCCGAATCCACCATCATTATCGTAAATGCCTTCATAGAAAAGTTTAATATCATCTTCAGCACCTAAGTTGATTTCCTCTGCTCGGAACGCAGGATACATAAAGAAATCATTTTCAAACTCAAATCCAATGACTTCCTGACCCCAATCATCTTTCTTTTGTTTCAAGAAGCGTTCTAAATCGCCCATTTTTGATTGGTAATCCCTCACAGTAGCCCACGATGATACCACAATAACAGGTTCACTAATCACACCATCTTGCTGACTCAAATAACCACCTGAAGCATCAACAGTAGTAAATCCTCCAAACAATTCCGAGAGTTTTTCTTGGGTTTCGTCAATACGAGATTTGAAATCGCTGTCACTAATGGGTTGGTCCAAGGTAGTAGAAGGAACATACACCTTAATTTCATAGGGTGCTTCCGTAGTCTGTCCTGCTAATGGCGCATCCTGCTCACTATTAAATTCTTCAGCAGCAAATGTTTTACCAATGACTTCTACAATGTATTCTTTAGGAATGGTTTCAGAAGTTTTATACCCATTACCATCACCATGAAAGTTTTCTAAGTTTTCTACTTGTGAAGATATTTTTAACACCCCAATTTTCTCAATACCTGATTCATCTGCCCACCAACGAGCCTCTTCAACACTATCCGCTACAAAAACCGAGGGCAAAATGTCATCAATTTCAGCATAATAATAAGGATAGGGGAGAAATATCCATTATGTCCTCTCCCCATCTTGAGTCAGTATCTGCTGTTGGCCTAATACCTTCCTTTAATATGGATGCAAGATTTGTCATATCTGTGCCATGATAATAAAACATTTCTTCGGCTCCAAGATTGATTGGCAAACAATCATAACAATAAGTTCCTGCTTGAATAGTAGTTAATCCTGTGGTTTTATCACATTCTTTACAACATCTAATTTGTTCTGCTCGGAATGGTTTAGTTTCTTTGTATTTCGGATAATCTCTACTGCCCCAGAAATACTTACCATTCTTACGCCTCAAAGTCATGGGCTCTCCACGACGGTCAAATACCACCTGTGGTAACGATTGGGCGATTTCTGTTAGCCTGTTGTCCAGATTATCAGCCCATCCTGTGACACGATGCACACGCTTGGGTTGAGTCACTAATGTTTCCACATCACCATTTTTGTAAATGACTTGCACACGGATAGCGTCTTTTCCCGCACCACGGCTTTGATTTTGTGAACGACCATAACGGTTAATTCCCGTATAGACCCTCACCACATGATTCGGTTGCCGAGGCAAAGGTCTTTCATAGACCCATTCCATCACAGGGCGGTTACGATAGGTTAAATCAACAGGTTGAAACCTTCTGGAACGCAAAAAAGCATTCATTTCCTCCAAGGGAATGGAGTAGAAGTCAGCCATAGCAATACTTTCGTATTGCTGTTATTTAAGTTATTCCTTCAGTTCAGCCATGCGGTCGCTCAATAGCAACAACGCCGATGCCCAAAGTCCGACAAAAATACCGAGGTTCTCATCGTGAGCAAAGTAAATAGCAATACTGCCCAAAATTGACACGAGGCTTGCACCAAGACCCATATTTTTCCAGTTCCAATTCATTCTACCATCTCCGAAAGTCGGTTGATAAGTGTGAGTTTGGTTCCCGAAACAGGCAATCCTGCTTCCTTGAGCCGTAGTTTGAGTTGAGCCACAGTAAGGGCAGACAAATCTTCCTTTAGTTCAGTAACTTCTTCTGCAACGGATTCTTTGACAGATTCCACGACATCTTCGCCCGATTCCACTGCTTCCACAGTTTCTGCGACGACTTCATCAGCAGACTCCATGACTTCATCAACGATTTCGCCAAGTTCTACATCTTGTCCAGTCAGGTCTTCTATCGCATCTTCCAAAGTATCTTCAATCTTGTCTGCAATCTTGTTTCGGTTTTTGTTCCACCAGCGAGCGGCTGCGCCAGCAAGGACGACACCAACAGCACCAGCAGCAATCATAATTTCTTGTTCCATAATATCACCAGTAAGGTAATTAACTATCAGTCGTATTACCTATATAACATTACTCAACTTCATCCAGCAAGTCGTATTCATAATTGATAGTAATCGGGTATTCTTCTCTTTCAGAATTGGTGAGGAACATCACTTGCCACAATCCCGAAGCCACACGAGTAGAATTAGTTCCAAAATCATTGACCCAAATCCACCGCACAGGACTTATCAATCCCGACGCAGGTTCTACTCCAATCGTAACATCGGGAGCCATTCGCAAATCATATCTCTCCAAGAATTGTTCCAGCCGAGTCAGCATCATGGAGCCATCTGCGGCGATTCTGCCCGCTACACCCGCAGCCGAGGTCACATCTGCATTACCTAAAAATCTGTTGGCTAATGAAGTATTGACTTGAGAAGGTGATTCCAGATAACTACGCAAATAGTCTACAATCGGCAATCTCCAAAAGTTACCCACTTCTGAAATTGGCAAGGATGATTCAAAATTATTAAAATCTATCTGCCACCAAATATCTGCATATTCCGCATCGGCCTCATCTGGGTCGGCATCGGGTCCCTCTTGCTCTCCTCTTCCTTGCACAGAATCGTTTAATCCAATCAAACTTCCGTGCAGTGTCATGCTATAATCTCGGACTCCCAAAAAATTAGGAGTCCAAGTGTTGCCTACTTTGACGATAACTGGACGAGATGTGCCAGCATCATCGGGCAACATTTGATTACTGATGGTGCGAACGGTAGTGTTCAATGACTGTGCTGCACGAGTAGCAGATTCTCCCGACCACATCAAAGTGAGAAATTCAGGGACTTTTTGAGCCGCAGACCTAATTATTTTCCAACGACCCGATACTCGCTCCATTCCGATAGAATTTTCTCTGAGAAACATTTTGAGTGTTCTCACCGTGGTTCCCACCGAACGAGAGGCTGCCGAGAAACTTTCGCCATTGTTGATTACCCGAGCGACCGCTATGGCAGCACGATTAGCAGCATCACGAGAGAGCATAACTATCACTTACGGTTGTTTCCTATTTGAAGTTTCACTTTTTCAGCACCACATATTTGCTACCGTCAGGGTTCACTTCTATGTTTAGGTATTTGCCTTTTTCCAACCGTTCCAAATCCTTATCACTAAATTTGCGGTTCGCCATGCTGCTCATGGTGTTCCGAAGCACCTTTAAATCCAGTTTTTCTGCGGCCCCGATAACATCTTTGATAGCATTAAACAAGGCTTGGTCTTCAGCAGTCATTCCTGCGGCTAATTCATCCAACGGGAAGTTTTCCATCAGAGTTTTCATAGAAATTTCCATAATGTCTTTGGCCTCAGCAATATGAGTCCACTCTACGGTCGGTGAACCATCCAATCGGGCAAATGCCCGACACAAGTTGGTATATTCTTGATATTTTCTCATGTCTTTTTCTGACCGAGCCAAAAACGCCTTCTTGAAAGCCTCAGTGTTTTTAATTTCTCCGTGATAGGTGGTGCGAATTAAGCCTTTTGAATCTGCGCTCATCTGTGGGCGAATTAGACTCACTTTTCGCAAATATTCTCGGCCAAAAACCCGCCACATATTCATTTCACGCTTAACTTCAGGGTCATCAAACTTACCATTCATCGCATCCATAATCTTTTCTTCAATTAACTGTTCCGCATCTGGCCCAGAAATACTCATTTGAGTAAATATCAAAGTTAGTCGGGATAGAATCTGATAGGTGTAGTCTCCGAACGATTCCAGCATATCCAAATTATTGTGGGTTTCATCGTCCCAAGTTTTGGGAGGGTTTCCTAAGAACATCATATTGACGCAGCCAGGTCGGGAAATATCCAGTTGTCCTTTTTGCATCTCAAATTTGCCGTTAGCCATGACATTCATCAGTTCACCAAATACCATGCTATCCCAAGTTTGGAATTCACTCACGGCCAGTCTTTCGTGATTCATTTTCGGAATCAGACCTAATTCAATGCTACTAAGGTCGTCACCACTCATGGCCCCAAATAGCCCCGCAATGGTAGACATTTTACCAGAGCCAGCAACACCCACAGGGACTAAAGGTTGGACTACTCGTTCAATCAAGTGGTCTTTTCCTTCACCCATGCTGGTAACCAGTCCGATGTGGAGCAAGTCACCTTTGTTTTGTGGGCTGAGACAGTATAGCATCACGGCTTTCTTCAAGACATCGGGAGCATAAAATTCACTCCAAAGTGTATCGTCTTGCATAAACAAGTCTAAGGGTCTCACCCGCAGTTTTTTACACAGAGCCAAAAAGTCCTGCAATTGCGAGTCAGTCATCTGAGATGTTTGATGATTCTTCATGGTATAAACATGATGAACCAGAAAAACCTTTTCACGATTAACGATGTGATAACACCCTTCAATGCCGACATTGGTTCCGTTGCGAAGCGATTCCCTCAAAGTCATCAATGATGATTCTAAAGAGTCGTTGCCGTGGCCTTCTGGCACCGAAGTGCCATTATGTATCAAGCATTCAATGGCGTAATTACCATCGCTAACTGTGAACCAGATACCCGTTTCGTCTGGATTGGGGCTGCGTGGATTCAGGGGTGCTGTTTCCATTTTGATGCAGATTCCCGTCCCAGCATTTTGCCATGAACCGCTGATTTGACTACGGAACACGGGTTCAACGCTGATTTGAAACTCAGGATAAGAATCAACCGCAGACTCAACAAATGAACGAATCTCTTTGTGAATCTTGGTCAAACCCCATCCCTCCGCCTCCAAACAAGGGTATCACCTATATCAAGTCCCGCTTCAGGGGCAAAGGACATTCCCTCAGATTTACTGAGTTCGTGCTTACGCTGGACGAGCCAGTCCTCTACCCCCAAAGGAGGTGTTGTGGTGTGTGGTTTCAATGTGTGAAGCGAAAAAGCCTCACTCATCTTGCTTGAGTTGGTCTGGGTGGACTTCAGGAAGAGAGTCACGGTCAGCCGCCCCACGGAAGATTGCGAAGAATTGCTTGTAGTCACGGCCAGTTTTCTGGGACTTTTCCATGCGTCGTAGCCAATCAATGGTCACAGGAAGAGAAACATCTTCGTTGTTTGCGACATTGTCGTTGAGGAAGCGTTGGAAATCGTTTTGCTCATAGGAAGAGAGCCAGATTGTGATACGGCGGCCTTCTGGAGCCTCGCCATCATTACCTGGTGCAACCATACGGACAGCGGTGCTGACGGAACCAAGAGGAGATTCAATACCATCGGTGTATCCTTCAAGTGTGTATCCCTTGTAGACATGGTCCATTTCTGGCTTGAATGTCTCGTAATTAACCAAAGCACGAGTTGGTCGCTCTGGTTGAAGTTCTTTAAGTTCCGTTAGGAATGCTGCTACATCTGTGTTTGTGTTTTCATTGCTCATATTTTTTCACCTTTTTTTGTTTTTGTTTTTTTCGCCCAATTGTTGTTGGGGCTAATATTCCATGTGTGACACTACCTATATAAGAAAGAACTTTTGACATTAAGTTCATATATGCAGTGCCTCATGTGCGGGCGTTCTATCTAAAGAAAGGACTATGCTAACCTCAAAGTTGATATACCCGTTGCACAAATTGAAATAGCAAAACAAACAATTACAAAATATGTCCGAAAGTGATGAGGATATTGACTTGGAATTAGAAGAGCGAGCGCAGGTTGTTGCCGAGGCCACAGGACGCAGTAAAGAATCCGTCATAGAGGACTTAATGGATGATGGCATAGTCAATCTTTCTAATGAAGATAACTCTGAGTCTTTAGTAGAGCAACTCAAAGAAGCCGCAGAGTTAATTTCCACTGTGCAGCAAATCAACCAACAGGTTTCTGACAATACAGTTCTCAATGGAGGAGTCAATAAAACCGAGGTTGCGGTAGAAACCACTCTGGAAGGAGATATTGTAGACAGGGCTTTGGAATCGGTGCAGCGAAAAGCAGAGAAAATCAAAGTTATTTTAGCCATAGCAGCCCCAATTTTGCTGCTACTCAGTGGCGGCGTAGGTATAGATTATTTTATGAGCGATGAGTCTCAAGGTTCAGGCGATGAAATCTGGGACTGTATTCCACAATGGTATTACGATGAATTCGGATATACTGATGACCGCACTTTAGAAATTAGATTTGCATTCCAAGATAACGCTGAGTGCGGCATAGAGAATTTCGGAGGCCATTTTATTATCACTTTGTTTGAAAGCGGAGAACAACAAGACCAGATATTTATCCGCAACATAGATTTCACTAATGGTATAAGTATGGAATATACTTTTGAAGATTTAGCAGACGGCACCTATCATTACCGAGTAGAATTTCATGTAGTTGAATGTGAAGATGGTTCTTGCGAACATGGTGATGAATACTACCTACCTTCCAGCCAGCAATTTATTATTGAATCACAGGAAGAACCCGAAGGTTGTGATGCTTATCTTATCAATCCGCAAGCCTATTTGCTGGAAGATGATTCTGAACAAGACGCTGTTAGAATCAGTGCCGATGTAGACTTAGTAGACGGAGAAGAGAATTGTGATGAGGAACAATTTGAAATCACTTGGGAATTGTATCAAGACGGGGTGGCGAAATACCAAGCAACAACTTTTGAAGACGGCCAAGTTTCTGACCCTGATGGTGCTGATTACACCTTCCACACCTGGGACGGCGTTTCAGTAGGGACTTATGAACCCCATATTATTCTTAGACTTAATGGAGAAGTTTTGGATGAGCAGTGGATTGGTAACTATCTTGATGTATCGGAACCAGAAATCTGGGGTTGCACCGATACCGAAGCCACTAATTACCGCCCCGATGCGACAGACGATGACGGTTCTTGTGAATATCCACCTGCTGAACCTTGTAAAGTAGAAATCCAAAATCATTACCGAGGTCATATAGCCGAAGATGAAGAACAAGATGCCATCGTAGTAGCATTCAAGTTAGTTCCTGAAAATTGCGAAGGAGAAAACATCTTTGTAGAAATAGACTTATTCCAAAATGGATATACGGAAAATTACTCATGGGACACTAACTGTCGTTGGAGATACTGATACAGATATTTCTCATATTTTTGATGGCGTAGCAATAGGTAATTCATGGATTCCGAGAATCACGGCAACAGTCAATGGTGAACAAAAAGAATTGGTTAATTTTTGGGGTATAGATGTGGTTCATCAATTCTGCGAAATAAATCTCTATTACATAATGCTTCAAACGAACTCAACCCATGCAACTGTGGCTTATGACTTAGATTGTGGACTGTCTCCTAATGATTTAGATGGCTACAATGTATCGGTTCAATTCTTGATTTATCCAGTCAATGATACCTCGCAAGAAAACATCGTAGTCTATGATACTCAGTTATACTATATTCAAGGATATGTAGATGATACCCACACTATGTCTGTCACTAATTTTTCAGATAACAATACCACGCACTATGACATTTATTGGTATGCTATTTGGACTGATGCCGACGGAACACAACAATTTATTGAGCAAAAATGGCTCAACCGAGAACTGGAGGCTTGATTGCATGATTAACAGGTTGGAATGGAATTGTGTTTGCGGCTTGCTGGGTCGTTTAGTAGGAACACCAGAATTAAATTCAGAAGGCTTGCAACGAGTCAAGTTTTTATGTGCTTGCCCATCTCCCGCTCCCGACTGGGAATTTTATCACCAACAATCTTAAATAGCAAGTAGGAGTTATAATTAGTATGCCTGTTCAAGACGGAGACCAAGTTTTGGGTATCAACACCTCTACGGGAGGCGAAGTAGTTGTGACTATTCCTCCTACCTCACCATCTATCCGCCCTATTGTCGCTGACCCTGATTATGGGCCAGTGACTTTGCTAACCCTATTACGCTACGGGGAATGGAAGTTAATGATGGAATATATTTTGAAGACCTTCCTGCCCAGTTAATAGAATTACTCAGCACTATCCCTTATTTTTCACTCACTGATGACTCAGTTATTTACACCGAAACTATGGATTGGGATGAAAATGGTGAATACATCTTGCTTAGTGCGAGTTCCGACCAAGACGGTGTGCGAACAGGAAGTGCTGGTGCGGGCAACCGAGCCCAAGGTGGTTCAGGAGGCCGTGGCGGAGGCGGAGGTGAAGGCCAAACAGGAACTGACGGGGATGGCGAAGAAGGAGAAGGCGAAGGCGAAGAAGGAGAGGGTGAAGGCGACCCTAACGACCAAATTCAAGGCCCACCAGGAATGGAAGGCGCAAACCAAGGAGATCGACAAGGACAAGGTTCAGGTTCTGGTTCAGGACAAGGACAAGGTCAAGGACAAGGAGGTGAAGGTGAAGGTGAGGGAGAAGGCGAAGGAGAAGGAGAAGGTCAAGGTCAATCTCAAGGTAGACCCTCTGGAGCAGGAGGTAATACCTCCCAAGGTCAAGGACAAGGCTCTGGAGAAGGCTCTGGTGACTCATCAGGTTCAGGAGAAGAGAAGGAGAAGGACAGGGAGACGGTCAAGGTGAAGGTGACTCCGATTCGGGAGCACCAGGTTCACAACCAGGCCCTGATTTGCCTGGAGAAGCCACAGGTGGTCCAGAGACTGATTCCGACGGCCCCAATAATTTAGAAGATATTTTAGAAGAATTGCAAAAGGAGCAAGACAAGCGAGAAGGTGACTCCGAGACGAGTAATGATGACATGATGCCACCAAAGCCTATGGACGATTTCATGGATGATGATGATGATGATTCCGCACCCTCTGACACACCTGGACCATTTGATGATTTGTCCGATGAAGAAATTGCGAGGCTGATTGAAGAAATCAAAGAAGCCCTCAAGGAACAAGAAGAACGAGAGAATCAACAGCCAGGACCAGAAGGTGAGGGTGAAGAAGGTAATTCACCTGCCCCACAAACAGGAAATAATACTGATGGACCAGAACCATCTATGAATCAACCTGCTAATCCCGAACTTGACCGACAACAAAGTTGGCAGTGGTTAAATCTGGGTAGTGGCTCTTACGGAGTTTCTCCAACAAGCATAGGTTCTGACTGGACACATATGTTGTGGATAGAAGGTATGGTTAATCAAGAAATCCTCACTTTTGGAGGCATTATGGATACTATGCGGGCCAATGGTATTAACTTTGAGAGTTTCCGTCCCACTCCTGCTGAAGCCTACTTAGAATTCCCAGATTTTCAAACCTACTCTGCGGCTCAAGCATTGAGTTTCCAGATTTGTGATGAATATGTTCTATATGAGTTGGACAACGCATCCAATACTATTATTTACACCTATGATATTTCTTATTCAGGCGATGGTCCTGAAAATCGTTGGGTTCCTGAAAACCCTATGACCGATGACTTACAAGATACTTCGGGAGATGCGGCTCGCCAACAAATTGACGACATTATTGAACAAATGAGGCAAGACACTGAATTGGCTCAGGAAAGAAATATTCCTTCGGGTTATGGTGAAGGCGGAGATAACCAATTTTTGGAAGAGCAAGGTGTTGAATCAAATGCGGCTCGTCAAGAAAATGCTCGTAATGCAGGTGCAGATGCAGGAATCCAACAGGCTAATGAAGATACCGAAGATAAGGCTAAGAATACTCAATCGGCTCGTCAAGGCGCACAATCCGCTGCAAACGCTACGGAAAGAGCCAGCAATTCAGGTGATGAAACCGCTGCTGCGGAATCGGCTGTTAAGGCAGTTGATGAAGCAAAAAGGGCTGCGGCAAATGCTGACCCATCCTCTGAAACCGACCAACGAGCAGTAGACCGAGCGGTTACTGCGGCTCAAGAGGCTCTCCAAACTGCGGCTTCAATGAATCCCGACCTGCAAGAAATTATGGATGAAGTTAGTGATGAACTATCTGATATGCCATTGGGTCAAGGGAAATCTGAGTCCGAAATTTTTGCTGATGATGCCGTAGAAGCCTCACAAAATGCACAACAGGCTGCTCAAGATGGAAATGTTCAAGATGCTGCTATGTCAGCGGTAGATGCAATTGCTTCCGCAAAATCCGCTCGTGAAGTGGCCGTAGAAGGCGATATTACTGACCGTCAAGCCGTAGATTTAGCCATTACAGCGGCTCAAGATGCCGTCGCTGCGGCTGCTGAAGCAGGATGGGAAGAAGCAGGTGCTTGGGAACAATCATTAGACAATATTGAACCATTTAGTGATATGGGAGAGGCTGCTCGTGAAGCCGAAGCCCGTAAGCGTGATACCATGCCAGGTGAATTCGCAGATTCCAACAATCCTAATGTAGCCGAAGATATGATGGTCGTGGCTGAAGAAGCAGTTCAAAATGCTATCAGGGCTATGGAAGAGGCTAATCCTGCTTTTGAACCTGATGCCCGAGCAATTCAATATATTTTGGAGCAAACTGAACAGACTTTGTCCAATGCTGGAAACTGGGGTGTTTCTAATGAGGATTTAGCAACACTTCAATCGGACCTCAATGGTGCTATCCAAGAATATAAAGACCGTGAATATTCGTTAGCCGCAGTCTGGCAAGGCGAATCAGATTGCTGGTATCGTGACTCCACAGGAAAAATTCTGGTATTCACTAATTCTAACATGGCTCAAATTTGGGCTGCACAAAATGGATTGATTACTGACTCTCGTGTTTTGGGTCGTTTGCCAGAAGATTGGGAAACAATTGACGCTTCACCGACTGCCAGGAGGGAAAACTGATGAACTACGAAGTCCGACAATATCAACCTGCCCGAGAATCAGCATTTTCAGACACAGGCTTAGATTCTGACATGGAAACGGCTTTCAACGAAGGCTATCAAGAATCCTATGACAATTATGAAGATGCTATGAATGGAGTAGACCCTTTAGAAAATATGACACCTCAGCCTGGAGATGTGGCTACCGTAGAAAATCTGAGCGGAAGTATTAACCTCACAGAATTGGGCTTTCAAATTCCTGCCAATCTTCGTTACCCACCTAATTATCAAGGAATCCGTGTGACTCCTACTATGTCTATCCAAGATTACATTCAGTGGTATTTCTTTGAATTTACAGGGGCTCAACATCTCACCGTTATCAAAAATGAGGGACTGGGTGCAGAGGCTCAGTTAATGGCACCCGTTCATGTCGGAGCCAAAGTTATGTTAGCAGATTATTTAGATGCTGACGGTAATTCAGTAGATTTGCCTCCAGGAATTGTGGTGGTAGCCAACGCCCCACCTGCTCGTCTCACCACTTTTGATGAGAATAATGAAAATGAAGCAGTTCGTAATTATGCCCGTGACCGACAATCAGAATGGTATTGTTTCTTGCAAGAGTCTAATCTCAGTATTTTTAATGATGTTGCTATTACCGACGAGACCTATATGGTAGATAATTTTGATGGCGAATATTCTCAGTGGCTATTGATGGAAAATAATGAGCGAACTCGTGTGGTTGCAGATTATGTAGAAGACCACATCAACAATCGTTTCGTTCCTCCAGGATTTGGAATAGGTTCTCGTGGAACTATCCGTGGAGACCCATTTGTTTCAGGAGCCATTCAATTCACTAACGACCGTCCATCAGGAGTTGGAAACCGTGATTGGTATATCACACTACTCCCAGAAAATTTGAAAACATTAGCAGGAGCCCCACTGACACCTGAACAATTTATCGTGGTTCCCGAAATTCGTGTGGACACAGTGGTTTTGTCTCAGCGTCCAATTCGTGTAGATTCCACTATTTCAGAAAGAGTTTGGGTCAATGTCAAGTCAGGAAAGAGCAAGACACAAAATGATGCTCCAGGAAGTATCTGGGCTGAAGCCCCAGAAATTTCCATTATGGGTGTCAGAACAACATCTCTGTTAGCAGAGATAGCAGATATTTTAGAATCTCAAGGTGTAACTGTGACCCGTGACACCACTTCCGCAGGAAGAGTAATCGGTCTGGAAATTGCTGATAATGCAGTTCGTAACGAATTGTTGTCCTCAGTGGCTCCAGTGGTTTTAGACGGCACAATGATTAGGTATGGTTGATATTATGAGTAAATGGATGACTGAATGGGAAAGATTTTCTGAAGATGCTATCAAAGATATGAAAAAATACTCTGACCGAACGCACGAAGAGCGTGAATGGATGTGTTATGTCTATGAAAAGAATGGACAATATTATTTGGGCAATGTCACTTATGGTGATGAATCCCGAATTGAAGTTAATCCTCAAGCCAAGGCTCACCAAGATGCTTTAACAGATGGACTCACTAACCGAAAGTGGACTATTCATGGACACCCTCTCAAAGACGGTAAGATTTACACAGGCCGACAATACTTTTCTTCCACAGATGTTGTAGATGAATTTATCAAGTGTCGTGACAACGATGAATATATTGTGCAATACATTGTGTTCCCTCACCAACAAATTGATGACAACACTGGCAAGCGAGTTCTTCACAACCGCGTTAGAATTCTGGTGTTCCCAGATGCCGATACCGTAGTCAGGGCTATGCAACAATCCAGCCCAGGTTGTGACCCCTACTCAATTAACCGAGAAACAGGACAGAATAAAAATGTTCCTGACGGTAATGGAGGCTCCACTCTATCTAATGATGCAGGAGCAGATTGGTTTGCTTTCCAAGAAGCCTTGGGTCAGATGGGATATATGGGAATCGTAGATTTAGAAGGTTCCGCTATGGGCGCAGAAGAATACAGTTCAGGCTCCATTTCCCCGCGATTTGTCAGCGCATTGGGTCTGGCTACCGTAGCAGCGGTTATTGCAGGAGTGGTTCGTTACCACTCTCAAATAAAAACCGCACTCAGTTCTGAAAATGTAGAGACGGTTGATGGTCATCCCGAAACTCCCGAGGGATTTCATTTCTGGCGCAAAGATTAGTCAGAAAGTAGATTGGTTAATCTGTAACTAAGTATTCGTGTCCAGTTGATAATAAATCTGTATCCAGATTTTGCACCAGCGAACACACGATTAACAGGGAAATTCCAATCTTGTAGAGCAAACACATCTACTTCATAGGGCTTTAGTTGGGCGTTTGATGTCCTTATACCGACTTTAGAAACCAGTTGAGAATCAGTATTATCTTTCAATGACTCTAACCATTCATCTTGTGCAGATGATACTGCAACAGGAATATCCCGTCCTGCGCTCCACCCGAAGTGTAGAATTGAACCCCACAAATTTGGCAATACTTGTCGTGTTCTGCGGTCACCACTGCGAGGATTCGTAAGCACATAATTTGAGATATTATCAAAGTTCGCAATCAAACCATTGTTCATTTCATCTTGAATTGAGGCCCTGAGACTTCCATCATCCACTGAGATTTCCATCCCTTGATTGTATCTATCTCTCTCACCAAGCCAGGAATTTATTGACACCATCATGGTGTTAATATCTCCCTCTATAATTTGGTCGTAATCATTTTCTTCCCAGAATCCTGGAACTCGCACCTGTGGGTCGGAATTAGCCTCAAAAAGTTGGTTTTTAATCTCTTCCTGAACCTTACTCTCGGTCAGCCCTATTGCATGATTGAAACATCGGTAATTTTCCAAATTATTCTCTTGAACAATCTCAGGAGCAAGAACTCGCTCCCATGGAGAGGTTATGGAAGCATTTCGTGTTAATGATGCGGGCTCATCATGGACATACATTGTTATTTCTTGCCCTTGATATATTTTAAGGAATGCTTGGTGATAACTGATTGTGGCCCAAAATGGTCTAACGAATGGCTCTGGAGTCGTTTCATGTGTTGCGAGCGACTCCCAAAGTTCCATAGTGTCCCAACATTTCTTTAGTTGGAATGGCTCTGCCCAATCACAGGTTTCAAAATAGCGTAGGAAGCCATCTTCTTTGCTCAAGAACGAATTCCACCATTCGGCATCATACTGTGAAAATGGAGTCATTAAACTTTTAGCAGTGACTGTCAAGGCTCCGTCGGCATTATAACTGTAATTTGCATAATATTCTGGATTCGTTTTCTGCTGTCGTGAGTCTACCACAGGCATAGGAGCATCCAATATAATTAAGTTACAAATAACTGGATTTAACTCATTTCTAATCTCCCTGGAACTCGCTCCTGAATGGAGGTTTGTCATCAATGGGTTCAACTCTACATCCCAGTAACTTTTGATAAATTTATTATGACTGGATAGGGTCATTTGGCTATCGCCATCTCTAATTTCTACGGTCGTAGCCATTGGGTAATTTTGAAGTGAACATTCCTCACGAATTTGCTTTAGGTCGTTTAAACTCCCTTCCATTAGGTTTCCAGCAGGAGTATTCATTACGATAGTGTCGCCTATCATGCACTTACCATAGGTTCTCGGCATATTCCCATCTAATCGGAAATTTAGAACATCTTTTAAGAAAGCATAAACCATATCCCCGATTTCTCTTTGGAACTCGTCTGCTGGGAAATCACTATGTAATGTCTCAGGACGGCTGCATAGAACCACATTTAACAACTCAAACATGACTTCACCATTATCCAGAGCAGAGCCATCTGGAGCCGTAATAGCATTTATTACCGTAGTGAGAGGAATGCTTTCAATCATTGCTTCAGATACTGAGTATATTGCCTCTAAAACTTCGGGCTTATTGATACGATTATCGCCACCATAAAATCCTGCTGTGTGCGCTACATCTCCAACTCCCATGATGTTGAGTAATTTGTTGTCCCACCCTTGCTTCAACATATCTTCATATCCAGGTATTAGTTTTTGGATACACACTGCAAAGTTATCAAATAATTGAATTTTTTCTGGGGTCCATCGGGCGGAACTACTGATTACTGGTGGGCAATAGGTATTGAGCCATTGCAAAACAGCCGATTCAAATTGTTGTTTAGCCGAGCCCTTAAGGAACGGATAGATATGACCGCTGTGAGAAATCATTTTTGCCGCATTGATATAACTCTTTATGGAGTAATTCCTCCCCAATATTTTGATTAGTTCATCCAGACGGAAATCCAAAGGGTTTAATCCTGACATTGAATTTGCCCGAATCACATATTTACCCTCATATGAGGATAAATCCACTGCGATGGCTCTCCGATTATCAGTTTCTGGAGGGGTTTCATCAATTGGAGTAGGACCGAATTCGGCAGGAGCCCTTGCTTCAACATACACCATCGGAGTCGCCTCTGATGGTAATCTGCCCCACATCATTTGCGGCCATGCGGTAAAATCACCGTATTTTTCATAACCTGGTAAATCTATGCCGACAATATTGACTCCTGCTGCACGAGCAGGATAGATGACACCTTTTTTACTCATTTTCCAATCCAATGTTTTAACCAGTTTTTTATTATTGCCGTATCCTGCATATCTTCCTTGCGTGTTCATGCTAAAATAACTTCTCAGGTAGCGATAGTTAGTTTCAGTATCAGCGAGATTCCGAGGAAATACATAATTGCTGGATGAATTAGTGGCTGTGCGAGTCATTCCGCCTTGCCAGTGTTGGTAATAAGCAGTATAAAATCCCAGAACATTTGCTAAATATCCTTTGTAATACATACGGCTTTCATTGACGAAATAACTGTTTTGTATGGCGGGCCAGAAGTTGTTACCTTGTTGTGTTACACCCTTTCCTGCGGGCAGGTTATGTGTATAAAAACTGATTTGTTTGCTCCAATATAAATCGTATGATGAATATTCTGATGTGGCCCTCATGGTGGATTTCTCGGGAACCCTCTCAGACATATTTACTGCATCAGCCGTCTCAGGAATAAAATTACTTTGATAAGCAGGATTTCTAATAAATGCTGCGGGAGAAATCTCTTCCTTTTCTGCTTGAGTTGGTTTATCTAATTCCTCATAAGGGATGACGCTTTCCAGCCATCCATTCATACCCTTATACATACCGATAGATTTTAAAGTCGCTTCATACCATTTTTGATTTATTTTTGCCATAATGTCACACTCCTTCGGCTAACAATGCACCTATTCCGTGCCTTTCGGTAAAATAAGTTCCATCCTGAATAGATTTTTGGTAGCGGCTAATTTGGTCTACTCCGAAAGCATCTGCAAACAAGTCGTATTTTTCTCGGTCCAGCAAACGATTACTATCTCTCATGTTTCTTGAGATAGGCCAAGTGCTCACTGTTGGGTCAAACCACACAGGAGTTCCGTCTTCACGATAGCCCATATTAGCAGGATTTTTAGTATCTCTCATTATGATGCTGGCCTCAGATAGTAATTCGTGCGTCAAATCTTCGTAAGCAGCCTGTTCTTTGGGATAGTGGAGTGTGTATTCACGAGAACTCCAACCTGGAATTGGCTTCTCAGGCAAATTTCCGCCCCAATTGTTATACACCATGTAGGGTATTTTTTCCATAACCCACCACGCAGCACGATTGCTGCCTCCAAATTCAGTTACCATAGAATTCCAGTCGGAAGCATCCCAGTCGTATTTTTGATAAGATTCATAAATCTTAGAGTGCAAATCTTGACCACCTTGCTGAATCCCGAAATCATATATTTTTGGGAGATAAGCGTTGAAGTCTACATTTACCAGACGAGCAAACAAGTTTGCCTGTAATTCATTTCTGGCGATTTTTTTACTTCGCAGACTACTTCTGGGAAACACTTTACGAAACGGAAGGGGATTACCCAATTCATCTCCAGGTCTGATTTCAACTATTTTGATAACTTGGTCGGGACGACCTTCCACATCAAATACATAACCTGATTCGCCTTTTCCAATTAGCGTCCCAACATCAGGCATCATAGTCATAATAACTCCTCCCTGCTATTTAAGATTAAGGTATCCACAATTTTCGTCGCATACTTCTGAACATCGTCCACAGATATTTCGGGGATTACCATATCAAACATATCGTCTTGACCATCCAAATCCACTTCTGAGATTTCATGTCTGGCCCTCCAATGTGATTCCCAAGAATTGTGATAGGTTACTTGCAACCTTCTTTTTTGCTCTGTTTCTGACACTTGCAACCTAACTGATTTCCACCCTTCATTCATTAAAGACTGTGCTTCGTTGCGAAATCGCACATCGTCGCAGATATATACGGTGTTTGGGTCTTGTGTTTGAGCCACTATCAAATCAATCCAGACTGAAGAGCGAATTGCTCGGAATTGTTGTCCGATTTTTTTGTAGCAACTCACGGTCTTTGAAATCAGGACTCATGTTGAAATAACGGTGTGCTACCTCCTTAACTGCCCCGCCCAATGATACTTGTTGGGCTTGAAAACCTTTCATTTCTAATTGGCGAATCACTTCTTGGGTCAAGGTGGTTTTTCCAGACCCCATTTTCCCCGAAATAGCAATGGCTACCATATCTTGAAATAACGGTGTTACCTATTTAAGATTCAAGCCTTTCGGTTCACAGTGATGCTTTCACGAAGATACTGCGGCACATAATCTCGCAACGGACTGCCCTCAAATCCTTTATCATAGTGGAATCCAAACTGAGGGTCAATAATGTAATTGTGTCCAATGTCTTCAGGCGAACGAACCACACGACCCAGCATTTGAGTCAATTCGTTAGCGGTCATCATACGATACCAACCAGGATTTTTCTTCATCTTGATGGCTGTTCTAACATCTCCAATTGCAGGGGAATGGTATTTTCACGATAATACAGAAGTCTACTGTCTTGCCGTCGTATCCTTGATTAGCATAAGTGCTGATTAACACATCATTACTCACTGAACTATCAAAATCTGTGAACACTTGATTACGAGCCCTGGATTTCTTGTCGTGCTGCACCAGACGGTTGTGGTTCTCAGGGCTGATAATTTCTATGGCAGCCACCACAGATTTTTCTAACTTGTCCGTAAATGGTAAAATAAGACCTTTGCCATTAGGATAGCGATTCATAATATCAATCACTGCCTGAGCCGTCTTGCGAATTTCGTCTTCGCTCTTGCTACTGTATCCCATTTTTCCTCCCACAGTATGGGTGAAAACAGGACGGTTGGCTAACGGGAAACTACTGTATGCAACTTGCACGAAAGCAGTGTTGTCTTTTTCCAGACCCAATTCTTGTTGATAAATGTCAATATCCCCGATGGTTCCACTCAAGAAAATTCTCACCTTGCCCAGATTTAGCATCAATTCATCAGAATAGTTACCGATGTCCAGCGGTTTGAAACTAACCCACTCAGGATTGTTGTCATCATTGGCTTGCCACAGGCAGTTTTTCCAATCTGTTTTCAGCATCTGTGTAACTGATTCCAAACGACTCAAGGTGTTGTAAATATACTTCAACTCTTCTGCACTGTAATCTTTGGCTTTAACCTTGCGATTAACTTTCCGAATCAAGGCTGAGAAATAAGCCGCCCATACCGCACTGGCTTTTTGACGGAACTCATCAGTAGATTCTTTTCTCACTGAAGGAACTTGTGGAAATCCCCAAGCAAATGAATTATTGGGGTGCCATGACTCTAAGGTTCGCTTGCGAAGGTTCTGGAATGCTATTTGGTCTGCCTCGCTTGCTTTGAGAACTTCTTGATGCGTCGGAAGTTGCAATAGTCTTTCAATTACTTTAACCGAGAAATCTAAACTAAAAAATCCAGTCATTGCCGAAGTTAGTTGATGGGCTTCGTCCACAATCAAGAAATCTCGTTGCGGCAACATAGAACCCACCTGATTCATAGCCATGAGATAACTCATGTTGCTAATAAAATATCCTGCATTCTGGGCATTAGCCAATGCTTCAAAATAATCGCATAACAAATTAGTATCAAATCCCCAATTATAGGCTCCCGATTCCGTGCGAGGTGTTTTGTAATCACACTTGAATCCTTTTATCATAGAACAAGGAGCCATGCTTGCGGAACATCCTTTGGTCTGCCACTGAAATCCTCCAATCACAGAACGGTCTAATGCTTCTTGAGCCACTGCCTCATTGGTGTTCCCAGATTCTACATCCAGACGGCAATCATAGTTTCCCTTACCCATTACGCTTCGCATAAACGGCATTTCTTTCATGTATTGTTCTTGCAAGCCTTTCAGGTGAGTCGCTACATAAGCGTTTGGTGAGCCATTCAAGCCTCCAAACATCTTGGGTATCATCATCGCCATCGCAGATTTTCCACTACCTGTCGGACACTCAATCACAATATTCTTGTATCCTTCTTTTACCAATCTTTCTACTTCAGGAAGAACTTGTCGTTGTTCCATTCTCGGCTCAGGAAATCTGGTTCCTGTAAAATATTTTTGGATGTCGCTCAATTCTTGATGCGTTCTTTTGACCGTAACTTGTTGAAATTTGGTTTCCATGGCTGAAGGAATAGTTTGTTTGGTTATGATTCCCAATTGTGAATCGTCATATTCAACCTCCACGCTAACTTCTTCTTCCTCTTCTGCTTCGGCTTCGGGAAATAACTGAGGCTCCATCTACCGCCAAAGCCAGACCCATTACTTCACAAAATTGCGTCAGATTTTGGACTTTATGACCGCCCAACTTCATAGACCCTTGATAACAACGAGCCCCTTTGCTCCATCTTAAATCATAAGTTCCACCCAAGATTTCCCGATAAGGCATGGTGTTACCTCTCACTTCTATGCTAATGAACATGGTTTTTCTACCTTGCTGCTACCTATTTAACAACAACCAATCTTAAATAGCAGACAACCAATAGTTAATACATGGTGTGGGCAGGATGCAGTCGTGCTGGACCCAAGCGTTCCGCAAATGACTTAGGTGATGACGCATTTTTTTGTCTGTGATTCTGAGAATGCTGCGGGAGTGGCTGATGGAGTTGGTTCGTGGCGCAAAAAGGGGATACAAAGCGGAGTTTTCTCCAGGTCACTTATGACTAACACCCGAAATTTAATAGAATCTGGGTTTAATGCTTTTGATGCTGTCAGTGTGGCTCTGAATGATTGGTCAGGAGTAGAATATGGTTCCACCACTTTGATATTAGCCCAACAATTAGAGAACAGACTGTATGTGGTTCAATTAGGAGATAGCCAAATGATAGTAATCAGACAAGGTCGCATAATTTTCTCTTCCAACCCTCAAGAGCATATGTTCAATGTTCCTTATCAGGTTGGTTCTGATTCCGATAGCATAAACGACGCACTCAGATATTCTGTGGAAGTAGAGCCTGGAGACACAATTATCATGGGAAGTGACGGATTATTCAACAATGTTTATGAGAGACACATTACCGACATTGTCAATCAGTTTCCCATTTCTGATGACTCATCAGTTTTACAAGAGATAGCAGATTTTCTACAAGATTATGCTTGGAACCTCTCACAAAATACTGAATATTGGTCGCCATATGCCCAACGGAAATATGAATACGGAATTATTGACCGAGAATCTCCAGAATCTCGTGGTGGAAAGCCAGATGATGTGGCTGTCGTAGTGGGTCGTATCCAGTAATCAGAGCGACTCAAATCCCAATTGCTCCATCGCTTCCGCAGGAGTAATTTCTCCTGCTTCAACCGCATCTGTAAGGGTGTTGAATGGGTAGCACTCGTCTTTAAAGTCACAGTAATTGCAAGCCCATGAGCCCGCACCGTTCACTTTATCAGAACCTGCTAAGGGGTCTCTCTGGATTTTAGGCCAATTAGTCTTGGCGATTTGTCCACGAGCCCACATTGTTTCCAATTGCTCTTCAGAATAGCGTAGCGGATAGGTTCGGGCAGGAGGTTCATCCTGTTCCAATTCCACTTGCATTTCAATATAATTCTGGATAATCTGTTCTACCGTGAAATCTCCGAGAGGTGCATAGGGAACTCCTGTCTTGGCTTCCTTTTCCATGCAGAATACCAAATCACTCTTGCAAGCGTTGTTTTCTAAATCCGTGACAATCACTCGTCCCGAATATCCGTCTTCCAAACTCACCTTGAAAACTTTGTGAAGTCCTGAGTCCACAGCGGCGTAGTGAAGTTCTGCGTGAGAAATAGTCACACCATAATAGTCCTCAAATGGCTTCCTCATAGCCAGATAAACCGCCATCTGCATGACATAATTGTCTTTGGCTTTGCCATTACGGAACTCTTTGTTGCCCATAGCCTCACGAGCCCCATAGCCACGAATTGTCTTTGCGTCCACAATAACTGCTTCGGTTTGAGAGATGCTCAATACATTACCATCTGCATCCAATTCCGCTTTTCTGAGCAACTGGTCTACTTCACCAGAAATCCACACAGGGACATCTGACTCCACACCTGCAAGTTCAGCGATGTCTTGCTTGATTTTGATGTTGTTATCAATCAACAGACCTTGTCGCTTGAAGTGTTCAGTCATTGAGGCTTCCCAGGAATGTCCTGTCTCAAAAATAACCATACTTCGGTCATCAGGTGGATTGGTGCGAGCATATCCTCGCTTGGAATAATAATTTTGGCGGTGGCACTTTCCGATGTATTCTTCTTCGCCCCAATGATTGGTGCGTGTTGTTCCTGCGCCTGTGGGATTCAGACCACCGAGCGAAACTCGGAACGGTCTTTTTGCCATGCTTCTGATTGCTGCTAACATATAATTTGGGTTTTCTACTGCGGTCATAATTTATCTCCTACCACTATGGGTTCGTATTATAACCTTGTGGGTCTACCTATTTAATACATCCCTTTAGGAAAACGATTCACCGCAACCGCAAGCACTTTGAGCGTTTGGATTATTGATTTTAAATCCACCACCCATTAACTTGTTTTCATAGTCAATTTCAATACCATTGAGTAGGTGGCTGGCGGCATTTGGAACCAGAATTTTGAATCCACGCTCGTTCAATTCTTGACAATCTGGATACGCTCCTTCTATAATTTGTAAGTCATACATATATCCTGAACACCCACCAGATAATACTCCGACCAACAACGCAGAATTTTGGTCTTCTCCGAATGCCTCTTGCAACATTTCTGCGGCACTATCTGTCACAGTTATTTTGACATCTATGGGTTCTGGTGCTTCCGTAATAGTTACTACCTCACAAGTTCCGCAATCCATAATTATTATGGGTGTGAACTACTATTTAAGTTAAATTGATATATCAGTGAAGCCATATATTATTTATGAGTCTGCCTGAACCCATCAATTGGCTGAAAAAATCAGACTCTAAATATGTTCTATTTGGTTTTGATAGGTCCGATGCTTTGCAGAGTTGGTGGACTCAACGCGTTCCAAACATTACCCAGAGATTTTTTGATTCTCACTTTGAAGCCTACGATTGGCTGCAAGACAATCACGGTGAAAAAGGATTCGGTAGAAACAATGAATACAAGTCTCAGGGTGAATTAAAAAGATTTAGCATTGTCCGAAATCAAAAATGGGCTACCCGTGCAGAGAAAGTGCAAGAATGGTTTGATTATGGTTCACTAATTGCTTGGTATGGTTCAAAAGTTGAATATGATGTGACTAAGATGGGAGTGCCTACTGGAGAAAAAAAGACTCGCACCGAAAATGCTATGTGGTGGATATTCAAGATGAAAGATTAAAATTCACTGTTGCTATCAGCAGGTGGATAATTCCAAGTATCAAAGTTAAATTCTGGCTTACCAGGCATCGTAGGCAGTTGCTTTTGCAAAATGTCATCTAATTCTTGTGCTGTCTTGACCAAGGATTTTTCTCCACCACTCCAGATTAAATCTGCTTGCCAGAAACGGTGCTTCATCACCACCACATCTGCTTTTTTAACTTCCATGTCAAATTGATGCTTTAACATCTCTAACAACATATGCAAGGGATGTGCAGTATCCGCAGGTTCCCGACCCCAATAAACCAAGGTCAGTTTGAATCCATCTGGTTTTACTTCCATGGATTCCATGTATTCTTCCAAAGTTACGCCGCTCATTGTGAACCCTCCGCACTCAAAATCTCATCCAACTGCGATGGGTCTGCACCTTGCTTAATCAAAAATTCTCGGAGGTCAAAATCCTCCCACTGCTTGACAATGTCTAACATTTGATGCAAATCAGCCATCAATTCTTTGGTGGGAACTTCTTGTGTCTTGACTATGACTTCACCATTGACATGATAATTGCTTACTTGGTGATACAACCCATTATTTATCATGCTGGCGATAACTGCTCGTGCCATATCTGCATTTTTCTGAGAGTTTAAGACCACTTTGACCTTTTCTTCTGCGGAAGCAAACACACGGTTCTGGTCACCCAATACCATTTGCATGAATTTTTCTGGGTCATTAACCAATACAGATTGACTTTGTTGGATGGTAATGTTCTGTCCTTCTGACAACATACCCACGAAATCTCCGACCGTAGCCACTACTAATCGCAAAGGGTCGTGCAGAATATTAAACATCACGAAATACACATCATCAGGGTCTTGGGCAGATTTCATATGAATATCCGCCGTTACCACAACTTGTGCAGATTTATTCAGACTTAATTTGACTTGCTTAATTGTTTTCATGTTGTTCACTCCATTGTGATTCGTAATGCTTCGGGGTCTAATGCGTCACCACAGGTATAAAATAGCCCTTCTTGAGTAATATCAAATGTGACTCCTGTTTTTTGACAGACTCGGTATCTCCATCGCAAAGCATAAGCAGGAGATTGTGATTTGGCTTGCTCTAAACTCACAGGCTCAGTATTTTGAATCAGTTGATGATTCACCACCAATCCCTTGCTCGCCGCAAACTGTTCCCAACTCAGAATAACACCTCATAGACTCTTGGAAATACGCTTCAGGTCGTCTTTCAAGATATTACCCAAATACACATTGGCTCCCGTTGCATCGGAAATGCTAATTTTAATGTATTTACTAACCTTGCCGTTGAGTTCTAAATCCTCTAAAGTCAGGATTTTTCCATCACTCATGGTGACCAAGTGCGTTAAGCCCATAACACAAGTATATCTCGTTACCTATTTCAATCTTTGCCGAACCACAATTGCTGAGAATCAAACTGTCCCCACGAATTGATGGTTATTGGATAGACCGTTACCTTGAGTCCCGAACGATTCAATCGCAGGGCTTCTCGGTTGGCATCGGCTTGTTCTCCAAAGGCTTCTGGATGAATACGAGCATCGCCCATAGCATCCCGAATCAGAATAGCCCACGCTTGGCGAGGGATGTATCCTGTGTGTTTGTCCCTTGGATTGGGAATCATTAGACTCACTCGTTGTATCGCTTGTTGTATTCCGCCAAAAGAGCATCTGCAAGGTCATAAACTTGCTTAACTGTATCCTCGGTTTCTGCGGAGGTGGAGGCATCCGAAACACATACCAAAGAAGTAGCGTTGTTGATGCACATACCGAGAGTAATACGGTCTTGAGTAGTCATTGGTCCAGCCTTTTGTCCGATGAACAAAGCCTTTCCATCAGGAGTAGTGAGTGTGATTTTAGCCTTCTCTTCAGCCACGAAACCATATCCGATTCCGCTTGGGAGGTTGTCTGCTGCCTTAAACTTACCAGCAAAGCGTCCACGAAGGTCAATCATTCCGATTTCACCACGAGGGTTGCTCATGTTGCTCGGTCCTTTGAGGTAATAGCGTAGTGTATCACCCTTTTCAAAAACCTTTGCATCGTATCCTTTTTCACATTTAACTTCAATTTTTACCATTTGTATCAATCCTTATCTCCCTTGTCGGGGTTGTAATAATGACTGAGTTGTGCTACCTATTTAACTATTCACACAGGGATGGGAGAAGTAATCCATCCATCATATTACCTTGTTTCTTAGACTATTTAGGCTTTGCTGCACCCTTTGAGCAAATCAGGTGAAAACTCATATAGTCATAAATACAATATAATATTACTCACCCTGGAGGTGAGCGAATGACAAAAATATGGAATAAAGTGTATGAACCAGTAACGAGCAAAGAAATGTGGGTCGGAGAAATTTGGGTAGAAGTAGATGGAGCATCATCTATTGTAGATACCATTTTAGACCCTGACCGACAAATGTTTTACCATTGGCTGACACACTATACCAATAAGGTAGCCGCTTGCTTTGACGATAACACTGACCTGGAAATGGGTGCCGCTTGTTATCTGGGGGCATAATTTTTGAGCAACGGTCACTGCCGATGCAAATCAGGAAATGTAGTCGTTAGTTACTCTGAACAAACTCTTGATGATTGGTTGTATGAGTTGGGGCTGCGAGCCATATATGAGCCCGAAATCCCCGTTGCCTCCACAGAATTTTTACTTCCTGATTGGTTACTATTGCCGCAGCAAGGCATTACCAAGCCAGTTATCATAGAATATTGGGGATTACTCCGAGAAAATGACCGAGCCGCATGGGTCACGGAAAGATTACCACAATACATTGCTAAGAAAGAATTTAAGGAATCCATCTATCATGAACTACAAGATTATCACTACCTGGGTATCTTGCCCGAAAATTTAGATATTGATTGGTTGGTATCCACTTTGCAAAAAATTGGTTGGAATAGAGAATCAGCAAAACCGCCCTCCCAATCCTTTCAAGTCTATCGGAAACAAACTTAAGTAGCAGCAAGACTATATTTTAGTTATGGATGAGACGGTTCCCATAAATTGGATACATATTTCCTCAGACCGCAGGAAAATTATTGTAGAGGGCAATAATCAATCTTCACCATCTGCTCCAGGATTGCTATTATTTACGGTAGAGCCTCTGGGCAATAGTGAAAAATATAACTCCACACAAGTAGCGACTGAAAAATTTCCTGGTCCACTAACTTTGGCAGTTCCCGTTAATGATGATTCAGAAATTAGCGAATTAGCACAAAAGGGTATGAATAGTATTCTTAATTCACTTTCAACATTGGTTCAAGATGAAATTGAGACTCGTCGCCAAGATACATATGAAGATTTTGGAGAAGATTTTAACTTTACTGTAGAAAATTTAGATGAGGACTTGATTAAGAACCACCCTGATGCCATTATGGGCGTTTTATGCACCGATGGAGGAGTAGAGGGACAAGGTCCTCGCCAATTATATCGTGTTTGGATTATGCTTTACCGCTGGACTGAAACCGAAGAGGGTGAGTGGACCTGGAGATAATCATTCCTCATATTCCTCATAGGGTCCTAATAACAATCCCAGAATTATAATCAAAATAGCCGTTTCCCAAAATCCCATCTTAATCCAACCTTATTTCTCGCCATTCAACCTTGCCAGCCTTAACTAAATCTCGGATACGGCGTTGTTTAGTAGTTAGTGATGATTTCCCAGATTTCACATCCAGCAAAACCACCAGACCTTGCTCCAGGTTTTGTTCTTTGTCTTGATACCAGTTAAAAACCACATAGTCAATTGGTTGTCCTAAGAAACTCCAATCTTTGTGGTCCCACTCCTCATCAATTTCTGGATGATTTAAAAACGGAGTCCACTTTTCTAACAGTTGCCCTCTTTGAGTATGTGCTGAGGCTGCCCTGCCTTTTTGCTTTCTCATTTCCCGAGTCATAGAATCTAATTCCTCACACAAAGTCACATTGTTGCCTCGTAGTTCGTTAATCATGTTTTTATGAATTGCAGATTCTTGCATTAACTCTTCCATCACAGCCTCTACTGTATCAGAAGTAGCACTCATTTCCAGTTCCACAATTTTAAGTTCGGCTTCGTGAACCTCTTGTTGCAATTCGGATTTTTCCGAACCCACCATTTTAGCGAGTCTTTTTTGGTTCCAACCCCACCACAACAATGCTAATGTAATCAGTATATCTGCTACTACCAGCAGTCCTACAACCTCCATAGGAGTAGTTTGTGTTATGTCCTATTTAAGTTTCAGTTTCCTCAAGGTGCTTGGGGATTTTCTGCATCAATGTTGAGTTGCTGACAGATTTCCTTATAGCGGTTTCTGATAGTCACTTCGGTTACACCTGCGGCCATAGCCACATCTCGCTGTGTGCGAGTGATAGTGTTAATACGAGTTGCCAGATAAACTGCGGCGGCGGCAATTCCTGTTGGGCCACGACCCACAGTGAGAGGGCGGATTTGTTCAAAGGCTAAAATTCTGCGAGCCAAAGCCTCGGTGCGAGGGTCAAGGTTCAATTCACTGCAAAATCTTGGCACATATTCAGTGGGAGCAGTCGGAAGAATACGAATGTTGAGTTCACTCATGACCTTTTTGTATGTGCGCCCAATTTCTTTACGACCTGTGCGTGAGTGTTGTCCAATTTCATCCAGAGTGCGACTCATGTTGTTGAGTCGGCAAGAAGCGTGAATACAAGCCGCAACCACACCTTCAATAGAGCGTCCACGAACCAGTTGCTTTTCTACGGCTCGCTTGTAAATTCTGGCTGCATTCTCTTTGACATACTTTGGAAGTTGCATTTGAGAACCCAAACGCTCCATTTCATTAAGTGCTGTCACCAAGTTTCGTTCCTTAGCATCACGAATGCGTGTGCGCTGGTGCTGACGGCGTAGTCGGTTGTATCGTCGGCGTTGAGCCGTGGAAAGACGACCTCCTGCACCATCTGTGTAAGCAATAGGCATATCCGTAGTGAGTCCACCATCGTGGAACATCTCACTTTTTGGCATACCCCATCGTTCACCCTCTGCACCCGAACCGTCTGCAAACACACGGTTGTCCTTGCCTGGGTCAATTTGTCCTGCCTCACCCTCTAATCCACAGTCGTCGCAAAACACCACACCCGTAACATCGGGAGTCATGTTTCTACTGTTGCACTCTCGGCAAGTATAAATGTCCACTTCGTATTCGCTGTTATCTTCCATAATAATCCCTTTTTGGTTTTACCTATTTAAGTATTTAGGTAAGGTTATATACCTGTTCACTCATCGTGCTGGGAAGGACTACATCCTGCCCGACGCATAATGCGATTTTGTTCTCGTAGCATGGCTTGATAACTACCAATCTTGCACCAAATAGGTTCTTCAAAATTTCTGGTAGACATTTCCGCATCCACACAAAAAGCAGGAACCATCCAATGATTGAATCCTGTTTTTACTCGGTCATTGTGACGATAGACTAATGCGATTTCTTCATCAGGAAAGCGTTCCGCAAAAATCTCTGTGGCCTTGCGTGTGTTCACATAATTCTTGATTGTGCCGTCGGGGTGTTCTACGGGGTATGCTGCATCGTTGCGACATTTCTGCCACTGGCTCATCATATTTATTTGTTCCATGTTAATTCCTCTTTCTCACAGTATATAAACTATTCAACAATCCATTCTTCATAGATGTATTCTTCGGTTTCAATTCTGATTTTCAATTGGTCAGTCATTTTTATCTCTCCCAATCAAAAACATTCTTGCTTCAATAGATTTATCCAAGCATGGACTACACACACGGTATTTACCGCATCGCAATCCTCGTTCTTCGGCATTTGTTTCCAAGCACATATCGCATATCATAGTTCTTCCTCATTATATATTATGAGCCCATAGGTTATAAACCCTTCGGTGTTTCGCATCGTGGTTATCTCAAAACCTGCGGAGGCGTTTTTCTAATCGTTCTGCCTTGTTAGCAATATCAGGATTACGACGCTTAGGGAACTTACGATTGATGCGTTCCAAACGCCAGACACTGACACGATTCCAGAGGCTCATAGTTACTGGTTATCAGCCCACCTATTTAACCATTAGGATGAAGTCATAGTGTATTCGGTGCGAGCGATAAAGAAATCCCCAGGTTCATTATTGAACTCGTCGTCGCTTCCAGTGCTTTGAATGCGAATCGTGATGTTTCCTGACACATTAGAGAGATTGACAGATAAATTTTCTTCTCCCAGACTCAGGGTGTGGTTGAACACAGTTTCATTGTTGTATTCCAATGAATATTCTACATAACCTTGCTCCCACAAAAGTGGTTCGTGAAAGAAAGCACTAATCTGAATGGTAACATTGACAAATCCTGTGTTATTGAAAGTCATTTCAGAGAGATTTTCCACACTCATCGGTTGGACATTCCAAAATTGGTGTGATTGATTATCCCAACCCTCGGTTACGATGGGCTCAGGTGCATCTTTTTCTGGTAATGGCTCGGATTCGCTCACGCACCCCGCCAGACACATCATTATCATCATCAATACGGCCACTGCTTTCATAGTATCACTCCAATATAGCACGATAGGGTGCATCCACAGAATATCTGGTATCTACTCTTCCAATCAATTTAACTGGATGACTTCGGTTGCGAGCAATAGTCCCCACAACTTCTTCTCCCAATTCTCGGAATCGCTTATCGCTACGACACACAAATGTCACTCGGCGTGGGCTGGGCGGATAACGACCACCTTTGCCCGAAGCCTTGAGTCGTTCGGCAATTTCTGTGCTAATCATTGCTCGTTCTCTTAACAATTCGGCTACTTCTTCAATCCATCTGTTCGCTCTAATACTCATAATAATTCCTCAGTTAATCAAGTCACCAAATCGTTCCTTGAGAATGGTAAAATCTACTGCCTTGATATGCTTGCAGTCTTGCTTGCGTCTACGAAAATCAACACAGTTGCATTGTTTCCTGTCGCCCCAATCAATAACCAGATATTCACTTCGGCCATCGGTGGATTGCACCTGCCAAGTGTGGTTGTCCTTTCGCACAACGGCTTTATCTCTTTGGGCTATATCTCTTGCTCTTAGATTACGACTCATGGTTCCTCATGAATTGATGTGGTGTATTACCTATTTAACCATTCATCAGAGCCAATTCAATCGTCAAAACAATCACAAATACGAAGGCTCCGAACCACAATCCTAAAAATCCTGAAGAGTGTTTTTGCTCATCAGCATCCGCCGTGGCATCATAAAATTCCCAGCCAGTCATAATATCACCGTATCATATATACACGACGCAATTCATAATGTGCTGCGCCGTATTTTTCCTGCACTTCAGGAGTGTTAATCAATTCTTCGGCATGAATCTGGGCATCTCTTTGATTAGCAAATGCTAATTCCGACACAGCCATGTTTCCATGTTTCCCATATAGTATAATCCACATCAGGCCCACTCCGATTTGAAATCATCAGACCAATCTGGGTCAGATTCCTCAATAGTGATTTCTTCTGTTTCTTCCAAATAAGCGTCCAGATTATTTGAAATATCCTTCATCATACTTTTGAGAACATCAATCAACAAATTCTGGATTTGTCCTTTTCCTGCGATTTGATTTAGAGCCCGACGATTGGTGCTGCGTTCGTAATTTTTTATTTCCATAAACACTGCGTCCCAACCCAAAGATTCGGCATCAGTGAAATCCTTAGCCGTAGCCACTACCGCCATATTGAAGTCCAAAAGTAATTCGCACGGACTATCGCATTCCATCAGCCCTTCCATAAACATAGTTTGTTTCAACCACGACAATAATTTTTCTGTGGGGACTTCTGGGTCGGTTTCATCTGGTTCAGTCAATAGCAATTCTGCTTCACCTTCTGCGTCTTGCCCCAATAAAAACGCTCCTGCAATAAAGGGCTCACTATCTGGTAGTTGAGCAATCACTGGTAAAATCGGAGCCGATTCAGAATTAACAATATTGGTGGTTTCTGCCACACTACGGATTTCTTCCTCTAAACCTTCGGCCATCATTTCGTCAAATTTTTGTCTTAGGCTCATCCGCATACCCCTAACTGTAATGTCTTACCTATTTAAGCAATTATTGAATCGTGATGAATCCTGATGATGAGGCTGATTGATTGTAAGATGCGCTGCCCAAAGTCATGTTGAGATAATTATACTTCTCATAGGCTCCTCTTCCTCTGGGTCGCACTCCTTGAGCATTAGGTGGTCTGGCACGAGTTCTCCAACCTGCCTTACCATAAAATCTGGCTTGGAAACGAACTCCTGGACGGATTGAGTTACGCATACGGTCGGCTTCACGCCCATATAAATTAACAAATCCAATGGTGCAAGTCGGGTTGCTGGCTAAAGCCACAGGAAATGTCAAGGAACCATAAGTGATGCTGTGAGGCCCAGTTTCTGAAAATCTATCGGTAGTTCCACAAGAAGGACAACGATTTGCGTATCCTGCTGCTGATTGACGAACGCTGCGAACCCAACCAGTATTGCAGTTTTGACAATTGAGTCGCATTTCTTGACCCGAATTTTCTTTGTATAGAGCCCCGTTGGTGTATCGGAAATCTCTGGCATCTCTTCCATCGGTGACCACATAATTCATTTCAGGCATTAAACCTCCAAAATGATTACGACGAGGATTCCAACTTCTTCGTTTAGATTGATTTTTCTCTCGGAGTTGAGTAACCCAGCGTGTTAATTCGCCCCAAGTTCCACAAGGCGGGTCTACAAAATCATAGACAGTCCCACCAGTAGAAGATAAATTTTTGGAGGCTTTGGTAGTCTTTTTCTCTTGGAGGATTTGTCGGGTCAGTCCAGTCCCTTGTGGGTTCCAATTGATAACAGCCGTATTGTTAGCCCGAAGCATCTGTTCCAATGCTAAAAATTCAGGAGATGGCTCACGAGTCATGACTTATTTAGGTCGTTATTGCTATTTAGTCTTTTGCTCACAGACTTTTCCACCATTTGCGGGCAATTCCTATTTTTTGCTTGCCGCCCACAGTCATTGTTTCATAGTGGTTAAGATAATCATCCCAGCCTACGAAATAAGTGTTAGCACCAACTTTGGCACAAGGATTCATAGTGAGTTTAGATTGGTAACCAATTACCGCCATTCTCTTGAATTCTTCCACATCCATTACAAAATGATTGTTATGGTTGGTAACTGCTCGGAGCCATTCTTGATGAAATTCCTGCTTTTTCTTTTCACGAGGAGATGCTTTCGTTGGTGTTGCACCCAATAATTCCTTGGGTTCCTCTCGTAAATCGTGTCCACAGGATTGACATCTGACAAATACTTCGCCCGCATCATCAGTTTCATATTGTAAATCAAAACAATAATCTGACTTAGTTAGACTCCATTTTAATTTGGGTTCGCCAAAACGAGCATCCCACTCATACAATTGGCTACACTGAGGACAAAAAGCCGTGGCTGCAACATAGTTTTTACTACGGCCACGCTGTTGTTGAACACCGAGCGACTCAGTAACTGGGTCATAAACCTCAAATCCTGAGATAGCACGACCGTCAGGGCAATCAATCTGCCTCACCAGAGGCCATCACCTCACTCTTCGGATTCGGAGAGGAAACCATGGCTGCTACGAAGTGCAGTCAATTGGGCTTCCAACTTAGCAACCTTTTGCAATGCTTCACCACGAACGGAATCACGCTTGCTGAACAACATTTCTGTGTCTTGAGGGGCAATCACCAAATACATTGTATCGGAATTGTGAACTTGATTAGGGTGGACTACCTGAACCAAACGCTTCGGGTTCAAAATATCATTTAGGTCAAGATTGCTCACCACTGAAGCCGCATGGCTTAGGGCATCGTTTTCATTATCATATAGGCTTGCTGTAACTTCAGGCATATATTTACTGTGTGCTACTACCTATTTAACACTACCATTTTTTCAAGGGACAAGAGGCTCCTGGGACCTGAGTTTTGAGTTTCATATTACATCCACAGACATTACAATAACTCCCCAACAACTTACGAGTTAATTCAGGACATTGCCGACAAATCTTCATTCTTTCATCAAATTGACGAACACTCATAATTTCTCAACTCCTTACTAACTATTTCAAACTTTCTAATATCTTGTTTTTGAATAAGTGGGTCGTATCGTAAGAACCATCACTCATTCTCTTAAAATCAGGGTTGTCCATGGTTTTTAACAGTAAGCGAAAAAGTCTATTATCAAGGTGCTGTTCTTCTCCTTCTAAATTATCTCCTAATTGATACCCTGTAAAATCTTCTGAAATTTCATAGGTTTCTAAAGTTGCTGCATCTCCATCTCCATATCGGACTGTGATGAAATTGGGATTGTCATCATCATCGTGACCACTTACTTTTGCTTCCTCAAAGAACTCCATTAACGCCCCTATCTTATTTCGTGGATAAAATTTATTGCCAGGACGAGATTCCTCATAAGCGACCTCTGTGTATATATCCCAAAACCAACCTTGTGGGCGATTGACATCTCTTTGCCAGTTAATCATGGCTCGCAGAGCGTCTTTCATAAAAATACATTGGTTTTCTGACACTTAAATTTAACTAACAGAAGGGTGTATTAAAGGTATGAGTATTCCTGCTCCGCTCAATTGGCTTAAGGGAGGTCTTTCAGAAAGCCCAGAGTCTTCTACTATTTGGGGAGCAACCATTATGGCCTACGACCAGGACGATTGGGACGAAGACGAAGCGGAGAAAATACATACCATAGTTGATACCTCATTACAAAAGTTATGGCAGAACATTGGCACCTATATCAATTTCTCACTAATGGATGATTCAAGAGATGCTACTTTTGACCCAAATGAGGTCGGTTTTTACTTCAATGAAAATGAGGATGGGGTGCAAATTCCCACTGAGGCGAATACTGAGGCATATGGAGCGGATGCTGCGGTGAAGGCCAAATCCTGGTGGGATATGATTTATGGCACTACTCCAATACCTTGGAAATACATATATCCTGAATCTGAGGATAAGAATTCGGGGAAGGATAGACATCTGACCTACAAGTTAATTTTTAAGGACTGGGATATGAGGCCCACAATTTGGGGCTACGATGATGAGGAGGCGGGGTATCGGATAGATTGGTTATCATACAGCGGAATGTTTGAGGATGAGGAGGCAAATGAACACATAGCCAATATTTTAGGACACACAAGACTGACTAATTTTCTGAATATGTGGGACTGGCACAAAAAAATCTCAGCATACGAGTTTAGAAGACGGATATTCGGGAGAGACGAGAGGCTGAATTATATAGCGAAGATGAAACATGAAAAACGGGTTATTCCCGTAAATGCAGAGATATATGATGATTGGTTAGTCTATAACTGGTCCAGTAGTGTAGATTATGTCTTATTTTTGTGGAAGCAAACTTAAATAGCAACAGAGACAAATAATTATTGCTGAGGTGGAATCATGGGACCTGGAGATTTGTTGAGAATTGGAGCCAAGACAACTCGTAGCATCGGTGCAGACGCAGTTAATAGTAGTGCTGGTCGGAAACTGGTTCTTAAAAATCTCAATGCTGCGGGAACACCCATCACCCGTGCCAGCAAATTGGCTGAGTCTACCCGTTTGATTGCCGAAATTGACACTCAGGTTCTGGCTAAGTTGGATAATATTATCACTCCTCTATCTCGTGCCGCAAAAAATGACTCAGTATTTACTGTTTCTAAACTCTTATCTACTGCCGCAGAGAAAAGCAGTAAGGCTGCGAAAGAAATTTCTGAACAGTTGGGTGACCCGAAAATGTATAAATCATTAAGTAGAGCCATGAATACCAAAGTCACTAAAATTGGTAAAGACGCTATGCAAGACACTGCCCGAAAAGGTCTGGGTAAGTCCTCTGATGCGTTGAAAAAATCTGGCTTGGCTGATGAAGTAGTTGAGTCTACTACCCAAGGTTTTGGAAGAAAACTACTGAACGGGAGTTTTGATACTGCTAAAAAATACCCTCGTGCTACCACAGGAATAGTTGTTGTTGCAGGAGTTGGATTCGTTATGTGGAGTGGCGGTTTAGATTTGATAGCAGGAATCACTAACACTTTGGAACGGTGGAACTTCTTACCTGAAGGAACCACTAATGGAATTATTTCTTTTTGGGGTAAAATGCGAGGATTCATTACACTTGCTTTCTGGTTGATAGCAGGTTATGTGACCTACAAAATAATGGCCTTAGTATTCGGGACTACCAAGGCGGTAGGAGATACTATTGATTCTCTCGGCCCCCAAGACCCAGAACCTTCTGGGGCGTGAGTCTGTTGGAAACCGTTGATGCAAAAGATGGTGACTGGGACCAGATAAAAAAGGACAATGCCAGTTGGTGGGACAACACTTTTGGTGATGGGAGCACTGATGGTCCTGATTGTTATGCGTCACTGGCTTCAGAGATGGAATACATTTCGCCTCGTGGAAAGAGGTCCTCATTTCAGAAAACTACGGTCAAGGGTGTGACGACAAACACTTTTGATTTAAAAACTGTGGAAGACAATAACATATTTGTATTGAAAGCCCAGACCCGCTCTGGTGGTGAAGGTCGCTCAGACAGATTAAAAGTTCGTTTCCTTCAGATGAATTTTGCTTTAATTATGCGTGTGCAATCTGAATTGATTCTTCTGATGCCTGACTTGCTAAACAATCAGGCTGAACTGTCACGACTCACCATAGAAAAAAATCTCTGAAGACCAATTGTTGATAGTTCTGAAAGAAGAAACCATAGAAACTGATTCCGAAGGTAATTTGGAACGAGAGTATAATATTCCTGACAACTGGCCCGCAGGACCTATTTCCATAGAGGTGTCTTATGCAACAGACGCTGCTGCGGAAACTGCTGCTTCCCGAGGAAACGATGGTATGGCTCTGGCAATCTTCGTAGAAATAACTGCGGAAATTTTGATTGGTCTTCTCACTGGAGGAGCATCGTTGGTAATCAAGGCTATAAAATTCAAAGAATATGCCGAAATTGGATATGCTATTCTAATGATGGCTACCTCCGAAACTCCTCCGACCCTAAATAAATACGATTGTGCCTTTGCAGGAGGCTCACTCCCATTAACTCAAATCTATACTATAAATTACAAATCAGATATTGATTTAGCAAATTATCTATCTGCCTCGCAGATGTCTGGTTTAGAGTCACTCATGGCTGCGGAAAAAGCGCAGAGTGAAAATGATATGAAACTATTTGGTGCAGTGCTCACAGCAATTATTATGGGAACTGTCTTAGCATTAAACAGGAGAGGCTAAACATGGGATTTTTTGAAGATTCTTGGTCATCTCTGAAGAAATCCTTTAACACAGGTATAACTTGGGCAAGAGACACTGACTATCAATTAGTTAAAAATCCTTCTGACATTTCGGTGTTGGACACTTATGATATAGAAACTGATAACACTTGGAAGTGTGATACTCGCCACATTTATTCTGTGGCTACTTCTGAAAAAGGAGTCTCTGGGCCTCTGACTTTGTATCGTAACGACATCATGATAGGACTTCGCTCTACCGATACCAGTGGTATGTTTGAAGGGGACTTCAATTACAATCCCAATCATTCGGCTTATTACTCAGTAACTTATGTTAATCCACAAGGTCGGGAGAAAAATATTGTCAGAAGAGGCATAATTTATGGTGGTGACAAAGAAAATGGAACTGTTTATGCTTCAGTGTATCCTGCCGAAGCAGGAATTTACCGTATCACTATTAACCGAGTTCTGACTGCTGGAAATTGCGATACTCCATCTCGTCAAAATCCCAATTTTTATAGTTATGAAGTAGAAGTGGTCCCTCCTGAAGACGAATCAGAAATACCTTTCGGAGTAGACCCAGAAGATATTGCTGGCCTTCGTGCGGCTTATGATGAACAGCAAGCCAATAACAATCGTGATGATTCTGAGGTTGAAGAAACCTCCATAGGTAAATTCGTAGCCATTGTAGGAGTCATTACGGCTATTACCTTTGTTCTTTTGGGCGGAACAAAAACTGATGACGACTTGTGACCACACTCATCGGAGAGGTTGGACAGGTCTCGCCCCACCAATTTTCAGTGGTCCAACTAAACAAAATATCTGCGACATCTTGCGGTGTAATAAATACACTGCTCTTCAGAAGTTCTATTTCTTTACTACTTAACGGCCACACAGGTAGCCCAGTTTTCTGATGTAGTGAATATGGGCATCTGATAAGACCCATGCGATGAGTCGGAGCCATGTCATAACGATACAAAGATTCTCCTGTCGCTACGGTCGCTACGGCTTGCACGGCTTCACGATAGCGTTTCCCCAGTAATTTCAGAGGATTTGGCTTGTCTATTAGTTCTTTCAGAGTTACTCCTGCACACATCGCTGATTCTTCAGCATTTAATACAATATGAAAACCCTTGCCGCCTGAAAAAATCATTTCGGGGCTGAAACTACGGCTACACAGTTCGCTGTGTATTTTCATTGCTGTTTGAAATGCAGTTCCCAGATTTTCATCATCTACATCCCAGACCATCAATTTTCCTATCCAAGTATCCAAGAATTTCTCTGTTCCTAAGAATTCAGGGTCATGGTATTGCTTCCACAACTCACGATATTCTTGTCTGGCATCACGATTCCAATTTTCTCCTTCTCTTAATCTGGGTGGTAGTTTAATTTGATTCCAGTCTACCAGATTAGTTCCCAGATAGATTCCCACAGGTCTTTTATCAGCGTCCAAAATATTTAACCATTGCAAGACATCGTCCTGACGAGAAACTCGGGCATTGCGAATTCCAAACTCCCCAATTTCTGGGTCATCTACTAACCACTTGACTTCGTGGTCATGCAAACGATTCCACAAGGCGATGGCTACTTCCCGACGAGAATACCATTCCATGACACAATTATGTGTTGTGTCCTATATTAAATCAATCCCAATTTCTCATTGAGATGGTCAGCCATTTCGCCAGATTCAAACTGTCCATACTTGTAGACAGCCAAAAGTTTTGGTTTAGGACGATAGACTTGCATACCATAAGGCCCCATTACATTGAACGCGGCTTCAGTTCCAAAGACATCAATAGCATATGGTTGGCGACTACGACCCAGAATTTCTCGGAGTCTACGAACCAGCATAGAACGACCTACTGGAATTCTTTCGGTAGTGTTACCACGGCTGGTGCGAATCTGAATCTCAAATCGGTCAGCAAACTCTTGGGTTTCAGCATTCATGGCCGCCGACTTTTTGATATTTCCGAATTCATCAGCATCGTAGTCTTTTTGACAGACATAACAATGCCAATAATAGCGACTACCATCAGTATCAAACCAAGACATTTCTTCACCACAACAGGAATATGGAAAACCTCCTGCGGTATTAAGTCCAACATCGCAATCACAATAATAAGTGGTTCTCACATACCCATCATACTCTTTGGTTCGGAAGGGATTATCTGCTGACTTACCGCATTTAGGACATCGGCTGTTCCAGTTGATGTTCATATCCCACTCGGCTGATTTTGCTGCATAATCTTCCGCATTCATCGCTGCTGATTTCTTCTTAGCCCAGTTCACTCCTGCACTTCCACCCCAAAGATTCCAAGCAATAGTTCCTGCTGTGGGTCCACCATCAGGCATTTTCTTACCAGGATTGTTATTCTTGCGATGACGATTAAATGCACTCATCCGTCGGACATCATGCTTTGAAACTTTCCCAGACGCAATTTTTCTGGCACGAGTAACACCAGAATCAATACCTTGAGATTTAGCCTCTGCTGGCGATAGTCCACCACGACCGTATTTCTTGCGTTGTTCCAGACCTCTCTTGGCTGCCTTCACTGCTGCGGCAGGAGGAGTATAAGATTCTGCGGAAAATGGATTCAATCTTTGTGCAGCCGTTACCGCCCTACCTTTAATATCATCTCTAACAATAACATTTGTTACAGTCCTGTGCGCTCCATAGTTATCTGCCACCCATTCTCTATTCCTTGCCAACTCCTCTTGAAGAGGTCCACCCCAATAATTTAATTGACGCATTATTTCCATTCCAAATTCTTGATAAAACTGTTCTTTTTCCATATCGGTCATGCCTGAAACTTCAGGTTGTAAATCCTCTACTACCATATTGATAATCATAGAACAATTTCGGTTCTTTTGAGGCGTTGAATAAAGGGTAATTGAGTCCAATGCTCTGCTATAAATACCCATAGCGAAAGCAATTCTCCATCCTAATCTACGAGTAATTAGCCCATTATAAGGCAAATCAAATTCCATTTTAGTGTATCCTTCGGGCGGAATGAACCCATCTTGTTCATCCATCATAGTAGATTGTTGCGTAAAACTCGTTACCATATCTCCGATACCAATTGATAAATCCTCATCTGGCATAGAAAAAGATTCATTACGAGCCAAACTTCGGACCACATTGTAAGGGTCTATGGCTCTTCCACTACCAGTAACTTCTGGACCTTCATCATCAGACCCCAATTCTGCCAGTTCCGACATAATTTCTGTGGATAATTGTTGATAAAAAGTGCGACTTCTATTTCCAAAAGGTGGTGCGGCTACCACATATCCATCTCTGGCTAAATTTCTTAATCCTCTGATGATGGCTTCTTGCATCTCATTGTTTTCTTCCGTAGCAAAAGACACATTTTCTTCAGCCCTACGCTCATAGTAGTCATTTATTTTTACATCAATTTCAGACCTGTCATAAGCCCACCTTGGTTCACGATTAGCATCATAACCATAAAACCAGGGATAGATTCGGAATTCAACCTCAAACTTATCTCTGGTCCAACCGTATTGTCCTGGCAGAGTCCACTTGTTCATGTCATTCATCAATTGTCCTTTGCGACCCATCTGACCTTTTGCGAGTCTTTGCCACGAGGGTTTTCCCACATAGCCCAGTTACCTTCGTCAAAGTCAAAGATATTAGCAGTCGGCTGTCCTCGGCTATTTTCATAAGCCCACATTTTACCTGTAATGGGGAAATTAGGAATTGCATAACAAGCATCACACAACCTCACATCAGGTTCCGCATATTTTTCTTTTAACTCATAACCATTATAAGTATGTTCGCCACAGTTGAAACAAAAGTCACAGGAACACTCGTCTATTTCCACATATCTGCCATCCTCGTCTTCATCACAATACAGACAGGTAGGAGCCTCAAAGATTTTAACATTTTCTTCAGCCCTACGCTCTGTGGGTGGTCTATAATTGCGACCCATGGCCGTGTAAATCTCTTCTTCAGTGGCTCCAGCAATATATTCGCCAGTTTCTCGGTCAAACAAACCATACTCACTTAATTTGAATCCTGCTCTTTTTGCTGCCGAGCGTATCCCAATATTATATCCAGCAGGTCCTGTGAAATACAGTAACGCTGCTCCTAATGCTCTGGGCGTTGAAGTGCGAATATCTACCTTCACCCCATCAATTAGTAGTTGAGTCTTCTTTTCTCCTACCCAGTTCACAGCAGATGCCTTGCCTTCTGCCAGCCATAGTTCTGCAATTTCTGGGAGTTTAACTCTGTTTTTCAGAATAACGATAACATCTAAGTCTCCAGGGTCTTGTCTTCCTCTGCGGTAACTTCCTGCTACTTCAGCATAATCTGTAAGGGGCTCCAACCATCCCAGAATTTCTCCTGCTAAGGCTTCTGCCCTTTCTCGTGTCATTCTCTCTTCTTCAGGGCGGTCTTCAGCAGCCAGCGGTTCTTTCCCCAGCATTTGTGGGATTTCATCAATACCACCAGCCAAACGCGGATAAACATTGACTCGTTTAGCATCTTTCTTACGATTCTTACGACGCTTTGGTATAGACCAAGCCTCAAATTCATCGTAGTCAGACATAATCATTCCTCTGGTAGTTTTCCGTGTTTCTTCCAAAATTGCAACAGCAGTTGATGTTCATGAGGGTGAAAAAAACAGTTGAGGGAATCATGAATCTCATGATTGATATAATCTTGCTTCTTAGCACCAGTCATTAGTTTCCCAGTGCGTCTGTCCAGATATTTGTTATCATACTCCATCTCAATTACCAGCCCGCTGCTTACCGCCCTCGCTGACTTCTTCAGGATTTCCACCTACGCCAGCAATTTCAGATGCAGTAGCAGGGTATCGGGCAATTTGATAGAGATGTTGTCCTGAACCACACTTCCAGCAAGAGTTGAAAACTTGATTTCCTCCAGAGGTCTCTGCTGCGAACTCTTCTGCGTCTTTGTGAGAGCACCCACATTCTGAACAGAATTCTGCATTAAAATTATCTTGGTTTTCCGCTCCGAATTTTTCTTTCAACTGCTTCATGATTTCTTCTTCAGAGATAAGTCCCAGACGGACATCGTTCTCTAATTTTTGAATCGTGTCCAGAAGTTCTGCCTGGTCCATCAGTTTTTTCTGTAATAGTGCTTTGGCAACGGAACCTTCAGGCTTCTTGCCTTGATATACAGCCACTGCTTCAAAATCATCAAAATTATCTTGGTTTTCCATTAGCCAAGAAATAACCTTTGGAGCATCATAATGGTCGGCAATAAACCAACTCATTTCTTGTGCATCTTCTGGGTCAATATCAAATCTATAACAAAACTCATTGTAAGCCACATTTCCTAAGTTTTTAACCATTTGATTCATATCATCAACAGTCATTTCATCTGACTCTGCGGCCATCATCGCCGTCGGCGTGGTAATATAATGCTCTTTACAACCAATACAATAACAGTATTCACCAAATATAGGTGAATTACGCTCCCACATATCCTCTCCACATTCGGGGCAATCATAGCACCCTCGTTCTTCGCTAAGATACTCTTCTTCTCCAAATTCTTCAACTTCGGCCTCAAAATATGAGAAACCATCGTCTTGATGGTAGTGCCACAACACTTCACACATCGGACATTCGGCAGATGCTGAGACGGTCGTAAGAGCGTGACTACAAATAGGGCATCCTAATTCCCGAGCCTCAATGTATTCTTCATCCGCAGCATACTTTTCTTGGATACGGTCTTGTTCCAAAGATTCTTGTCGGGAATCCTTTTGATTATCTAAATCTGGTCGGTTTTCTTGCAACCATCGGTGGTTCAACCGCTTCTTAAGTTCTGCCAGCGCACGACCCATAGTTAATATTGTGTATTACTGCTATTTCAATTTGTTGGACGCTTATATCTGCGACTGTTGCAATTGTCTCCTTTATTTTTGGTGACGGGGCTCAGAATCGGCTCAATGGAATAGAAGGTTCGGCTGGTAGAATTAGCAACTCTTTGCAAGCGAGCATAAACTTCGGGATGCTTTCTCAAACAACTCAACAACTGCTTTC
>UEXL01000003.1_pt1 | contig 173057 bp, 218 predicted proteins | sample 1796671 | NCBI WGS metagenome assembly UEXL01 (sample SAMEA4772471, study PRJEB27181) | metagenome | reverse complement strand
GCAGATGCCAGCCATTGATCTTCCGGCTATCGGTAAGCTCAAACAGCCCTTGACGAACCTCTTGAGTAGCGCGATCCACCTCATCGAGGAACAACAACACAGGTTGCTCGCATGCTGTTACAAGCCAATCGGGAGCGTTCCAAGTGGTAGCCTTGCGTCCATTGATAGACGTGTCAGCCGTGTCGGGCAAACCGAGAAGATCGCCCTCAGTCATCTGAGAAGCGCGGCGCTCCACCACTGGCAACTCACGAGTCTCAGCAATCAAATAGACTACTTCAGACTTGCCAACACCGTGTCGTCCACGGATAAGCACCGGAAGGCGCGAGTTAAGTACGTGGGGTGCTACGCTGAGAAATGTTGCGAAGTCGATAGTCATGATGTTTGCTCCAGTTTGGGAGGTTGTTGTTTCTTTGCCTTACTCTATAAATATAACACAGTAGGGCTTTTACGTCAAGTATTTTAGTGTCAGGTAAATGTCAGAGGTTTTTGTTATCGGATGACAACTTTTGTTTCTCTTTCTTACCCTTATAATATAACAACTCTCGCCTATAAGTCAAGGCGAGAGTTGTCAGGGAAATGTCAATAAGACATTTCATAATGCTCTTCAAGTCCGAGATCCCTGATTACCTCTTTAGTTACACCACTCGGATACGCATAGTCATACCCGCGCTGCTTGTTATACTTGGTGCCAGTAGTCGGAAACTCGCGCTTGATGGCTTTCGCAAGGCTCTGCTCGGTTGGCTGGAGCCAGCCCTTCGGAGGATCGAGCGTGGGAACCAGCGACGACATAGGTGCCGGCTCGTTCTCGGCTGCGGCATATCGTAGAGCGGCATCGTGAACCTGAACCAGTTTAGTGATCTGATCACAAGAAGTCCAGCGCGCTGTATTTGGATCAGCAATCTTGCGAGCCTCGACGTGATAGACAGCGAGAAACCGTGAGCTTGATGTGCATGCATCCCAAGCGATTGACTTAACGTAACGCAAGGTAAGCATATCTGAACGCCACTCACCCTCAACGTCATACCCTGACGATCGAATGGGGATCATTGAGCCAAGCCCGATGCCAGTCACGCGGGCAGTTTCCAGTGCGGCAATGCGTGTGCGCCGTGTTTCCTCAACAAAAACCTGCTTATCCATCTTAACAGCCTTGCACGTGCGCCGTGTATGTCCTGTCTTGTGGCAGTAGCCACAAGTCACACTCTTCATTCGCGCTGCCTTGGATGCCTTGTTGGTAACCTTCTCGCCAGTAGCAAGATCGATCTTGGTGCGCTTCAAGTATCGTTGACGCTGATACTCGGCGCGCTCGTCATACCATGTGGCATCGTTTTCGTTACCGGCTGCGCGTTCTTTCGCAGCCATCGACATAGCACCGATATACCGATCTTTGATTTCTTCTGTGAGTTGTGGACACTTACGTTTGTTGTGTCCCTGACGATAGCAGTGTGAGCAGGTTACGGTTCCAGACCAAGACATATATTTTCTCCTTTCTATACTTATAATATAACGCGATGACAGCGTTTAGCAAGCGATATTGTGTCAAGCAGTTGTCAAGTGTTCTAAACTTTCTTCACCGCACCATTCTTTAGTGCCGGCACCGAAAAGCGAATCGCCCTGTGTAGTCCACATCACCTGCACCGATCCGATGCTACGGCGAGGTTTGGACACCACTACCGTCAGCACAATACCGATCTGCTCAGTAAGAAAATGTTTAACAATATCACCTACTTGCATTGATAACCGCCAACCATTTGATAGGTTCCCATGATGCTTCTGCATCTTCAATCCAGTATACCTCTACGCGATCCTTCTGTAGATGCCCTCTTGGTTTTGTTCGCAAAACGATACCGATTATTTTTTCAATAGCTCCGGGCATGTGTACCAGATCACCGACTTGCATTGATAACCTTCCCGCCCCAACTATTAACCCAATACTCAAGGCTTCCATCCATCGAGCGCACTAATACGCCGCCCTTATCATTGGCTTTAACAGCGATGCCGATGTAGGGCTTTATACTTGGCAGCTTCACGCTAATCAAATCACCGATTTGCATCTATTACCTCCAAGAGTCTCGGCATCATGTGGAATACCATGCCATGCTTCGGGAAGTTGACGAGCCAGCCATCAGCTTCCCACGCCAAGATGACACCAATGTTGCCATCCATTGTCTCACGAACCAAACTGCCGACTTGCATATCTCTCCCTTTCTATACTAATAATATAACACCGCGAAGCGGTTAGCGCCAGTTTTTTCGTGTCAAGAAGATGTCAAGGGTTCCATCATCTTCAAGAAAGAGCGATCCGTGATTCGCCTCTCGCCGTTGACCATAAATGCATGGTTGATGATGATCACACCATCGGATCGGTTGATAACACTCTCCCCCAAGTATAACGCAACCTTACCCTTCCATTCGTTAAATGTTAAATGCTGGCCGCGTTTGCTCAATGTGTATAGCTCACCTACCTTCACTTAAACGCTCCCATGCATGCGAGTTGAAAACTTGGTTAATAGGGAATCCCGATACCTTAAAATGCACGCCATAGCTACCAGCCCATATTACAATCCCGGCTCTGCCGGTGTGCCGGCATTTAACTAAATCACCGATCTTCATTTGTCACCTCGATGTATTGATCTTCAAGTGCTTCGATCTCTTTCATAATCTTTGCGTACTCTCGCAGGTTGCCATCCCTTTGTAACTGGACAGCTTCTTTATACTTTCTATCTCTCTCCTTGCGGATCTTTGAACCCGGATCTGTTCTGAACAGGCGCGTAATAAACTCAAACATTACAGCATGCTCCGCAGTGCGAAGATGATGCAGGCGATGGCGGTGATAATGCCCCCAACGCTCACGAATACGATTATTTTTTCATCTACTTTCACTTACTACCTCCAACCATGATTCGGGTTCCCAGTCGATTTTGCCTGAGCCTCCCGTCCACATAATGCCAAGTTGTGCCGGCGTTGTGGATATAGCTTTTGGGTGTCTCTCCAGCACAATGCCGACAAGTCCCGTGTCATGTGTGTGCATCCTCACCAGATCGCCTACTCTTGGTCGGCTTCTCATCGCTCACCTCTAAACATGCGATCCGCGAAACGCTTTGCGTTGCGAAGGTTGCCCATGTCGCCAATGTCTTTTACTTGATCAGAATCCTCATCGTTCAGATGCTCAATGGACTCTTTCATAAACTTGCGGAGCATCTTGATGAACTCAATCTTCCCGAACGATTCCTTGTGCCGCTGCCGTACCCACATACTTACATGCATCAAACGCGCTATCTTTAGTGCGGCGTCGATGCCTTGAGTGTCCTCAGAGTCTATAACGATTGTCATTTTCATACTTATATTATAACGGAGTGCGGGGTATTGTCAAGGTTGCGCTTGTCATGCGTTTGTCAAAGGAAAATTTTGGCGAAGAAAAATCGCGCGATCGGGCTGGTACTAATATGTTGCGGTGCGCTCGATGTGGATGTCAAACCCCACCCTTGAACCTCGTTGTCATCCGTATCCTCACCGATGCGGACGAAGCGGTAAAAGTTATCGGCGCTTACCTCTTTGCCTTCAACCTCAATGGTTTCGTTCTCGCACCAATCAATAAAGTCCACAATGGCTTGGACCTCATACGAATCATACCACTTGATACCGCCCCAACGAAACAGGAACGCGCCCTTGATGTCACAATAGTCCTTAACCATTTCATCGTGATCTGCCCAACACAACTCACGTGCCTCTGGTGACTTTGCCATTGTGACCATAAACTGAGGCATAACCTCTGGTCCGACTGCCAAGATAACTTCTGAACGATAACCCATATGTATTTCTCCTTTCTATACTTATAATATAGTGGATTTGCGCGCTGCTGTCAACGTCTGAGTTGTCAGCTAATCGTCAACAACAAAATGTACACCTATGGGCGCGACACCTCTCGGGATCTCACCATCAACAATACCGCCGTGCTTTGCTATCACGTTCGTCACCACCTGAACCGGCACATACGCATAAACCGTTTGTGTTGGCTTGTCGGGTTCTTCTGCCCAAGCCATCAATAGTTCTTCGCGGTGACTCGGATAGCCTACCTCAACTTCTTCATATTTATCTGCGCCGTCGATGCGCGGGGTGCAGTATCCACCAGCGAACGCTTGCACACTCATCTTAAACCCATCGGCACACACAACTTGGCGGTTCCTGTTGGAGCCGGCTGTGTTAAAAAACTCATTTGTTCTCATTCTTGCTTCCTTTTGTTTCACTTCACAAACTTTAGATCGTTGCGGAGAAAGTAGCCTTTCAGTTTCCCGATGGCTGAGTTGCTCCAGCGACTTGACGGCCCATCTTTTTGCATCCAGTTGATATAGTAATATGTACTCTCATTCACAGATGTCCACGATCTAATGTGAGGATTTTCCTCGATCTTGACAACTAAGCCCACAAGGTTTTGTTTATCTTTCCATATCCTCTGCCTCCATCGCCACATCGGTTCCGACTGCAACGCATAAGACGACAATGTAACTAAATCACCGACTTTCATGCTTCCACCTGTGTCTCGTAAATCTGGTACTGCGCGGCTTCGTTAATGTCCCACGAATACTCCCACCAGTCTTCAACAATACCGCGAAGTTGCTCGCTGCTATATTGCATCAAATCTTCCTCGGGATTGTGTGGCAAGCCGGGGCGCATATCTTCCATCTCATCCTCATCAATGCCGTCGCACATATCTGAACGCACTGTTTTGATTGCTGTGATCAAAGCACCCTTCTCCGTCAAGTGCGATGACACATAGCTTTCATTGTCATACAGGCAAGTTTGTCGTACTACCCAAATGTTCATCATGCTTGAATCTCCACAGCATTTGCGTCAAGGTTATAGCTACGATCTGCCATTCGATCCCAACTCATTTCACACCAGTCCGCAAAAATCTTCCAAAGCTGTTCGCTGGTCATTTCTTTCAGCTTGTTATGATCCCATTCAAAAGGTTCTTCGGCTGTTTGGATTGCTTTTTCATTCTCCGTGTATGCATACATATCGCGCATAACAGACAAGGCAGAATCCCTATCATCAACACTCAAGAAGTCCAGTATATCAGTGATACACGCCAGCGCACAACCTTTCTGTGTCATGTGGACACTGCTAAACATCTCACCTTCGTAACTTCCTTGCATAACCCAAACTTTCATTTCTTTTCCTTATATATATAAGATAACACCGACAACTCTCAACGTCAAGTCAAGAGAATGTCAACTACCTGCCGGCGTTTCGTGCGTCTTGCATGCTACTCACATACTGATACGCACCCTTGTTATAAAGTGGTGCTGTGCATTTCTTCCTATGCTCGGCGGTTTCTTGTGCGTACTGCTCGCCGCACTCCAAACAATGCTCATACCCCAAAGCTCTACGCTTGGGGTTGAACTCTTCGCCGCAGTCAAAACAGTGTGGCCAACTCATCCGATCACCTTCAGTGCCTTCTTTTCTGCCCATGCCGTTTGCATGTTCTCTTGACACGCAACGAGAGCGTGTTCGCCGATTTCATCAATAACCACATATACTTTCCGCAGTGGGAACCAGCGATTTGTTACTAAACATCCAACTTCGATCATAGACTTTTCTCCTTTCTATGCAATAAATATAGCACCCCTAACCATGATAGTCAAGGCTGGAGTTGTCAAGAGCCTGTCAGATACATAATCTCATAGTTGGTGTCATCTATAACGCAAAAAATCCCATCGCACCAAACAGACCACAGCCCCTCGTTAGGGCTTTCATACTCGCTCATAACAATGCACGGGTTTGACCAGTCTTCTAAACCAAAGTTGATCGGCTTGAAAGATATTAGATCACCGACTTTCACTCAGAACCTCAAGCATCTTTATAAACTCACAAGTCAAATCGCCATCGTTCCATTGAACTTTAGCCACAGTAGAACCGTGATCAATCGCTGTCTCTTGCGGACCAACCTCCACAACAATGCCGTGGTGTGCGTGATCATCCCCTTCTTTTAACTAAGTTACCGACTCTCATCCAGAGCCTCCAAATCTATCATAGGCAAAGTCAGCTTCTTGCCATTGACTAAAACGACTGCATGTGGCTCTGGCTCAACTTTGTTCCAGTTTACCTTGCTGCCAAGCTCATCTGTACGCCAACACTTCTTTTCTATCAAATCAACGATCAATCCTGCACGTGGGGGTTGCCGGCGATGCATTGATTTAAGTTTAACTAAATCACCTATTTTCATTTACAATCTCCAATCTTTGTGCCTGTTCTTTAGTATAATGCCACTGTCCGGGTATATCAACCCACTTGACAATAATATAACTTTCCGTTATCTTTTCGATCTCTCCCGTGGCTTCTTCATACTTCCACATCGGAGACATCTTTACTTTATCCCCCGGCTTCATTTACCACCATCAACTTCTGAGTGTCCACCCACCAAAGCTCCCCATCTGTGAACAATATCTGTGCCGATTCGGGAGTCATGTCCTGTACGAGACATCTTTACCACGATGCCGTGATCTTCTCGGTGGTGATCCATACTATCATTTAACACATTCTCCCACTTAACTAAATCACCGACTTTCACTTATTACCTCCAGTGTCCACACAGTATTCCAATCAATCGGCTGTTCTATCCACTCATCAAACCATCGGACTCGCACAGTCTTCTCATCCTTTGCCATAGCCAAAACAACGCCGTGTCCCAACCATGTATCGGGATCATTCTTCACTCTTACTAGATCGCCCACTTTCATTTATAATCTCAAAATCAAAACATTCCATGCACCGTTCGTCTTTAATCTTCCGCCGTGAAAGTTCAATAATCTGACGACGATGGTACCTAATCATATTATAATACGATTCGATGCATCTGTCAATCAGTTCTTCTTCGTCACGGCTCATCTTCTACATCCTTTTGACACACTATAGTGGCGTCCTGTTCGTCGTGCAGCTTTACCACATAGAAAACTTTACCTTCATAAATCTCGCACGGGAAAGCTGAGACTGGCATTACTGCCGTTGCTGGACCACCGTTAGACGCTGGTGTAGTATTTAGTTCTACCGTTGCAAAATGAGCATCGTGAGAGTCGATCATCCCCACTAAAATAAATGTTGTTAAAACTTTCACTCGTAAACCTCCAAGTAACTTATCCATTCCTCTGATATTTGCCCATCATGCCAACGTATTTCAAACCTTCGCGTGGTGGTACCCCCCTCTCATTGATTTCTCGCAAAACAACACCTGGCAGCGACTTAAACGCATCCGTGTACCTCTCCCACTTAAAAGTAGCAGAAGGGCTTGGAATATATTTTACCAATGTCCCTACCCTAATCATCATCAATAACTTTTTGAAGTTTAGTTTTCAAGTCGGTAGCAGTTAAAATAGATGCGTCACTGATGTTATCTAAAACATCTTGTATCTTTCTTAGCTTCTGTTCTATGCGAATAAGTGGATTAACTACCCCAATCCCCGTTTTGCGGTAAGACGGCGGCTGATCATGGTATGACATTTTGTTCCTTTTGTTAAATGTTTGGTACGGGAGGCAGGATTTGAACCTGCGACCAATCGCATATAAGACGACTGCTCTTACCACTGAGCTACACCCGTATGGTACACCCTGTTGGATTCGAACCAACGACCCTCGGCTTAGAAGGCCGATGCTCTATCCAACTGAGCTAAGGGTGCATGTTAGTAATATAACTTAAATTACTGTTTAAGTCAAGCGACATTTGTAAAAGAAATGTCAGACGCAAAATACACAAGATGGTTTCCCGGCATGATCATAATGGGCGTCTGCCCCTCCTGTGCATACTCTTTCTCAAACTCTGCCCATGCATAGCTTTTATCATGTCGTCTTGATACGAATGTAAATGTACCCATGTTCCCGGTGTTCTGCTCTTCATAAATAACTGTGTAAGTCATCTTCTTTCTCCTGTTAAATGGTAGGCTCTCTCGGGCTTGAACCGAGGACCACCCCGTTATGAGCGGGACGCTCTGACCAACTGAGCTAAGAGCCTATGTAAATGGTGGGTCGTCCGGGACTCGAACCCGGAACCTACTGGTTAAAAGCCAGTTGCTCTACCAATTGAGCTAACAACCCGTAAATGGTAGCTGATGCGGGACTCGAACCCGCAAGCCCGAACGGGCGGGAGATTTTAAGTCTCCTGTGTATACCAATTCCACCAATCAGCCATGTTATTATTATAACTTATTCGATACCCAAAGTCAAGGGCTAAACTCTCTTTAGCTCTGATTCCATGAAAAATCTTTTTTCGCCATCTAAGCACAAAATCTCGTATACATATTCATCCATGTAATAATGATAGGTGGCATCAACATCTAGTATGATTCCATAATAAATGAGCCAATCAACAGGCTCATCCTCATAGATGTAGTTTAAGAAGGTTACAAACTCCTGATCGCACACTACAAAAGCGCCTACTTCAAATAATGGTGGTTGAATCTTCACATATTAAATAGGTTTTACTTCTTCCTGCGTGAAATCTTCAAGAACCTCTCTTCCACAATAAGGGGCGTTGTTTGACCGATCGGCAATAACTTGTATCTTTTTGCACCTGCGGCAGCAGCACTCACAATATCCTTACGAATCTCGATCACAAAGCCGCCGCGGGCTTGGAACGCCTCGACAACATCTTTCTTTTGCATCCATGACATATCCGATTCTGCCTCTGCATGTTTATAAGAATCGAAGGATGCCCTCGGAATAAGGTACGCGCCCATTTCATACTTGGCGTTAGCATGAGCCTCTGCCAGTACCCGGCTTGAATACTTGTTCTGATACATTCTCAGAAACTTACTACGTTCTGGCACCTTGCCATTCAAAATATCTGACGACATAGGGCGGTAGTATGGCTGACGCATATGATATGCGGCTAGAATCTGAGCGTTGGCTTTATAATCTGTCTCGTAAGTTGTACCCCAGCTCTCATGCAACTCTTGATTGCCAGCAGTATTGCGCTCCAAGACTTTATCTACTGTTTGTTCCTGCTTTTGAGACAGTTTTCTGCCTTTCGCCATTTGTTCAAGGATGGACTCTAGGAATCCACGATCCCAGCCGCCACACACCGAACGAGATAAAGCGGTTTCAATTTCTGATATGGTAATAGGCATTTCTTTTCCTCCTTACTTATATAATATATACCACTCCAACCAAAGAGTCAAGTATTAAATGTCATAGAAGTGTTAGTAGTCGGCAACCTCTGGTGCAAGAAGAATAGCGTCAATGTATCCCACGGGACATTTGACTATCTGACAGCGCCAGCCTCCCCACTTAGGCACAACTTCGTAAAGTGGAAAGTCCGTACACTGTTCCAATATAGCCATGGAGGGGTTTGGCACCTCCACAAAAACTTCAAGTACCGAGCCGCCATCATCAGAACCTGTCTTTACTTCATATCTGCCGTCATAATAGTTAGAAATCTCAACCGTTAAAGTATTGATCGCCTCCTGCTTAGTCATCTTCTCACCGTTAAAGAATATATTAGCCATTTGTAACCTCACTTAAAATTTCATAATCATCTTCATGCACATTAACAATGTGCCACCTGCCATCATCACAAGAAGCAACTGCTAAGTAAGACGGATCTTGCTGTGAAACTTTCATAATGATCCCATATTTATAGATGGGATCCAAGCCCACCAAAACATCGCCATTCGCCTCGTATGCTCGGTGGGACGACAGCCATTTAATCAATGTTCCAGTAGCTATATCCATATAAGTAACTATGCTACCGGTGCGCTTTTACAGAGTTCATTCGGGTGACGGATCAATAAAACCCAACAAATTTGACAACTCTGTATATCCCCCTATTAAATTGTTACTCTCTAAGCAGTGCTTAATGATAATAGGAAAGGTTTTCCAGTTCCAATCGTCTTTGATCTTTTGTCGAAATGAGGGAGAAAAATCCATCTCCACAAACACATATTCTTTACCCTTCTCCATTAGATCAGCGCAGGCGCGCAAACAAGCCGGACAATCGGTAATACCATATATTGTATAAATTTCCATTCACTCTCTCAATTTAGTTTTAAGGATTGTTGCCTTAGTCGATGTAGAATTATAATCGACTTTCAGATCAAACTCGCCCTTGAAAATGTTTCTCACCAGTCTGAGATCCGGGCGCATAGATTTACCCTCATGGTTGATATATACGCCGCTGCCGCCCTTATTGCACAGTTTTAAGGCATCGCGATGAGCCGACTTAAGAGAGGAATACACTCCCACCAATACATCTCTGTCTTGGAATAGGCAATATATATAAATTTTTGTCATTATGCATCTTCGGAGTCGCTATCATAAGGGTTAGCGGCAGCTAGAGTTAGCTCTATCAAGCCGTTGTTCTGTCTCGACTGGTTTTGGAGATTAAGGATGTAATCTTCATCCTCTCCATCATCAATAGCTTGCTGGAGCTTCGTTTCGCACTCAATAAAATCAGTCAATGTGGTAGCCAGCAGGAAAGAGTAGTACAAGTCCTGCGTGAACTGCTCGATGTTTGCACTAGCAGACATAAAGGGCCCACATGTGAAGGCGGTACCTCTCATTTTCCCTTACACCCCGAACACTTGCCAGTTGCATTTTTGAACTCTTTATGTTCTGGCTGCGAAAGTAATATCTTCTGAAAGCTATCGATCTTGTCTTCCATCAGTCTACCTTCTTTCATTACCCGAATAGCATCGGTGCTTCGGCTGAAGGAGCCAACTAAAACAATTGTCTTGGATGGCGTGTGGTATACGTACTCGCCCGGATAAACTATACTCTCGGCAGTTATCTCAGTAAACTTCACTCTCTTCTCCGTTGACGTTCATCATGCTATCGTAGGCTTTTGCCTTTAAGTCGTTAAGCATCCCTAGTGTATCATTTCTTCTCAAAATTTTGAAGGCAATATTTTCAATAGAAAACTCTTGCTTATGGCTGGCTAGTCCAACTCGACGCATGTTCTGTATCTTCTTTTTCAGCCTCTCGACTGTGCGAAGCGCGCTCTTAAAGTTGCCTGCGTTTATCAGGTTGGCAGCAATGTTAGCTTGGTACTCTATATCATCAGCCTTTTGGCGTGCTGCTGTGAAGTTAATTTCTTTTTGGTACTTTTGAGGCTTGTGTATCCATTCGTCTCTCATTACGGAATAAATACCGGAGGACTTGTGCGATTCTCCTGCATCTTCTACGTATATTTCCACATCGTATCCTCTCATTTGAATTGCATGCGTGTTGTTCCACTTCATGCGAGCGTTATCAAAAAATGACTTCACCAGCTTTCGATCAGTGTCCATTTCTAAAAAGTTTACGATAATGTGCAAGTCTACATCAGAATATTCCGACCAGTTATAATTTGCCAAAGAGCCGGTGAGTGTGACATCCTCAATCTCAACTGGAACGGGTAAGTTATTTATAAAATCCGTAGCTATTTTCATCAGAGCCTTCCTGATTTTTGTTTTTAACTTTTCGCCATTCCACACCCTTGGCTCTAGTGTGTCATGGATCTCAAACGAAGATGCCTCGACTTCTTCTTCTAGTTGCTTGTCAAATGTGACATGCTTGCCCATCTTCTTGGTGTAGGGTGGAGAATTATCTTGCCCTCCCTTGTTCAGCAATTCATCGCGATCGCTAATGTAGCTTTTTATTCTACTTTTATAGCCGTCGATTTCGGTTATCGCTGATATATATTCTTTCCAAATCTTCATATTAGTAAATAGTTCCTATTTCTTTATTGTCACGGAGGGCTAATATACTCTGCCATCTTCCACCAGCCAGAGTTATCTGACTGTAACGTGAGAGAGCCACCAGAAGCAACACCTACTAAACTTGTTGAGCCTTCAATTTGCTCTGATCCGTTGGCATCAATATTGACTGAGTTGCCGGACGAATCAACTCGCTTGATTACATAGAGGCGCCCTGCGCAGCCAACTGCTGTCGGGAGCGTTATCGTCACATTGCCACCAGAACAGTTTACTAGAACGGTATGATCTTGCGCTGTCAGGGTGTAGTCTTGTGACTTTGCGGTAATCGCTGTGGCGAATGATGAGTTTACATGAAGGCCGCTGCCGGGAGTGGAGTTGTTAACCCCGATCTTGTCAGCACTTCCATCGACAAATAACATATGAGTCTTGTTGTCAGATTCCACTCGGAAGTCCACTAGTGAGTCAGATGTCTGATTCACAACAACCTCGGGAACAGCCCCATCCAAACGGAAGCCCTCTTTGACTACTCCCTGATCATTAACTTTGAAGACAATATGCTTGTTAATTGTTTTGTTTTCAAGCAAGATATTATCCGAAGAGTTTATTCCAATGGTAGCTTTGTCTGTTCCGCCCTCTTGAAAAAGAATTGTTGGATCTGTTCCATTTAGCGTCAAGATTTCAGTGGGAGATATCGTACCAACACCAATGGCTGTCGGCGTAGCGTGTAATATCTGTGAGCCGCTGGGGCGCAAGGTTATGGTGTCTTGCCCAAAGTCAATATATGTCTTCTCGCCATCGTGATCATCTTCAAAATAAATGTCGCCCCTATAAACAGAGCCTGTTGTAAATTTATAACTCATGTATCTTATCCCCCATCATACATAGCTTGTTCACCATCTTCAAACGTAATAATTGTCTTGTTCGTAGGATGGGGCTTAATATGTATTTTTAAAAAGTCATCAAAAGCATCAAAGAAGGCGATACTGCCGCGGGGGGCTGGGGTGAGCCAGTGTATGACAGTGTGTCCCGTAGCGAACGTCGCCCCCTCAATGACTACTCCGTCACCCGATATGCCAGTCTCGTCATGCTGCCGACACACAGTAAACGTCCTGATTCCCTCCGGAGCGCGATTGCTCGGCTTCTTAGGCTTTAAGTCTTCGGGCTCCGTTGACATCTCTGCTATGTCATCGGCATTGATTAGCTGTGCTATGTTCTCTGAATCGTTCATTTTTTATCCTCGATGGTTTTATCGTCTTTCTGATTGTACCCTTGGAGACTATTGTGCCATATTAGCGTCATTTTGTTTAACTTGCTTTTAAGCTCTTCTATTGTCTCCTCCAAGCTGTCTATTTTTTCCAACAAACACTGGTACCCTTGTGTTTCCTTGTTTTTCATGTTGCGTCTCCTATTCGCTTTCAGTGATGGTTTTGTTCCAATCCACATTGAACGCTGGAACTACCAAAACTACGTTTTGTAGAATTTGAATTCCATGCTCAGTTTGCCCTATATCAATAGCCACTACATAACCTATATACTTGCCATTTTCATCAAAAACCCCGGAGCCGGAGGAACCTTGCCATGCATATGACAACATGTACAGGTAATCTGTGCCAACGAAACCGGCAACATCTCCACTTATTGTCAATGGGCCAATGGTATTAGGGTAGCCCGTGTAAACTAGCTTATTTAATAATGAATATGACTCTTTCCATTGTCGATTTTTTGGAAGATCCTGCGGAATCCTAATCGGAATGCGGGAATCTATTTTTCCCACCTGGATTATGGCGTAGTCTGTTGCGCTATCGACAGCGATATACTTCACGCAATCGTGAATCTCACTCTGGTAGATAACTTTAGTCGATGTACAATCTCCCATTAAGCCGTGCATCACAGTTATAACAAAATAATTGCCCGCTGATTCAAAATATGTTCCACTAAAGATCGACAGCCTGCCCTGCAAGGGATTAACAGACACCACTTGTACTGCACTCTGGCGAGATTTCTTAGTAGCCTTCTTGAATGATATCGGATGGTATGCAGAAACGTTAGTATCACTTTGTGGCAACGTGGCAGGCACTACCACTCGCGATACAAAGGAACTATACATAGCAAACAGGGCAAGTGATAAGATGAATATTAAAATTCGCGCTCTTTGAAAAACAGAGCGCATTAAGCCTGCCTCTGGTAACTGTAGAACACCGGCACCTCTTCCAATCCAGCTTGCTTAGCAAACCACAAGATGTCTTCGCCACCAGTTACCTTCATTCTCCCATTTTTTCCAACTGCCACATATACTGGTGCCTGTGGACCGTTTTTAATAAAATTCTGGTATAATCCATCATACGCATCTTTTGGTGCGCGGAATTCCCTAGACACTAAGGGCGGTTCATGATCAAAGAACTCCTGTACTGGCACCATTGAATGATAGGACATGTTGTTGGTTACGGACGGCATATCATATATCTGTACCCCAGCCTCTGCCCAGTCCTCCAAAACCCCCTGGAGCGTGGGTGCAGGCGTTGGCAATCTGCGGGTATAGGTGTTTCTCATCGCCCCAAGCGCGCCGGCTTGTCCTCCAAAATTGCTAATGCCGCCTGCAGCCTCTTTCACCACCTCGCGAACTGTTCGGATTGTGCCTTTTCGGTTGGTTCTGTGAATCGATGATACTGTCATAATTTTCAAACCCTTGATCTGTCGCATGCGAGGTAGTAAAACCTTATCTCGAAAGCCAGTCCTACTCTGGGCGCCCAATAGTTCAAACTTAATATCATACAATACATATTCTGAGGTAGCTGTCACTGGGCGCTTGCTAGCAGCCACCGGTCGTACAGTGGTTACCGCCTCAACTCCACGGATTTCTGTGGCTGTTTCCGACTCGGAACCCCCATTGTCTCTGTCGACAACTACCCCGACTTTGATGCTGTATATTCTTAAATCATATGTGTCATCTTTCTCCTGAAGGAGTCTATCAATCCTGTCAATCTGACTCTCAATGCTCTCTCGCTGGACGCCGCCATAGTTTTGTACGGTGCCGCTGTATGCTCTCATTCGTTTCATCTGCTCTTGAACCTTCTCGTTCCAACGAATTGGTTTGCCGGCATCATCGCCTTCGGTTTCAATCTCACCTTCGCGAGCCATATTAAATGAATTTTGCCTTATCGGTGAGATGTAATCATACCAAGCTACGTGCTTCTCTGCTCATTCATCTGCTCAAAGTTCTGATTAATCCATCTAGCCATCATTACTTTGCGCTCTGCCCATTCGTCAGAACCCGAAGCCACTTGTGCGGCGAGCATCGAATCAATGTTTCTGATGGTTGCGTACACTATTTTTCCTGACATCACATCTGCTTTCGTTGCTTCTGCCAGAGAGATGGAGCCTTCAAGTGCTATATCAATAGTCTCTTTGGCAGCATCCATAACCAACTGAGGGTTCGCGTTAAAGTATCTTACGATGTCTTTGACTGTCTGCACTTCTTCTGGTGATGCGCTGAGTCTACACCGATAGTATAGCGCCAGCCAATGGGCATCTCGGGGTATGCGCCTGCTCCAGAGCCTCTGTTGTTATAACTTGCGGCGCCTTGGATAACAAAGCGCGAGTCTTTCGCCAAGACAATCGGTACATGCTTGGCGGCATACTTATCACCAAAGGGCAATTGCTCTTGTCCTGCGGCATTGGTTTCCTTGTTTTTCTTATACAATCTCTCCAGTGTTCTCGCCATATTGCGGTCTAGGTCGGGGTTTCCGTAGCGGGCTGCTGACGGGCGGCGCGTCCCAAAGGCGCGAGAGTATAAGTGATCTATGTGTCCAGACAGCAATTGCTGCCCCCACATCTTCAATATCATCGGCATATCGCCGTATTCAACAAGCGTGTCGGCGCTGCTTTCAGGACGGAACCAAAACTCTAGCCCTGACTTGTCTGTATATATGTTCCAGTGATCTAATTCATACTCACTCATCTCACCGCGATCACGATCATAAGCTGTCTTGACTGAGTAGCCTTCTTGTGCAAGTTTGGTTCTTATCTCTTCTTTGATCTCGTTGTACTTCTCTTCAAATCCCGATTGTACTTCTGAGGCAAAGTTCTCTGCTATGCGTCGAGCATCATCTTCGTCTTCCACGCCTCGTATTCGTAACAGCGGAAGCTAACTATAAGGTGTGCGGTTGCTGGATAGTCTGGGTCTATGTCTTCATCGTCTGGCTGGGCGCCTGTGAGCATTTTAACTTCCCACTCAACCTCGGTTTCTCCGGGGAGATTATAACCAATCTCATCTAGATCTAGTTCGCTCGTAAAGTCTCTTGCTTCGCCTCCCCAAGTGTTCTCGGGTATCGTTTCGTATCTGTCGTCCTGCGTGGTGTCATTTGCCATTATCGTAGGCGTGTACTCATTGTTTCTAAGCTCAAATCCTTCCAACCCAAGTTAATCTCCAAGCTACCATCACCGTTCATTTGTACGGAATAGTAATCGCCGCCGTGATCTTCTGGTCCCGACAGCTCTCCGTAGATGCTTGAGTTCTCGCCGTCGTAGTCGTTGGTAACCTCGTCTATCGCCTCTTGGATTGCGCCTTCGTCAACTGCGCCTGTGAAGTTCACATCGCGGTTGCGTCCTTGGAGATATTCATTCATCTCTCGGAAGCCTTCTTCATCGTTAGAGTGTTCGCCTGTTTCTTGAACGCTGCTGATGTCAAAATTTCTGATGAACCACTCAATGTGATCCCACATTTCCATTGGAGGTGCGTCGTTAGAGCGTCCTTTGATCTGGTAAAGCGTATCGCTATCCCAAGTCATCGTGACATAGGACGAGGATGCTTTGCGCTTGCTTTGGCGCTTGCGGAGCGAGACTAGCACACCGCGAGAGTCAGAGCCGCAGTGTCCCATTCGCTCGCCTTCTACGGAGCAGTTAGACACCTGTAAGTTATACCAGTACGAGCCGTCTTCAAATTTATGCAGGATCTGTTCTGGATCTTCTTGGTTCTCCAAGTCCTGCATGGCGGTATTGTAGGCGTTGTCAATATCATCGCCCTTGATCATTTCATAGTTCGTTGGTTCGTCGTTGAGCCAAGAGAACAACTCGTTATACCTGCCCCAGTATGTTCTCCACTCGCCAAGCATCTGCTCATTGATATATTCTTTTACAACCTCAACCTTCTCGGAAGGCACACCTGCTTTGCTCAGTGCCTTCAGTGCTTTCATAAATGTCTTGCGCCAAGTGCCGGCGGGCTTTGCCCACGCTTGCTTTATATTGTCTGCGACGAATGCGATCTTCTTGTTTTGCTCGATGGTTTCGTCGTCGTATTGCACGCGAGTTGTTGGTTCGCGAACCATTCCATCAATAGTATAGGGGGTGATTGTGCGTGCTTGCACTGGGTTATGTGTTGCGCGTGGAAGCTGTATCTCGTCTGGGAACATCCGCTCCATCTGGTTCAACCAGTTCTGTTGGACGCTATCAATGTAGCCGGGGTTGCCCAGCTTGTGTTCTTTCCAGTTATTGCCTGCGTACATCTTTGACTTCTCGGGAGCATTCGGCATGCCTTCCTCAATAAAATCAACGATGATCTCGGGCAAGCCGATGTCTCGTAGCCCCTCTGTTAAAACTTCTTCTCGAAGATACTCGAACCAATTGCCTGTAGAAATGTCCATTTATTCAAACTCCATCATTATAAATAGTTGTTTTTAGAGGTATCTACGCAAAAGGCTCAGTCTTTAATAGTTCTGCTGTATCCTTCCAGCTCTCTACCTCGTGTGCAGCGCCATTTGGGTGCTCACGCAATACTTCAGCCAGAGAGTAGTCGTTGCCTGGAAAAGGGATCCTATCGCCTACAAAATGAATCTGGTTATGTTCCAATGCTTCTGCGAAGTACCGAGGTATTACCTGTGCTTTATCGTTGCCTTTGTTAAAGATGTCAATGCTGACGGCGCCGCCGATTACAAAATCAAGACTCGGATATTTTTCTTGCAATTTTTGAACTATTGCTCTTCTTTCATGATTCTCAGCATCCCAATGTTCGTAAGACTTTCTCTCTGCCTTATTCGCGTTTCTGCCAACAATGGAAAAATTCATCATCCCTACACGCTCTTCGTGATGGTTTCCCGTCTTAATTGAAAAATCAGATTTAGCCACTATAGAATTCAAGGAGCGTTTAAGGTTGCGCGGGGAAACAAACTTGTTTTCATAAATTATATCCCACTCGCTATATCCATTTTCATTGATCTGCTCCCTCTTTTGATAGAATATGTTTCCCATGCAGGGAAATATCCCACCCATCTGCTCAACGATACCCATCCCCAATTGATCTATCAAGCGTACAAAGGAGCCTCCCGAAACAATGTATACTTCCCTGGTTCGACTCCAGTTCTTAAATTGCTTCTCAAACCCTGCGTTGATTTTAGATTTTGCTGGTGTGAGGGTTCCGTCCACATCGAACAAATATATATTACTCATGTTCTATCTCCAAAACAATTGCACTGCGACGATCATAGCAGAAAGGGCGATGCACACCAGAGTGCGCGCAGTGAACATACTTTCATTCAAAAAATACCACGTAAGGATTGGGAAAGTGAGGTACGACATTGCAAAAATCAAAAATCGTGGACCCCAAACTTGCCCCATGTCCGCATATGCTATTTTTATTCCATACCAAAAACATATGCCTGTTGGAACAGAGAAGACGATAGCCGCCACAAGCGGCTTATCCTTCCACCACTCCCACACAAACTGAGAGTTTAACTGGAACCAGCCCAAGGTTTGCCCAACTGCGAATAAAAAGCATGCAAATAGCAGATTATACGTCATAATTTGTTGGCACCTCTAAGCTCGTCACAACTGTATCCTCTGCCAAATCAGCTCTTTTTGTTACTTTCCCAAACTTATTTAACATCACTATATTATAGTCTTTATATAACTGCGTCAGCCCCTGGTGACTCTTATAGATTAATACAAAGTCTTTGCCCGATTGTGCTAATCTCTTTTTTAAATTTCTGTGATTTATGCTATAAGTCTCGTATCCACTATTCAGCTGTCTACCCAAAGGACCGCCATGAAATTTACCAACAGGAAGTATAGCGACTCCGTTATCGGGACTCTCGCTGATACCTTCCAGATAGTCGTCTGACTTGTGATAAACGATTTTAATTTTTGTTACGCTTTCGTTGCATCGTCGCAAATTATTTAGACACATTGGCGTATAATTGTCAAGACTAGCTTCACCATAAGATAATGTACCTTGCTTTGAATATCGATTCAATAAAAAGAAAATAGCAGATCTCAAATATGGATCCCTAAATGCCGGCCACTCTTTCTGATAAGTTTTAATCATCCCGGGCATTGTGCGAGTGTGAAGTGATTCTGCTTGATCTGCGATTCGGAAAGGATCCACCCTAAAGCATGACCAAAACTCATATATCACATAATTGTTCGTATGAATAATGACATCCCGATTGTCTGCTAGCAAAGACAGCTCTATCTCCGCACTAAAGGGGAGAAACGTTCTAATTGCCTGCGCAGGGTTGATTAGTTTTTTTAAATACTCGGAGCAATTAAATGAGTGAGGACTCTTAAGCGGGCTCAACAACATTAGTCACCATGTGTTGTTCGACACCTTGTGTACCCTGCACTTCGGGAGCATCAGGAGTATTAAGCGATACTTCGTATTGGATATATGAACCCACAATAGACTGAATGTCCAGAAGCATCATGTCTGTTGCCGAAAGCTCTTGTCTTATCTCGTCAATCTTTTTAACTACCGAAGAATCTAGCACTGATGCTGTCTCCATGTTGTCCAGGGATAGCGCTTTTAGTTTGTCGGCAGCTTGACTGTAAAGTCGATCTACCTCTCCAGCTAAGTCGCCTAATTTAATCGAGTACTGAATGGTAATTCTTTTGTTTTCTTCTGTCATTTTTATCCTTTAATTAATTTTCTTTTTGAATTGAGGGTGCTCTCAATAATATGTGGTGCGCCAACTACAACAATTTCTGTGCCGGTGTGCCCTCGGTTTATAGTCAGCTTCGTAAACTGATGTGAAGGCTTCAGTTCGGTGGGCAATGCTCCCTGCTCATTAAGCTTTTGCATGCGCGCTTCTTCTCTAATCATAACAACGTGTTCAGGGTTTACGTACACTTCTCTCAGCGTGTAGTCCTGCTGTGTCGTGAGTGTGCTATTGTGACACACCTCTGTTAGTTTAACTAATCCCATTATCTTCTCCCATTGGGTATACATCGCTCTTCTTAACATTCCAATCACCATTTGCGTAGACGCGATATATGTATTGACTTCGTGTACTCAAATAAACACCGGCTATGGGCTTTTCAGTCATTCGAAGCCGCATTCCTTTTTTGGTGTCAAGCCACAGTTCGACTCCCTGTGGAATATGTACCAAATCTCCTTCTTGCATGTTACTTATCTCCCGTTTGAATAATTCCATAATTAGTCGTCATCAGGGTTCCTGCTGCAGATGCGGCATTTTGCAATGCTGTCTTAGTAACCTTAACTGGATCTATTATACCATTCTCAACAAGATCTGTCAATCGATCGTTTCGGAAATCCCACCCAAATCCGGCGTCAGCATCTAAAATCTGTTTAATAACCAAGTCGGGAGATATGCCAGCGTTTACTGCCATTTGTCGAGCCGGCGCGTAACATGCATTTCTGACAATGGAGGCGCCATGAACCTGATCAGCGTGCCCTTCCTGTGTGACAATTATAATCTTTTGGGCGGCGCGGAGTAGTGCAGAGCCCCCTCCTGGCACAACACCCTCATCCTGTGCTGCGCGGACAGCTTCTAGAGCATCTTCAATTCGATGCTTCTTCTCTGTCATCTCAACTTCCGTAGTTCCACCAACCCTGATAACTGCCACTCCCGATACTAGGCGGGTGATTCTATCTTGAATCTTTTCTGCTTCAGATAGATTATCCGTGTTCTCGATATCGCTCTTAAGCGATTCAAGTCTCGTCTCTAATTCTTCATGGTTTGCGGCGCCGCCAACAATGGTAGTAGCGTACCTGTTGCTTTCGATAAACTTGGCACTCCCCAGATCGGCAAGCTTTACTTCTGATAGCTTCATGCCGGATGAGCGCGAAACGAATGTTGCTCCCGTGGACATCGCCAGATCACTTAGAGCATCTCTACGCTCATCTCCATAGTTGGGAGCCTTGATAGCTGCAACCTTTAGGGTTCCGCGCATTGCGTTCATAATGAGAGCTGCCAAAGCCTGTCCCTCAATTTCTTCAGCTACAACAATCAGAGGGCGCGACTCTCGTGCCACCATCTCTAGAATAGGAATGATAGGCTCAACTGCGTCCACTTTCTGATCGGTAATAAGTAACAGAGGCTCATCGTGATACATCAGCGAACGCCTTTCATCGGTAACGAAAGCGCCGGCACAATATCCAGATTTTAATTTAAATCCCTCTTCTATATCAATACTCGTTTCAACCGAACGTGATTCCTCAATGGTGATTGAGCCATCCTGTCCTACTCTATCGATCGCCATTGATATCAACCTACCGATAGAAGGATCGTTGTTGGCACTGATGGTGGCAATGTGGCGGATATCATCCAAACTAGTTACAGGGAGCGAAAGCTCTGACAGATTATTGGTAATCTCCTTGACTGTCGAAAGGATGCCGCGTTGCAGCTCAATGGGCGAAATCCCCGAAGCAATATATCTTTGCGCTTCCGATAAAATAGCGCGCGCAAGAACAGTAGCTGTTGTTGTGCCATCGCCGGCATTATTGTTCGTCTCAACTGCAGCCTGCTTTATAATTTGTGCTGCAGCATTCTCCATGGGATCGTCTAGTGCCACAAAGTGAGCGACAGTAACTCCATCCTTTGTAATAAAAGGATCTTTATTCTTTTCCTGTAGCAGTACATTTCTACCACGCGGCCCAAGCGTTGATGCTACATTGTCCGCTAGCACATTCACGCCCTTCATTATTTTTTGTTGTAGTGATTGATTATCGTCGTACTCTCGACTCATTAATACCTCAGTGTTATGTTAGTATTATAATCGCATATCAAAGAAATGTCAAGCTATTTTATATCTTTTGTTTGCTTAGTTTTCGTTCCGATATTCTTTGCAGATCCAATGGCGGCGTCGGCTTTTCCAGTATCCTGCAGCCCTCCGGCAAAAAACCCTTGAAGATTCTCGCTTAAAACGGATAGTTCTTCAAAAATCTCAAACACCGTTCGGTTAACATCATCGACGAGTGAGTTAAATACCTCTTGAACACTTTCTCTCCCAATCTCGATCTCTCCAATTTTAACGTCCTTCTGTCCGGGTGCATATACGTTATAAGGCTTTGCCAAGCGCGCAATTCCATAGATATCATTTCGACGAAGCTCATATTGGTTTCCGTAACGAATGGCGCCAAGTGTAAGCATAAGAGCTTTCCGTTTTTCTGCTCTCGATAGATCATTGAAAAAATCAATAGAGTCTCGGGCAGAAGCATACGCCCCCAAGCCTGAACCTATGGCATCTAATTTTTTTACAGCCTTATAGTATGATTCCTTTGCTCTCTCTTGAGCTACGTAAAGCAGGTTGAAAAGCTTTACTGGCTCAATATCCAACTCCCGTTCTTGAATGAAATTGTTTAACAACAGAAAAAGAGGGGCTTTGGCGCTTGGGATCCCCTTGCGCCCATACCAAGTGCCAGCGGTGAACGGTTGATAGCCTGGTTTTTTCTTGACAAATAGATTTCGATTATTTTGATAATCCATGGCTGTTCTCAAGTCCTCAAACCAGGGTTCCGAGCCTATTTCACTATTAAGTATCTCATAAAATTTGGTTTCAATGTCATCGAGGGTTGGCATCTTTGGTACTTTAAAGTTTAGTTTTCTTTCGCGCGCCACCACCGATCTTGGCAAGCGGATAAGTTCACTATTTTCGCCGGAGGCGCTGGAGTACAAAATCTCTGGGAGATTATCAGAATTCAAGTCATACTGATAGACTTCAATCTTTCCCTTTCGTTGGAGATCTTTTCCAGAGAGTGTCTTAGTTGCAACTACATATCTCATCATGTAGGGAGAGCGAGTTAAGTCACTAATTAGATCATTGTAGCTGCCACCAGCCTTAACAGTCTTTTCGTTATACAACTTGAGGCTGATAGGCGTGCCGTCGGAGGTTGTTAGATCTGCAATTGTAGTGGCGCCAGAGGCGGGGATTTGAGAGCCGCCGAGCAATACCGCAAGAAAAGCCTCAAAGTTGAAGCCGGCAGAGGATGCATTAAAGTTGGTGATCACCGTTGTCAGCGTCTTGAGAAATACAAGATAGGACAACGTAGATGCGATTCTTTCACCTTGGCTATCGCCAAAGCCTGCTAATGATTTTGCATAATTTGGATCATTTAATAGCCTGGAGACATTCTTTAGCTTGACTCTTAAATCAGAACCAGGGATGCGTCCAATATATTGTTCTAACTCTTCTCTCTCTTTGCTGCGGCGCCGTCGTCATTACTATTGAGAGATGCCCAACCCAGCTCTGACACGCTGGGTGCCGGAATTGCCTTGTAGGGATATGTCTTTTTCTGGGGGAACATGCTCCCTTGGTTGGCGTCCCTCTCGTTAATTGTGAGCGATTGCTCCAGCAGTGAATATACTTCTGATATTAGAGTATCTATCTGCGGGACTACCTCGGGTGCGTTGTCCCTAACTTCAATAAACATATCTTTCAAATAATTTGACATTCTCTTTCCTTTAAATAATTATGTCAGCAATTCCCAATTCGACTGCTTCCTCGGCTGATAAATATACATTTACTTTGCGCTCAAGCATGCTCTTCAGTTGCTTTCTCGTCATCTTTGTCTCAGAGATTAAAGCATCGCAATACATCTCTTGCAATTGTTCAATGGCTTCCATCTCATTTACCATATTGTGGAGAGAACCGTGATTTCCACCAATAACTGAATGGATCATGACGCGGCAGTTTTTGCCGATCTTACGTGTACCGTTGGTTCCTGCCGCTAGTAGCAAAACACCCGCCGACATTACCTTGCCCACACCAATGGTGTGAATCTCTGTTCTCTTTTTTGATTTGCCTCATAACGTCATAGAGCCCAAACATATCGTCTGCTGAGCCTCCATAGGTAGAGATATAGAACTGGATGGGGTGTTGGTTTTTACCTGTGTGATCTAAGCCGTTCAATTCGTCTAGATAAAGCATCGCATGCACTAATTCGGCGCACTTCTCTTCTGCTACCTCGGTAAATATGCCGATAGTTCTCATATCTGGCTCTTTAGGTGGGAGTGCCGCGGCTAACTCCTCTAACAACTCTGCTGTCAGCTCTACTGGCTCTTCTCTAGTCTTCCCTTCTACAAGTTCTTTTATCCTTTTAATCACGATTTTCCCTCCTGCCAAAATTCGTTCATCAAATTTCTATTCTCCTCTAAGTGTTTCATGGCACTTTGCCAATCATGGAACTTTAGAGCATCTCGATAGAAACTGGGATGTAGCTTTAATAAGTAGTCAACAGAGTTGGATTGGAGAACTTCTATCTGTCGCTGAAGCTCATTTTCCTGCTTTATTCTATCGTTTTTTTCTAAATTAAGGACTTTAATGTTTTGCTTCCATTTATTTATTATAGCCTCTACCGCTGATAGATACACAAGGTGTCCAGACATAATAAGGGACAGGCTCAGTCTCGCCGAACGAAGAAAGTAAAATGTACGACACGTGACATAACCAAAAATAAACAACAGAGCATATAAAATATATTGCATATCTACCTTAAAAAAATAACCACCGTAAGGTGGTTATTATATCTCATTATAAAGCTAATGTCAACCTATTTGGTGAGTCTTTTCATGATTCGCTCGGCAAGAGCGTCAACCATCTCAGCTTTATCGTTTTTTGCTTGAAGTCGTGCAGCGACACGCTTTGCAACTTCTTGAACAAGATCGTCTTGGTTCTCGTACATGTTTGGGTTTCGCATGCCGGGCTCTTCCTCGACGTCCATATCCATTTCCATTTCGCCGCCATCATCGACAGCACCCATTTCCATGTCCATTTCCATCTCGTCATCGTCGCCAGCAGGCTCTTCGTCCATGTCGACTTCAACTGGCTCGCCGAGAGCGTCTTCAAGGGCGCCCTCTAAAGCTGACATGAAATCATCAACAGACACCATCTGTCCACCAGCACCGCCGGCGTCCATGTCCATTGCGTCATCGCCCATGTCCAATTCGGCGTCCGCTTCAAGCTCATCGTCAGCAGCCTCGGCATCACCCATCATGGTATCATCTTCCATGTCGTCGGCAGCGAATTTCTCCAGCTCTTCTGGGCCGGCTTCTTCTTCCTCAAGTTCTTCTTCATCGCGATCGCCGGGCATATCATACCCGCCCATTTCTTGAATTCGTGTATCGCCCACACCACCTAGGTTGGCAAGCTTAAGAAACTGTCTAATCTCAGTTTCGGTTAATAAAGTTTTACGGGACATCTACATTTCTCCTTACGTGAGTTCCTAGTATAAATAGTATTATGTTTTTCAATATCCTAATTTAGAAAAGAAATTAGGCTACTGGATTTTATCTTCTTCAAAGCTTTTGCTTCAATCTGTTTAATTCTGGCAAATGAAACCCCTAGTCTATCGCCTACTTGACGCAGAGTCATGGGTCCGTTTTCATATATAGACACTAAAGTACAATTATACTCTTCTTCATACTCGATATAGTGTCGACACTCTATTTGCTTGCAGGGCTTGTTTGCCTTCATACACTGCATGCTACACTGACGTAAACCATTTTTCATAAGTCTGGGAACTCCTCGGCAATCATGTCAAATATATTCTCGACTTGATCGTCGTTTAGTCCTAGATTGGCGGCAGTCTCTTTCCCTTGCTGCATTAGTTTTCTGCTTTTTGCAACTTTTACTTTGGATAACGAAGAATGATCTAGCACATAGTCTCGCACGCGATGATCGTCCTCCAGGTATCCTGTAATCATTTGTCGAAAGAATTTTGCCTGAGTCATTCCGTCCATTTTAAGTTTTACAATCAACTGCGCGTGCCTGTGATCGCTCTCTGTGAAGACAATCCTTTTGGTATTTTGTCCTGGGGTAGTATCAGTCATTACCACTTCCTATTTAGGATGTGCGTTCTGCTTTCTCCCATTCCAGCAGCAGTCTGTAGGGTAAAGTCTGCCCGGGCTTGAAGCTCGGCAACCGTACGACAACCACTATAAGATAAGCCCGAACGGATTCCTCTGTCTAGATTCTCTATGATCTTCCTTACTGAGCCGCGATAAGGTACTCGCGCGGAGATTCCTTCGGCTGATGCATACTTCCCTCGCCAATCTACTTGCGCCTCTTTAGATGCCATCCCTCGATACATTTTCCAGCGAGTGCCATCAGGCTCTTCTATAACCTTTCCAGGTGTCTCGTCTGTTCCTGAGAATAGGGAGCCGCACATAACAGCATCAGCGCCGGCGGCAAGACTCTTCACTATGTCTCCAGAGTTTCGCAAGCCACCATCAGCTATAATTGTTACATCACGTGTTGTCTCGGCGCAATCAAATATTGTCTGAAGTCCTGGAACGCCATGTCCTGTTTCAATGCGCGTTGAGCAAATTGATCCCCCGCCAATGTTACACCGCACACTATCGGCACCCCACTCGGCAAGATCATTAATTCCACTCAAAGTGGCTACGTTGCCTGCCATGATGTGGATGTCGCTGCCAATTTCTTGACGAATACTAGATATTGCTTCTTTCATTAAGATGTGGTGTCCGTGCGCTACGTCTACACACAGAAAGGTGGCGCCGGCGTTTAAAAGCATCGTAGCACGCAAAAGATAGCCCTCAGTAACTCCCACTGCTGCTCCAACATTTATTTCAGTTTTAAAGTTCCGAATGCCAGCTTCTCTAGCCCAGCCTACCATTTTGCATTGTTCTTGCACCGAGTTGTATCGGTGGATGATGGCGGCTCCACCAGCCCCTCCAATCGCAATAGCCATTGGTGCTTCAGAAATAGTATCCATCGGAGACGCCAAGACTGGGAGCCCCAGTTTTAAACCATTCCCCAAGTCAACTTCAGTTGATACTTCACGGCGACTTCGAATATCAGAATACTGCGGCGTTAGCAGAACATCGTCATAGGATAAAGATTTTTTCACAACGCCTCCTTGTCGATAAACTTCTTAATATCAGTTACCTTGTACCACGTCTTGTCGTTAGGTTTCTCGGGTTCTTCGATAACGCGAATAATCGGCGCACGATTTCCTATATTGGAGTGGACAACAAAAATAGTGGGGACTCCTTTAAAGTTTAACTTACGTTCAATCTCTGGATAATCATCAATGTTTACTGCAAAGAAATGTAAGTCTTTGTACTTCTCTTCTTGAGAAATCTGCTTATAGTAATCACTCAAAGCGTGACACATATGACACCCGTTAGAGTAAAACTTAAGAACGCTAGTTGCTTCTTCTTTTACTTTTCCTTGGAGCAACATGTCCAAAGATTCATTCGATATTCGTGTGACTGGCATCTATAACCTCCTTAGTTTTGTTAATGCATTCTGGACAGAACAATCTTACTACCTCCTGTCTCACCACCACGTTCCATGATTCTACCATAGAACGATCTTTTTTGTCAAACGCCTTTTCACAGGCGCTACACTGCTCAGGCATTTTCCCGAACTGAGTCACCTGCTCTGCCATTTTCTTCTCAGCTGGAGAAGAAGAATGTTTTTGTGCTGCTCGGCGCTGTTTACGATTCATTCTTTTTTGCCTTTGGCTTTGGCTTCTTCTTGCGTGTTGCCTGGGAGCGTCTTAGGGTAGGCGACATCTCCTCAGTAACAACTCTGTTTTCCTTAGCGGGCGTCGTGCCGGCATCGATCTCTTCTTGCACTTGTCGAGCGGCGATGATCGCCACCTCTAATGCGTCTGCCTGTGCCTCGGAATGAATCTTGCTAGCATACTGCTGCAGCGTTATTAAAGCACCCTCAAGATTTGCCAACCTCATAGCTAACTGCGCGATAGTATCGACAGTCTTTTCATCGGAAGGTGCGCTATATGCGTCCTTGATAGCTTCATACGTTTCCATCACAGAACTCTGTAACCTCAATATTGCAGCTTGGAGTATGTTCTTGTTCATCGGTTGATCGCTCCCATTATTTGTTGTCTGTTGCTTCCATCAAACACAATCACTGCGGAGGGGAATGGCGCGCTGTTGTCGCTGTCGCCAAACTTCAATCGCCCTTTTACAAAATGTACTTCGTCTGCCTTCATAACATATTGGTGCCAATACTTCGTGTCAGTTCGCGCAGGGATCAGCATTACCACCTTTGTGTTTTCTTTTTTAGACTCTTCATACGCCTTCTTGATCCAGGCGTCTATCCCTCTTCCATACGGAGGATTGACAAAAGTTGTAAACCCTTCCCAGTCCTTCGTTAAGCCGTTCTCCGCCTCTGTGAAGAAGTTGGCACATTTTGTATTGGCTGGGCTTGCGCATGGATCCAAATCAAACGGTCCGAACCTCCAGTCCAATTTATCAAAAAATTCCTTGGGCGTTGCCCAATCTCCCGTCTTAGACGAGAACATTACTACTTGTGTGTTTTTATTCATTTAACTTGCTCTCTTTTTTTTTATAATTTCCAAACGTTCGCGGGCGATATCGCAGTACTTGTCTGAGATGTCAATGCCCACATAATTTCTATCGTGTAGCGCTGCCATTTTGGTAGTAGTGCCAGATCCATTAAAAGGATCCAAAACTACATCACCGGGAGTGCTCCATGTTAGAATGTGATCTTCTGCCAATTGTTCGGGAAAAATGGCAGGATGCCCAAAGGCTATTGCGTCTTTGGTAGAATAATTCTTTCCAGTGTTATATTTCCAAATATTATTTCGGGGAGAAAATTCAGGGATGGGCTTAATATTTCTTTCTACTAGCTCTCCAGCCTTGTTTCTAATTGTTCCCTTTCCAAAGTGTGTGTAGCCTGCCCATCGGTTAGGTTTATCACAAATAAGATTTGATGTCTTGGGTTTCCCCCCCTTGCTGAACACGAACATGTATTCAAATAGTTGGGAGTATCTGTTGCCGTCTCGTCTGGCTGGAAAGGAGCTTCCGTTCTTTTCATAGATCATAGTATCGTGAAGCTTGAACCCTTTCTCCATAAAATAGAGTGCTTGTCGAAAGGATGAACCCGTTTCGCCCCCCTTCATGACGGCATCTCCGACTACCCATACAACTACACCACCCTTCTTCACGACGCGAGATAGTTCGGTTGCAATTTGTTCAAATGGGAAAGAGTAGCCATTGTACTCCTCCTTCATATCATCGATTAATCCCTGGTATGCTCGCAGATTATCATAAGGCGGTGATGTCACCACCATATCAATTGAGTTCTCTGGAAGTTCCCGCAGCGCAGTTACACTATCTTCGTTGATAATTTTATTAATATAACTCATGCTGCCACCATCATGAATTGTCGGTACTCATCCAAGCTTTCGCGATCGCACCTGCACCAGACTTTATTTTGTTTTACAGTTCCGAACGCAATAGCCGACAAATATGAATCATGGGCAGCGCTTGGAATCTTGCCTGTCGTACTACTATTACTATCAGTTGCCTTTCCATTCCAACTAACAGCAATATCATCGCCAAGCACTGATGAGTGTAGATGAGTAATGACACCGCGCATTGAAAGGCTCGACGGATCAGAGTCAATCGGGTAACCCAAATCAAGACTAAAGCTAGCTAAGACATAATTATCAGCCTTCCCTCTTCCTTCTGAGTGGGTAGATCCTGTCCACCCGCTTATATTCTGAGTTGTTTTCACCTCAAAGGGAAGAATTCCCTGATCGATAGTCCTAACCCTGAAGTCATTGCCTTTGATTGATTCGTCTTTCGGCAAAATGTCCATTCCAAAGTTATCCATTGCCACTTTTCGAATCCACGCTTCAAAGTCATATGCAAACCTCACCGTAAGTGCGGAGGTTTGCTGTCGCTTATCTTCCTCGATTGCAAGTGCCCACGCACCAAGAGTATTAATCGACGGATCGGCTGCAGCTTGGCTCTTAAAGTGGCACATTGCCATGCTCTCTACAGCGTCTACAACCTCAAGCCAAAACTGTTTGCTACGTAGAACTGCAAACACCTGTTTCTTAGTCATTGGTGATATATTGGTTCTCACGCCTCACCTTCCGGCTGATGTGACTCTTGCAACTCGCTAGCCACAAGAGATTGAATAAATGCTGTATTCCACAGCCACGTAGCGATCGTCTTCATCATTCTCTGAATCATTGTTCTTCTCCTTCTCCTGAAATCAATGTAAAGTTGTCCACAACCTCATCGATATTGTACTTTTGCTTGAAAAGGCGATATGCCTTTACTGCTGCTCGGATCTCATCCGTGTTGAGCCATCCATTCTCCCGGAACTCAGTGCGCAGTTCGCGCTTTTGTTCCTGATAGGGTTCGATGCACTCTTCAATTGCTGCTAGTGAGCGGATATACTCCTTAACATATTGCTTCTTCTCGTCGTGTGTATTAGCCATTGTTGCCTCCTTGGTGACTATACTAATAGTATAACAGCCCAGGAATGCGCTGTCAACTGTTTTTGGTTGTTATTTACGCCAAAATCCCAAAAAGTTGTTGGAGAAATTCTCGGATGAGGTTGTCTTTTTGCTCATCTGTCTCGCATTCACTAAACTTATAATTGTATGTACACTTTTCGCGTGTTACATGTTTGCGCACATTGTCGCGCTCTTTTTTAAACCACCTAAGCTGTAATCCATATCTCTCTGTTACGTGGATTCCGTGCTTTTGTGCTATTTCAACCAAATGGAAATACTTCTTTTTCTCTAGAGATGTTCGCGCTTTTGTAAAATCGTTACGTAACTTAAACTTCTCGTCATTATCAAGAATATGGTTTTCTATGCGATCGGGATGCAGCTTCATCGCCAGCTTTTTAAAGATCTTATTAAACATCGAGTGTAGATCTTTGTATATAACGTCATCGTCAGGAGTGAATTGTTCATCATCTGATTCCTCCCCCTCCCAGAATGTCAACTCTGCAGAGCCAGAGTAGGGCAGCTCTGAGGGAACCTCGTCTTCTTCCAAGTCTTTGACTCCGTAAACTTCCTTTAATTGATCTGAGTTATCTTGATTCAATTTCTTTAAATCGATATCGTTCTCAGCACAAAAGACTCTGTAATGACTTTCAAAATCTGCAGATGCCGTGCCACAAAGATCACTTATGAGATCCATTTCTTCGTAGAGAAACTGCAACTCATTCATAATGCGGCGTAATTTTATCTTTTCAGTTTTAATCACACACTAATTAGCTTCATTCGAAAGTGAACTTAACCTTTGTTTCAATTTTTAACTCAGGTACGTGTGTGTGGTTGGCAAGATTGTGCTTTTTACAGTCATCAACCTCTAAAAACCAGTCAGCATGCCCCTTTTCGTGCACGATATCCAGAAAATAATCTTTATGTTTACCGCAATTCTCTGCCATCATCCCATATATTTTTTGATTAAGGCGCTCAGTCTCTTCCGCGGAAGCCTTAATCTCTTCTACTTTTCCGTGCTCCATCGAACTTACGTCGTGGATCATCACCGTTGCGTCTGGATCCATGTACCTCATACCTTCCGCGCCAAAACTAAACAGGATGGCACCACAAGACATTGCCTTACCTTGAACGATTGTTGCGACGGGGATCCTGCTGTGCTTAATGTCTGATATCATCGACATTAGACTGTAAACCTGTCCTCCGTAACTGTCAATTATCACCGGAAGCACAGGCTGTCCGGTATTCTGTGCCTTCATGACAGCGGCAGAAAAGCCCTTCGCTGTTGCTTCATCAAATTTTGTCAACCTGATAATGACTGGCAAGTCATCAATAAGTTTCGGCTCTTTTAAAAGCGGACTAAAGTTTTTAAGTACGTTCATTTTTACCCCAATAGTTTGAATGTCTTCCCGATAGCGTAGGTACTAAAGCCCCAGTTTGGATCGTAATTCAATCTTGCCATGTAGGCACGATTCAAATGTAAACGATCTTTTTCAGGCTTTACTCCCCAGCATCTAATTCTAGTTAGTTCGTTGTTGGAGTCAACTACATCTAGAATCCAATAAAGTTTTCCATTCTTAGTTTTTCGTGCTGTAATTTGACGCGGGATAAACCAGCAGACTTGCAGCTCCTGATCAAACTCGGAGATGGGGGGAATGAGCCTGTCTTGAAGCAGCTTGATCATTTCAGTGCTGATTACCAAGTTGAGTGGGAACACCCCAGTAAGATCAGTCTTGAATTGAATTATCTCTTCCTCACTGAAGTCTCCCTCTGGGGCATATGTTTCCATGTTGGCAGCAAATTTCTTAAGGCTTTTTGGTCTATCGACAACACATGTCGACCAGAAGTGTTTGCGTCCAGTAAACCTATCATCAACGATGTTGTCAAGGGCGCCGCCGCGACAAAGGGCATCAAGTGCCTTCTTGTTGAGCTTGCTATAGGATACCCCTTCGCGAAACAATAAGTCCTCTGCATTCATAAACGGACGATTAGCTAGAATTTGATCAATGGCAGACATGCCAAGTCCCTTAATCGAGGTGAGAGGTTGAATCAGTATCGCGCCATCATCACTAATCTCCCAAACAGTACCAGACTTGTTAACATCAAGAGGAGCAATATCGAAACCATACTGCTTGGCAATGTTAATTGCCTTCTCCTTGCGGCTCTCAGGCTCTTTGTCCAAGAATGCAGCCATCCACTCTGCCGGGTAGTAGTTCCACAACCACGCGCACTGGAATGAGATGATACTGTAAGATACTGCATGCGACTTGTTGAAGCCGTAGCCGGAGAAGTATTCGAACTTGTCCCACAGGGCTTGTGCCTCATCTCTGCCAATCTTGTTAGATAGGCATCCTGTGATAAACTTGTCGTGCAGTTTACCCTTTACGGATCCCTTACCGGTACCCTTCTTCGTGAGAACCTTACGCAGCATGTTGCCTTCGTCAAGTGTCAAGCCTCCCAGCTTGTGAGCTAGCAACGCAATCTGCTCTTGAAAGATCAGGAACCCGAACGTCTCCTGTGTAATGTCGTGCGCATCATCGTTAAGGTACTTAATATGGTGCGGGCTTTCCTTAGCCTCTACGTACTCATCATGTACATTTGCAGCTAGTGGGCCGGGGCGATAGATGGAAGTGATAGCAGATACATCAATAATGTTGCGGGGCTTAGCTCGGACACAGAACTTCTGGGCACCTTGCTCGGTAAACTGAAAGATTCCAGCCCACTTCCCCTTTGTGGAAAACATTCTCATAAACCTCTTGGTTGTCTGTGTCGATGACGTCCGGGTGTAAGTTTTTATCATAATACTCCCTCACTTGTGCGAATGTCGGCTCTTCTACTCCGTGATGGCGTTGGAGAATGTGCTCGATGCAGCCCTCCATCATCTTGAGAGTGGACAATCCAAGCAAATCGAACTTAATGAAGCCCATCGGCTCAAGGTGACGGACGTTCTGCCCTTCAGCCCACGGAGCCTGCCGTACACCACCTGAATTGATCAGTGGCATGTTCTCATCTAGATTCTCAGCAATCACAACACCGCCGGCGTGGCGTGAACAAGAGCGCACCTGCCCAACAAGTCCCTCTACGTGAGTTCTAACTGCTGGATGTTTCGCAAGATATGTCTGCAATGACGGAGAAAACTCGATCACCTCTTCCCACGTTGGAGCATAGACTCCCGCCTTGATACCATGCTTTCGCTTGGCTTCGGGAGTCGCCTCCCGGATCATAATAGAGGTGACTGTATTAACCTCGGTGAACGGAATATCATATAATTTTGAGATGTCTTTGATTAAAGACTTAAGCTGTAGTGTGTTCCAGTTAGAGATTGGAGCAACGCAATCGGCTCCCCACATCTCTACAAGCTTCTCCTTCAACGCCATGCTGTCTGATACATCATAGTCGATGTCTGGATAGTCAGTAGCATCAGAGCGCAGGAAGCGAGAGAACAGAAGTCCGTGCTTGATTGGATCAACCTGTGTAATGTCGAGCGCATATGCTACTACCAGCGAGCCGGCTGCAGAGCCTCTACCGGGGCCGGGGAGCATCAGTTGCGATGCCACATCTACAATCGATTTCATAGTAAGGAAATATTTAGAGAACCCTCTATCATCGATCACATGAAGCTCATGCTTGAGGCGATCTGTGTATTCTTTATTCGTATGCAGCCCCTTGTCTTTGAGTCCCTCTAGTGCAAAGTTTACCAAGGCTTGCGTTGCCGTGAAGCCTGCTGGTACCACAAACTCAGGGAGTCGGACAGTGTTGTCAGGAAGAAACTTTTCAATACGATCAAACGCAATCCTGTGTGTTTCTTCAATACTCCTCATAACTAAGTCGTCATCATAGTTGAAGCCCTGCTCTTCAGAGTACTGCTTGTAACTTTGCCACATCTGATCGCCGTTCTTCGGATACAGCTCGTATCCTATTTCTTCAACACCTTCAGGCAGTTGTGACTCTTCGTCTGCCCACGATGGGCGCCCCTTCCCAAGCCAGCCAAGACGCTTGTAAAGCTCCCTGTCCTTCCAGGCGTCAGGGTTGGGATAATGACTGTCGGCTGTCGTCACCAACTCAACACCAAACTCTTTGGCAACCTGAATAACATATTGATTTAGTTCGTGCTGTTCTTTAATATTGTTCCACTGAATCTCGGCGTACCAGCGATCCCCGAAGATATCCACCATCTGTCGTGTAGACTCTCTCATGGCTTCTAGGACGGCTTCGGCGCCCTCCTCTCGGTGTTCCCAGTAGTTACCAGCGTAAACACCACCTAGGCATGCTGACGATGCAATAATGCCCTCATTATACTTCTTCAAGAGAGCGTAGTCAATACGCGGATAGCGATAGAAGTTTTCTGGCTGGTAGGACTCGGAGACAAGCTTGAACAAGTTGTTAAGCCCTGTCTGATTCTGAGCCAGCAGGACAAGGTGACGGCGGCGCTTTAGGATGCCCTGTGTCTTCTTGCTGTCGCCTTCGTCTTCTACCGTGGCGCCAGATTGTTCATCCTTCTTAATGGAGCGGGCGCGCTTCTTATCTTCCATCGCCTTGTTGTATGCATCATGCCACTCTGCAATCGACGGCGTGAAGTAAGCTTCACATCCGAAGATGGGCTTGAATTCTTTTCCAGCCTCCTGCATTTTCTTAGCATGCAATACCTGATATGCCAACCCGTTCATGTTTCCATGATCAGTTAGCGCTAGGGCATCACACCCATTTTCATATGCAAAATCCATGTGATCTTGCGGATACCCAATGGCATCAAAGATGGAACCAGCTACAGAATGTGCATGGAGTCCAACGAACTTAATTTTTGAATTTATACGATTCATAATCCCTCCGAATCATATGGTATCTTAACGTGTTTGTGTGGCTTTGTCAATGCCTCTATGGGCTTTTTTTATTTTATTTTCAGATCCCAGGTACTCAACGTACCCATTCCAACTCGATATGTCGTGATACCACGGCAGATCTAAATATTCAGCGCCTGTTTCGTCGATGCTGTTAAAAATTTCTTTTAAGTTGAAGTTCCGGGCTGACCACCTTTCGTGCAGCGGCAGTTTCTGGCTGGGGTATTGCTGGCCGGGTAAAGGGGGTAAATATTCCCTTGTTGTCTTTTTGTTTATCGCTCTTCGACATAATTTAAAGTCTTCTCCTGTCATTGTGCATGCTAATGGCACGTTATCTTTTATATAGTTTTTGTTATGTTTTAAGAAAAAATTATTATTCTTATCTCGGATTATTTTGCGATACTCTCTCAAGAGAGAAGGATCGTAGACTCCAAAAGGAAAAGAAATAAAGTATTTTTCTGGCACTATCCACTTAGAGATCTTGTAAGACGTCATGTATGCTGTGTGAATGCCGTGAAGCACCGACCAGCCATATGAATCGCGCCGGTTGCGATCTTTGGGATTGATTGCAACATAGTAAATAGGCACTTCTTTCCTAAGTTCGGAATAATATTTACTTGCCATGTCTCTTTTAAAATAGACTGGATCATATACCCAATCCCCCACCACAACTGCTCTCACAGATGGGGAGAGATCTTCATTCGCCACAATCCAGATAGTGTCACAACCTGCCATGGCGCATTCAAACACAGATTTCTGCACTGCACAAAAATCCTGTTCGACGGGAATCAAAGGCGCAGGAAAATTAATAGCTAAATCGCTTTCATAATTTGCCAGCGGAATTATACCACTAAGATGAGTTTTCATCCAGTCTCTCTAAAAGTCTACAGGAGGTGCCTGGAGCATCGAGCAAAGATTTAAGTAAACCCTCTTCATCGGGGGTTTTAACCTCGATACGAGAGGAGAGCGCTCTCGATTCATCGTATTTGCGGTGCGTTTGGCGCTCAATGCTAGTTGTTCTAAAATCATAGTGCCTAGGCGTTCCTTTTTTTGTGTATCCATTTTGTTTTCCTCTCATTCCATTGTCTTTCATGACTTTAAGTGTCTTAAATCTCGCCATTGTCTCTGAATAATCAAAGTCCTGTAGCTGCTGTCTGGTTAGCTCTGATACCGCACAAGCATCTCTAACAGGAGTATTTCCATCAATACGGTCGGAACTATAAAACCATATCTCGCTGACAAAATCTTCACCTGTTCTAATGTAATCAATTTCATGCTTACCTCCGCTGTTGAATGCTATATGATCATAACATATATATGTCGATGCGTCAACATTTGTTTTTTCAACAAATCCTACAGCCCCAATATCACCATAATAATAACACCTTTCAAAAGCCAAATCCATTATTTTAGAATATTCATTGGACACTATTATCTTATCATCTGAGAATCGTAGACTGTGGGTGTCCCTAGTCGATATTAAATTACCCTTTAGTGACTGCAGAAACAAGAGACGTTCCCATAATAACACCTTTTGTGTACCAACTTGCATTTTAGCGTCGAAACTTTTAAGCGTTAAATTATTAAAAGGTATTTTGAGCCTTGAGAGATCTAATTTAGTACTCAAATAATCGAACCTAAATGGTGGTATAGGCTTGGTAAACAGAGTAGGATAATTGTTAACGTAGGCAAAGAGAAGTGCACTTAGCGAACTTCCCACCACAATATGTGATCGCTCTATTCTCAATCTTTCCTTCTGAGTCCAAATGTCATTAGTGCAGCCATAAAGATGACGTACAAGCTGCCGCGGCTAGCTAACACACTATTGCAGCCCGCGGGATTCTTGGGGCTTGGACTTTTCGCATTCTCAGCAAACTCAAATGAGTCTCCAGTATCTGAATTCTGTTCGTGTTCTGTGCCTGTGTCTTCCACTTCTAGGGGCTCTCCCGAGTCGGTAACGACTGGTTCCTCTTCATCATCAGGTTCATCAGCAGGGATAAAGTATGGCTGTGAGATAATCAAGTCAGCTAGGCTAACTCCCAGTTCATGATGAAAGGGATCATACCAACCGGTATCAAAGTTACCTACAAAGTTTAACTCATCGATCCTGAAAGGCATGCCTTCCTCAACCTGAACGCTCAAAAAGTATTCGTGATAAGCTGACTGAGTTTCTCTCGCGCCAAGGTTTAAGTACATATCCCACGCCATGAGATCGGCGCGTCCATCGACAAACACATCCCACTCATAGAGAGTGACTTCGTATTGTGTCTGCACCGAGTATTCTGATGAGTGGAACCCTTTTACTTGTACGTTACCGGCAGCTTGCATCTCAGTGCCTTCTTCCTCGATCTTATATTCTCCGTGAGCCATCACAGCACCCTCGGAATCAGAGCCAATGCCATATGCGTTCTGAAATGTTACTTGTCCATAAGCATCAATGCCATATGACTCAAACGGAACAGACCAATCCCAGCGGAAAGCACCTTGTTCGCGTGCCACATCAGTCATAGCCTCCACACTTAAAACTGGATGTTCACCCCAATCACTCCATTCATCAGCCCAGAGCTTGCATTGTGCTCCTCTAGCCCAGTCCCAAGGTGCGTAGTGGCAGTCATGCCCTGGGGTAACTCGCGTTTTAATGACGGCAACATAAAAATCTGTACCCCTATCAATCGACGATTGGAACCAGAAAAATTCCACAATGGCATCAATGGTGTTATCATAAACGTCCGAATTCCCCACGTAAAGGGTATTCCCCTCAAAAAAGGCGTACGGAAATCGGCCCTCACTGCCAGCGATGTCGGTAGCGGTTTCAAACGATACGTCCCAGTCTCCTTCTAAGATAGATGCGCCTGAATAAGACGTCTCGCTGTCGCTCAATGCTCCAGCGTTTGCAGTGCCCATAAGGCATAGCGATAACAATAAGTTTGTAAACATGTTTCTCCTAAATGTTTGATAGATTATAACTGAATTCAGCTAAAGTGTCAACTACTTTTTATGAATCCCATATGAGTCATAGCCACCGTGCTTCCATGTGGGATGCATAATGTGATAACGTTGCGGATAGTGACTCCACCCCAGGGCATGCCCGATCTCATGCTCAAGCACTCTATCTTTTCTAGAATTAGATGGTAGAATATGTATCTTAGCTTTAAGTATCTCTCCAGTCTTCTTAGAGGTATATAACTTGGTAGATGCCATGTGGCGATCATCAAACCCACCCATCGGTATCGTTATCATAATTTCTCCGTAGCGTGGCGAGATGCATGGAGTAATCGAGTCTACAAAAACCCCATCGAATTTGTAGCCGCGAGCTTCCCAATACCGTATTGCTCGGGCGGTTCGACTGACGGTGACTTCTGAGGATTCACAGATTCGGACTGTAGGTGTCACCCTCCACTCTGCCGATTGCTTAGGCTTCCCTATAACCATCGCCTCTTGCACATGAGCTACGTTCTGAGAGTTCTCAGGCAAGGCACCATCCGGAGACACACTTCCGTGCCCCAGAATCAAATATAAAAGCCACCCCATACCCCTAAGTAGTGGATTAAAATAACTTTATTCTTCTTTTATATCCTGCAGCAGTTGCTTGATATCCAAGCCTGCGCAATCGATTTTGGCTTTGCTCACATGGTAGTGACTTACAAAGCCGGTAAATTTGCCATATGTGACATCTTGCTCATATTTGGTAGAGGTGCTTCCAAACTGGTTAATGGGACATTCATATGGTATTCCAGTAGCCCCATTGATAGCCTTCCAGAGAGCCTTTAAGGCATCAATCTGTTGCGGATAGAAATCCATAAATGGCTCCAACCTTGAGCCGTGCACCCATGCGTCATCGATCAAAGCACGCTCGCCATAACCATTTTTCTTATACCAATCTTGATATTTGGGATAATATGCATTGGATATCTCAACTCCTACCGAGGCTCGATTAGCGCGCGCTGATCCTGCGTGCCACGCAGCATGTTGCATATCTAAAGTTTGATAGATGGTTCCGTCGTTATCGATAAGAAAATGTACCGAGATTCCCCTCTTATCTAAAACGTTTTGACAAGAAGTAGAACTCAAGCAAACATCCCAATGATTGACAAAATATCTAATTTTTCGTTTTGGGCGTCCTGAGTAGTCATAATAATGCCCGGGCTTTGAAACAAGCGCTCCATCATCGGACCACAACACAAACTTGTCCCACTGAATGGGGTGGAACTCTCCGTTGTACACAATGTAGTTGGAATAGGATAAGTCTTCGTTAGGGCAATAGTCTCCCACTACCTCTTGGCGTTCAGTCCAGAGTCTGCGAAAAGTCATCGGTCCGCACAGTCCATCTGCCGCTAGATGTCGAGCGCGCTGCCATTTTTTAATAGCGCGCACAAGTTTGTCGTCGAAGTACCTCTCTCCAAACCAGCTTGGTGCCCAGCCCAGCTTTCTAGCTGACGCTTCGTTATAAAAGTTCTTGTCCAGAACCACCCCCACAGTGTCGGTTAAGTGACAATCCCAACGACATAATTGTCTTGGATCACGTTATAAGTAGTCTTATTGACGACAATCTCCTCTATCATTGACTGATCCACAACTATACGGGGGGCGCTCTTTAGCTCAAAGCGAATATCGTCAGCGAAATTGACAACCTTTACTACTGCGTACTTTTCCATAGTTGGTTTAAAGTCTTCTGGAAGTACTATCAATGGTGCTGAGGACTCTTCGCCGTTCACTAACTCAATTAAGATGTGGCGATTTACTGGTTTGAACATTTTTCTCCTAAATTGTACATGTATCATTGGTACAGAATTTTGTACCACTTCCACCATCTTCGTTAATTATTCTGCTAAGTGGGGAAATTTTTGCTGACAGCTTTTTATATTCTTTTTCCGTAATCGGCTCGTAGGGAGCCTGCTCATATCCGGTTTCTTCGAATCTCAAGAAGGAGACTGCCTTAAGGCGAGTTTCATATAACTCCAAGGCACTTTTAATCTGACTTGCTTCGTCAGGTTTGAAAGTGACTGTAATAGACACTGAGTTATCTGCCCAGTAATATTGATATTGGGCTGCAATTTCAAGCTGTTCCCACATCGAAATAGATCTCTTTCCTTTCGAAAAATAGGGCTCATGTACAGGAAACTCAACACAAACAGTATTCGGAGAATATTTGTCATCTTCAATAGTATAACCGCATTCCTTCAAAGCTTCAAGCATTTTATTGTCAGTCGAGAATCTAATTCGTCTGATGTAGTATTCATCCTCTGGGAAGTGTATCCCGGGAGTACTGCCGTTAAGCAGAGACACGGTGCCAGAAGGCTTGATTGATGTCATGCGGACAGACTTGGGGATACAAAGCCAGTTAGAGTACTCTTCGTCAAGTTCTTTAACATGTTCATATGCCTTGTCGCACCAACTATACATCTCTCTTCTGCCGTGCTTATTAAATGCTTGTACAACTCCTGACTGTGAAAGCCCAATACGCCGGTTCTTAAGCATCTTTGCGTTCGTCTCCGGCCAGTGCGTGTTAGAAAGGGTGATTGTCTTGCCGTACAAGTAAGCAATCTTTAACGTTTTTAAATAATCTTCCAGATCCTCATGCTTAGCTGGGTATGTTTCCACCAAGCAGCACAGCTCTGCGTCTTCTAGTTGCTGTTCTACGCAGGGGTTGAAGCCGGCTACATTAATATCATCATAGCGTAAATCATCTTTAAATCTTCCGCGGGTACGCGCGTTGTTTAGCCAGATATAGCCCGGCTCACCATTCTTCTGCGACTGTTCCGCGTGCCATGTATAATCCATTCCCACTTCTGCATTGAAGGAGTTATTTGAACCCCAACGATGGTGGTAAAGCTTTTCTTGATCGTTCTTCATCTCTAAATAAGGAGTATCATCATACCTACCCATAGCCAGAGCCGCGGAGCGTCGGACATTACCTGAAACAACGCAGCGTCCGATAAGATTCTCTGTATCTACGATGTCGACTGAGGTTATGTTCTCACCGATCTTGTCGGAAAACAACTCCCTCAAGCTCTCATGTAACTCGATAAGAGGATCTGGGCCGGAGGATGTTCCTCCAAATCCTTTGATGTGTGCTCCGAATTTACGAATTGCGGAGTAATCAAACTTAGGTACCTTGGAACCAAAAAAGAACCCATCTAGCAGCATGTGAACAGAGTCCACCCAGCCTTCTCGTGAGTCATCGATCACAAGGGTGTCATTTGTATATTGTGGCTCCTTGATAGAGAGCGTGCCAGCGCCTTCGGTGTCAAACCCAACACCGATACCAACCATTAGCGCGTCCATCATCCAGGCAAACAAGTATCCACCTTTTGTAGCTAAATCGCGCGTGGAGCGAAAAGCGCAGTTAAAAAGCCCAGCCGCTGTACGTTCTTCGATGAACTTTGTTCCCATCATCCACAAACCACGCCCGGGCGGTGTCCATTTCAAATTAAAAAGTCTGTCGTACGCGTCTTTTGCTGTTTTTTGAGCCTTGTTGTCGTTCCATTCCAGCCCAAGCTGGAACACGTGCTGCTTTTGCATATTAAACATACCCTCAACAACACGGCGGCAAGTTTGCCACCACTCTTCTGAGCCTGTGGCGTCTGGATCGAACTCACTCAAGCGCCGTGAGTATGTGCGCTTATAGGTTACATAACCCAGCGGCCCCCATGGTACTTCAGCCCCTTTGTATGGCTCAATAAATGTGTCGGATAACCTGAATCTGCGAATGTTCTCAATTGTTCTCATGATATTTTATTTCCTTCTGTATTTTTCATATTTGCTTTTTAACAAGTTCTGTTGCATGCCGGGAGTTAATACAACCGGGCTAGTTGCTACAGAGTTTGCACTAGGATGCGTTACCCTGGGTAATACTCTTATTTTGACATTAGATGTATCCATGAATATATCATACACCATTCCGTCCGGACCGTTTCTATTTTTTGCAATAAAAATCTTACCTTGATTATTTTGTTTGTCTTCAATCGTGCGTGACACGGAGATAATAAAGTCTGCAACAAAGCATTTATTAAAGGCTTCGGAGATTTGTTCCATCGTGATCACTTCGGCGCTCAAACCAGATCTGTTTGTCTGAGAGGCAGTCCATATGGGACAAGAATACTCAGTGGATATTGCGCGTAACTCTTCGTAAATAGAGCCAAGTTCGTCTCTCTTCTCTTTGCGAATAACAACTGGCTTGAGGAGATCCGCGTAGTCTACAATTATCAGTCCGGGCGTGATTCCCCTCTTGTGTAACCGACTCAGGTGGTTTCTAATTGTCTCAGTGCTAGCTGACTTGGTGGGGTATTCTTTAACGATTAGCCTTCCTTCGATATCTCCAATCTCCTCAAACACTTCTTCTTTAAAAGAAGTCAACTCGGAAAGAGGGTACCCAGTGATGCAGCTATCATAGCGTTTTGCAATGACGGTATCTTGCAGCTCTAAAGTATAATGAACCACAACCTGTCCCTGTATGACTGCTTTCGCGCCCAAGTGCACAAGCACCATTGACTTTCCTGCCCCAGTGGGAGCGATCACGACACCAAGTTCACTTTTTCCAAGTCCGCCACCGGTGATGCCGTCCAGATCTTGCCATCCGGTGGTGACAGGGTTGCGGAACTTCGGCTTGTATCTCTCTTCGAAGTCTGCCAAGTAATCATAACCAAAGTTGGTTTCGGATCCAAGTTTTAAAGATTCATTAATAACTTTTGAAATCTCATCAAATGAGCTATTTTGCAACAACTCTACTGATTTCAGCATAGCCTCTTTAAGATTTTGCTTTCGACAGAAATCTAAGGATTGCTCCTTGATGTATTCTCCATCTTGGATCTCTGATTCGTGAATTTTGGCAAAGTACTCTTTTACTTGCTGCCTAATCACTTCGTCTTCGGCATCCAACTCTGTCCGCAACATGGTTATAACAGCGTCGTGAGATGGGTGCTTAGAATATCGATTCCGATAATTGATAATCTTGCGTGCGAATACCCTGAGATATTCCAACTCTAGGAACGAGATGTCTAACACTTCTGAAATCTGATCGGCAAAGGGGCGATCGTCTAAGATAAGCTGTACCAAACCTTCTTGGAAGGTTTTTCCATATTTCGCAAAACCGACTTTATCGCTCAAAGTACACCCCTCATGGTGATAATTATAACATATTCAAGCAGCATGTCAAGCATATTTAGCAACTTACTGCGATGTTATTGAGACGAGTTCTTAATTCTTCCCAGTTTAGTTCCCCGAAGCCATCTTCGTGCATTTTCTTGATAACTGCTGTCTTATTGAAGTTACATTCAAAATCTGACACGGCTGTTTTTACAAAATCTTTTGAGTTGATTGAGAGCAGCGGAGAGTACAATTGCATCATTGTATAATTATGTTGTATTTTCTCTCTTCCCTCAACAATGTTCGTAAAAAACTTTAATTTATTCGCTGAATTTTCGCAGAATTCTATAACCTCTTGAATTGTATAATCTTTTTCAGATGCAAGAAAGGGTAACCTTTTTTTGATCGTAGTCAAGCCGGCTCCCTTGATCCCCGGAAGGTTGTCGGAAGCATCTCCCGCAATTGCTCGGGCTAGTGCCATATTGGTGGGGTGGATACCGTATTCCTCCACAATTCTCTTCTTATTCAAGAGCGTATCTGCGGTGGGGCGATATACTACCGTTTCATCATCACACAGCTGCAGAAAGTCCTTATCATTGGATATGATCACTTTTTGCCAGCCATCGTAGTGTTTAAGATGAGTCACGTGAGAGATAACATCGTCGGCTTCAATTTCCGGAAGCATAATTTGGACTATGGGCATTTCATTCAAGTATTCAATCAACCTAGTTTGTTGCCAAATCTTGTTATGCAGCTCTTCATTGTCTGTTAGATTGTGAAATGCTCGATTGAGGCGGATCGGCTTGCGTCCTGCCTTGTAATCTTTATTCATTGACTTGCGCTTTTGCGAGCCGTTGGGTCCATCCCAAACGATAACAATGGAATCAGGCTGGCTAATTCTTACCAGCTTTTGTAGAATCTTTATAGAACCCTTTAGTCCTCCAATTGGCTGTCCATTGGATGAAAGAGAGGGATCTACAATGTAGGCTCTTAAAAACATATTAAGAGCGTCAATAATAATAACACGCTTCATTTTGCTTCTCCTTGTTCTGAAAGTATATCACGATATCGCAATAACGCAAGCTCTTTGTGCTTGGCTTCGATCATAATATCGAAAACATTGCCATAGTCGTTAAGTGTGTTGTAAACCAAATCCGAATGTGCTTGCGGCTTGATTTTAGGATTGTTGTGCTCAAGCGAGCGAGACTCTGCGTAGTGCACAACAGGCTTGATGTCACCCCATGTAGATAGTGCCAGCTCAAGCGCTTCTTGCTCTGACTGATCTCCAGGATGCAGCATATGGTGGTGGTAATCAAACACAATAGGAATACCAATGCGCTTGTATACACCGTCGTATAGTTCTTGTGTGCAGTATAGTGAAGCCTTGTCGTCGTTCTCGACGGTAAGACGTGCACGAACATTGTCGGGCAGGCGTTCGAAGTTGCGACAGAAGTTGTCGAGAGCAAAGGGCTTGTCACCGTATGCAGCGCCAACGTGAATATTGAGCTTGGCATATGGGGTGCGAGGCAAGCCAATAAGATCGAATAATTCTGCATGCACAGACAAATCAGTCTTGGTGAGTTGGAACACGCGTTCCTTGGGTGATGCTAGTTTGTTAAACGGCCCAGGATGCGATGTGAGCCGCATTCCGTGCTTACGGGCAAAGTTGCCCGCCTTGAGAGCCGCGGCATGTATAGCGCCGAAATTAGGCATGTCTATGAGGTTATACTCGGAAGCCCAGGGGAATAATATCGGAAGAAAGCCGATAAAAGTAAATATCATTGGCAAGATTCCACTCAAGAATAGTGTGCAAATCGCGTAGATTTTGCAGAGCTAGCTCGGAAGCATACTCAATACCACGATCGTGGAATGTCCGCTTGATCATGGTGCGGTTAGTTGTGATGCGCTGCGACTTTGGCAGCGTGGAAAAGCCCTGATTGATACAGGCGTAGCCTAAATGGTTCATGTTATACCCTCCTACAAGTACATATATATTATAACCGATCTAATACTTGGAGTCAAGCGTTTTGTCTAAGTTCGTGCCACATTTTATCTCTTCGCGAGATTGCTACAGATATCATGTTGTGGAGCCTTGCCCAATCCGGATTCTTGGACAAAATTCTTTCTGCTATTTCTCCCGGCTGTGGGAATCCCTCCGGGGTATATTCCAGAGGGACTTTTTCACAGGCACCGCACATATCATGATGTGTCTTGCTCATTCTTTTACTGGGACAGTCAAGTCCTCTTGATCTTCATAGAAACTGGAGGCATCCCCCTCTCTCTTTTCAAACTTCTGAACAATCTCCTCGTCCATGATTTTAATCACTTTCGAACGGAACTCTTCATCAGACGTCACCAGATCAGTCCATTTTGATGGCTGAAATTTCTTTGTGTACCCGTCTGGCGTTGTCAAAGTATACCATGCACCGGCAGAAGTGAGACTTTCGCAACCTTTGATTGCATCAAACCAACTCTCCTCATCACGGATACCAATCTCTTCAGTACCCCATAGAATTCGGAATGCGCATGATCTTCCCTGAGTTCCGAAACGAGATTTCTCCAGCTTCACCTTAACTTCAGAGCCAATACGGAAACCTTTGTTATCTTCAATAAAAGATGACTTAGCCTTTCTACCTGTCAGCCAAATTCTCAGCGAATAAGAGTAGTGCATCGCTTTGCCACCAGGGGTAGTATATGGCGTTGTCATTGCTACAATTCTAGCGTTCGGCCCTTGAGGGATATTAGTCTTAAGCTGGTTCAAAACAATCAGGGTTGCTTGTCGATCCGCAATGGGGATTGTCAGCTTCGACATTCCCTTTGCAAGAATACGGGCTTTTACTGCCATTGACGACTGCGGATTGAAGTCGCCCTCAACATCAGATACCGAGGGCGTGAAGGCGAGGGAGTCCCAGACAAATACCATCTGATCTTCAGCGGCGCCAAGTAACTCCTCAATTGTTTCTAAAACAAACTCTACAGAGGATGCCTGAACATACATTAGGCGATCTAAGTCGCAGCCAGTCCGCTCTAAAAAGGTGGGATCAATGGCAGATTCCGAATCGAAATAAACTACCAGCTTGCCTTGTTTTTGGGCATTGGCGGCGATTTGCGCAGCCATGTACGACTTGCCGGTTGATTCCAGTCCGGCGATCTCAGTTACCTTTCCTACTGGAATTCCTGCCACTTGTCCTTTGCAGATAATTGAGTCTAGCCATCGCGAGCCAGTGGGAATCCACTCCTTAACGGATGTGGGGTTATCTCCTGTGAGATTATGTGCGACATTTCTGCCGGCTTTCTTGTTAACTAGTTTTAGCAAATCTTGCATCGCTACGCGACCCGCTTTGTTTGTGGCTTTTTTTGCCATGTGCCCTCCTTAAGGCGTAAATAGCGGCACACTTTTTACCGGTGTGCCAGCGGCTGGTTTTATTACTCTGCTGCTGTGTCTGCAGAGTTAGCGGTATCCGCCGCCGTGTCTTCATCCTTATCCCCACAACCCATTAATAGGGTCGCGGCAAGGACTGGTAGAACGAGTCTCATTTTGTCTCCTTAAATGCGGCACACTTTTTACCGGTGTGCCAGCGGCTTTTTTTGCTACTCAGTTGTAGTCGTTGTGGTGGTAGTTTCCGTGGTGTCACCAGTTGTAGTGGTGTCGCCAGTAGTTGTATCACCGGTGGTTGTTGTCTCTCCAGTTGTCTCTGTCGTGGTAGCAGACACCTCTACTGTCTCAGTCACAATTGTGCTGGTAGTGTTGTCGCTGTTGTCAGAAACCGTAGTGGGATCTACATTGCAGGTACCGTATGCAGTAGCGATAACGAGAACGCCTCCTACTACGCTTACTTGAACCTTCCATTTAGCCCATAGGGATTTTAACCATTCCATAACATTCTCCTTTTTGTTTATAGAAAATTGCGGCAGACTATTTACTTACAGCCGATCTGCCAGCGGCTTAAACAAGCCCGCTACTTGGTGGCCATCAGCTCATCAAATGCCTTGTCGACTGGGTTTTGAGTGTCAACATTATAACGCCCAGTCTCCGATGATCGTGTTTCCGCACTAAGATCACCAGCAAGTTGCTCATCAAGAATCGCGTCAATTTCCTCGGGGGAAAGTCGCTCAAAGAGGCTATCAAAATCGGGCATACGATCAAGGAGGGCGGGGATAGCTTCCTGATCCTCAAGTAGAGTCGAAGTATTCCTTCTCATCTTAAGGCTTGTTTGAGGATAGGCACCGGGGGATGTGGGCTTAGTATACACTAAGGTAATATCGGTACCTTCCAAGGTGTCGGTGATGTCACCGTATTCGGGATCCAAAATGTATCCCAAAAGAAGTTCATAGGCGCGCTTTCCGTAGCCATAAAATTTAATTCCTTCCTCTTCTGAGCCACGTAGTACTACGGGCGAGAAGTATCGAGCGCGCACAAACAATGACTTGGCAAGCTTCTTTGCTTCCTCGTCGTTAGTTTCTACTCCATCCTTCCACACGGAGGATGCGAATTCGCAGACAGGGCAGCGTTCACCGAAGTTACGCTTGGGGCATACGATGCCGCCCTTGTGATCTCCCACATTATAGTGGAAAAACATTTCCTTAAGCGGATCCCCATCTGCAGTGGGGACGATGCGAACCACTTGTTCGCCTTCTTGTGGCTTAAACCACACTGAGTTTTCATTGCCTCCCTCACCGCGAAGTGAAGCCAGCTTCTTTCTCATTAGTTCCATATTGATTGACATTAGTTTTTTCTCCTTGTTTTGTTGTTGTAAAGTATATCGAGCTTTCCTCGATATCTAATGTATCACCCTTGCTCTAGCTTGTCAAGGGTATTTTGTTGTATTGCGTTGGTGTGGGTAACGCAGAACCCAAAGTCTTGTAAATGTGTCTCCCATATACCATATGAGATTTTTCTATAAGCATTGCGAGGCTTCTCCTTGAGCATATCCACCAATTGTTTATGCAGCCCCGACTCTTTCTCTAGTCTTTCTTGATTTATGCATATATAATAGCATGTTTCTCGCGGGCTGTCAAGGCTGAAGAGCCACTTTTCTGACATATTTTTTAAATCTAGCATACCAATAGTGCGGATCCTATTCACCGGTGAGGGGCGCGAAACTTGTCCTATCTCTGGCTCCGTATGGGTGAAAAAATTGAGATAATGTACAGAAGAGAAAATAGTCTGGTTAAGAGTATCAAAGTAATTCTTAATTGAGATATTGGGCATGTTTTTCTCTATATCATAGTTCGAAAATATAGTCAGCGAAGCAAAAAGTGCCGATCTGGCATATTGTTGCAAGACGCCATAAGTCATATTTTCCAGTAACTTGGGTACCCCTGTTAGCAGTTCGGTATCCGGTTTCACATAAAATATTTCTAACTCTTTATCTCTTATTTGCTCCAAGATGCCCAAAGCATAATTCGAACTCTTCGACGAGCCAACTATGAACACTTGAACCTTGTCTGTGATGTCTTTAAAGAAAGTCGTGAGATCCGGGATGTTCTTTTCGTATTCTTCGGGTGTGTCAAATTCTTTTAACTTATAACAATATTTAGACTTACCGCACTTGTTGTTAAGTTGGTATATCTTATAGTTTCCACTCTGCGACTTGAACTTTTCGGCGATCGCAGAACCAGCATTGCCAATGCCTACAATCGAAATCATACGTTCAATCTCTCCAGATTGTAATAATCCTTGCCGGCGTTAAAGTTAACTTCAAATTTTGCCAGTTTGTTTTGAGCAAAAATCTCTTTAATCTCAGGCAATAGTTGGCGATCCTCGTCATGCATGTCCAGCACCACCTCATCGTGTACAATATGTGACACAAAGCTCTTAGTTCCCTGCAAGAACTCATCTAAAGCCACTGCTCGATCGTTTACTAAATCGGCTGTCGTGCTTTGAATGAGATAATTAAGAGCTTTGAACTCTACTACCTCAATCGAGCGCCCAAAAGGCGTTTCTATGTTGCCATCTTTATAGTGATTGTCCAGTAGTGCGCCTCTGTCGTAGGGTGCCTCAACAAATTGACTAGATGCTGGGTTATAGAGCCATGAGAAGAAGGTTGTTTTAGCAGTCTCGCGATCAGTGATTCCCTTGTTTTGAAAAATAGTGTCCATGTGCCACTGGTGTACATCGCCCTCTGGCTGTCTCTCATTAAGCAGCGCAATCACTGTGCGGGCTTCGGCGGCGTTATAGTCAAGAGAGATAAACCAGTCATTACGCGGCTTTATTAGGGCACGTAATTCTTTTTGCATCGTGAGAAGAGGGAACGAGCCAGGATATGTCGACAGCCTGCCAGTTTTTGTTCCAAAAATATTATAGTCAATAAATGGAGCGCCGGATGTGATTTTGTTTGCCCTTGCTCGGTGCACTGATCTGCTAAAAAGATGCCGGCAATCTGACGTACTGATATTCAACTCTTGATATCTTATTTTATACAGCAATCTCTCTAGCGCACACAAATGCTCATATGTTGCTGGTTTTTCTACTGTTTCAAAAGCATGTTGGGTTATTTTATTTTTAACCTCCAAAAACGCTGTCAGGAAATCATGAGGCACTAAATCAAAAAAGCAGTGCTGCCGAAAATCGATTTTAGCAATCTCAAAAGATTTCCTAAACGCATTCATCTTTTTGTGCATGCGCGATAGTTCAGGTTGTAATTCCGGTGGACACACATCAAGCAAGGTGGCTCCAGATGCCCACAACCAGCCGTATTGCACGTCTTCATCCAAAATAGAACCGGAATACTTCCACGTTCTCATTCCCGAAAAATCTGCCGGCATTTTATCCTTGTCGAATTCTAACACGCCGTCGCGATAAATTCCGATGCATTGCTCTTTATCATCAATAGACTGAAAATACATTACTCTCTCATTTTGTTTAATGTATCGTTAATATAGCTTAAAGATCCTTTATAGTCAAATGTTTTATTTACAATAGTTTCAAAAGTTTCCATAGCTAGGCGATGATCAACCTGTGCCAACTCAAGCGTGTTGTCGATCAGCTGGTATCTTTGGGCTTCCGAAAATCGCGATTCCTCTTCCTCAAGTCTCATTTTGCAATAAAGTTCGAGAAAGTAAGAATCCGGAAACTCCTCTAAGTAGTCCTCCGGGGTGTACACTCTCGGAGTTACTAGCAATAACTTGCCTCCGTTGGAATCCACATCGATGTATCGAGAGTACTTCGGCTGTTTTAACTTCATGTACATATTATATAACACTGCGCGCAGGGTTTGTAAAGCGCTTGTGTACGCTTTTGTGTAACCCCCGATAAGTACTCCATCAGTTGAGTGTACCCCATAGCGCTCAGCATATACTAGCATATTTGCGGATCCAATATCAGCCACCAATCGCCATGGATTGTTGCGATCCACCATAAAGCCAAAATTTCCACAAACAGTGAGGTAGAAGTCCCAATTAGGACTCTCAATGAACTGTTCTACTTTTTTAGCGTCATTGACTGGATCAATATCAGCTATCTCCACTACCAATCCTGACGCATTGATCGGACAAAATGTACTCTTCACAAAAGCCGAATAGGTGAACGGCTTCTTGCGGATGGTTTTCATCAAAAATGGCATTATTGTATTTATAAACTGTTGAAAGTTCCCAAATAATAAATTTCTGGAGACTGCCACATTCTCAAATGCTTCCAAATACAACTGAATGTACCTGTCGTAGGATTGCTTAGGACTTATGTACCCCTTGTACGCAATGGGACTTGTTAAGAAGTCTTCATTAGGAGAAATCTCGTTTGTGAGTGTTTTTTTCAAAAATTGATTTCTCAAATCAGCGAATGCGTCTGTTACAAAGTTTAATGCCATGGCTGTTTGAGCCTGCGTGCCTGTAGCGCCGAAGCCGGAGAGCGTCAATAACCCTGTATTTTTTAGTACCATCGGGCGATAAAAACGATCTACTCTGCCATATAATGCTTTTTCTGCAAACTGGAAGTTTACCAGATTCGGAGAATCGTCTCGGGTTATACTGTCATACACACGCTTCTTGTTGTATAAATCAATTGTGCTTTCGCTGTTGTCTTCTCTAAAAAAATATGCCATATTAAAACCTTACCTTAATCGGGATTGCTGCTTGGGTTGGGCTCATCTCCAAAATCTCCATTTTCTTGTAGGATGGAGCGAGCTACTTTTTCGATGCCATATAAGCCATCGAGCGCTTTCATTCGAGCTTCTGAGCCGCCATGACACGGCCCCTTCTTTTTCTTTGGCTTGGAGTCTTCCCCGCCGCACTTACTCAGAGGCTTGGCTGACGGTGATTGTTCAGCTTCGTCTTCGTGCAGGGGAGTCTCTTCGACATTCCATTCCCATCTGGCGAAGATCTCCGTTTCGAATCTCCCACTCTCAAATACATGACTGAGATTGTTGACAACATAGTAGCCGCCAAGCCCAAGATCATCGAGAGCATTAACACTCCCATAGATGTCTCTTGTTTCGGGATCCATATCAGGCACCCACCCGCGAGGATCGATATATAGCATAGTGCCTGGCCAGAGATTTAAATTTGCGTAAGTCCTTATCCTTGCGTTAAATACTTCTTTCAGTGCTGCTGCGCCGGCGTCACCAGATTGGTGAAATCTAGTTGCTTTTATACCGCCGGCATCTTTAGCCGCTTCCAACTTGATATCTTTAACAATTCCCTTGTCTTTTCCTAAAATGTAGTGATGTATTCCATTTTGACCGTCGGTAAATATGTCGCCGAAACCTTTTCGGACAGGGCAAGCTGGCTTGCTAAAAAATACAAGAAATGAAGTTTCATCAGCAGTACTTGTATCTTCAAGCCCCTTTGACGTGGCAGTCACAACTGCCGGTTGCGGCAAGTCATCTGTATAGAGGCGGTGAGCCGATATCGTTTTGATATTCGATACCGAGGGTGCAGCATCGCCTGATTGTCGTACAGCCATTCCCGGGGATGCACGTTTCAGCTTTTCATTCGTTTTCACAAGTAACGCCGTCAAGTCATCCGTTTTAAAGTGACTATCATAAGCTCGAATTTCGGTTGAGTCAATTCTCGTTCCCTGCCTTAAGGCTCCATTAAAAGCAAGATCATCGTTCAGCCAGTTATTAATCGTGTTTGTCACTAAGTCTTTTATAAATCGCGAGAAGTCAAAAATTCGGATGCCGCGCTCGGCTGCCATTTTTACCATGTACTCCAACAAAAGAGGTATTGGAATAGGCAAGTCTCCTATGCTTACAATGCGAACGTTTCCGTTAGGATCGGCAGGATCTATAATCTCAATCGGACCGAAAACTACCCTCATATTCGAGAAATCGTCGCTTGAGCGCTTATAGCGCGCTAGCATCTGATCAATTGCTGCTGGGTAATCCTGCATTAACTTACTGGGCTCAAAATCATCGTCTGGATACTGTGCTGCATGAGCTGCGTCTGATGCGAGCCCCTCGGCGCGTTGTGCCTGTCTCTCAGCCAATTCATCCGCAGCATCATTTGCCCCACTGCCAGATCTTACCCACAGCTCCATTGCCCGGGCGCGCTCTTCGGTGGTAAAAGTCTCGAAAAGAGAATTATCGCCCGACTGTTCGCTCAAGCGCATTGCAGCACGGTACTTGTCCAGCAACTCCTGTTCATCGGCTTCTAATTGCGACTGTAAGCCTTGATTGGCGGGGTTGCTGGCGGCCGCTCGATACACGTGGCCTCTGGAGGCAGCTTGTTCTGCGATTTGTTCCTGTTTTTTAATATCTGCCATTTTTGCGCTAGTGATCTTCTCGATGATTGGCTTAATCTGGCTCATGGCGTTTGCTTTTGTCATTTTAGCTAACAGCATATCTACCAAATCAGCCAAATAGACAAATCTTGCCGCCTGAGTAAGCGGAGTGGTAAAGCTGTTTTTAATCGGGCCGCGGTATTCTTTACTTTCGTCTGTAGCCGCCTTTTCAATGTCTTTCTTCAGAGCTTCCTGATTTCCCTCTTTACCCACAAACGCAGCATAGGGCGCTAGTTTGGTAAGCTTTCCCCAATCTAATGCTGGACCTAGCTCCATCCACTGTTGGACGATTGAGGCATCTAAAGGCAGGTATCTAATTTTTTTGGCAGCACCAAGCTCTCGGATCAGATCTGCCGCGGCGCGCTTAACTAGCTTTTTCTCTGTCTCAATACGTTTTTTAATTGTTTTCTTCTTAGCGTCTGAACAAGTGGTGCGCTCCCAGATCTCTGCCATCTCCGTAGTGATCCTGTGTTCTATTAGTTTCCTGTCAGTAAGAACATTAAAATCATCTGTAGCAAATTTAGTTTCTATATACGGCAGGTACTCAATCTCCAGCTCAACAGCGCCATTGGCACTTAAGTAATTTATATTATATTTAACTGCATTCATCGTAAATGTGACTGAGTTGTGCATTAGAGCATTCGCATAGTCCGTGTTCGCGGCAGAGACTGCGCTCATCTGACTAATTCCAATTTGAGCTTTAATTTCGAAAATTCCGTTATCTGTATCTAGCATTTGATTCTCTAGATCTCTTATGTTGCGGCCGGGTTTTTTCATTCCCGGCTTGGCAGCAAGAGCCAGTTCGATGTAGCTATATGTAACACCTGTTCTGGCGTCTAATCGTGGCTTGATGAGTTCGGACATACTTGCCGCATATATTTTTAGCTTCGCTGAAAAGGACTTATGCATGGAAAACTCGTCGACGCCTGTAAAATCAACGGAAAAGCTCTTAATACCGGCTCCGACGGCGCGACGTTGTTTATTTACTAGCAGTGATTCCAAATCTCTTTCAGTAAATGAAGTATCAAAGTGTATGGGAACATTTACTATTTCCTTCGTCTCTGGATCTTGTATTGTCTTATAGAGGCGAATCTTAGGCTGTAAGTTCCCTAACTCTGCGGAGGATAGATTAAAATATAAATCATTGTCTGGATATACCGCTAAACGATTTTGAAAATTAAATGGATCTCCTGTAACCATAATACACGCGTTCGGTGAGCCTGCGGTATATGCATATGCTTTCGGTTCGTAAAAATCTACAACATTTAACTTTAAGTCAATTAGGTTTATTAGACTAGATTGCACGAAAATGTTTTCGTTAAACACTGCGGACTGAAGATCATCAATGGTACCTACAATCTGCTGTGCTTCTTGCTCGGCTTTTTGTCGTGCCAGATCCTCTGCCGCCTTAGCTTCTTCGTCCTCGACAAAGAGATCTGTTTCTCCCTCTTCTATTTCTGACGGATCCACCTCGTCTGCAGCGCCGCCAACGTTTGCTGGGTTTCGCGTAGCTGCAGCTTCGTCAACTAATTTTTCCTCGATGAATGTTCTGTAGTAGGCTTCTGCCAATTCTCCGATCGTAGAATATGGCGCCATTAACTCCCGCATCTGTTCGGTAGTGGTTTCAGTTGCCACCAAGTTAATGTTGTTAACTGCTTCCGATGCTTTCTCATATCGGGGCTCCATCGCCAGTTGATCTGATAGCTCCTGAATTGTATAGGGCTCCGCCAAAGACACAGGCTCTAAATCGCCGGGCATCAGGTACCCACCCAGCTCAGCAGCACCTTGCTGAAGGTAGTATTCGAACGCTAGTGCAAAATTCGTATGAAAGTCTGCAAGAAATTGCCCCAAGAAGGCATCGTCTCCCGAGGGCATTTCCCAGTTTATAAAATCAGTATCGCTCATTTTACAATCCTAAAACAGCCAAAGTTTTTCCCAGATTGATAGGTATGGCTATCAAATCACCATTTTCCAATGATGCCTCGGTGGGTACCGAGTTATACCATGCAATCACCCACCAGTATCTCACATCGCCATAATATTTAAAGGCGAGATTAGATAATCTATCTCCATATTTCCATATGTGCTGATTAGTCACAAGAGAAGCTCTTTCTGCAACTGTTGGATTTCTTAGTATTGGGGTTGCATAGTGATTAACAGACTTAAGCTTGCGCTCTCGGCGCAAATACTCATAATAGTCTTCATTGTTTGAAAATATTTTAGTTCCCTTGTATCTCATTTATATGCCCCTACCAGTCCCAGTCATTCTCTCGGAATGCCTTTGCTGCTTCTTCTCCCATTTCGTAATCAAAACCACCCTCTTGGGCGCTAGCTCTTCCTTTGTTTTCACGGCGGGCGTATTTTTTAATATCCCTCTTGGCTCTTCGGCGAGCACCTAGTCCACTATAGCGTGCTTTGGCGATGTCTTCGGCAGCTTGGTTATTAAGCAGCATGTTGGTTCTGGCTGCAGTGCTCTGTTCGGTTGCTTGTACTTCAGCATCGGAAGGTTCTTTGAGCCACACGTCCCATGGATAGTTGGGCAGCAGTGAGTTTCCTTGACTGTCAAAGCCAAGCGTATCTTCGTGTATTACATGAAAATCTAGATTTACACGGAAAAACTGTGGCAGCACTGTGCCTGGAGCTTTCTCAAATATTGCATGTTTACCCATGTCCGTATCTACGGAAAGACTAGCGATCGCCGCAAGAAGACCGCTGTTGGCGGTATTATCTTCTTTTACATAACCATCAAGCATTTCTTTTCTTGACTGTTTTTTGATCTTAGTGCGCTCGGCGGACGGTTTCTTATATGCTGGAGGGCGCTGAAGTAAGTTCATTACACTTATCCTAACCAAGGGCGCCTGACCGACTATATACTGCCTGCCGATATTATAGTCGTCTGCATTTATTTCTTGGTAAGAGGGGTACTGAAATTGTATCAATTTTTGGACTCTTCCCATATTTTCATAAGCTTCGCTTTCAGATGCAGCCGGAACTTCAAAAGAAAGGCTAATTTTTCTTTTTGTAGAGCTATAGGTATAGATGTCATCAGTCCTACCAAACACCGGCTCTCCTTTCCACTCACTCATGAAGTCTTCTTTATATGTGGTAATGAACGCCTTAAAATAAACCATTTTGCCAGATGGAACATGCAAGAAGCCTATTCTATATTTGAGATTATTTGCATAAGAGTCGGTAGTGTCTACCAGATACTCTGTGCCTAGGCGCGTTTCGGTGCCATATTTGGATTGCCAAAAAAAGTTTGTGTCGTCGCTATTGCCAGCCATAATTCATTTCCTATGTTACCAGCGGCTGTACTACGCCGCCCACTACATTAAGTATCTTCTTGTCAACTTCTCTGCCGTCTAATTCAAAGCTAAGTGCGATCTGCTGTTCTTTCTTAGTATCGGCTCCAAGTACATCCATTACCATCGACAGAATGTCCGAATTAGTGGTATTTGATGAGGCGGCTATTTTACCTAAATTTGATGTGTCACCTCCCATAGCCTCCCTAAGTGGCTCTGGAAGAACATCCATCATTTCTTTTATGTGAGGTTCTACGCGCTTGCGCAGACTAGCGAACGGGGAGACTATGTTGTCAACTAAACGCTCAGAGCGTTTTGAAGGCGAACTAACTTCCCAATAATCATTCATGCTCGTGTCTACAGCTTCCATTGATGAATTTACGGCTTTCGTTACAGTGCTTTGATTTTTCGAAAATCCTGCTGCCATTCCATCTTGTATGTTGGCTCCCACATCCTTCGTTCCCATCCCCTTCATTCCTTGCGCTTGTAACTCCTTGACTTTTGCAAGATCTTCCTCTCTGCCGCGCTTTTTGAGGAGGTTGATTTGTGCGATTCTTACTTGTTGTGCGCGGAGGGCTTCGCTTTGCTGCCCTACCATGCTGCGATCGATACCATCGTCGTCAGACTTGCCGAGTCCTATCGCCTTCATCAACTTCTGCCAACCAAACGCCAAGCCCTCAAAGATGCCGCCGACGGTGGAACTAAATGTCATCCAGCCAGATAAACCTTGCTCTTGTGCACGGGTGAAGCCATCCATACCGTGTGTTATGGCAAGATATGCCTGACTAAGTAGGAAAAGAGCCGGCAATACTGTTGTGCCTAAGACTGTACCGATACTCGCAAGGGTTGTGCTAGTTCCACCGAAGAAAGTGAGTAGTTTGGGGAGATGGGGTAGTGCAGCAAGCAATCCCAAAAACATTGTTCCCAAGGCATCCATGAATGATCCGGCCGGAGTATCAGCGGCTGCACGGGCGGCGTTTCTTGTCATCGTACCAACAGCAGTCGCTGCTTTCAGCGATTCGGCTGCTGCTATTGTCATATCATTTGCCACAGTGCTAGTGCTCAGCACGGTTCCTGCCATGGCATCTTGCATTCCGCGCATATGTTTTTCTGCGGCGCCGGCAGGAAGCTCTTTCAACAACTTGGCTTGATTTTTAAGCAGTTCCTCGTTGCTCTTCATTCTTGATTGGGCATCCATCTGCGCTGATTTCATTGAGTCATCAGTCTTTCCTAGCTCATCATCTAGAATTCCTATTTGTCCACTCATCATCTTGCCAAGCTCATCAATACCGATGCCCATTTTATCAGCGATAAGCCTCTTTTCTGCGCGCTTCATGGATTCAAAGTTTTTACCAGAGGAATCAATACCAGCTTTTACCATCTTAGTAACAGCAGCAGGGCCGTCTGCCCAAGCCTCCATGAGTGACTGGTGATCAAAGATATTTGAACCTAGGACTTGATTCATTTGTTGTGCGAAGGTTGAGGCGCCCTCAAAGGTATACATTTGTTCATCGAGCTTGTTCATCGTATCCGTCGCCAAGCCCGTCTCTTTGCCAAGTTGGCGAATTTCCATATATGATTCAATTGCATTAGGGCCCAGACTGGCAAGTGTGGCAGACATCGCATTAAAGTCTGCCAAGCCCTCGTCTAAGGGTACCTGTAAATCTATCAGTCCAGCGCGTAAGCTATACATGGATTTTGCCGATTCTTGGACACCTTTGCCCATTACCGTTGTCATAAACTCCATACTCTTGCCGGTACCTTCCGCGGCGAAGCCGATCTCTGATAACACTGAAACATGGCTTAGTAGTTGAGTTTGCATACCGCCGGACAGGCGTGTATACTGATTGAAGCCCCTCATCAGGGCTTCATTATTTGCGGCAACTTCGGCATATTCAACACCCATAAGGCGCAACTTGTCGCCCACGCGTCCAATATTATCCACCAATTTGGTAGAAGCACCAGTTGTTGCTCTCATCGACGTCGTTAACTTGTTGAGTTCGTTAACCGAATCCATCGTATTGTTGGCAAATTCCATCGCGGCTTCTGCCATCTTCTTCAAGCCTTCGAAGAATTGGGCAAAGGCTGCGTTACCTCTGCCGGCACTAGCGGTGAGTCTGTCAACGCCGGCAGAACCGGAGTCTCCCATCTCATTTAAATTTTCGACGGACTCCTCAAGCCCCTCGTTCATTTCTCTGATGGCTTCTGTGTTTTCTCTCAGTGCTGCAGCTTGAGCATCCAGATCCATATCACTAGATCCGCCTCCGCCTCCACCACCGCCGGCGGCTAGATCCGATCGGATGCCTTCCAATACTGCTTTAATGTCATCTAATGTTGCCATTTTTATAACCTTATCATAATAAATAGTTAAAGCCCAAAAACTTGGGCTTTAAGGTTCATTTGAGGTGTTCAGGAATGTGAGGTTGATTTCTTGAACTTAATTGATGAGTTGTAGATGAGCCTTGAGATGACGTACTGGCACTAGCTGCTTCGTTTTCCATCTCAATTTGCCGTATAAGTCTTTTGGTGAACCAATCCCGCAAACCAATTGGCAAGTTGTATGCTTCTGAGAACGACCAGCCCCCTGAATACTTCAGGAAGAAAAACTGCTCATAAACACTCTCCATATAATCAGGTGTTAGGCCAAAAAAAGTCCGCGGTTAACGGAACCTCCATTTCTTGCGAATGATCGCAATGTCCGCATTCAAAATATTGCTTTAAGTCTAGCTCTGGTGCAACCTCTTGATAGCACTTCCGTAAGTGTGCTGCATCTAGGGAGGGTAAGTTCTCCGCTATATAATCCAGTGCCTCGACTGAATTGTTCTCCTCAACTGACACCAGGATGGCGCGCATGAAACCACTCACAAGACGATCTCTCTTATTTTTATTCTTAGTCTTTAACTGTTCCATAAACTTTTCATCGTGCGCTGTCAATAATTGAAACGTTGCTTCGAACTTTGAGCGTGGCAACGAAGTAGTGAAAGTACCATCAGCATTGGCAGTTACATTCGTTAAATCTCCACCATTATTAATTGCCGCTGTATTTAAGTCAAACTGATAATCTTGTTTTTGATTGCATGCTGGGCATGTTATTGACGTGTTGTATTCACTCCCATAGCCAGACACGCGGCATGCAACAAGAAGCGCGTTCTTGTCGCCGACTAAGAGAGTATTAACGTTAAGTCGATTATCTACCAAGATACTTTGCAGCACCCTGTCGATAGCGACTCCCTGCTTCAGTAGCGACTGCGAAGTGAGGATATCTTCCTCCTTGGCAGTCATCTGCTTTATTTCTACATTTAGTTGTCCATGCAAGGGGTGTCCCGGGGGATAATACCTACCTTGCGATGGCAACTCTACAAACTCAGTAGGAACAACGAACGAGAAACTCTCGTTGTTGTCCATCATTTGATTGACAGGGGGATTTCCTTGAGGGGCGCCTGAGTTACCGCCGCCAGTCCTGTCTCTATTTCTAGACAATATACACCTCTATTTTTTATATGTTGAAGAAACTGTTTCCACCAAGAGCAACTGCTGAAGATGTGCTTGTTGGTGTCTCTATTCTAGCCCAATCGTACTTAACTTTTAAGTTCAATTCTACTAATTCTTCTTTTCCATACTCAAGAGTACCGCCGAAATCGATTTCCATTACCATGGCATTCCACAGTGTCCACTGCTCGATGGGCTTGCCATCAGCATCGATTTGGGTAATTGTAACCTGTCCAAGGGCAGCTGTTGCTTTTGCCTTGGAGACGCTTGTTAAATCATCCGGAGTAGATGGGATCGCATAACCAGATGCTTGCGCAATTGCTGCTAAAGTAGCTGTTACGTCTGGATCTCCGCCGGGATCTACCATTTTAATATCGATATCATTCCACGTAATATTACCTGGATAGTTATAGGTGTGATTAAGATACTTGTGATCGGTATGGCTCAAAGTAAACGTTGGCTTCTGGACTGACTTTGAATACCAAAGAAGTGGCCCTCCGTTTTGTGCTGCGATACCCGTAATACTTACGGTGAACCTAAAGTTTCTTTTAGGATCTTTAAGATTAACATCGTCCTTGAATGATTGTGACCAGAATGGCATTTTTAGTTTTCTCCCTTGAATTTAACTAGTTTGTAATTTTAATTTTAGTCATCGAAAGATGCACCAGTTGATGCGATTACGAAGTCAATTGCGATGAACTCAATTGCTCTTGCTGGCTTGACCATAATCTTTGCATAAAGAATGTTCTGATCAATCAAGTCGGGGGTTGTTGTGCTATCGTCAAGAATTAGGCGATAGTCTGTAATACCGAACTGAACCTTGACGTTTGCCAAGAACGGCTCAATAAGTCCCTTAAATCTGTCCCATGTAGCCTGCACGTTCTGCTCGAAGAGAATCTGTGTCGAAAGAACCGAGATTTGCTTCTTCAGGTAGATGACAAGTCGACGCACATTGATTCTATCGAGTGCCGATGGGCGCTCTTGAAGAGTCTTTTGTCCGAGAACCACGATTCCGTTGGATGGGAAGGAGGCAATTGGGTTAATGCGTGCGTCATACAATGTGTCGCGCTCTCTAGAGGAGAGGCGTTCCGATACGTTGGTGATTGGGATGCCTGCGGCGCCCTCAGTAAGCCCACCGCGGTTGAAGCCGGCAGGAGCGAACCAGACGGCTGCTTTAGACTCAGAAGAGCCGAGAACACCCATCATGGCGACGGTAGGCGGAATCCAGACAAGCTGCCCAGTGCCGGCATCTCTAGTTTGAACCCATGGGTAGAAGGTAGCGCCGTAAGAGCTATCCAGTCTTCTATCTTTAAGTGCATTGGCAGTGTTGACAACGTTCTTGTTGGCTCGCAAGTTTTTGTCAAGATATTCCTCATGAGGAGGAGTGTATACACTACTCAAGTCCAGAAGTGCCATCGCATCTGCGCGATCTTGGCAGACTTCCATCATGTATTGTGTCAATGCGTCCGTAGTCAAGCCGGGCATTGATAGCAAGTTGAAGTCAAGAAGATCGACATCTGATACAGTCTCGATTGCGCGACGAATTGTGTGGTACACATAATCATTATCTTCGGTAGACGTGGATGTCATCAGCGAGTTAGCTAATGGATCTGGCTTGGTGATGTCAAATCCGTCGAAGCCGCCCCAGAACGGTGCAGTGAATCGGTTGTAGTTGGCATCAAGAAGAGTCTTGTAGGTGCCGCCGGCGGTTACTGAGACATCGCCGTTGCGCGATCCTGATTTATAGTAGTAGACGCTTGTTGTATCATCTTTCTTAACGTTGTCAAGAGAGAAAATGTAAGTGTACGGGGTTACGCCAGGGCCGGCTGCAACGGCGCTTGTCGTTGGATCGTCTGGGAAACCTGGGTACAGAAGCCTGTGTGGATCCGCAACACTCAGATCCGGTGTATTGGATGTTGCAGTGCGTGTCGTTCTAAATCCAAAATATGCATTGGTGGGCTGAGTTAAGCCACCGTCGACACTGGAAGAGCGCAGGAGATCGGTAGGAAAGCTAAACGAAGCAGTAACATCTTGGGATGTGCCACCTGCACCAAACAATAGCTGGTAATCCTTATCGACACCAAATCCGCCGGCATATGCACCACTGAAGGCAATATAGCTGCGGTCCAGCACATCGGCGGTTTGTTTGTCGGATCCTTTAACATTCACGACGTTGCGAGGAGCTGGTGGCCCGTAGTAGCCAAATGGTAACAATGCAGGATCCGTTGCGCCGGCTTCGACGTCAGGATTCATCTCAACTCTAACAAAGTTAGATTTGTTGGCGTATTCTCCGTAGTAGCGAAGGCGCCGGTTGGTGGTATCCCACTCTGAGTACATATCTCCGATCTTGCGTGCAACGAAGTCGGGAGAAGTTGGATCAAGGTTACAGTTGTCGTACCTCTCAATCTGTTCTACTGCCGAGTCGGTGTCGTAAAGGTTTCTCAGGACAACTGAGAAGCTTCCGAAGGGGCTTGTATTCGTGTTCGACTGGCGAACTCTTTCGATCGAAACTTTAAGATTCTTGTGCAACCACTCACCATGCCCGCTTCCGACAAGTCGGAAAAGCTTTTGTTGGTTAGCTGGGTTGTAAGAAGTAGCGATTCCGGTGTCCTGTGCGATGAACCAGCCTGCAACAGCTTCACGGGAAGCCTGCTTCTTCATATTACCCCAGTTTTGGGTGCTGCCGGCTGAGCCGGAACCAAGACTTACAATAATTCCAACACTTGATGATGCTTGAAATCCATTGTTTCTGACATGCTGTTCGTATGTCTCGCCGAGCCAGTAATCAACTTGTGAAGCTACAGGGTAGAATGTCTTTTCGTTACTGCTTTTTAATTGTGGGTTGGTATTGAACTGATTGCGAATGAAATCTTCGCTGTTATCATTAAAATTGAATGTAAACGTTTGAGAACCCTGGGCTGAGCCCGAGATAATCGCTTTAAATTTACCATTTGCATCCGAGCAGATAAATGCAGCGTTTGAAGATGTTGCCGCGGGAGTGAGTCCACCCGGGGGGCCACCCCAAAGATTGCCACTAAGTTGCATTAGCCCGTTTTGAAGATACCACACTGCTGCCAACTCTCCCGCCCCAAGATCGCCTGATGTGGCACTGCTTGATGTGAAAAGGAGAAAAGACCGTAGGCGGCTCCGTTGCTTGCTGCGGCTACGGCGGGGGCAGTGTTAGTTGTTTTCCAGCCCGCGGCGGCATCGCCGCCTGCTGCTTCACCTACAGAAGTCTGCTGTCCGAGAAGACGCATATATGTAAGAGGTGCTACATTTGAGTTCAGGAACGCTTTTGCAGCATATGTACCGTACATTGGTGACTGGAGGTTACCATCGCGGTAAACATCGCCGCCGCCAAAGCCGGCGACAGTGTCACCGTACGCGTTTACAAAAGCAGAGAAGGACTCGATTTTTACAGGCTCCATAGCCTTGCCCTTTCTGGCGCGTCCAATTATGACGGGTCCAATCGCGTCGGGCGATTGCGGAATAAATGAATTATCAATTTCATTGATAAATACTCCGGGAGATACGAACTTAAAGTTTTTAACTGACATCTTTACTATATCCTCTTAGTGTTACAATTTCGAAAAATCATATGTTAATCATCAATAAATAGTTAACGCATTTTCAAAAGTCTTCAACGTATTAAAGAAAATGGGTGCACTTCAGGAACTAACCTTCGATGAAGCCAGGATCGCCGGGCATCGGGACTGACTCTCGGGGAAACGTCACCTCAACGGCATTTTCTTCAATCTTCACAATTCTACGATCGTCGTTGTTACCCTCGCCAATAAGATAGCCGAGCACACGAATACTGATTTCTGTTGAAAACATCCGAATATCCTCGTTTAATGCAGCCACATTATTGTTGTGAGTAAAGTTTTGATCTATGAATGCCTCGTAAAGATGTCCGTTACGGCGCATAACAAAAAGAGTTAATTTGCCCTGTTCGCGCTATGAATGGCGCAACGAGATCATTCATCTGTTGCTGGTATTCGGATTTGATCAGAATCTTATAATTAACATCCACATATATCGGAATTGGTATAGAAAGTGTCTGAATTACAATCTTCTTGTTAACGCGGGGATAATATTTTTGAAAGGTACTGCCTTTTGGAAGCTGTCTCATTGCTTTAGCTGCAGCGAAATTGCGAGTTTTATCCTGCACAATGCGGCGGGCTATCACTATTCTGCCTGTTCTACCATTGTGCTCGTTCGAATATGTCTGCGCTTGATAAGCGCCCTTGTGCTCTGGGTTCTTTACCAGTCCGGTGCGCTCAATGCTTATCAGAGGCAATTTCAAGGCGCCCTGCTGATCTCTCAGTTCTCGGGGAGTTTTTTATCTGGTATGCTCTCTCTGGTGACTGCCACAATACAGGAACCGTGATTCTGCCCTCGTTTGTGCGTGCAGTGAGCGCCAAATCCTTTTTAATCCAAGAAGTAATGGAATAATCGATATTCTCCAGATTAGAGGCTAGCATGCCAATTTCCTGAAGTGTAGCTGAACCTGTGTGTGCCAGATCTGGGAGCATCGCGAAATCAAAATTATCAGGAAGCATCAAATAACCCCTTTCTTGCGCGTTTACAGATCGCGGTGATCTCAAACGTATGGTTGACTTGTCCGAAAAGTTTTCTCGGCTCTGATAACTTAACTATCTCGTAATATGTTTTACCATATAAAATAAAGTCACCCTCGCGTACGTATAAGTCCTGATCTTCCGTAAGTCTACGGCGATGAAAGTTGACTGTGATTACTGAGTCAGCGTCAATTCCCATACCTTCCATGTAGCTTGTAGATTCTTCATCAAATTTGATTAAAGCATAAACACGGATGGGGGAAAGATAAGTTTTCTCGACAGCCTCGCCATACATGTCATGAAAATTAGTACGATCCATGTCGATCGCATAATATAAGATCGCTTGCCCAATAACATTTTCAACAAGCTCATCGTTGACTTGTTTTACTAGATCTCGTTCTTTTTTACCTAAGAAAAGCGGTGGTGGTGGCTGTTCTGGTCTTTTCCATTCATTTCCCATCTAATTACCCCACAAATATTGGCACTGGAGAGAATAGGGAATGTCTTGGCAGTCGAATCAGCCTTTTCAGCAGATATTTTAACCAACTCTTGGTATTCCATCTCTTTAAGCATTTCTCTAAGCTTTTCTCTAAGTTGCTGTTGCTCTTCTTTAGCTTGACTGAGCAAGTCACTATGGTTCAGAGTAACAGAATCGCCGGGAATCGGAATAGTTTGGAACTTACCTCGAATCTGCCCCAGCATTTCTTTACATAATGCCAACGAATACTTACGGATCCACTGTTTACCTATTGAGTTAATGCTATTGTAAGGCAAGTTGTCATATGGAAGCGTGTTCATGTTGTTAACGCCGCGTACGCCATCATCATATCCTGCCTCGTCGGCAGTTGCGTCTTGCTTAATATAGAAATTGAACCAAATTTGGTTATTTTCATAAGGAAAGTTATTTGGATTGGGAAATAATCTCAATTTATTGTTCTTTAGCTCGTATGAATAGTGTGAAGTGCGAGTATAGATGGAATCTTCATACATTACAGCCTGAAGCTTATTCTGCCACGTAGGTATTAGTTCAAATGTGGAGTCATCTGCAAATTGCCCGTATGTACTCATGTTGCCTACCACTCCAATGCCACCGTAATATCCGTAAAATCGCCACATTGCTCGGGGAGTCTTGAAAAACACCTTCGTTACAAAAATTCTCTTATTGCCAACGGAACCCGAGAATGGCACCGCGACACCGGAGTCATCTTTGCCAGTACTGGATGCAGTTTCAATGATAGACTGTAAATCATAATCTTGAGAGGATTTATCTGGTGTAAAAGATCCTGAGTATATCGTCGTCGCGCCGCCGAAGCCGGATTTTGTCGACAATCCATCGCCAACGCGTTGAGCATATGACACTTGGAACCTAGGAAATCTAAGATTAGAGCCAGTTGGTCCTGTCAGTAATTCACCTTTGTGGTTAAACGTGCCGGTAACATCACCCAGTGAATCACCGAGGGCGTTCTTGCTCTGGTGCAGGTTGATAATGTAAGAATATTCTAATACTGCCTCTTCGTAGGCAGAATATACGTTAGCAGGCGTCAATTCAATGTCGACAACGTCACCGCCAAGTTTTTTATAAACATAATTAACTTGAAGCGCGGCGCCGCTTAGGAAATCAACTGATCCAGTATAGATACCGAATGGAACGGCGCTTCCCACATTGGCGGCAGAGCCTGTGGATGTGAGTATGATCGCGCTTGTTGTTGATTTTGGACTAAGATTGGTTGGCATTAAAGAAATTCCCTCTCCCATTAAATAGTAGAGAGTGGCGCAAAACTCAATGCACGGAAACGTTTATTTTATGCGTTAGCGGTATTGGTTTTCTTTTTGGTGGTTTTACGTCGACGTGTTGTTGTTTTTTTAGTTGTTTTGGGGGCAGATTTCTTTGGAGCCGCTAATTTTGCTTTCTTCGGGGCTACGCTATCTGTTTCGGTTTTCGCAACTGTCTCTATAATAGCAGGAGGCGACTCTACTTGGGGGGTAATTTCTTTTGCTATTTTCGCGGGGGCAACCGTTGTAGTAGCGGGTGCTGGTACGGATTTAACTGGCTCTGGTGCCGGCGAAGCTGGCGATACGACCACTGGTGTTGCGGCTTCCGCAGTTGGTGGCGCTACCGTAGTTTTAATGCTGTTTAACATCCTCATTCGAGGGTGCCGGCTGTGCTTTTTAGCAAACTTCTTAGTTGACGACAGCATTCTTCTTTTCTTTCCCATTTGGAACTCCTATGTGCTTAGTTCAACAGTAAATAGTAATCGCGGGTGCAAAAATCTCAAAAAATTGCGGGCGGTATTTTTGGGGAGATCTCCATTTTCAATAAAAACCCCCCAACCCAAAAGGGAAGGGGGAAAATTATAAGATTAATTTATTATTAGACAGTAGCGGTTAAGACATACTGTACACCGGCGCCAGCCGACGCGGCAACACAGTCTTTTGCATCTTGAGGATGAATAACTTTAACGTACCAATCGGTTCCATCACAAAGCAAACTAATTTGAGTACCGAATACGGTCTTTACGTTAGTTGCATCAATAGTGATTACACTTGTTGATGCTGTTGTGGCGGCAATATCAACAGCGCCATCGCTGCAGACAATAGCGCCCTCAAAGTCACAAGCATCGGCTGTTGTCTTAAGAATAATGTCTGCGGCTGCATTTACTTGATCATTGATAATCAATAAATCATAGTATAAGCCAGCTTCTGGGGATGGCGTTGTAACCGTAATGGTTGTAGCCGTATTTGTGCTTGGATCAAGCGTAATGAAAGCGCCCGATTCATTAGACACAAGCGATCTGGCTGTTGTCGTTGCATTTGTCAAGGCAATTGCCTTTCTTTTTTGTACCGACAACCGTTGAGCCTTGCATGCTTAGCTCTCTCTTTAAATTTTGTATTAGTGCTTGGGTTCTAGCCAAGCCTACTCTTTTTGTTCCCATTTTTATAATCCTCCATTTGTAATCATATCATAAAAAATACGAACCTCCGAAGAGGTTCACCTATAAGTAGCTCTCAGATACAGGAAAGCCCCCGTTAAAAAAACGGGGGCTTTGCACTGTGCATTACGTTTCTACTGTTTAGGTAGTTGCGCCGGCTTGACCGATAATGCCCTGAACCACAACCAGTCCGTACATATCTGGACGAACCATCTTCTTGGCGTAGCGAGTCATCACACCCTTGCGAGGCACGAAGTCTTCGACACCGAAGATTGTTGGTGTAGTCTGCAGTGGTACGTATGGTGCGTACACGTATCCGCTTTCAAGGAAAGAGGAGCCGCGGCGTCCAACGAGAATCACGTTGCGCAGGAAGTAAGGATCAACGATAACGTCGAACTTCTTACTCATCGAACCCACCTTAACAGCACCAATGGAACCAACCTCGTCATCATGTGTGACGGAGGCACGGAATCCAGCGGTGAACTCAAGGATGTTGGCAACTTCTGGTCCGCAGACGATGAAGTTGGCACCACCACGAAGAGTCTTGCGGTGAATTTGAGCAGATACATCATTGATGGTTTCTGCAAGAGTCTCATACCACTCTGACACGGTACCGGTGAAGTCGGGAGCCGCAGAGCTAGCGCCAATTTCAGCACCAGTTGAACGGTTCACGAAGAGACCGGGGGGAACGCGACCAGTAGTAAGTACTAGCAGTTGCACCATTGACGAGATCAGCAAGGATCTCACGATCGATTTCAAGAGCAATTTGCTCCGAAAGGATGCTTGTCAACTCAACCTCTGCATCAAGGTTGTGGTAGGCGTTAAGATCTTGCCCTAACTCCGGAGTCCACTTAGCCTTGAGCTTTTTTGGTTTGAGCGGTGACAGCCACGGAATCAACTTTGATGTCGATCTCTGGGATATCAGCACTTCCTTCCAAGCCCCAAACTTCCTGACCGGTAACGGCACCAACAGTGTTGCTGTTGACGATGTCATCGATAATTGGGAAGTAGAACCCAATAGCTTCTGGGTTTCTGGCTACCGTTGTTGTATCGACAGTCGAAGTCCAGTACTGGTACAGTGCGCCGTCGTTGCGACTAGAGGCTGTAGTAACCTGAGTCAGACGACGAAGCTGCTTGGTGTTCGATGGTGTGAGCGCCAAACCTGTGAAGGTAGCAAGATCGCGAACCGATGCAGTAATAGCACCTAAGTTGTTATAATCAAGCTGTTGACCGTCACCAGTGTTGAGTCGTGCCTTGGGCACTTCCAACTTAAGGACATACACAGATGAACCACTGAGTGCTTCAAGATCTGGATCGAATTGCTGCGCTTTAAGCTGTCCTGCGGTTTCATTACCAACAAGCCAACCTGAACACGTCATTGCAGATCCAGTAATCTCAACGGAACCCGACGGGGATGCATATGCATAACCACGTGCACCAACGGTACGAGGACCGGAAAGATCACTACCACGGGTACCAACAAGATCCAAACCACCAGTGATTTGAGAACCAACACGGTTACCACCGTAGATCGATGAACCAGAAGTGTTACCAAATCTGTCACTCTCCGTTCCACTTGCTCCGAGATTCCCGGAGAACGTGAAGTCAAGGAAGAAAATCAGACCCGAGGGTAAGCTCATGGGCTGAACAGAGACAAGATCGTTTGCGATCAAGCCTGCGAATACACGACGTACGATGGGGAACGCGACGGCTGCAAAGCCCTCAACATCACCAGCGCTCATGCTGCTGCTCTCGCGAAGCAGTTCTTTTGCTTGGTTTTCAAGCAAGCGAGCCATGGCAGTTCTTGAACGATCTTTGGTAAGACCCTCAAGCAAACCAGTCTTCTCCCACTTGGAAAGAAGAGCTGAGCCTTCGGCGCGCATATCACGATTGACAACTCCTTCGGTCAATCTTTCGATAATACTAGACATTTTAAATCACCTCCTTTTTTTTATAAATTATGATTATTTTATTCCAGCTAGTCTTTTCATCCTATCCTGTAAGGGATCAGATGAAGGCTCCTCTTTACGAGTCGCCCTTAGAACAGTAGAACGACGACCAATTGCTTCGCTCAGTGATTGTGGGCTTCTCTTATTAGGAGTAGCCTCCACTGTGCTTTGAAGCGTATCATATATCGTACGTGCTTCTGCTACTGAACCGGCGCCAGAAATTGCTTCGACAATCTTATTTTTTTGTCGCTCATTCAAGGAGGCATTTCTCAATACTCGGTTCGTATAAAGCAAGCGAGCGTTAGAAAGGTTTACGTCATGTAAACTTTCCTTCAACTCTTGGGTTGCTTGTTTATATTTATTGTTCTGCTCAGCCACTTGGTTATTTTCAAAAACCAAATCTTCGTGAGCTTTCTTCAAATCTTTTAATTCTTCTTCGACATCGGTGCTTCGGCGGTGAGCAAGATCTTTCTGCATCTCCCACTTCATACTTTCGGATGAGCGTCCAGCCCAACCCGACAAGGTAGCCCCCATGTCTACTGTCAATTTTTCCATTACCGCGTCTACAAGGGAATCCATGTCTGTGTTTTTAGCTTCTGTCTCGCTCTCGCCTAGGCGCGATCGCATTCTCTTATCAGAACCTTTATAGCGCTCGGGCTTTTCTTTCTTGGGATCGTAATCGGTTCCTTTAGGGATGCCGCCGGGATGGGTTTTGCGCCGTTTCGCTGCCGTTGCGGCATGTTCAGCATCCGTCTTGTGACCCCATCCGCCCTTACTCCATGGTCCAGTCTTATCATAGACGGGATCGTCTTCCTCTTCCTCTTCAGCGAGGTTAGCAAGTTTGCTCATATCTTTATCATCGGCATCTTGTTCGCTGGCGGGATCGTCAACAGTTAACTCAACTTCTTCAAGTTCTTCTTTGGTGGCTGCGCCTAACGTTTCTGCTACCATCGCAGCAATGTTCTCTTCAGAAATGTCATATTCCTCTTCTTCTTGCAGAGCTGCTGTCAATTCATTAACGCTTTCTTGGAGTGCTCCAAGATTGATGCTAAGCTCGACGTCTTGTCCGTCGGCTGGAAAGGAGTCTAAATTCTTACCGTTCAGTTCCGCAAAGTCGTTTGTGGCACCCAGAGGGATCTCGTCTTCCGAAATCTCCTCACCACTTGGATCGCCTTCTTCCAGTGGCTCCTCCATCGCAGGAAGCCCCATCTCTTCGCCGCCGACTGGAACTTCTGAGTCCGGACCCATATCGGCATCTAGCGCCATGGGATCTCCCTCTTCTTGTTCCAGCAGCTTCTCCAAGGTGTCTCTTACCTCGGTAGAATACTTCTCAATTACAATTGTTTCGGCGTTTTTTAACGCGGCATCTCTCAACGCTTTTGCATCGACTATGGCTTCATTAAGCAAATTAGACATGTAGAATCTCCTGAATCACAACATATTTCAAAAATAAATAGTATTGCAATGCATGAAAACCCATTTTTTTACAACATGTCTACCAAGTGGCGATAGCTACTCTCTTCCAGGTGTCAGTTGCTATACACACATAAATATAATTTGCATCCCATCTAATCTCGCCAGTGACTCCAAAATCGCCGGCACTAGAGGGGGTACTACTGTTCCTAATACGTATTGCATTGTCGTTGATATCAAGCTTTACCTCTGGGGTACTGGTGTCAATTCCAACTTTATTGGCACTACCGTCAACAAAGAGCATATGGGTATTACCATTGGATTCGACTCGGAAATCGACAAGCGAGTCAGAGCCTTGGTTGACAACTACCTCTGGCACAGCACCGTCGATACGAAAGCCTTCCTTCAAGACGCCGGCATCGCTAGTTTTGAACACAATATGTTTATTGGCTGTCTTGTTTTGAACTAAGATGTTATCCGACGAGTTAAATCCAATTTCTCCCAAGCCGGTACCAGCACTATTGCTAAAATACATCGTTGGGTGTGTATTCTGTAACATAAGTGCTCCGGAAACAAAAGTATCTCCGTCGCCTTTTACGTAAAAAACAGGATTTTTAGTGTCACTCTTGATGGTTATTAATTTTTCACTCTCTGAGCCTGTTATGTTCAACAGTCCATCAACATAAGGGGCACCGGTACCGCCGATAACTACTTTGCCGGAGCCGGTAACTGCTAAAAGTATTTTTTCGGCTGTGTCGACGATGAGCAACGGTACCCTATTATCATTCCCGTGTGTATTTACATATAACATATTGGTATTGACTGGAGACTTCTTACCTACAGCAACTTGCGCCGTAGATCCAGTCGCTATTATTACAGAGCTGGTGATCGAGTTGGCGGCATAAATCTGTCCCGATCCTGTGATGTATGCATGTTGAACGCCGGCGCCGTATAATTCAAAACCCCTGAAGGTAGCCTTGCCGGAGCCTGAAATGTCTGTAGTGTAGATGCCGTCGCCGGCGCCGGTAGCCGAGGGGGTATTCATGCCCACGCTCAAGCCTCTCATTATTTCGGCAGAACCTGTTACCAGAAATCTACTGCTGGCGCCGGCAACTGCTAGCGTTGTGCCATCGAAAGTGAGATTTGCCTCTCCTTGGACTGTTGTTGAGTCAACCGAGGTGATAACTCTATTGTCTGTAGAATTGTTATAGGTTGTGATCACTGGCGCTGCACCATTACTTGCAGCGGTTAAACGTCCTTGCGCATCTACGGTTATGGCAGAATAGGTATAAGAACCCGCACTAACACTTGTGTTGTCTAGATTAACCGTCACGGTGTCGGTTGCCGCGGCAGTACTGCTGAGCCCCGTGCCACCAGCAACTGTCAGCGTGTTAGCATTTGAAATTGTTTGAGCAGCTCCGCCATCGCCGGCTAAATTAAAACTACTCATTGTTCCAGCTCCCACTCCAGTGAGAGCAGCTCCGTCGCCATAAAACGCCGACGCAGAAATTGGCATCGATGAAGACAGCAACACTGAGGCTGTGATTGAGGTTTTGGCTACTACTAAATTGTTAGAGTTGCCAGCCTTGAATGTGATAGAATCGTTCTCAAAATCTATCTGAGTGTCTTCTGGATCGTTCTCGTATCTTATGTCACCCGACATCTGACTGCCGGTTGTGCTATTATATGCCATTTGCTATTTCTCCGTTTGTATTAAATAGAATTCAAGTGCCCTTGCTGCCAATAATCCACCAGTTTTCGCCATCACATTGTAATGTTCGCGTTGTATAGTTCATTTTGAGAACCATCTCGTTACTGATATCTATTCTTCCGTCCTCGCAAGTTACCTTAAGGCAGTTGGAGGTTATCTTGTGCTTGTTAGCGTCAATCTTTTTAATTACTAAAAGTCTGCCGTTATTGTTACAGGGAGTTGGTAATTCCAAGTTGACTGAATTTTTAGATGTATCGCAAACAATTGTATAGTCTTCGGACTCAACTGTATAATTCTTGTCACTCGTCTTTGTTATATTCGTGTAGACTGCGCCGTTACATCGCAATGCTAGGGCAGTCGAGATTTCATGAGCCTTTATCTTACCGGCTACCTCCATTGTGTTGCGTTTATCGTCAAACGTTAAGCCGGCAGACGCAGCAAAGCCGGAGGCTCCCCTGAATTGGATCTGCTGCTTGGCGCCGGCAGCGTGCGGTACCTTGAGACTAATGTAGTTGTCGTAAAGATTTTGAAGCGTGGTGTTGGTTGTCTTACCGCGAGATATATCTCCCACCATTAATACGTCCTGATCGCTTAAGTTCTGTCCGCCCGCATTAATTGCGGGCACAAGCGCAGGATCTATACAGAGCTTGTCACCCTTTAGTGCCAAGCCGCTCTTTGCATGTAACAATAGAGATAGAGATCCGTCTTCAACTTGAATACCGCGCGATGCTTTTACTTGTAGTGTGCCGCGGACGTTGTGTAAGCCAGAGCCATGGTTTATATATTTAGCGCTAATCTCTGCGTCAAACTGGTTGGAGGGAATGTTCGTCAAACCTACGGCTGAGCCTTTTATGGTTTTAGCTACTAAGTTATAGGTAGTCAGCGTGTCTCCGTTAAATCTTAACTTTCGATTTGTGGCTGCTTCGCCATTGCCATCCCACACCATTACTCCACCAATTGATTGGCTTTTCACTTTTTGGACTGCAATGTCCTTAATTGTGGCGCATGGACTTTGTGCGTCTGTGTCATAGAAGACGCTGGCGCTAATCGTATTCTTGAATACTTTAACTCCTCCGATCTCTTGGTTTGCGTGCTGATCTACTGAGCCGTCTACTTTGCCTTTTAAAACGTTATATGCCATTTTTTATCCTCATCACCAATAAATAGATAATTTTCCTTTATTAAGCACATAAAAAAAGGATGCCCCCACAGGGAGGGCATCCAAAAGGATCCAATATAAAATATCGGAAGTGTTGATTAGACGATTCGCCAGTCGTTGGCAGCAGCATAAATTAACGATACAGCGCCGTTAGCGGAGTAAAGTGTAAGAGATGTTGCACCATCGATCACATGTGAACCTTGTCTGTTGATAGTGATTGCCTTGCTGGCTGCAATACCCTTAGCCTTGATGATGACGACATCACCAGCGGCTGGAGAAGCAGGCAGATTAATAGCAGCGTTATCTGTAAGATCCGCGAAGAAGTTAAGACCGGCTGCAGCCGTACCGCCATCTGCAATTGCAGCGGCAGATACACTGTCACCACCAGTGGTATCTACAGAGAACACACCGTTAGTAGCAGTAACACCAGTACCAGCCATCGCAGTAGCAAGATCTGCAATGCTTTCCTTTTTGGAAGCATTGGAGTCGTCAGCGTCAACAATAGCAATGCTATCGTTAGCAACGTTAACGGCAGCGGCAGACAACTCGTTAAGATCGAGAGACAATGCTACGCCAGAAGCAGCGATACCAGTTCCACCAGCGAGAACGCCAGCAAAAGCATCAAAAGTTGCTTTCTTAGGAATGTTGGAATCGGTAGAATCAGCGAAGACTAATGCGTCACCAGTTGCAGGAGTCACAGCAGCGCAGCTGTCTGGATCGAAGAGAAGCTTACCACCAGTTGAAGCAAGACCAGGCTCGGAAGCAACTGCAGCAGCCATAACGTCAGCGAAAGAATCGCGCTTCATGAGACCATCGGAATCAAGGAAGTAAAGCGAATCGTTAGCGACGGCGATAGTTGCGTCAGCAACACCAGCCAACTTAACAGTTCCCTTGAGACTAGTCGCACCTTCGACACCCAGAGTACTGGAAGCCGTAACCGCCTGAAGAGATGATAATCCCGACACACTTGCTACGGAAGCTGTCAATGCACCACTGTTGCTGATACCGTAGGCACCTACAGCGAGAGAGTGGAACTTAGAGGTACCATTGGCACTGAATCCCCATAAGTCTGCTCCACCAGCACGAACAGCAGTAGAACCACTAAGTGTAGTTCCCAATACTTGTCCGGTAGAAGTGACAGCACCACAAGCAACGGAACCTAAGCCAGTAACGTTTCCGCTAGTGTCAAAGGTGTAGTTACCGTCGGTGAAGGCACCATCGATAGTAAGGTTACGGATAGTTCCGATATCCTTGTTTGCGTCAACAACAAGAGCCTTGTTGGCAGCAGCGGTACCGTTAGTGATACCGTCAATCTTCTCCATGTCAGCTTCGTTGAGATCAGCAGAACCGATGATGAAAGAAGTACCAGCGGTGATAGCACCTAAGCTGGTTGCGTTGCCAGTGTCCTTGTCAACACTGAATTTGGTAACACCCGCGTCAGTCTTAATTGTGAGACTGCCAGATCTTACCAGGGAGCCGCTCATTACAGCTTCCCCTAATTGAAATTTATAAGCCATGTTTAAAAACCCTCCATATTAATAGTTTTTGTATGGTTAAGATGGATAAGACAAACTTACCCAAATTTGAGCTAAGTCATGCGACTATGCTCGTCTTTAAGTAGTGTGTCGAACCAGAGAGTTATATTAGTAAATGAAGTATTTATTTGCACCGTTGCAATAAAGCTGAACTGATGCATAGGGAGACTTCAAAACAACCGAATTTGCACCGTCGATTGTGTCGCCTCCAGAGGCGGCGATCGTTATATGATTAGAGGCGGCGGCTCCCCCTTCATCTTTTACGACGAACGTTTGCCCGCTCATAACACTTGCCGCAGAGGGTAGCGTGAGCTGTACTGCACCTGGGTTGGTGTCGGTGCCAACAAAATAATCTAGAGTGGTAATTGTGTAATCATCGTTAATAGCCCTTCGTTCTAATTTTATACCCCCGCCGACTCTAAGGACATCATTACGAAATACCAGATCAGCGGATCCGCTTATGGTTCCGTTTGAAGTGTGGAACTGTACCGAGCCGGACGGTCCTTGTCCCGAAGCGTTTCCGCCAGATCCAGTTACATTTGTAAGATACCTACCATCGCCATATAAAAAAGATGCGGATAACCCTATACTAGCTGTTAAGTGCCCGGTAATATTTAGGGTTGAGCCATCGAAAGTTAAATTGCTTTCGCAAGTGAGAGTGTTTGCATCTCCGCCAACATTAGTTAATATAGAGTTGTTGGTGGCGTTAGAGACGCGCGGTACATTGATTATACTAGCGCCATCAGATGTGCTCAAGTTTCCAGAAACAACGTTGGCAACAATCGAACCACTAGCCGGCACATAATTTTGTGCAGCAATTAAGGTTCCCGATATCGCGTTATAAGCCATTTCAGCAGTCTCCTAAACTAATTAGAAGACAAACCAATTGCTTCCGTTTGAATATAAACTAATAGCAGGATTAGAGCCTGTTAGTATATAAAAGCTGCTATTGTCTATGTTGTAGCCCGATGAACAGGTGAGGCGTATGTTCGTTCCACCTCTGCCGACAACTTCGTCTTTAATAATTAAAACTGTCCCTGCGCCGTGAGTGGCTGCAGCGGGAATATTAATTTCCACATTGTTATTAAGAGTGACTCCCAAGATATAACTTGGGACACTGGCAGTTGCCTTTGCAGCGCCGATTCCGGTATACATCCCACGGAAACCTCTTACGCTGACTGTTTCAGATGTATTATCAACTCGGAGTATTACATTTCCTGCAACCTTTGATACTTCCATACTACCGGTACGAATGTGCCTATCATCATTCGAATTACCAAAGAAAGTAGAGCCAGTTGAATCAATTACAGTTACATTGTCGATATGGTAGTGACTTGCGGAGATTGTCCCACTCACTACCAGTGTGCCAGTTAAGACAAGGCTATTGGCTGCATATGAACCATACGCAGCGGTATGATACATAAAATTCAAAGTGCCGGAAGTATTTCCAGCACCCGTTAAAAACTGAACCGATCCAGTCGGTCCAAATGCGCCTCCGTCATCGGAACCGGTGCAGCTTACATATGCCCAGCCAAACTTCGCCATCTATTATCCAACCCCGGCTGAGCCTGAGAAACTTGGACCGTCTGACGTTGCAATCTTTTCGGGTTTGATTGAAGTTAAGCCGGCAATTACATCAACCTTACTAGAGCCACTTAAGAAGATCTCTGATACCTTCAATTCGAAAACTTGTGATCCGGGCGTGCCGGCATTTGCGTGCTGTTTACCCACTTCAAAAAACTTATTCATGCCCATGCCTCTCGTTGAGAATGCTACTTTTAAGTTATCATTCACTGAATGATTGTTGATTGCAATCCAGCGCGTGACGTATGGAAATGTAATTTTGGTAATCCCGGAACTGCAGTCTATCGAGCCCGTTGCCCATGGAATGCCGCTTACTTGATAAGCGGGAACATGGTTCATCCCTACCGGGGTTGCCCATGAGGGTGTAAAGTTTGTATCTGCCATTTAAAAATCTCCGTAAATTTTGTTGTTCAAGATAAATAGTCACCTATTTTTTCTATTGCGCCTTTCTTCTGCTCTTTGTTTTTTTAATTCGTCGCGTCGTCGGCGGCGCTCTGCCTTTGCTTGTTCTTCTCTTTTGCGAACAGACGGCTTTTTATAATACCTTCTATCCTTGGCTTCTTCTACTATTCTTTCTTTTTTCGTCTTCTTAATAAACCGACGAATCATGCGCTCATGATTGCCGCGGCATTCTCTTGAGGTTACTAAAACATTTGCTGTCTTTCTTGGCATACCTATTTCAAAGCCTCCCACAAGCGAGAAGCACCGCCCATGATCGAACTGATATCAACCCCAGCATCTCTTGGATCTCCCAAGTCGATTGTGCCTGGCTTAGCTTCAGCTGCTTCGTAGCCGCTCAGTGGTTTTGTATTTTCGAATAAATCAACACCGTTGTATGCATCATTGCCGATTGCATCCATTAATTTTTTTCTTCTCTGAGTTGCTGCAGCATTGTTTTGTGCCGGCGTCGAGACTTGGGCTTGTGGTGTTGTCCGGGGTGCAGACTCTACCATCACCTGTTGAGAGGCGCCCATACCAAGAGCAACTTCCGAAACTATATTCGACAGTACACCCTCTTCTAACAAAACCTCATTGATACACTCTTTCACCAGCGGTTTGATAATTCTTTTTAAATCATCCTTCTTCATCTAAAACCTCATTTAATAACCTGTTAATGCGATCTGCGCGTGTGAATACAGCGCCTTCGCTTAGTGTCTTTGCCTCTTTCATCATAAAAGCACCGGGTGTCGACGGCTCTGAAACCATATCGAAGCAAATCAATTGAAAATCGTCTTCAACAATTGTTTTGCCCTGCTCTTCGCGAACAGAACCCATGCCGCGAGAAGACACACCGCATGTTGCGCCGCCTTCCACTAACGCCTGAAGGATTTTGCCGGAGGGGGTGTTCAAGACTTTGATTTTGCCCATAACATTTTTACCTTCCATCCATATGGCAGTTACCATGTGAGAGCAGTTTCTTAAGTTAATAACAGAATCGTCTGGATGATCGAGTTCTCCAAGCGCGCGATTCTCTTTGACGAGTTTTTGGTAGATCTCGACTTCGCGAACCATTGTTTCGTGCATATAGACGCGTCCATTGCCGTTTTTAGTCTCAGTCATCTGCATTATGCCAGAAAGTACCAGTCCGCCTTCGGCGACATAGCGCTTTTCTTCTTCAGTGAGGAGATCTTGACAAACTCCCCCCTCACATAAAGCATAATATTCTCTTAATAACTTCTTAGCCATTCTATGCTCCAGCGCGACTAGATATGGAGCCAGCAAGGGCTCGCTTCAACATAGATATCGCACCCTTTACTCCTGGAGTGTTTGGATCGATACCCAACTTTTCAATATCCTTTTCCATCGCCTTCAAGTGGCTATTCAAAATTGATAGCGTTTTCTTAGCTAGTGCTTTGTCTGCCGTGCCGGCTTTTGTTGCAGCTGCTTTGTCTTTCATCTTCTGAGCCATCTCATCCTCGCCGGCTACGCCGGCAACGGCGCCGAGACCCTTTTGTACCATTCCTCTGCCGGCGCCCTTAAGCTTCGTTCCGACACCAGACGCACGTGCCTTGAGACGATCAAGGATGCCCTCATCGATCTCGCCTGAATCAATCATCGCCTGAATTTCTTCATCGATGATCTCTTTGATATCTGATTCTGTTAATTTCATTTTCATTTAGCTAACTCCCTTTGCAGCAATGTCTGACTGGCTGGAGCATCCACTTACTTATCCAAATATTTGTGTTCATACTTTATTCCTTCATCTCCAAAAACCATGTTTAAAATATATGATGTTCCTGACGACAACCAACCTAATAAAAAGAAGTTGACTACAGAAACGTCAAAATTAAATAGTTCGGTGAATGGAGAAAGTAGCATTAAAAACCAGCCTACATGAAAACCTATGCACATTGGGCATTTAAATAGTTGCCCCAATCTGCCTTTGGTTGGTCGTATGCCGTCGAATACCTTTCCATACACCAGTACCTGCGTCAACCCGTAGGCGGCAAGTATAAACGTTAATAATTCCATGTTTCCTCTATTAAAATGTGTACATGTAGTCTAGAGCATAGGGATCTCTGATATACCTGTTGGATATCGATCCTTGATCGGTAGACTGTGGGACTTCTCCCAGCTCTGTCGAGTCTGTCTTATCGGGATGTACCAGTTCGCCATCTTCCATGGATATAATGGCTTCCATATTTTCAAAGTATGGGCGCTCTTCTTCAATAAATTGAGAAATATTAATTAACGCCAACTTGGGGCCGCTTACATTCGGATTAGATGATTCTTGAATCGATGCCTCTAATGCACCATAAAAGGAGCCGGCTTGAACAGACTCAGGGATGAGGATTCCTCTCTTTATAAGGTGGCTCATAAGCCTGTTCTGTGCGCCGTATACTAGATCCGACATTGTCTCCTTGGGGAATACCACCACTTTCTTTGTTGTTGGTGATAAAACGATATCGACATCACCATGATCAAAAATCATGATATCGCCAGCAAGACTCTTGCGTGCATCTATTTCTAATCTAACTTTTTTCTCGTTGGCTTTTTCGCCAATTTTAATTACTACTGCCATCTGCCATGGTTTCCTTGTGGAGTGATTGTATTTTTAGCACAGAAAGAATTACATTTTCATTAATCTCTGTCTGCTTAAAGCTATCTAGTTTGTTTAAAACCTCAGTCGCCTTTTCTAGCATCTCGGAATCGTTCACAAATTCTTCCAGAGTTTTTGCTGTTTCGATGCCATGGCGTAAGCGCTTGATTTCCTCATTTAAATAAATTTTAAATTCCAAGGAATTATCCACAAACGATTTTATGTAGAGGTTTAAAAGTGTCTTCTGTTCTTGCAGCAATTCATTATCATATTTTTGATTGAACTTCTTGACAAATGACTCTATTACGATATCGTCTATGTCAACTATTTCTTCTTTGGCGTTCTCGGTTGCCACCATGTTATCAATAACAAGCTTCTCTAGCAACACCTTGTCTTTTGGGGAAGATGAAAAAGAAAACATCTGGTAGATATTAGCCAAGGACTTATAGTTTGGAACAAAGTTGTCGAATACATTTGATTCAATTTCCTTGTTGATATCGTGAATTAACGACGTCTGCTCTTTGAATAATATTTCAGGATTTAAAAACCTTTTTTGAAGGCGTGCCTCTTTAAGAATATTTTTACAGTCCTCTTTGCTATCTGATTGATTTTCATACAAAGACTGATAACACTCCAAGTCTTTTCTTAGGATGGTGCCTTGTCTGAAATGCTTTTTAATGACAGATACAACTTTATCTCTGCGGCTTTCATCTTGCTGTAAGATTGCCGAGGTGCCTTCGCGTATTAGCGCCTCATAAACAAGTGCCGTGTTGCGTTTTTTGTTATATCTAGTCTTCATTTTCTTGCTCCGTAGTTAGATTGTCTTTAGTTTCTAAAAGTGATATTAAACCGTGAAGAGAATCATTGACTTCAAAAAGCATTTCTTCTTCTCTGATATCCTTCAAACTATAAATAGGTGCGTCATTTGGATAATTACTTTCTGTAATTCCTTTTGCCAGAGGTATCATGCTGTTAATCTTCGCAATTTCGCCCCCGGGGTTGCGCGATCGGCTGGCTCTGCCGCGCTTTTCCATATTCGTCAAACCTTGCATATGCTTGCCAAAGCCGGCATCTTTACGTCCATCGCGATTAGCAGGGAAGTATACTTTTTTGCTATTGCTTTTTTCGCCGCCATGCAATGTTGGAGCGTTTCTACTTCCCGGCGGTACCGCCAACAGTGGCGATTCTTCTGCGCCGCCGGCATCACCTGCAGGCATCTCTTCTCCGCCGGCGAGATCATCTCCAGCAAGAGCAGCGAGTTCGTCACCCCCGCCAAGATCGCCTCCACCAAGATCGCCTCCGAGATCACCGCCCAAGCCTCCGCCGGCTTCTCCGGCGGCTGCGGCTTCTGCTACCGCTTGTAGCGATGCATCTTGCTTGCGATCGTAGAACATTTCGCGTTGGTTGCGAATGAATTCCTCATGCGACATGCCAAAGATATTGTCAGATACCCATCTGCGTGAGAAGTACCCCTCTGTTGCGGAGGCTGCTATATCGAATTTAGCTTTCCAGTGTTCAATCTCTTGAAGCTCTGCAATCATCGAAGGATTGTTCAGCACGGTTTTGAAGCTGATCAAATCATCGCCGCGGAAACCCAAAGTGTACAAATGGATGATTCCGATCTTTTCTAATTCTGCAGAAATTACTCTTTGAAGTCGCTGTATAGTTCTAGCAAATCTTACATCCTTTTGTGCTAAAGTTGTTTTGTCTTCTGCGGCGCCATCACCCATAGCAAGGTATGCTTGGGGAACCTTTAGCGCTGAGAACAACTTATCGCGAAGGTATTTAACGTCATCGATGGCGGTTGTATTCTGTCCTCCTGCAAGATTAGTGATCTCCGTTGCAGATCCAGGTCGTACGGGAATAAAATAGTCTTCTTCGATACTCATTGGGTTATAGCGCAAGTCGACTCTGCCGGTTGTGGGATCAACCACTGAATGCCTCTTTAACTGTGTAACAATTTTTTCCATATATTGCTCGACATCCTGTGGAGGTATCGCCCCCACATCAATTTTAAAGACGCGTCGTTCGGAAGATCTTATAACCCTATACGCCATCATGGCGTCTTCAACTAAAATAAGCTGGCGGAAGATTCGGCGTGCAGGATCCAAAATGGAAGTTCCATAAGGAGAGTGCTTGTCATTTCCTAGAACTCGAAAAATGTGAAATCTGCCAGTTCTCGAATGTCATGCCGGCAGAGTTCCATTGGTATTGTACGTAATTTGGATTAGTAGCGTCCTTTCCTTCCAGTCTTTCAATTTCAGATATCGGAAGAGAGATTACCGACTGTACACCGAATTTGTCATCGATGTCTAAGTAGAGGAAAAAGTCTCCATACTTGCACATTGTGCGCGCCCAGCCAAATAAGTTGTAATCTATATTCAGAATCTTGCTGTAAAGGTTTTCTAAAACTGCTTTAATTTCCTCATTCGGGCACTTAACGCTAAGCATCGGGCGTAAATCAGAGTATGTCGTCATCTCGTCGGCATAGATATCCAGCGCCGATGCAATCTCTGGAGTGTATTCCATTTGATCGAAGTCCACATACCTTTCAACGCGGCGCTGATTCTGCATCGCGTTGGCAGCGATTGTGTCTAGCGGGTTGTATAATGATTTCTTAAATTGTTGCCCAGACGCAGATTTGAACCGAGTCGAGAACTTATCCAAGTGTTGGCGACGGATCTTTCTACCTGTTTGCGATCTATAGTTTACAATCGGTCCGGAAAAAAGACGGGGTGAGCGCTTTGAAGAGCCCTGACTGTGTATTTCTTGAATTTTTATCTGCTGCCATTTTTATTTCTCACTTTATAATCCATTTATATTGTTCATAAGTTGTTTTAGCTTCCTTCATTCTATCAAATAAATCATTTTTTTTGTAGCCCTCTTGTCCTGCTATTTGTGTATTCATAGTGGTTTTCGAAGTATAAATTGAATTTGCGTATGCCTTTTGATAGTTTAGCTCGCGCGCGTTGACTTGCAGAGCGGTGTCTCGAACCCAGCATGCAATTGCTAGCGCCATGATTAAGTCATCATGATAGCCTTTCATCGCTTGTGGTCTGCCATTCCTCCAAATGAACGTCTTCATCTCATTCATGGTGCGAGATGAATATACGGTAATTAGTTTGTTTCTTATGAATTCTTCTAGTTTTGCAACTATGAGGGGGCGAGTCTTCATTGACGTCGTGAATCCTGGTACAGCTGAGTTGGTATGTTCGGCTTGATACTGCTCAATGTATTCATGTGTGGACTTAACCGAGTGGTATAAATTTGGATACGCATAATCGATAAGTTTACCCAACACAGAGTATCCTATGTTGTTGTTTTCAACAACCAGCATGCAGCCTCCATATTCTCTACCCACCTGATTGAGCATTCCTGCGTACATGTCAAGCGTTGGTTTTCCTTGGTATTCTCCCACCACTTCCAGTGTCTCTAATTTAACAATGTGAAATGTTGAATAATCTGCGCCATCGCCGCGGGCAACGTCTGCTACCATTAAATAATTACAAGTTGGATCAAATTCTTCCCAAATCCAAAAGTTACGATCAAAACCAGATCTATGCTTTGGCTCGCGAACATTTGACAATAACCACTCCATGCACTCTGGCTCTATCACAGTCTCGCCTGATGTGTTGAAATTGCATTCAAGCTCTTGCGCAATCTGGCGCTTTGACATGTTTTTGGTTTCTTTTCTTGTACCACGCTTCATCTCTATCTGGGTGCACGTCCCAAGATAACGTTGTCAAGTTAAAGTTATTGGGAGCCGGCTTCGGCATCAGTACATGTCTTATGAAACCAATTACCAACGCCGTTTGGCGTTGAGAGCGCGATGCATCGCCCACCAGTTGATAATGTAGGATACAAGCCTGTCCACAGCTCTTCCAAGCCTTCAATGTGTGCTGCCTCATCCAACACCAGAAGAGACAATGCTTCAGAACGACCGGCATCGCCAGAGGTAGAAGCAGCCTTGATCGACGAGCCATTTGAAAGCTCAAAGGATGTTCTGTTGTCTACTGAAATTGTAGCTATGCTCAACCAGTCAGGTACATTTCTCATAATACCTTTAACCTTCTTTACAAGGTTTCCTGCTGTTGCAAACTTAGTTGCCATTACAAGAATAGCTTTGTCGCGATGAAACAACATTAGCCAGACAATGTATCCAGCTGTAATAGTTGATATCCCAAGCTGTCGAGCCTTCAATATTACGTTGAATCGATAGTCATTAAAATCTGTTAGTAATAAATCTTGGAAGTCATATGTGTCAAAAAGAATTAACCCGTGCATCGGGTGAGATATACGGGCGTATGTGGTAAGAAAATAAGAAGGATCCTTACCGCACCTTATTATCTCTTTGACTTTTGGTTTTTTGTCTAATTGAAAACTCATACATTTTTCAGAGGTGCTCGAACTTGCTCATTCATTTCATAGTGTCTAGCTAAGTCTTCGAATTCTTCTCGTTCAAGATCTTCGGAACTCATGCGCTCTTCGCCAGTATCAATACCAGCAACAGCACTACCGGGTTCGTATGCTTCTTCGACTTCTTCGTCGTCGATGAGTGGCGGAATATTTGACGTAATCGCAGCGCGCGCTTTATCGAGAATACCTGCTTTGCCGGGCATGCTAATCTCTTCAACTTCTTTTTCATCTCTCTTATACGCAGCACCCAAACCTCTATACTCCATAAGTCTTGCAAACACTGCTTCTTTAATTTCGTCCAAGCCAAAGCTGCTAATTTTTGGGCGCCCATAAGCTCCGCGAGTATACTCCGTAGGAGGCTGCTCTGGATAGCCTTCATCTCCGGGACTTGTCAATTCAACACCGGGAAGCTTTTCAAACACAATTTGGAAGATTTCTTTCACATCTTCCGGATCCATCTCGGAGACTAAAGCGTAAATACCGTCGATGGTAGATTTAATCGGGTGTGTCTCACCACTATCCATCGGCATCGTTTCTGATGCCTTGTTTGGCTTATCCATTGCAGAGGTGTCACCTCCACGGGAATCCGGGTTGGCTGCGGCGCGCCGGCGATTATATTCTTCATCTCCAATAATGCGCCTTAATAGATCTTCTGCAGCTTGGCTCTCATCAAGAAGCTCTTCTTTCATATATTCTTCTAAGATTATTTCCTGCAAGCGAGCTTTGTTTATTCTCATCTTATTTTTTTCCTAGTATCATTTTCTGGGCGCTTACCGCCCTTACCGTCCCATCCGCCTTGATCAAGAAAGTCTTTCCAATTTGATTCAAGTGGATTTGTGGAACCCTGATTGCAATCATTCATCTCTTCGGATAAGCCGCCAACCTTGTAATGTTTTTTCGCCTGAACCCAACTGCGGACGCGGGAAGAGTTTTGCACCATTACATCAATTTCGCCCTCTTCGGTTAGAGTAACGGAATTACCAGTAATTTTTTTATATTCATTTTTTAGCCATCCAGATATGTCAGTCAGCCTTTGATCCATCTCTTCCTCAAAGCCGCCGGCATATACTTCCTTAAGCTGAATTTCTGATTGGTACGAGAGGCACATCATATTGCCATAAAATTTGACATTAAAGCCGTCCATGACTCTCTGATCAATCAAAGCGTCACCTTCCTCCCTGCGGAGTGCCCCGGTGGTTACCGGAGACAAGTCTTCTCCCAGTGCCCCATCATAAGCATTTGCTGCAGCTTGTGCCAAGCCCTGCATTATTTCATAAACTGTTGCCATTTTTTATTTCCTCTTTTAAATTTGGTCTCCAACCTTCTAGCCATCTTTCCTCTCTACCTTCGACATATTGAACATAACACTTGCTGCAACACTCAAATTTGACGAGACAGACATCATCCATGGATTTCTTTGGAAAAGTTCCGCAGACAGGACAACACTTTAAAGATTCTCTATTAAGTAGTTTTTTTGTAACCTTTATACCATTTATATCAATTTTCTCTTGGTGCTCTTCGTTTCTCTTAATCTTGGTATATAACTCAGACATTTGTTGAAGATATTCTTTTTCCTTGTCTTCGTTCCAATTTGATTTAGGATTAGCAACGGCGTCTTTGCCGTACTTTTTGCTTATAGCTAATTCGATTGCAGCTAGCTGGTTTGGATCTTTATCTTTCATTTAATACCTTATATGTGCCATATGACGCCGCAGTACCAATGAGGATCCCACCAGCAAAATACAACCATTTGTGACGGGGAGACGTTTTTTTTAGCGCGTCAGATAAAAGATTAATCTCTTTATCCTTTTGCATTATAAACAAATCGTACTCATTCGTTAAGGCTTTATGTTCGATTTTTAAATTTTCTAATTTGAAATCGTATTCTTCTTTTTGGATTTTTAGCTGATAATCAGTCTTTATATCACATGAATATTTGTATATATCAAAGTCTGCCAACATCTTTGCCATGGCTTTCTCGTCAAAAAGAACACCAGCGAAAGGCGCAGGAGCTTTGTACTCCAAGATGGTAAATTTAGCTGGTTCTGTGGCGCTAGCTGTAAGACTAAGCATTAAAAAAAAAGATTAAGGAGCATATTGAATACCAAACCTATTTTCTATGTCTATTATCAACTGCTCTCTATCTTGGTTAAACTTGTTCCTATACTCGCCCTTCTTATCTTCTCTCAATTGCTCAATCATTTCAAGAGCATTTTCGTAGTCTTCTTCGATGGCAGCAATGGATTCCATGTGCTCTTCCATTAGCTTTTGTTTCTCGCGGATTTCTTGCTTATGAATTTCTTTTAACCCGTCGATCTGTGCCTTGTGTGAGTCTGCCTGTGTTTCGTATGCCTTTTGCATTAGCGCATAGTCGCGTTGATTTTTCATAGCTATAACAGCAAAAAGCAACACGATTAGTATTGCCTTCCAGTTGTTGAGTGCGAATTCTATTATCTGCCTCTTAATCATTATACCCCTTTAGTCTCGCGATCCCATCGATGATTGTCTGCCCGCCAATATAAATTGCCGATATAATTACCCAATCGTCGCTGGTTACGTGTCCTGAGAAAGTCAGCACTGTCGCTGTTACCCACACCATCAGTTTTCGTGAAGTTAATTTTGCAAGCCATCCATCAACAAATGCTTCTGCTTTTGCCATCATCACTCCTCCACTTTTTCTTGCAACTCTGAACCTTCGCCTTCTTTTGCTGCTTCTGCAATTTTCGACATGAGAGTCGACCATATAATGCCGCGCACTTCTTCAGGAGTTTTTTCAATTTCTTTTGTTATTACATCAAAAATAGAATCAACTTGTGGCTGTAGTTTATCCAGCTCTACATCTTCCGAAAGCTTTTTTTCAACCTGCTCTTTGATCAGTTGCTTGAGTTGTGATTTTATGATTTTCATGAATAAGTTTTTCCCAATACTCTGCCGAACACAATGCCATGCTCTGTCGCAAATGCTTGTATGGAATCCTTAATGCTTTCCTCGTCGAGAGTTCCGGTGTACCATTCTTCAAAAAGAGCAACAGCGTTGAGGCGTTCCGTGTCTTCCTCCTGTATACCGGCAGCTCGACAGATATCTTGAAATATCTCGCCGGCAGTGAGCTGTTCTTCTTCTACCTCGACAGGTATAATTTCGTGTGGCTCTTCACAGCATACGTCTTCACTTGGCGTTGTAAACCAACTCCATAATGTTTTTAACCAACTCATTTTAATATCCTCTACTTGCTTTTTGTTTCATGGGTCTAAAAAATATACCCATCGATTGCCTTTCTTAAATAGTCTCTCAAGTTTTCCGGGACCAATTCTTCGCTCTCAAGATCTCTAAATTGCTCAAGTGTCGCATTAATATGATCTTTTATTACTGGATTGAATTTTTGTTGAAGTTTTCCTAGTATTAAATTGTCCACTTCTCTTTCATCAGGTGTCATACCACCATAACCTACTTGTTTCATCTCGGTGCCAAGATTTTCAATAAAATCTATCAACTCTTTTATTCTTTTGTTTTGAATTTCTAACTCAGATTCTTCGTAATTTTCTTCTAAAGATTGTCCTGATTCCCCTACTTGTTTACTTACCGTTGATAAGATATTGGCAAGTTTCTCAATTTGATCAAAATTAGCACGGTTTGGACCATGGGGCATTTGTTTCGCAAAAAATTTAGACTTTCTTTCGCGCACTATAATTGACAATTGTAGCATAAGTTTAAGCGCCGTTGACGCTTGCAGCAACCCAAGGCTAACGTCTCGGTGTGCTTGTTTCTTATCTACTAAGTCTGCACCTGTCCCGATGGATGCAAGCTCAGAGTCCAAATCAAACTCAACAAGAGCGTTCGAAATCTCTTCCTTAATAATCTGTTTAAGTTGTTGTTTTGTAATCTTCATGTTGCTAATCCATTCATACTTAGTATGGGTTTAATCCCTCTAACTCATTATGTGCTTCTAATAATCTCTCGAATAAAAATTTCATACCCTCGTCATAAGTAGTTTTGCCATTTTCTATGTAATGGTAAAAATCTTCAACTTCTCGTTCAATTTCCTCGTCCATCATTTGAGCAGCCTTTTCATCGAGGGGGGCGTCCGGTACGAACCACTCATAAAAGATAACTTTTATTTTGTCTTTATTTCCATTCTCAAAATGTTTTATAAGATCATAGCCCGCTTCTTTAAGAAAAGCTTTATATGAAGAGTATGGGTGAGTGATGCCTCTGGGTGGTGTGTCCATCGGTAGCGATTGCTGCTCATCTTCTTTCAAAAACTTGTTCCAGCTTTCAAATAGTTTTTTTTCATGTTGCTAATCCTTTCACACTTAGTATACTTCCTTATGCATCCCTTGAAAAGCATTCAGGATGTTCTCTTTTCCTTCTTTCGACCCACTCTTCGAGATCGATCTCGCCGGCTGGGTCTTTGCTTCTATAGCCAGGTGGTTCTGCTTTGAGTCTGGCGTACACCGCGTGAATTGTTCGACACTTTTGACTCTTAGCACCCATACCAAGGGCGCCCTTGATAGAGTCCATAAAACCCTCATCCATCGTATTTTCGATCTCTTCTTTGATAATCTGTTTAAGTTGTTGTTTTGTAATTTTCATTTTGGATCTCCTATGTTGCTAATCCATTCATACTTAGTATTTTAGATACTTTGTTCCAAGCAATTCTGCTACTATATCAGCAACATCCATTCTTTCTTGTTCATCTTTGATGTTTGAAAGTATTTCTGATACTGACAACTTAATTGCATCTTCTAATTTTGGCATTCTTGGGTCATCATAAGACATTTTATCCAACATTTTTTCGAAGCCTTTGATTTTCTTTCTGTATCTTTCTGCACCAAAAGGCTCAGACCCTAATCCATAATAACCTATTTCGTTTAGCTCTTCTTTGATAATCTGCTTAAGTTGTTGTTTTGTAATCTTCATGTCGCTAATCCATTCATTGTCGTGCCTTGTCATCAAGAATCGACTCGGATACCGGTGCTGACCAAACATCTTCCAGCGGATCATAGTAATTGTTCAAACTTGGATCGTTCATAGCAGCATCAATCTCATCATCGCTGAGTTGAGGCATTTGTTGTTTTACAGCATGGTGAAGGTCTAGGGTGTCAATATCGGACAAGGGTGAATTAGCAATAATGTTGACGATTGTGTCAACCACTGATTCTTTTAAAACCTCTCTCTTCTCATCCATAAAATAACGAGGGTCAATTCTTTTTGTGTTTTTTTCTTATAGCCATTATCTTGTACTCCCATATACTTGGTTAAATAGTTGTTGAATCTCTTCATTACCCGGATATTGTAAATCCAAAGCAACCTTTAGCTGATCTAAATCTTTAAGCTTTTCATCGCCGGGTAACTGATGATAATCAATAAACAAATTTGGATTACTATCTTTTTGCCACGAGTTATGCTTCATCCAAATCACATGAAATTCAGAAGCTAGTTCTTCTATATCACTAGTTGAGTTTATTGGTATACTCTCGGTGGCTGCTGCGTAATCAACAGCAGGGGCGCCATTTAATTTATGCTTAAGAGACGGCTCGATCTTGCTAGCTTCTTGATTAATATTCTGGTGTGCAATGCCATCAACCATCTCGACACCCTCGTAGCCCTCTAACTGTTCTATCGGAGGATTATCAGGAATAGGTTTAAGTCTTGGTTTGTTGCCATTTTCTTGTTGATAGCCTTGAAGCCATTGAGCGTGCATCTTATCTGTTAGGTTTGCCGCCAATGATTCATTCAAGTATCTGTTCCAATTTTCAAATAGTTTCTTCATGTTGCTAATCCATTCATGCTTAGTATCGCAATCAATCCGGGCACATTCTTTCTGACATAAACGCCAGAGAAAAGTGTCTCGCATCGACCGCCGACATAAGCGATTGCCGACTCAATATTCTTGCTGACTTTTGGATCAGCCACCATCTCTTCCGAGACGACTAAAACCAATGAACCAGCCGCTGCCTTCCCCTTCGGCGGGGGGCACGCTGACCTATTCATGCAGTTATGGAGAATCACCGATCCAAGCTTAGCTGTATTTGGATCTTTATCATAGTTGAGCCCAAGAAGGCACGACCGTCATTGCCCAAACATGTTTCCAAATCCTTGCTATCAAAAGATTGAATCGGTGAATCCTCGGTGGAGAGCTTTAACACTTGGGCAAGTGACTTAGCAAAAGTTGTGTTGGCGACAGGGTACATGCCGAGCATGCCGATTCTGCCGCGCAGTAAGCGTGTAGCTCGTTCGTTATCTAAAACGATATGCGGGTGTTTGGCAACATCATTTGCCAGCGTCAACGCATTACGAGCGATTGTGGGGTTGAGGTTTTCTTGTGCTGTCGGCCAAGAGACTATATAAATGACTTTGCCAGTCGACTGCACAGAGCGCATGTAACGCTCAAAGACAGGGTGCAGAGCGGTAACACTACTACCGGTACCGCCGCCACCGCCAGCAAGGACGAATAACCAATCAACTTTACCGAGCTTGATACGCAGGGCATCTTCAACAATCGCACCATTTTGACTTAAAACCTCTTTTCCATATTCTACGTTTTTTCCAATCCCGTCTGAATCGGGGATGAGGACAACGTGATCCTCTTCTACATTCTTTGGAATGTCTTTACCTGTTGAATTTACGAGTAGCGTCTTATTGAATCCAATTCAATAAACGCATTCGCCATTTTATTGCCTCCACCGCCGACACCGACAAAACCAACATTGATAGATGAGGGTGCTGTATTCTCGGGGAGTAAATCTTCATCAGAGTATTCCATCTGTAATCCGAAGTCCTCAACCATACCGAAGTCTTCTGCATCTACTTCTTCGTGGTAACTGTCTTTTCCTGCGCAAACGCGGGAGGTGGTTCTGCGGGAGGCAGAAAATCAAATTCATTGTTGTCGTTATCGTTTGGCATTGTTTACTCCTTGTTAGAATTTAGGCATATTTTGCAATAAACTCTGTAACGCTTGTTCTGCTTTTTTCGCTTCTTCAGCAGCAGCACCTTCCATTGATGCTGCTTGTTGGATACTTTGTTTCACTTGTTGTATTCTTTCTGGCATCTTCTTTGTTTGGCTAATCATGAGTTCAAGATTATACATGCGGTTAGCAATCTGATTTATAGCTTTGATTTCCTCTGGTCGATTGTCTTCACCGCCGTAATAAGAACTGGGATCTTCACTGCTTGACTTTAAATTGTAATAATACGAACCGGGATCTTTCATGGTCTGCGCCATGGCCTTAGCAAGCCTTTTCTCAGTATAGGCTTCTTGAATCATACCCAATTCAGCCAATTTCTTTATGTATCCTTTGGCGTATCTACCTAGGTTAGTCCTAAAAAACAGCATGATCGGGTCCAAGTTTGGTCGCTACTGCGCTTAGCAGGGGGTGACCAATTGTCTTAGCAGTCAGCGTGACGCCCGAGATCGAGTTTGGTCGGCCTTTTCCAGCCAAACTGATTATTTTTCGCATTGTTTCCTCACTGGGATCACTAGCTAGTTGATTTAATACGTTCCGTACTGCTTTATACTCGGTGCCCGGTCCCGCAGGGATTTGTTCTATAGCGCTGCTAACTAAGTCCGCTAAGTCTTGTTCGTTTAAAACGCTCTTGATCTCTTCTTTAATAATCTGCTTAAGTTGTGACTTGCTAATTTTCATTTTGTAATCTCCTACTGATTTACTCTTGCGTATCCGTCTTTCTTTTCGATTACGATTTGCATGTCAACACAGTCTTTGAGCGAATCAAGGTGCGAGATCAACAAAACGTTCTTAAAATACACCTTAATTAGTTCTAAAATCCGAATAAAACCCTCCATATTTTCTTCGTCTAACGCCGTGCCCGGTTCATCGAGTACAAATATATCTCCTGTCGGAAGAGATGACACTCCTAAAAGTGCTAGACGGATAGCTATCGCCGACAAAGATTTCTCGGCGCCGGAAGCCATCTCGATAGGACGCTCATCATATTGGGGGTGCTTAATAAAAATATCAAATTTATTTCCAGATGCCTCAAAGAAGACTTCAAAATCTACAATATTTGCAAGAACTTTTGCAATCTCTTCATTGATTACTGGAATCTTCTTCTTAATAATATCGTATGCAATTCCGTTTGAATGCATACAGTGCATATACAAATCATATGCTGCAAACTCCTTCTGTAATTCACGATATTCATCTTTTTGGTTTATTACATTCTCAACCTTTTGTTCCAGAGAACCAACCGTTTTAACAAAATCAAGAGTCGTAACCTCACAGCGCTCGATGTCCTGATTAGTCTTTTTAATTTTATAGTGACATTCGTTAAGCTGAGCTAGCAGTACTTCAAGATTTTCTATCGCTTCTTTGTTTTGTTCGTACTCGTCGCGCTTGGTGCGCAGTTCAACAAGTTCTGCATCAACAGTGTGGATAGAATTTTTATTTCTCTCTATCTCCAAATTCAGATCAGCGATCTCTGAAGACACTGAATGCTTGCTGCTTTCAATCTTATAGTACCTGTCTAGTTGTGTTTCTATCGTCGACGGATCGAGCTTGCCAATGTCGGCTTGCAGCTGTTCAATAAGGTACAGCGTAGTTCTCTGTTCCTCTTCTAGGCTGGACTTGTTGGCAACTGCTACATGCGCATCGCGAATAAATCTGCATGTTGGGAAGGAGGTACCGCAAGGAATCTCTTTTTAAGAGTTGCTCCTTCTTCAGTACATCTTCTCTCCTCTCTATTAGCTTATCAATTGATGATTCCTCATTTGAAAGTGCTTTTTGTTTTTCTTGAATCTCTTGACTAACCGCTTGGTAATGTTGCAAATCAAAATCCTCTAAAAACGATATAACCTTTTGGTAAACTCCCTGCTTAACCTTTAATTGATCACTACAATCGCCAATTTTTAACTTCAAAGATGTTACTTGATTTTCCTTATTCCTGATCTCGGTGCTTATCGCTACGATGTCTATAACTTCCGCAGGTATTGAGTTAATCTTCTCTTGAGTTTCAGTGCAAGAACCATTTAATGCCTCTAAATCCTGTTTTAAAATAACACAGCGCTCTTGCTGCTCTTGCAACTGCAATCTAGTCGCCTGCAGGTTGTCTTGGGCGTCTTCAATTTCTTCATCGTAATTCTTTGTTTCTAGTCTTTTCAGGGCGCCTTTCAAATCAACAGAGTCTTCTTTTGCTAATCTAAACTTTTGTTCAAAAAGCTCTAGATCTAGGAACTTAGCTATGATTTCTTTACGTCGCGTCGAGCCTTCATCGATAAAAGCCAGTGCCCCATGCTGGGATGACAGCGACGAGACTGAGAAGTCATCGAGAGTGCCAAAGTGCTTACGAATATTAGCATCTGTTTGCGTACGAGTCAAGCCGTTAAGGGATTGTGTTTCTCCCATTACCGGATCGAATACCTCAAAGTTCAATTCAGTTTTTGCCTCAAGGGTTTCTTCGCCTTTAAGGCGCTTGGTATACTTGTCGGATCTCCGCTCAATTGTGTATTCTTTGTCTCCGATTTCAATTGTTACTTTACCAGATCCGTATTCCCTGTTTTGATTAATAACATTGAGATTCTTGCGCTCATTTTTTGAGGTTGAATTAAAAATAGTCCAAAGAGCGCCATCAATAATAGAACTTTTCCCAGAAAAGTTTTTACCAAAGATCCCGACAATGCCCCCAAGTTCACCAAAGTTAACATTGTTATCTTCTCCATAGTTAAATAAGTTATCGAATTGAAAATTCTTTAATTTCCAATTAACATTTCTTGAAATATCTTCGCTGTCTTCAACCATCTTATTATATTTTCTGTTGAGTTCATACACCTTCTCTAATGTCTCAGGGGTTGCTTCGTACTCTATGAGGTATTCATCAATAAGTTCTTCTTGAACCTCTATATCACGAAGATTTTCAGTCTTTAAGTCGTCAGTTAGCCCTTCTACCGAGCCCCGCTCACCAGATGCTCTATTGAGGAAAGATATGCTTTCGGGCTTAAACCGGTGCTTTGCAATATCAACAGCTCTTCGCATTACATCTAATGGAAGATTGTTATTGCTAACAAGCCGCAAACGAGCACCATTCGGAATAGAAATATTCTTTGGCATCCTACCCTTGCGAGTAAGTTCGATGGTGATGAACGGCTTTGGATTCACAAGTGAAACGTGGCGTGTATCCCAGTTATCTTTGTCTTGGATGTCCCAGATAAGATAACCCTTATCGTTCGACTCTCCGTGATTTTGTTGGACAAGGGAACCAGGGTACCGTGCCCTGCCATCATTATCTATTTTCTGATTAGTCTTATGGATATCTCCCAAAAGCCCGTAGTCATACTTCTCAAGCGTCTCCATGTCGATGTCACCATGTGTCATCATCCATCCAGTGTCAGTAACTGAACCAACAACAGAGCCGTGATAGAGAGCAACATTTGTGCGATCAGTGGGCAGTGTTTCTTGCCAGTTTTCTGGATCTACAATAGATAATACGTGCAGATCGATTCCCTTGGCTACTTCGATTACATCGGAATATTTGTGAAAATGAATATTAGGGTGCTGTAGGTTATCGACGATGGGGCTTATTGCATCTAGCCTGCCACTGTTTTTCAGATTCATGTCATGGTTACCGAGAATTATATGATATGGCGCTATGTCTGCCAAGTTGACAAACAGATCACTCATCATGCGAATCGCCTCGGGACTCAAATCAAGTTTAGTATGAAAAGTGTCACCAGTATTAACAATAATATCTGGCTTCTCTTCTTTCAGCTTTTCATAAAGCTGCTCAAATACTGCACGGTACTCTTTATGGTACTTCAATTTTCGGACATGGATATCCGAAACGTGCGCAATTTTAATGCTCACAAATTCTCCTAGTTTAACATCATCCAAGCGAGAGCACTAAATCCATACCACGAAGTGTAGATGAAAATTGCTCTCAAAAGTGTATCAATAGTAAAACCAAGCATAAGTGCCTCCCTTATACATATACTATATCACCCTAGGGTGGCACTGTCAAGCGTTTTCTTTAAAAGTATTTTTGCCCTTGGCGCCACGTTCAGCATTTTTATCCTGTAGTGCCTTATAGGCTATCGACCAGGATGCAGGGAGAAGCTGGGTTCCGGTTGATTCTGAATCGTAGAAATCTCCCTGCCCTTCTGAGCCCCATTTATTGAAATCCCTAACCAAGTCAGCAAGATCCTGCACATCCATCGTTTGGTAGTATTGCTTTAAATCTTCTTTTTCGGCGCCGCGGGTAAATGTATCTTTAAACCCATCTGGCAGACTATCATATGGAACATAAGAAATATACTGATAGCCATCTGCCGTTCGTTGTGCTTGTCCAGTGCTCTCAATGTCACCAACAGAAGCAAACTCAGCTTCAAGACGATCCATCGCGATATCTTTTGCGTCATCGGCGCCGACACCCTTAGCTAAATCAGCAGGGGATTTCTCCTTCTCGCGAGCTATCGTCAATTGCTTTTTGGATAAACTTGGCACGTGCCTTGGACATATTTTGCCCAGCATCGATGGCATTGCTAATTTGTTCTGCTGCAGCCGGCGATACACCCACCCCTTCTAGATCTTGAAGATTCGCTCCAATCTCACTACCGAACGCTAATGCCGCCATAACTGTAATCGGAAGGGCTGCTTTCTTGGCGGCAGACTTGATGGCGTCTAAGACTGATTGTTCTAGCAAGATCCTTTGTTCTTCTGTGAGATCTATTTGCATCTCATCTACAACTTCCGTAATCGTTTGCTTCACGATTCGAAGCTCAGTCGCTTCCCGGATAATCTGCTTTAATTTAGATTCAGTGATTCTCATTTCTTTTCTTTATAGTCGCCCTGCTTTGCGTTGATGGCAAAGTTCAATTGTCGCACTGTTTTGACTTCTGCTGCCGTTCTTTTTTCTTTTTTCATTAAAGCGTCTTTCTTCTTCTGAAGCTGTGTAATTGTGTAGTCTGTCCATTCGCCAGTAGATTCTACATCTCCGAGAAAATCCTCGCTTTCAGCAACCTGCACATTCAAGTCATCTCTTGGTCCTGTTGACGCCTTGGCTTTAACCTGAACACTCAACTCCTGCAGAGTATCGGATACCTCATCCATCATGGCGATCGCCTCATTCCACTTTTCTACTACCGGACCCATTGATGAGTCAACCTTGGCTACGTCTGAGAATACAGACTTAAACAGCCCTTCAATGTTGCCAACGAAGTCTTGTCTTACCTTGTTGACATCAATGGCAGCAGATCTCAAAACTGAGGCTGCTTTGCCGCGGCGATAACCTTGTCCGACTGAACCAAGTGGAGATGTTAAGGCAGAACCAACACCGGCAAAGGTGCCCTTAAGCTGATCCCAGAGTCCTTCGTCCATATTTTCTACTTCTTCTAGAATAATCTCTTTTAATTCTTGTTTTGTAATTTTCATGTGGGTTCCTCATACTGCTGATAGCAAATTCAACAGTAAATAGTTGTCTCTATCGATAAAGGCTGCGTTATTCTTTCTTTCCGCGAACACCTCTTTAGGCATCGAGCCTACATCTTCGTATCCGGAAACATCGATTTTATAAAGCTCGATATCGTATTCCAGTAGCATCTTAATAATCCGGCGCTCTTTTGCGGCGGCGTCTGGATCGAGGGCGATGTAGATCGGGGTGTCGTTTCGCACGATCTGGTACAGCAGATCTGATCCCTTACGTAAAGTTGAGCCAAGTATCGGTACGGCATTCCCGGCAACCAAAGCATCAAATACTCCTTCGACTATAGTTAAGTCTTTGTTCCAATCAATAAATAGTTCATTAAACACCACGTCCTTGGATGCTCTTGGGGTTTTTATACTTATAGGAGTCTCCAGTATAGGATCTCGCGATAAAGTAGCTACAATCGCCATTCTCGGCGAATGAGGGGATAATGATCCTATTCCGGTATTCTCCGCTAAAACAAAAGCCGATCTTCCACTTAAGGATATCAGCTTCGGTAACACCTCTTGTTTTTAAATATTTGAAAGCGCGTACGCCTGTTGCGGGCAATGGCGTTGTTGCCAAACTCAGGAATTCAGCCGGGAGTTGTACCTCAATCTTGCTCTGACTGACGCTGTTCTCCATAAAGAGATCATCAATTCTCTGAAGATCTGTTTCGTCTGATAATTGGTTCCAGCTAACGAGTTGTGTATAGGTACCAAAACGCCTAATAACGCGCCTAATATTCCTACCCCGATAATCACAAACCCAACACTTATAAGCGTTCTTATCCAAATTAATAGAGAATTTACTTTTGTGATGATTGCATGAAGGACACGAAAAAAGTAGTTCCTCACCTTTATCGTAGTATGTGCCAAGAGTTTCATATAATACCTTTTTTTGCTTCCTTTTTGTTCATGTGCCCTCGTATATAAGGTATCACGACGCACAGAAGATGTCAAGATGTTTTTAGTCACAATATATAGTTTACCGAAGCCGAAATAAACTTGTGACTCTATAAATGCGATAAGGGCGCGAAAAAAGTAACAATCTACTTTCTTCGCCACCCCATCAGTCACGCAACCCCTACTCTGAGGATGTTGCTGTTTCGTCGACAGACACAAGCTCAATTTCAAATTTAAGCTCTTCGCCAGCGAGAGGGTGATTAAGATCAAGAGTCACTGACTCTTCTGCCAGCTCCTTAATCTTAGCCAAGAATGGACCTTGCGGACCATTTCCCTGCACCATTCCGCCAACTTCAAAGTTGTCGACATCTCTGAACGCTGTTCGTGGAACAACTTGCTGTGCCTCTTCAACCCGAGGACCGTACGCTTCCAGGGGAGACAAGGTAACACTCTTTGTCTGTCCTATCTTCATACCAACTACCGCGTCGTTAAACCCGGCAATCATTCTACCCGAACCAATTTGGAAACTAAGTGTCTCTCCTCTCTTGTGAGAGTTATCGAACTCAGTGCCATCCTTGAGGGTACCTTTGTAATGCACGTTAACCATGCTTCCGTTTTTTGCCTGCATTTTTTCTCCTTCATTGCAATGAAAATGCTTTTATATAATAACACCTTTCTTAAGGAGTGTCAACCTTTAATTCTCAATTTCCCAGCCGGCTTTCGCCACAATTATTGCGTCGGCGCGATCATACGACTCTGGTTTTGGATTTCCGTGTTTTGTATATTCTATCTTGAAAGCCGGCTCTGTGTCTAAAAGGTGCTGTAATACTACTTGCTTTGCTTTCTGTCCACGTGGCACCTTAATCCCTGCGTGTTTTCTTGCTGATGTGGCGCCGACATACTCAGGGCGAATTTCAAAAATCTCAAATATTAACCAAGATACAATGCCGTTGAACTTTTGTAGAGTTGCCATTGTCTTAGCAGAAGATCCTCCAGAATTAAAAAATGTAAAGGGCTGCTCAATGTAGATGTGTTTGATTGGGTATTCTGAATTGCCCATGGACATAGAGTCGTCATTGTCTAATTGGTACATTTCATACAAATCTAAAATCTTCTCTTTTATCGCGATTGTTTTATCAAAAACATTTTTATGCTTCCGCAAATCAATTGAATCATAATAAACCAATTGATCATCTGCCACAATAGCAAAACCAGTTATGCTGGTTGATACATCTACACCTAAAATCATATCTCTATTATATTATATGTCCAGCTTAATTTTAAACGTCAATTGTTCAGCTTCTTCTTTTAATACAGGATCTGCCAGTGTTGCTATACCGATGAGGTTCTTGTTTTCGTCATAAACACCCACTTTGTTAATATACACTTGTCGTTTGAATTTTTCATCATATCCTGTAAAACTGGAGGATACTGTGTTTTTTATGAGTCTTTCTTTATTTTCTTCATATACGTGAGAGGATGTGAATGCCATGGCTCTCTGGTTGTACTTTAGAAATGTTGGATTATTTGAGTAGTTTACTTCACCGCGAGGGGCATGCGTATACATCGTCATAACTTCAGTTCTGTTAATGCCTTCAAAATTTAAACCGAAAGAGGCACTTAGCGAACCAGATGAGTCTGAATCATTCCACGTCATACCATCGCGTGCACCAAACCCCCAATAACGCCACCGTGGGTATTGTGCAAGACTTGGATATCTATTGTCTAATCTTACGTTTTTTGTGCTCATTGGCCACGATCCTGTGAGCAATATGAACCCCTCATCATAAAGCACAACTCCGGCAACCTTTCCTATATTAGTTTCGGCTGACGCACTATACGAGCCGGATACTTGTATCAGCTCTCCATTCTCCTTGGTATCTCTCAATTCTCCAATTAGGGAGCCTGTTAAATACCACTTTAGAGAGACGGTTCCGGGTCGAATTTTAGAACCATAAAATATCGAAGGAATATGGATCAAATTTAATGTCTGAGTGTCTTTGTTCCAGCCTCCATCAAGATCTGATTTAACTAGGTAATGAGGACTCAGGGCACCATAGTGATTTAAGGTATTTTTTTAAAGACCAATAACTCATGTTGTGTCCGCAAGACGCCTTTGTTTGTCCATTGCACGATCCCGAAGGGCTTGTTATATATTCTCTTTTTATGCTAGCATACTGGGGGTAACTGCCTATAAAGAGATCTCCGTATTCCGCAGCATCATAGGTATCCATTGTGTCGTCTCTGGTTGCCGATGACGTTATGAAAAACGTGGCTCTTGAACCGTCTTTAACTAAGTAAGGGTAAATTAAATTATTGCTACCCGACACTCTATCAATATTATACTCATATAAATTGACATATCCGGGGGGCGTCATATAGACGTTGTTTGGCGCCGTGCGGAACTTTCCTGGGTGGAAGGTACGATTGTTGTAGAAAATATTTCCACTATAAATAAAGAACTCACTTTTTGGGTGAGTCTTCATTGTGTTTATTAAAACATCATTTTTACCGAACTTACGGTAAGGCATTTTAGTAGTCCAATCTAACGCGGATTGTCAACTCGTTATCAACACTTTTCTTAATTGGCTCAGAAAGTTTCGCCACTGCTAATAATTCGTTTGCAGCGTTGTATAATCCGACTGTTGTGATGTACGAAACAGGATTATCTGAGGCGATATTCTTGATTCGAATTTTGCTACCCGTTGTGTATGTCGGATTGGAACTGTAGTTGAACTTGTTTGCTGGTGCGCGGCAGAAGTAGATTGTAGAATTAATCTCTGTTGTATTATTGAACGAGATGTTCTGAATTCTGTGTCGTAGCGCATTTAGGGATCCGGTGATAGATGCGGAAACAAGAGATTGCTCGACGTCATATGTCGCATTGTCATCTTGGTTGAACTCTGTTCCGGTTTTTTGGAATAACGACGCTGTTATAACTGCAATTCCAGCTTGATAGAATACAACACCATAGCCACTATCTCCCACTGACGCGGAGGTATTGTCGTAAAGGACGCCATAATCACCACCGGGAGTATTTGTAACACCGGTTCCATCTACTTTAGCATGGTAGTCTCCCAGGGTTCTCCCGCCGGCGGCTGGTGTTGCCCAGCTAGAAGTAGAAAGCGAAAGCCTAAAGGAGCCTTTCTTGATTTCATCTTTGGTAAGAAGTCGCGATAAGTTGACAAAGAAAACTTCCTTCATCGAACCCGTTTGATCTAATGCCAAGTCGCTTTCAAAATACCGAACTTGATTTTTGGAACCTGTGTATCCGAGAAGTACTTGAGCAAACTCGTTGTACATGTTGATCTTTTTTGAGTTCTGTGTTGCAGTGCTCGAAGATAACACCGAAGTGCCGGCATATGCGCATGCCAAATCAAAGATGTGGTTTGCGGAAGAACTCAAATATGGATAATCATATACTGACTGGAACATCCCATGGGTATAATTTTTAATGTTCGCGTCGGCGTAAGTCCCACTCACGATAGAACCTGTAATGGGGATCACTTCGTGTAGGAACGTACGCGTAGACGTCACATCTGTTGTTGGGTTGATAGCTTCAAAACTTTTTACTGGCATTTATAAACTCCGTTATTCTTTTTTGTATAATTCTGATTGGTAATTGATCCATGCTGCCGGCGGATCCCATGACAGTTACCATGGTGTCGATATATCTATAGGTTCCTGCGGCGCCTGAAATTGATTGTCCCGTCTTACCATATCGAGAAAAATCTGTAATTGCTAGCGTTGCAGTGGAAAAATTTATGAAAGTGACTCCAGATCTAGGGCCCGCGATAACAGAAATTGTGGTGTCCGCAGTTGTGTCGGCAACACGATATACCACCTCGTTGGGGACTGCTCTAATTTGAGCTACCGAATAATGCTGCATACCGGGGTTAGCGCCGACAGGGAGAACCATTTCCAGCGTTGTCAGGATCTCTGGTGCTCCGCCAGTACCGGCATTATTAAAGCGATCTCCCGCAGCTGGCCCAAGCACTTGAGTTATAAATCTAGTATCTACAGACACTTGAAAGCTTGAGTCTCTTAAACCATTTCCGGCGACGTAGGTGGCTACGTTTGCCGAAGTGGCGAGTAGTTCGGTAGTATCTAATCCGGTTTCCATGACTATGCAGGTGCCGTTGAGCTGCTCTGACACTAGGAGTTGGCGATCGCCGCCGCCGGAAACACCACCGAACGCATCCCGAAGGGCGGTAGAAGTGACACCTCCATCATTAACGGCGAGATAGAATACATTATTTCTTTGCGCACACGAATTCGCGATAAGAGTATTCCTCTTCATTATCGGCAAATACAGTAAATTAGTGTTCGTGTACGAAACTAAGCCATAATTTATATTCGCGTTAACACCAGTGACTGCTTGGAAAACAGGTGTTTGCAAAATTTCCAAATCGTAGTATGCGGATCCAGACGCATTGTTTTTATCATACAAGTTATAATCAATTTCGTCGTCACCCAAGCCAAATTTAGTAATATTAAAATTACCAGTTGCCATTCGTTTTCTACCTATTTCGGTTAAAACTGTGTCGAGTATGATGTCGCCTGAATTATCTAAAAAAGCCATTTATTTTCCTCTTTAACTAAATAAATAGTAAATTTCATACAAAGAGTTTACTATATTCTTGTTTTATTTTAAAATTTATATTCCAACGTAGCGTATTAGCCTGACTGGTATCCGTAGGCGCGCGTTGGATGTCGCACCTATAATGTAAATAGTAGTATCTATATAATCGAACTTGCTTGTGGGCAATTCACTAAAAACTATTTGTTCAGTTTCTCCAAAATCCGAGTATCTAAAGTCCCGAGCAGACGTTGAGGTACCCTTTAATTCTTCGTTAATGAGTGGATTAAACGCAACCACGCTGCCGCGCGGACCGTCAAAAGACGAAGATCGATTAGAAAAATATGACCAGTACCCTGCCATCTCGGGGAATGAATACATGTGATTTGGAATTCCCTTGGTAATGTATGTGGCATAATTATCAAATTCTGATTGATATGATACCGGAGGGGATTCCTGGGCGGTTGTGAAATTAACTATAGCTTTACTAGAAGGAAAATTTTTAAACTCTGACGTCTGCTGTATTCCACACATTTTCGTTATAAGCCTATTATCTGCATACAGAAAGTAATCCATATCTAAAAGATATTTTTCTAAAATTAATTCTCGACGATTTGTCCTAGACGGTGCAACAGACTCCCCTGGTGGTATATCCAAACCAGACTCTACTACAAATTTAACATTTTCTAACTTATTTGTTGTCAAAAATTTAAAATCCTGTATAGAATCAAGTTTCTGAGTTGTTTCGTCATTTACTGAGAGATAATGAATGGCGCCGCTTAATGTGGGACTCATTGTTAATTTAGAATTTACTTTTAATACTGGCAAATATAAAATAGAAGCATGTAGGTGTTCCCCACCCATGTCTTCTATTTCTTCTGGAGTTAAATGCAATATCGAGGCATCATGTGAATCGAGCCCGTATTGAATATTTGCATGCGAATCCCTGAAAGCTTCAAATGGTAGTGAGTTTAACAGAGCCGGCTCATAGCCCGCTTCTGCGTCCATTTCGTATCTTCTGGCGACGTCAAAAAGAGAGTAGTCAATTTCGTCATCCCCGAAAGCAAATTTAGCTATTTTAAAATTTCCACGAGAAAGCAGCTTCTTACCCTTGTCTGTTAAGGTTGCATGAATGACTATTGAGTCGCTAGTTTTTAAATATGCCATATATTAATTAGTTTCCATTTGTTAAGTTAGCTAGTAGAGCTGTGGATAAAGGTGCGCTTGGCGGTGGTATCATCCGGGTTCAGATAACTATCTTGGGTAGAACTCATATCCACCGCGTCTACAACATATGTTACATTTAGATCTATTTTTTTACCTGTTTTCTTAGAAGTTAAACGTATTTTAAATTTCTTATCCCATAATTTCTCTTCGCTTACTCCTAATTGCACATTATCTAATTGTGTGTTTGCCGGCAATGTAAAATCTGCCCCAGACGTATCAAACTGCAGCTGCTGTATGTTGGGCTCTATATGAACGAGCTTCTTAAACGAAGTTGTGGGATTTGCAAATGGATCTTTTATAAACTCTGATGTATCAAAATGATCAAATAGCGAATAAATATACCCCCCATCGTTAACAAGGCGAGCTTCTATAATTGATGAAGGCCAGGATGGCATACCATTTTCACTAATAAACCTAAACACATAATAGTATGTCTTGTTGGGAACTATCTTGTCGACTGCAATATAATCTTTTAAGTTATACTCTTCGTTGGGGATTCGCAAGTCTATTCTGCTTACCATGCTAGTTCCAAAGTCATAAAAAGATGTAGGCTTTTTTGAAATCCGATACATTTCTAAATATCGCGATGGGGAGCGAGAATGAGTATCTACATATTGACTAGCTGCTAATTCCCTAGAACTGAGGTAGTTTATCTTTTGCTGCTTGTCGCTCTGTTTCAACAGGGAAGGGTAGAAATAAGGCTTGTAGGGATCTCCTTTCACCGAGAAGCCAATACGATTGCTGTCGTCTATAAAGTGAAACGGCTCCACTGACATGCCACTTGGCGGATTATCGTATACTCCGCAAGTTTTTCCAAAAAATGGGATCTGTACAATCTTAATACATGGTTGAACGTTCAAAAAGATATCAGCAGCTTGAGGATAGTTTATAAGATCTTGCGACGGAGTAGCTACCAAGTTGTACTCTGATAACCCTGTTGTCTGGTATGTAACGTCAGAAGCAACATCTGGGGAAGATAACTTAGAAGCAAACGTTTGATCTGCTGTTAATTGATTGTAGGGATCGTAGAACTGGACACAATACGAATCTGGAACCCCTGTCCCGGACAAGTCATATTTTCCTATCTGTTTAGTCAATCTCAAGTTTGAATATCTATATTGGTGCGAAATAATTGCCACGTATGCCGTACATCTATAAAGGTAGTGTTTTCCAAATTTTACTTGACTATCGATTAAGCTCATTTTTGTCGCGATATTTTTAGAATTGAACATCCAAAATTTCTGAATGGGATCGCCAGTTGGGCGGCCTTCCGGTGTTGCTTCGAATTTATCAATTCTATATGCAATAGGGTGAGCGCTAGACTGGTTAATCGCCTGCATTAACTCAGAGTTAAGCGTAGCTGACAGCGAACTAGGCGAGGAGAATTCCAGATCAGAGTGTGTATAATATTTATTTTGATTTAGCGCCTCAAACAGCGGAGCATAAAGCTGTCCAAGCTGATCCATGGTTGCGTCTAGAACAGACAAGGTTGATGTAGTATCAATATAGCGATATGTTGTGTTGTCAGGAACAGTCGTGTGGTGTCGAATTTCCGGAGGACCTAAGAATATAAAATTATCATTCATGCCGGACGTTGGATTATTATAAACGTATGCCAGCATATCAAGCCAATTAAACGATTTATAAGAGCGCTCATCAACTTGTGTTGCAACAGGTGCGATAGGGTGAGTTTCGTAGCTCCCTCCGCCCACATAAACACTTGCTTCCTTGAGTTCATCATTGATGGCACCATAATGTTTAATAGTGGGATATTTTGTATTTTTAGTTGAAAAATCTGGCAGGGCACCTTCATCAATATCTTTTAAAATTTCTAAAAACTTAGGAGAAAATTCATTTTTTTCGATGATGTCTCTGATTATATTTTTTCCTCGCGATTCGATGGCTTCATGCTCAAACGTGGGTATGCCTGTGAGTTTTAAGCCGAGATTTCCCTCAGTGTCAAAAAACTCAGGTTTCGAAGGCGTAAATTCTACAGTCACATTGTACATATTTGACGAAGCCAAGAGGTTTTGGTTCCTCCAGTTTGCGGGGAAATATGTAGGTGTAGACTCCCAGCCGGTTGTGCGTGTCTTTGTATAATATTGATAATAATATTGATCAAACATTATATTTTCTTGATGTCTAGCCGCACTCTCTCGCGACTTGGTTAGAAACTCTTCTCCCCACAACATGGGCCAATGGGTGCCAAAATATATGTTTTATAATTTGCCGCGGATCTTGATGTGTGCAAGGAATCCTGAAAATACCAGTCTCTTAGGTTTTTCTCTTGAGGCGTGTACTTGCCGGCAGATACAGGCATGCCAGACTCGTAAGCAGGAAAACCATAGTAATCAGTATAGGCACTCGTGTCAAAGTCATAGTCGCTTTGTAGCACGTCTAATGTAAAGTTATAATTAGGTAATAATGTCTCAGGCAATTCGCTTTCGTAATCAATCCTAGATTGTACGTGTTCGTCATAACTATCGTAATGAGCTTTTACTCCAAACGTTCTAAATCTGGCTTCCTGTCCGATCATTGGATTAAAATCATCTTTTTCAAGTGGAGCCTCCCAATATGGCAAACATATCGTGGCGCGTATTGGATAGAAGGTTGTGCTTTCGTTTATCAAAGGGGTGAAGACTTCGTCACCGTGTATCCCGCCTAGCCAATATTTGTTCCAATACAAATCTCCCTTAGAATTTGCAGCATCAGCATAAAACCTAATTGGTATTTTAAAATTTGGCACATATGCATTTTGATTAATCATCGTAACATTATAAGTATTCATCTCAAAACTCTCTATTGCGCGAGGATATCCGAATGGTTCATAATTAGGATCGGTTTCTATGCGATATGCTTTAAGTTCTCTTATGGGATCTGCAGAGGTGTAATCGATGCCGCCATAGCGATAGGGTTGCAATAAAGAATGCTGAATACCTCCGGGAAAGGCTGGAGACATCTCTTGCTCAAAGTGCCAGCTATTCCCTAGAGCCAATCTTAATCTATCGGATCCGGTATCTAATAAGTCCGGACTTATGAGAGTTATATGTTTGTAACTAATGAGTGGCATATGATTTCCTAGTAAGAATAAGACGAGGCGCCAGAACCGCCGGTAGTTGTCATGGGTGCAGTTGAGGGAGAGGAGGGAGAATAAGATGTGCCTCCAGGCGCATCCGCCCCTCCCACGGGATGCATGAGATCTATATCTAGATTTTTAGTTATCTGCTGGTGCACTTTTTGCTCCAATTTACCATTCCACACTGACAGTGTGTTTTGTAAAACCCATGCTTTATTTGTTAGGAATCCCTTCGCTTTAGAGTAAGTTCCTATGCGATCATAGTACCCGCCTGTGCTGTCGTTCCTATCACTCCACAGTTGAAAGCGCCGGTAAATATCACCAATAACTATTGCCGGGGCATCACCCATGCTTGAGTCTGTTGCCCCAGAGTGTACATTAACTGCGACGGACGTTGGGCCTGAGCCGCCAAAGATAGCATCTCGTACGGCGATCGAATCCGTAGTACTCGATCTGTATACCTTTGGAAAATACGGAACATTCGATCTTGAAGCATCATGTTCAGCGTGAATCCACTCATATTCTCCGGAACCATATGCATAAGATTCGGCAGCTGTGCTTGTCGATGCGTCTGGAAACCCCCCAGATATAAGGGCATTTGTATCATATTTGAGTATGCCGGCATAGGCGGCGGGGTGATAATATGAGAATGCGAATAGATCATCTTGCCAGCCGGCATCGCTAACACTAAACGTTGTTGCTACTCCGTACCAAGTTTCATAAATATAGAAAGAAGTAAAGGCTGCAGATCCATATGTATTCTGTTCTAATTCTTGTCTATCCACCAATAAGTTGTAAGTGTCCATGTCTATGAGCCCCGCCACCATTGCAAGCGTCAAACCCGTTCTGACATCAGAATCCCAAAATAAACCTTCTGAGCTGTCGCCGACATAATAATCGCTAGTTCCAACTGCATATGGATTATAAACACCGGCGCCGTCGATGCCATTGTAAAATGTCGCCATTTGATGCCAACCGTTTATAGCTCTTCCGATCGTACTGCATTTTGGGCACGGATCGATTGCGTACGCCGTACCGCCGCCGCGGCTTGAGGCAGTTGAACCTTCGGTAGTTGCATATGTATTGCTCATGGCAAAGAAAGAGTTTTTTACAGCCATGGCAAATGGACGACTGGTGCTTAAAAAACCATAGCCATTAACTGGCGGGGGGGCATAGTAAACGCCAGCATTTGACATTTTAGTAATATAGTTAGCACCATCAGCGGCGGAGGTTTCACCATCTAATGCCGCGATAAGCTGCGGCCAAAAAATGAGAGCGTTACCTATGGCTTCCCTGCTCTCCGCCGATTGATTTAAGTCGTATCTGGAATATGCCTTCACCCCTTCTTGGCGAGTAGTTTCATCGTGGTACGCGGTGGCGCTGCCGTCCATCCAGGCGTCTGTCATGATGACGTAATCGTCGATCCCTCCGCGGATGGCTTTGGCTTCATCCGACAGCGTAGTGTAAGCGCTCAATATATCACTAGAAGAAAATGCGTACATAGCTTCTTCAAAAGACCAAAGAGTGGCAGTATAACCGTCCGGATCATCAGTAAACGAGTTTACAGGCGCCGGAAGCATAAAGTATTCTAGGTAGTTTTCTCTTGTGCTCTTCATCGTTATGCTGCTCCGGGGCGGTAATAGCCGCTACCATCTGCCCTAGCTATAGCAGCACCTTTGCCGGAGATATTTATGCGTGTGTCAAACTGCTCAGTATCCAGATAAATATTACTTTTTCCAGCCACCGAAAGCCCAGGAGCGCAGAAGCGCACAGCTATGGTATATAGATTTAAAAAGCCCATGTTTAGCACGCTATATTGTGAAAAATTTTGCGCCTCGGTTAGTGCTAATTGCGCATCCTGTTCAAACAGAGGATTATCGACGTCGAACGTCATTCCCATCTCTTGAGCATCAGCTAAGCCTGGCTTTTGTTGGGCTATGGAAGGATCAGTTATTAATGGATTATCAATTTTGACATCGGACGTGGCTTTTTGTATTAATGAAAAATCTTTTTTTTCCGTGGAAACTGTAACCTGAAATGTTTCCAAAACAGCTTGCGACATTAGAGGCACAGTCATCCCGATGGGATTTGATCTATATTGATAACACGCGTTGATTAAAATATCCTGTGTCATGCTTAGCATAAGCTCCGTCGGAGACGATGCGTGAACTAGTCCCAGTTGGTTTGATGCAGGAGCAGGTGTCGAGCCATTTGGTAACATTTTATTCCTCTTGTTTAGTTATAATTAGTTTATATAGATAATTCTTGTCAAAATGATATCATCAGAAGCCCGGGCTGGTGAGTTCTCCAACGAGCTGTTCTATCCTTCGAGAGCTTCGGTGTCGGCCTCGGTGTCGGCAGCAACCTCAAACATATCTGTGTCTGATGAGGTACCGGGAGGGCAGGGCGCGGTGATGGCTACCTCGGCAATGATTGAGCCGTCCTCATCTTTACACTGCTTCATGGGAACGCCGGCTTCGCCCTCCGGGCCGTCGTCGCCGGCGCACGCATTGTGTACCAAATACCCATCAGCATAATATGTATGGTTTCCATCTAACATAAAGTTATAAAGCCTTTGAGGCTGGGCGTCGTGTGCGGTAATCGAGTGAACTTGTATCAAGTTGCCATCAATCAAGATAAGCTTGTCACCCGGCAAAAGTTGAGTTGTTTCGACGCCATGATCACGGTGAAGCTCTACCGTATGTCTGGCATTATTTTCAGTGCCCTCTGGGTAAATTGCTTTCCATCCGTCTGTGGAGCGCATTGGGTGATCTCCTGTAATGAATGGTTTGCCATCATTGATAGCGTAGAGTTGTCGATTGCCGAGCATCGGGTGATCAAATTCTAATACTGTATTAAGGACACCATTATGTCCAAGAAGAGTTTCTCCGATTTCTACATCTTCGATTCTCTTATCGGTGCCATCCGCCATCTTAACCATAGTGCCGGCAACAAAGCAAGTGGTGTCATGCTCTTCATGATCCTCCGGATCGAAGGGCGCATCTACGTCTGGTGGTTCTTCGAGTCCCTCGATATCCAAGAACATATCCGCGTTGTCAATCATCACATCTCCGAAAATAGGCTGATCTTGATTCATGCTTCCAAAAAATACCGCACAGGGACTCGGAACGGTGCCGCCAAACGTGCTAAAGTCGATATCATCTGTCGAAGTTGTCGAATCTGCAGACATGCCGGTGTATGCCATATCGAAAATGTCATCGATATGGGTAATGGTTTCGTCACCAACAATTTGTCTGATTCTATCTCTAGATCTAGAATCTTGTAATAATAGGATATCCTGTAATTTTTGCAGCATTGCTCGGACGGAGATTATGCCATTGAGGCTACCAGTGCGGGGATTACACATTTTAGCTATTATTACTGCATTATCTAGGATTTGTTGTTCTAAATCATAATTTTTAATATCCGGGGATTTATACTGCCTACCAAAGGTGTAATAAAACGCTGCTATGAGGTACGGGATTTCAAACCATGGAGGCTGATTATCAGGCGCGCCGGCAAAAGTTGTAAATGCAGGCATTGTTCCGACATTGTAAACACTCTCCATGCCGGTTGCAAAGAAAGTATTAAATTTATTCTCAATGTTATTGTAGCTGCATAGCTCGTTTGCCCTAGCTGCATATTCCTCAAATCTTTCGATAGCAGGACGAACTAATTCACGTTCAATTTTCTTGATTTCTTCTAGGCTTTTGTCCTCGCATGCAACCTTTACGATGTATTCTCCAAATGGTTCTCCGGTAGTGTTGTAGCCATCCAACCAGTCAGCAGCCCGGGTTTCTAAACTAGATCGCGATGAGGGATCCTTGTTGCCCACTGTGGCATTATAATATGCTATATCATCATCCATTATGTCTCTAAAGTTATATGCCATCAGGCGATAATCCCCGCAAGGACGCGAACCAAGTGCTACTGGAACATACGGAAATTCTGGCGTCCACGGGGCAAAATTCCTAAGTGTTTTTAATCCTGTGTAAATATCACCATTGACTGTATCAAAATTAACAAACTTCAGATAGGAGTACGATTTTGTTGTTGGCGGCGAACTTATGTCGCCGCCCGGGCGATGGAAGTCTATTTCTGCAAAAGCAAAATCCTGCAGCGCTGAGTGCGGCGTGAGTGTGCCGCGTACTTCATGCACGCTGTACGCAGAGCGCGGGGAGCCCACCATTGAGTCGGTGGATGGATTATAATCATTATACGGAGTATGCATCCTACATTCTAACATCATCTGGCAGCGAGCAGTGGGAACCTCAAACGGATAAATTGCGCCGCGGCGTTCAAGGACAACTGATATAACGGGAAATGCTCGATATGGCACTCTATATCCTAAAAACCTATTCAACGCAGAGGGGCTAACAAACTGCGCCAAGGCTGACTGAGTATGCATTGCTTTTTCCCAATCAAAGAAAAACCAACCATCGTTTATAACCACTCGATTACCTCTGTGATCTGCCGAAGATCCATAGCCTCCGCCTGCACCGTCTGCAGAGGCATAATCATGCATACCAAGTATTCCATACTCACTGTTTGCTGCAAAATATTTGTTAGTCTGTTCAGTCGCTAGTGCACACAAGTCTGCCCAAGTATAGTGATGAGTAGTGTGCCATGATTCCGATATTGCATCAATTGCCGCGGCGTCGGCAATGTTGAAATAATTGGTTATGTCTAACTCCCTAAATTCCAAGCTAGAGTCACCGCCCCATTTATGCTCTTCCTTACTTTCGCCTGATCTGTAGCTTCCCCTACCGGCACTGCCGCCGGCTAGCAGAGAGAGCATAATTGTGTAGATATTCCACCACTCAGAATCCTCTTTCCTATCCGCGGTTGTCTCTGAAGTTTTGAAGACTACATTGCTAGTATACCTCATCCACTGTGTTGGTAAAAAAAGTCCCATCTCTCGGGCTGTCTGGGGAGCCAGCATTAAACTCGGCTCCGCTATATACCCAGGGGCTTACATAATCCAAGCTAGCAATTGAGCCAACCCCTATGGCGCTTCGAGCGTCATAAACTATAGTGTTTTTGAAAACTTTCTTACTCAACCTCTCTTGGTTCATGATAGCTTTATTCATTTTTGTTGCAAGAAGTTTAAAATTATTATAAAATTTGCCGGAGTGGCTAACCGGGGATTTGTTACTGTAGGTTCTCATATAATCCCTAAAGTACATAAAAATTTGAGAGGAGTTCTTATTAATTTCTAAAATGTATTCTAAATTTTTTAAATTTAAATCTAATTCACCATCTGTCTTTCTAAATGCCGATGCCGCGGTGATTATTTTTTTCATCTCTTTCTCAATATCTTCACGACTTACTGGCTCATTGGCATAGTATCTAGAGTCCCATGCTTCAATTGCTATGTCATCATACTGGGTTTGATCGGAGATCTTATAGAAAGCCTCGGTAGGTTTATCTACCACTACTCCCTTATCTAAAACGTGCTCGTAGACTATGTTTCCAAAATAAGTATTAAAAAGCGATCGTCTGGGCATTAAATCGAATATGCCAGCATCACCCCCGAAACCAACGCCAGTTACAGCTCCATCCTCACCTTCTGTGAGATGTGGTACTCCAAATCCATAGGGAAGTGCTGCGTTCATCAGTGGGAGACGTGGCGGCGCCTAGGTGATCGATATCTAGCCCAACAAAAGCAATGGAAAAACCTTTTTCTAGATTGTTCAAACGAGAAGCAATAGAGCCGACATTGGAGGTATTAAGAAATGTTTTTATATTAATTCCGCTTATTTTAACAATCTCGTTTCCCTCTTCATCGTATTGTTGTCCCTCAACAATCGTGGCGCCGTAAGAATTGCCAGGATCTGCAAAGTCAGCTAGCGAGATCTTGTGGCGCCAGGAGTAGTTCGCGCCGGTATATCCGCCGCGCACTAAAAGATGTAATGTCTGCGCCAAAGAGTTTCGCATGTGGGAGTAATTGGTTGTTGGGTACCGAAAGACGCTGTTCATATAGGTTTTGAAAGCGGCTCCGAGATCATCGGACGTCCAAGGGCCGGCTTCACCAGTATCTCCCCAAAACATATAATAGATTACGTTCACTCCCAATTCGGGTATTGCTTCGCGTGTCGGATCCTCCAACAAAACTCTTGCTTGTTCAATACTGTATCCAGCTATTTGTTCGTCCGGCATGTGATCGAACATGGAACTGAACTGAGAAAACCAACCACTGGGGAATTTTTTAAGGAATTGCTGCTTTTGAAAAGCTATAACATCTTCATATACTGCGGTTGGAGATGCGCCAGATCCGGCGCCGGCAAGGTGCCCCGGACCGTAAAAGCTAGATGGCTGCAGGGCTTTGTCCGAGTACGCATCGAATAGATCTCTCAAGTTTAAGTTGCTTTCTTGTAATCTCGTGTTAATGCTTTCAAATGGACTAAAATAAGCATACAAATACATATTATCAAAATAATATTCTAACAATTGTGCCGTGCTCAATTCATTGTCGGGTTTAGTCAAAGATATGCTTAGTGTGGCATTTATTTCAAGATCATCTACGCCACCCCACTCATACTCGCCGGATGCAACCGTATATAGTTCGATCGAACGGAACACCGGTGTTGGCAAATTTTTACCTAACACCTTGTCATAGGAGGGAAACATAACTTTAGTTGTCATTGTTCATCGTCCTCGCAAGGCTCGTCGCCAGCAGTGATTGCAGTTGGCTCACAGATCTCTGGTACTGTAACGCTTCCGTATATATCATAGTAAACTTCATCTATTCCAACATTTTCGCAATTATAGTCTATATCAATGTAATAAGAGCTTCTATTGAAAGAACTTGCACATTGACATGCTATCTTACCACTTACTTGAGTATCTTTTAAGACATCAAAATAATATTCTACCGCGTCTGTTGTTAGGGCGGGTGTTGCAGGTGCGATTGGGGTTGCGCTTTTCATCATTCCGTCCTCTATTATCTGTTCTACTTCTTTTTCAAAGTACTTTTTTTCAAGTTCAGTGATTGTTGAACCATCAACAGAAGTTTCTGTCATTTCGAACACTTCAATATCAAAATTTTCTGCGAGAATTTCAGTGTTCTGCTCTTCTGCATATACTACAATATCATTTCTAACTAATTTAACTACATTTCCATCGGCGAAAGGAGCGGTTTCGCTAATTATATCCCCCACCGTATCTCTTCCGGCATAGGAAGAAGGTGCACTAACTAATTTAGTGTAATATGCATTAATGTTTATCTGTGGAATGTTGAATTCAGTAGCCTCGATGTCGGAGCTAGCTGACGTAAAATTATACTTTGAGCTATCAATCCGTGATGAATTAACGATATCTCCTTGACATGTTACAATTTTCCATGCCGGTGCTGCTTGAGTATTAGCTCCATCGAATTTAGCAGATCCAATGGCTGAGCCAAAAGAATACTTGTTAGGGTTCATGTATGATTTTGGTGGCGATATGTCAATATCGGATCGTATAATCAGCGACTCTGCTTCGGTTGCTTCTAGGTATACTCCTGGCGGCGTTGAAGTCTCTATCTCTTCAAATCTGGTGATCCCTTCTAGGTATTGAGTCTCTTCTTTGATTCTAAAGTTTGTTTGGTTTTGATCTTCAGAAAAGCCGGCGTATTGTGAATCATATAAAATGCCATCATCGAAGAACGCGTAGTATTGAGGATTCAGCTTGCCAACAGATAATCTCTGTACACCATAAGGTGTCAGCTGAAAATCGATTACCTGTTCTTTTTTATCGAGAAATTTTGCCATATCTATCTAAATTGATTACTTTTTAAGTAATATATCAACGTCCATCTTAATTAGCTCCACAAAAGATAAGTAATCATAAGGCCAGTTAAATCCAAATTTATACTCTCCAAGCTTACCAGTTTTAAAATCAATTTGATCTGTGGAGGAGCCGGCTTGATCCGGGAGAAGCTCGTAGTAGGTTTTGTCAGCGCGCTGCTTGACTTTGAATACCATCCATCTTAGGTTCTGATTCATCAATATATCCTCGTTTAGAATTTCATTGTTTCCTAAATTATGAGCGATTGAGGCGGCTTGGAATTCTAATTTTTTGTATTCTGCCGGCGCCAAGTTTTGCCAGATATAAGATAAATCATTTTTGTCAAATTCATAAGAGAATTCAAACACGTACATAGCCATAGGAGAAATATCTTTATTATTTAAAAAGTCAAATTGCGGTGGAAATATGTAGGTTTCCATGGATTTGGCTAACTTCCTTATTGAACTTCCAGCGGTTGATAGGGAATTTCCTGCTGCCGAGCCTTCACTCTCTTTTAAGGCAGCGTTAAATCGATCGAGAGGAATGGTTACAAACTTTTTACGTTGCATTTTTTGAGGAGACTTGTCGGAAATCTCCGCTAATTCAAATTTGTCCATTGCTTCTAAGAAGTATGGTATAGCTACCACTGCCTCCTTAACTGTCATTCTCTCTTTAAGCTGTCCCAAGCGCTGTGTCGAGTTTGTCTTATCAAAGCCACATAATTTAGCTAAGGATTTAGCGCGTTTGTGTAGCTCTGAAGAGTCTGCGTTTTTTCCTGGGTTCTTGTTATTATATGGGCTTGGATTTATGGTTACATCATAATGATTTTTAAGCCATATTTCCGGGATGGGCTCAATCTGCATGAATACTCCTGTTTTTGGATCAGAAGGCATTACACCAAATTGATGCCACATCCCGCGGGGAACCGAGGCGCTAGCATACACCGGCAGCGTTAGTGTGCCATCAGCAACGCTGATTGGATGGAGTCCACTGTCCGCAAAATTAAACATTGGCGATTCCCACTTGGGAGAAATAATCCATTTTTTACCAACAGATTTGTTAGTCGACTCGCCAATTTGTCCAAATTTTCCAGTCTTCTGTTCTAAGACTCTTTCAACTCCAAAAATGTCTAAGCTAGACGTAGCTTGCATCGAGTTAACATTAATTCGATATCCATCGTAAATTGAAGGAACCGTTAAATCATTTCCTGGAGATGTTTGTAAGCTGCCGCCGGGTTGTAGAGCTTTGTGTACCGGAATGAGTGCGGGCTGTGGTGGCGCTTTAGATTCTCTACTGAAAAAGCTAGAGCTGGTAATACCACTAGATCTAGCTATACTATTACTTTCAATAGCCCTATCTCCAAGAACTCCCGGGACTGATTGAGTTAGTTGCAGAACCTTATCTGTGGTATTCTTGTTTATGATAAACTTTGTGTTATTGCCGGCAAAATTGTGCCCGGCATTAGAATTAATAGCCGACGAAAGCTCGGTTAAGGCATACGAAGCGTCAGCACCTGCAGATGCGTGTTGTATAAAGTTAAACCGTATACCCGAGCTTCCGGAGTCGCCGGCAGTGGAGCCGGAATGCGCAACATAGGTTAAGGTATAACCATCCGTGGATGTTAGGGTAAATGCTGCTCCGCTGACGATAAGAGCAGAAGATGACAAGTTAGTAAAAGTAAGCTTGGCTGATGCTGATGCCTGAAGAACGGGATCAACGCGGTAGCCGGGATCAAATCTCCAACTAACTGTTTTTGTTTCTGCCAATATTCTTTCTAAGTCGTACGTCACGCTAGCAGACGGACGGAAAATCAAATCTACCCATGCTTCACCATTTGTATATGGAGGCGTGAATGCTGGGTTGTATCCCTCAAAACTATCAAGTGCTGCGTATTCAAAAGCGCCACTGGTGGCATCGGAACCAGTTGGGCGCCCGGCGCACGAAGGACCAAATGCCGTCGGACGAGAGTACATTGTAAACGTCTCATGGAAGTCCGGATTTCTTTTTGGATCCTGTGGTACGGGAAATATGCTATCTGATAAAACTTTTCCGGAACCACTGGATATAACCTTAGCTCCGAAAAGTGCCCATGCGCTACTATCGTTATTATTACTGCCGGCGCCGTTAGTTGTGGCTGGCTCGCTGAACGAATCGTACTCATAGTTATATGTTCTGGCGCCATTGTCAGAGCGACGAAGCTTAATCCTAGACATGTATACTTCATTGGGTTTAAATTGTAAATCGTCTGTTACAGTTTTCGATATAAGTTTAGTTAATTCTGAACCCTTTAAGAAGAAGGATGTTGATTGCCCGAAGAAATTAGATGCCATGAGAGAATAGATGTCATCACCTCCTGCTTGCAAAAATGCGTATGAATTTTGAAAATTGGTTGCAGTATAAAGGCTCATTGAAGGGTGAGTTTCCATGCAATGGTAATCATACCCGGGTAAGTGACTGTTTGGATCAATAATCGCTTCAAAGGGTATCCTTCGATCCCAGAATTGTCCGCCGGCATAGCCAGTTGTTTGTATCGAATTTTTACGAGTTGAGCCGGTAATCACCAGTGCATAATTGTTAGTGAGTTGTGCTGTTGCGCCAAAAGAGCCACTTGTTCTTTTGGTGGAGTCATGAACAATGGGATAATCTACAGCTATTCCAGACTTAATTGAGTTGTACAAAATGCCCGGTGAGAATATGGGATCAGTAAGTAATTTTACAACACCAGCAATTTTCGATTGGAAATAGCTGCTTCCCCTGACGCTTGCCATATATGGTTTTTGAAACTTTTGTTTCGCGCCGAAGAAATCCATAAAAGATGAACTAAATTGAGCTACTAACTGCTGTGTTCTTTGTGCGGGGTAGAATCCTTCATACGGATTATATTTTATAGCGCCGGTGCATGATATACGAATTTCTGATGCACTTAACATTGTTTGAGCTTTTATCCCCAAAAATCCTTCAAGGAAATCAGTATTAGAAAAGTCCTTGTAAAACGAACCAGTGGAGCTGTTAAAGATTGTTCCAGGAATTTCAAGCATGTCTGAAACAGATTCATTCATATAGCCGTATTTATAGTAGTTTGAAACATGTTCACTCATTCTATATTCAGGAATAACAGAAAATCCTTTAGCTTTAAGCTTTATGTTCTCATTAAACAGATCATATGTGCCAAACCATGGCTCTGAAGATGCAGATGTAAATGTTAGTCCTTGGGCGCCCTTAGTAATTTTTCCAGCTTGAGTTGCAGCTTCCCACACAGCTTCACCACCAAAAGGCTGATCTAAGAGTGCCGCGGCGTCAAATGACGCCGATCCCCTATTCCTCATTGAGCCAGTCGCCGGTACAAGCGGTCCTTGCGGCGATACAACTGATGTCATGGTGTCTAGTTCGTGAGTTCTTGCGTACGTGGCTCCTATTTTTAAGAAGGTTACTGGGACTGTATAGTATTTGTAATATGTGTTCTGCAACTCTCCTGCTTGAGTCTCTCGCAGGTTATAATATCTTGAATCGCCGGAGTTACTTCTCACAATCGCAGAACGTGTTAAGAAATTATATGCAGCATCAAGTACCCAGCTGCTTTGGCTAACCTCTGCTGCGAATGAATTTAATTTTGTGTTACCAAGCTCTCTTCTTTCCAAGTTGGAAGTACGCCAATAGCCGTTGTCAAAGTTAAGCCTCTTGGATGACGAGCTGACAAATTCGTTTCTAATAGATGGGAAAATGTTTTGAGAATATAACACCCAGTTGATTGGAGTTCTCACTGAGCCCTTCTTGACAACTTTCAACACTTCAAACAAGGGATTGTAGATAGCGCTTCTATTGATGGCTGCATAATTATTTAAGTCTAATTCAGGAAAAAAGATTTTGTTGTTTGTATTAGAAATTTGCAAAGAAACATTAGTATCAGGGCCAGAAAGATTAACTTGATTGTAATTTACCAAGGCGACTCTACCCTTCATAGAAATGGGGGGTAGGCGGTAGCTAGCTGACGTTCTGGTTGATGTGTTCGTAACCATTTCAAGCGTATTGGTTGCCTTTTGGTTTAAAATAATCCTATTATCAGCCTGTCGTGTTCGATTCCACCCCCAACCATAATTGCTGCCGCGAGAAGCAAGAAGTTGATTAAGATAGTTAGGCAGGCGAGTGCCGGCAGTAGAGCTACTCCCTATTAGATCATAATTCATATAATTTTCAATTGTAGTTGTGCCAATTGTATTATTTGAAAAATCCACTGGATCGGTGATTACAATATTTAGCCTGTTAGTGGGTTGATAAAAGCTACCGGTGTTCGCATTGGAACTGCTTACAAAATCCCAGTATGGGGTAATGCCCGCAGAAGAGGTTCTCCAAGGCATACGATTAACTAAATCAGGGGAGTTCTTGCCGACTTGAGTATATTGATAACCAGCATATCTAATGTCTGATACATCAACAACAGAATTAGAAATCCACATGTATTGGCGATCTGATCTTGGAATCTGATGTTGGATGTTGAGGTTATCGTATATAGAAGCACTGTATGTTACCTTAACGGTGCGCGTGCCAAGAATATACGACGGTGCAATTGATGTCGGTATTGTATTTAAAGCGCTACCAATCAGGTGTGCTTTGATGTCAGACGCAGTAGCTCTAATGTCAAAATTATTTTTACCCATCTGATCATAAAACGTTGGACCAACACCGGCACTCTGTGTCATTAATGCGTTAATTGTTGGATCTCCCGCAACATCACCGAAGCGCATCCATGTTACCAAAGAGGCAGTCTTGGGCGCAAATGAAGCAGTAAGATTTAAAATCTTGCCAGAGGAGTAAAGCGTTGTAATTTCCCCAGCTGTCATGACTTGATTATAGATTGCCATTTCATCCAAAGCAGTTCTTCTTATTGGTTTATAAGCTGTGCCGGTAGTGTTTATACCACCAATATATGCATTGCCATCCCCACCATGTTCATTGATACTTTGCATTGAACTAGTCATCGAGCCGTTATAGTTAGTCATAGATTGCGATACACCATTCAAGTAGAATGTCGGCTCATTTGCTGCTGATGTTCCATCGTAGGTTACCGCTATATGATACCAAGTGTCAGCAGCCAGTGCGGCAGTTTGCCTCCATTTACATCTATTTCCTGTGCTCGTTTGAATCCAGAACTCAATTCTTTCAGAGGAGTCGATTCCCCACAAGAGAGCGCGATTTGCCGCAGGGCCAACAGTTGCCCCCACATCGCCAAGAGTCAAAATTGCGTTCTGATTGCTAATACCTGACTGGTGATATAACCACGTACTTAATGTGAAAGTCTTACCTGTCCACGTGCTGCCATCGGCATCCTTAAATGAGCCACTATGCTTGAGATGAGCATTTTGCGCAGTAGTGGTTGAGCCACTAAACATTATACCATATTTGTTTGTAATTAAGTTTTGGTTGTAAGTTTCTGGGCGATCATATCCTCGAATTATCTTTTTAGTGTTTCTATTCTGCTTGAACATGGCGGGAAGCTCGTCATAGGAAGCTCCCGGGTTATCAACACTCAAAGAGTCTCTACCGAAGCGCGCTGCATGGCGAGCAGCATGTGAATATAGCCCGAAATCCTGCCCGTGAATATCATATACGCGAGAAGTGGAGGGAGTACCGCCGGCAGGTTCTGAAATGGAGCCAGAAGGGCCCTGGGAGGGTTTCTGAACTGTTAGGTTTCTATAGGGTAATACATTGTACGGAGAATACTCAGATGACTTAAAATCTTGATATCCCCTTGTTTCTACTTCTATACCACCAGGGGCTGCAAATCTAGATATTATAATTGAATTACTAGATGTTCCCCGTAGATATGCCGTGTCGTAATCTGCTATGTTCTCAAAATGCCCCTGTTCGCCGCGGTGAATATCAAGTATAGTTCTTATATTGGTTGTATCAGTAGACTGTGATATTTGAACCGGCAGTGCTGGCTGATTTTTGATAAAGTGGCGGGGATTGTTAAACGCTCCAAAGGTATACAAGATTTCACGATTGTATCTGTAATTGCCCATCACGGTATTTGTATTAGCCGCATTTGTCGATATGATATTTTTAATATTAACTGGACGTTTAGCAGTGAAATCTCTGTATAAATATGCTTTTTCGTGCTGTGGATATGGGTATATTAAATCAGGATTTGTGCCGGCTGCTGGGTTAAATCCGGGCGGCGGATAGTCCGGACCGACTAGTCCAATTGCCCCAGAGGGGAATATATCACAAGTACCAAGAAGAAGGCGCCAAGCTTCTGGGCGATTGGTTGGATTGTCTGCTCCCGTATTAAGTGGAACGTGTCTAGATTGGTGTCCTCCGACTAGCTCTTGAGTAAACGGGCCCTGCATTGGCACCTCTAGCATTTCGCCGTAGGCATCTGTATGGAGGTTGGTTATTTCGATGTTCCTGCCCACTTGATCTACAACTTCTTTATTGTATCCCGAACGTACTTCAACGCTAGCGCTCAAAACATTAAACGGAAATGAAAATTTAGATTTCGTGTTCTTATAGCCTATTCCGTCTTCCCATTCTCTACCGTGCTGCACCTTAAATACTTTCTCTCTAGTGCGTACCAAGTCTCCTGGCCAGGAGTAATTTTCGTACTCTGTTAATTCGATTGCCTCTCTGATAAATCCTACCAAGACATTCTGAGGAATAAATACTCCGTCGTCCGTATTAATTGGGCCGCCGGGATAAACGGCAGAATATGCATACTCCAGGCTTTTGGCTTTATTAAAGTTTATGCCACCCTTTATTTCGTTTTTAGTAATCGTCGGTGTTTCCCATTTAAATGCCTGGGCGCTGGTATTGCTTATTTCGGATCTGATTTGAGGCAACATTGAGCTGTTATTACGTGCATATGTGCCGGGTAAATATTTTACGCCAGCATCAGTAAAGAATCTAGGAAGGGCACCAGACGGATGAGGGCGCGACCAGATAACATTACGAAAGTTGTCTCGCTGGGCGTCGATTGTGGCATCGCCTGATGAAATTTCGGATATATTTCTTTCGGCGCGTGTTTGCCAATACTGCACGCCTTTGTTTGTGGCACGCGGCGATTCAGGATAGGATGTAAGCGCGAATGCGCCGGCGCCGCCAGCATATCCGGTGGCGCCTGCGGTTGATGGCGTTATAATCATCAATGGATCTGTTTCGAGCCAAAAAGTATTTGAATCGATGATATTCAACTTGTTCTGATATTTATTCCGTTCTAAGGTGTGGCTTTCAACAACATTTAACAAATTATCAACGAATTCAGAAGAAGCTGGAACTAACTGTGTTAGTATTGTGGATATCGACTCGTCAAACCATTTGTAATAAGAAAGGAATTTTTCTACATTTGAGACTCCCTTAACTCTTTCAAAGAATATGTTTCTTAACTTTTCTAGATCTTTGTATCGACTTCTATAAAGATGTACCGGTTCACCAATTAAATTATGAAAGTCTACTGCGCCAGCAAAGAAGTCCAGCATCTGCTCAGTAACTGCGTTGTAAATACTTTTTTCAATAGAGAAGACATAATTTGGCACTATTTCTTCTTTTCTTAAATTTGGATAAAGAATATCTTCATCTGAGAACGTCTGTACCAAGTCGGATGCAACTACTTGTTCTGGGTTTATAAATTTGTACGTATTGATCTCTTTTTTGGCAACTATGTTAGTAGATGAAGTTGGGAAGTGTTTAGCGCCTGCCGGGTATCGATAGCCTGCCATCTTGCCATTCCAACCAAAATCACTATTTAATAATTCACTAGAACCAGAAGAATAATCATGAACAACTGTGCTGCCATCGGCGTCGGATCCTGTTACATTGTCAAAATTCCAATTAAGCGCCAGAGCATATCTATTAATAATGTCTACCGAGGCGCTTTCAAATGGAGAGATAGTTTGTAGAGAGCCAGATATCCCTATATTTTCAAAATCAACTGCATGTGTTTTTAGATCATCATCATGCAAAGCTTTCGTCCAGTAGGCTACCGAGCCAACCTGTACATCACTTCGGTAATTTAAGGCACCAGTTATGTTGGTGCGATCAGAGCCAACAAAGATTCGTCGAGAACCTGTGATGAACTGCTTTCCTACTGTTTCTGTTACGGAGGCGGTTACCTTAAAGGAGTCAATTTCGTTAGCCGTTCTTGGGTTGAACCCTGTAAAAATCACATTGTATAGAGGAGTTGCAGTACCTCGATCGATGACGCCGGCTTGAAGTGAACTTTGAGGTTCGACTCTTATGGATAAATTCCAGGGCTCGTTATCATAGACATTTAGAAATACACTACTTGTCAAACTTATTCCAAGTCCGTCGGTTCTAGATGACGTAAGGTGAAAATGCACATTTTTTGAACCTACGCTCTCTCGAATTGCATATACTCTAAAAGACGCCTCTCTTCCTGGTGTATATGTTGTATCTGTTCCGTCTACATTTGCTACGATACTGGCTTCAACTTGTTCTATACCAAACAAGTGGACAGTATTAAAGTTAGAATCTCGTTCGTAAGCTGTGTGAGTCTTGGCATAGGCTGGGAATATAATATTCGATTCACAAGTAAAGCCATATTTTGGCTGCTCTGTGTTCGCAGGGCTCCAGCTTAAAATGGAACCATATTCGGGCCCGACGGAACTTGTCTTACGCTGGTATACAACTGCTGTTGTGTTTTCCAAATTATTAAAGTTAAGAAAGTTCTTTTTAAGCAATGAGTGTTTGAAATTGTTTCTCAATACATATTCTTCGTTGTTAGAATTAATATTGATATTATACAAACCGTTATCGATGTTAAAACACCTCATTACGCTTCGCATAGCACGTTCTGTGCCCTTGCTCTTAAAGATGTGAGCCAGGTTATTATACAGGTTCTGATAAATTAAATTCTTTGTTTCATCCAGTTTGTTTTCAAACAACGTAGTAGAATCTCGATCAGCAAAAGCTTCCAATACATCAGACTCAATAAACATCTCCGGAGCGTAAAGCCCGAGAGATTGTGGTAAGTGTCGTGAAAACGGAAGAGGTTTGTGTGAAGAGCTTACATAATTTACATGTCGTAAATTTGGAAGTTGAGAAATTTGTAAATGAATTTTATCAAAATAAGTTCCAGCAATATGGTTTATGTAATATATATCTGAATTATCGGAGTCTGCTGCTTCATCTTGAATCCAACCGGGCATTAAGGACATTAAGGATGCATTGTTGTTGTAATCGTAAGAAGTTCCCGATGTCACCAACTCACTCTTGAGGTTTACCACCGATGGGTGAGCGCTTCTTATGATGGGATCTTCAAACTCGAACGCGGCAGCAGAGGCGGATACGATCGCAGAGCCTGTGTTTCGAGAAATTGTGCTATAGCCTGTCCAGATGCCGTTAACCGCTCTACCGGCATAATCTAAGACTATACTATCGATCGCTGTGTTAGCTGTGATTCCTTCATTGAATTTATAATAAATTCCCAAATCGGCATTTGATATATCTGTATTTGAGCCACCTCTTACTTGATCGAACCAGTATTCTCCAATTTGTTTTGGTGTTCGGGCAGCTTTCCAATACCTAAACTCATCTAACGAGGCGCTCAATCTTCCGGCGCCGGCGGGTGCCGAAGAGCTGTTGGGCGTGGTTATAAGGGCTCCTATGCGCCCTGTCATATTTTTAGAATTTAGCTCGGTTATCTTGTTAAACTGCTGTTTGTAGTTACCTGCCTGGTAGAGTGCCTTAATTTCATTTTCTTCTAATATAGAATTCCAGACTGCGACATCAGCCAGGTTTCCAGCCCAGTTGCGAGTGCCCGCGGCATTATTCCCCACGACGCACTCTTGAGTGACTATGCCGTAATAAGCGCCGGTTTGGGTTCCGGTTGTTAAAGGCATCGCTGTCGAAGCTCCGTTTATGTACAGCTTGGGGTTGTTTCCTACACTTCTTGCGTCATATGTTATAGCTATATGAGTCCATGCATTCAAAGAAAATACACCAGTTGCTGAAGTCCACTGGACAATGTTGTTTCCATTCCACTTGGTATTAAACAACAGTGCTTCGGAGGCATTCGAATACAGCGCTATGTCTTGGGCGCCGAAATCGAACACTCTGCCTAAATTACCGCCACCATCGCCTGTCTTGTAAACCCACGCAGCAAATGTCATCATTTCTGTTGAGCCGCCGGCAGTATTGTTGCCAATTATGGCATCCCATGTAGCAGCAGTACCAACGCGCACAGCATCTGTAGCGTCAGCGCCCCAAACATTAGATCCTGTAGTTTGGATATATGCGCTTGGGGTGGATGTAGAAGTAGCTGGCGCTTGTGCCGCTAATGAGATCGAGCCGGTGTGTTTGTTTCCACTGGCGTCTGGCTCGGGTGAGGTGGTTGTGATAGCGGAGCCATCAAACCTCCACCAGCCTTTAAGACTTCCAGATGAAGTGTAGCGATACTGGGCATCATCCAGATACCACGTGGGAGTTACCACCTTTGATATCTCAAGCTCAGTATTTAATGAATAGGGAGCCCATGATGAAGAATCGTTTCGATATCCATTAACATACAACTCTGTCTTAAGGATATTGTTTGAAGATCCTGTATTATACAAGCGAATTGCATAATGGTTCCATTCCCCCATCGACTCATGAATAGAATCTCTACCGAGAATTTTCATTGTATCCACTGATGTAGGCTGACTAGCTCCTGATTGAACTGTTATAATGAATGGGTTTTTAGCTGCGCCCCCTGATGAGACAGTACCCGTTAATTCAAGCGTGATTCTTCCGTAAGCAGAGGATGTCGGATCGCTATTGTTCCATGAGTCAAAAATAACTTGCTTGTCAGAATTAACGCCAGTCATCGAGCCAGTCTTCATCCAGAATTCGATAGTTACGCCGTCATCAAAATTCGCTCTTAAGTTAGATTGGCGAGATCCTTTGCCGTAATCAGATGGCAGCCCCTTGTCTGTGTAGATATTTGAGCTATATAAATTCGCTTCTTTGCGGCTATCCGAATAAGGATTTGGCAATAGATCTGTAAGCTTTGATGTTGCCGCGGAACCAGTTCCAGGACCGCCTTTAAAGTCAATATATTCAGCTGTAGTGGGAGTGCCGTATCCATCGGCGGACTTGGCACTGATAGTAAACCCATCTCTGGCTAATGTGATATATCCAGTAGATTTGGGATACCTTTTCTCTAAAATATATTCTTCAATATCCAGGTTATCATTATGAAACTTTGTTATTTCAGCCTGAGATCCATCATAAGGATAGTAATCTAGAATTCGATTGAATGCAGACTCATAATAAAGGCGTGCGGAACCATACTTTACAAAGTTAGCGGGTTCGGAATAATCAACTTGCGGTACATAACGTTCTTGAGAGCGTAACCTCTGTTCAACATTTTGTTCTGATTCTACAGGCTCGAATGCGTCTTTCTGGTTAGTTTCTGCTAGAAATGTATTTGTCTTGTTTGCGTCTTCAAATAATTTTTTAATGCTCATAATCATCTACTCGGAATTTAAATTGTTCATTTTGTTCTTGCCATGAACCAAGCTCGTCATCATAAAATGCAAACTTAAATGCATATTCGTATCCCGGCTCAAGCAAACTCATATCTAAATCAAAATAATTACCCGAAACATCATACGACAAGCCCGTAGCGTTCTTGTTGCCTGAGCCCGTATAAAAGGGAATTGCCTCTAAGCCATCTATCGTGCGGATAACTCTATATGAGGCGCTATAGATGGTTTCCGTGGGAGCACTTGCGATTGCTTTAGTATAAATCGTAGGGCTCCAATTCTTCTCTCGAACATATAAGTTAAAGCGAGCATTCTGATCTCTCATATATGAATTTTGTAAATTGGTTATCGAAAGGTAATACGTAGGCTCTCTTGCGTGAGTGGCTCCGTACAAGCTAAGCGGCTTAACAGAACCTGTGAAGTATTCGGTGCCGGAGTTATTGTGCCATACGTCGTATAATGTCTCTAAGGTTGTAGAAGTAGACTTTGTGACTGCTATGGAACAAGTATAAATTCCAGTGTCGTGGTGCCCACCTGTTATCGCAGTTTCTCCATCGTATAAAACAAGCTTGGAGCCACTGGGGGATGTATCATCGGAAGAACCGGAGTAAAGACTTACAAATATGTGCCCAGTACCCACTGCAGGGATATTCCTGAGTCTTCCTCTTACATAATTATAAAAATAGAGAGTGTTTAAGTTTTCTGATTTGGTTGCCAAAGAGCTGCTAAAGTAGAATGCTGCTCTGTCATCTTGGGCTGTGGAATCCCAGCGCGCCTCTATCACAGGGCGCTTAAAGTAATATTGAGAGCCACGGGCAAAGAAACGCTTTGTATAATAAGACGTTTTGGCGCCATCGGGGTTAAAGAGGACACTACCTGAATTTTCTCCTGCGCCGCCGGCGCCAGAAGAATTAGAAAAATAAGCCTCATTACTTGCCGTGAGCCTTATTCCGACACCGTAATTAGCTTTTGAGCCGGCGATCCATTGTTCGACTAAAGAAGTTATATCAACCTCCAAGTCTCCCAAACCACCAGTAAAATACTGAGTATATGTCGGAGAGGTGTGGTAATCGCCGCCTACAGTCGTCCATGCCGCAGCCTTACTAGCTCGAATCCAATTCGATCCGGAGCCGTTCTTCGTTAGATCACTATAGTTTTCCAAGTCTAACCCATCTCCCTCTTCCCACTGCCTTGATACAGCTTGGGTAACAAGCTTGTAATTTTTTGGCACCGTCTTAGATGTCTTGGCGTCAAACAGTCGTAGATAAAAGCTAACCTTGCCGTTTGCGGGTATCTTGTTTGCCGTTCTGTCGGCAGAAATATTACTAATAGGAAACCTCATCAAGATTCTTGACAATTCCTGTGAACCGGTTGTTGCTGAGCTGCTGTTCTGTTGGCGTCCGAACACCGAGTACACCTCAACAACGTCTGCCTGTCCGGCATTCGAGCCGGTGCCGCGGGTGCTCATGTTAGATTGATAGGCACTGACAATGGTATTGTCCATATCTGCTTTGTATCTTTTAATCGACATTATTTAACCTTACCCTTTATGTCTACTGCAGGAAATTTAATTTCAAAAATTGCATTTTTAGGGCAAAGTAGCCGATCGCCATCTGGTGAGAGATTTTTATTTATTTCTATATTGGCTCCCGAATAATTAGCGCTTGTTTTTCCCCTGACAGTTACATTTACTACATCCAAAACTCCTCGAACATTTTTAAGCTGCTGGTATATGTCGCTAATCGTCATAGGCTCTCCGATAAAGAAGCCACTTTCATAAAAATTGGCTAACTTGGTTACACAGCGAGATAAAGTTGCAAACTTATTGGCGCCGTTAACAGTTTTTATAGAAAAGTCAATACCAATATTAAGGATGTAGGGATCAAGAATATCAATTGTGTCATTAATCATTCTATATTCATTTAACCATTTTTTTAAATTATTCTTGATAGTTGAATTAGTTTTTATCAATTTTCCAAAACTATCTTCTGACAACACATATAAATTTAAGTTCCTTTTTTGAGAATCTGGATCTCTTTGTGCTGAGACTCTCTTGATAGAGCCAAATTTTGCCGGCATCCTGTATGTAAGGTTTTCATAGTCTGCCTGGGTGACTGCTCGATTCTGAGTAGGAAATGTGTCGAATATTCTTTGTTTTATCTCTGCAGAATTTGGATTAGTCACGTCTCCGGTAATCGGCGACTCGTTAGTAACTTCTAAGCTAGCTTGAATAGAGTTTATTACGTCATTGGACAATACCGAGCGATCTTCAAACTGTAACTCGGATGAGGCAACTGTATTTAACTGTCCTGCTGCAAGGTTCGAATTTGTAGGATTCGTAGTTCTCAAAGTTATAATTAAGGTTGTATTTTGTGGCACAATGCCCAAGCTTTGATTATTAGACAATCTTGTAGGATCAAATGTGAGTGCGGTGGTGTACGTTTTACCCCAGCTATCCATTGCTACGGTTTGAGGGTTTGCCACAACATCACTAGCGCCGGATTTGCCACTTCCAAATTGAATTGTTGTTGAGGAGCCATTCTTTATTACCATAAATTTTCGGGATACCAAGAAGGGTTTTAAGATTGAGGGCACATTATCATTTTTAAAGTTTTTGTTGGTTACCTCTTTGAAAACCATGTCTTGCGCAAGATAGTCGACTTCAAAATATTCATTCCCTTCTGTATCGAAAATTGATATAATTTCAGAAACATTGGGAGTATTCAGTGTAATTTTTTTAAACTTTTCGAATCCGCCGGATTCTACTCTCTCGGATGTCATGACACCCGACACTACTGTTCCATACCCCTTTACAGCATAGAAGGTTGGGGCGCCTGTCGTATCGTCTACTCTGGCGACGACGACTGGGAATTTCGGGCTTGCAAAATCTACATTCTCTACCAATGAAAAATTAAGTCCGTTTTGGCTGGTAAACTGAGTTCCCCTCTGCAACACTGGTAAGTATTTGTAATCGGGACCTAAGCCAGTTTGCGAAGCGGGAATTAATATATATATCGCAGCTTTTCCATAGGTGCTTGGGCGCCCCGTATACTTATATCCCAGCACCCTTCCGTGTCTTAGGATATTATTGAATTGATATGATGTATCCAGAAACGACTCGTTGACGTTATAATCCAAATAAAAGGATAACTGATCTCCAATGTAGGATACAGCGTCAACCATTAGGGAGCCAAAAGATGCCTCACTAAAATCCTGGAAGGAGTCTGGGGGTATAGTCTCTCTGCGATCTCCAATAGATCACTTCTAATAGATTCAAAATCTCTACTAGTGTAATCGATTGGTAATATTTTTTTCTGTTCGTCTGCCATAAAAAGTCTCTTTTAAATAGTAAATTCTAATAAATCTGTTACGCCAATGTCTGGGATAGAATAAACTATTCTTATTCCTAAAATATGTCTATCCGGGCTGCTTGTATCAAAACTTATCTGCTCAATTCCTATTGCCGGCATAAATTCTCTAACTTGTTTCCGGACATTTGCAGCAATCTCTTGATACACTTCGTCTCCAAAATTTTCAAACAAATATTGTCTAGCCCCCACACCAAATGCAGGTTCCATAACTCTTTCGCCCGGTGCGGTAAGCACAAGCATTTTTAAATTTTGCTGAATCAAAGTCTTAAAGTCCTTGATCATGGTAAACCCATCTGCCGTATTTCGAGTAATTGGTAGCTTTACTGATAAAGAAGACATGTTTTTCCCCTATTAATAAATAGAATCATTGTTTTTTTACACTATAAAGAATATTAGTCTTTCCCATTACACATATCACCCTTGGCATTAAACGGGCTACTACGCAGTCTTCCGCGCTGCCACCATGGCAACATACTCTTGCCAGGAATAGGGGAACATAGCCGCTTTTAAATTCTTCAAGAATAGGTTAGAAGGCTTGTCACTATCGCCCAGCAAGTCGTCGCCGGGGCGGTAATCTCGCGAATAATAATAAGTTTTGAATAATTTCTTTATTCGATAAACGCTGTTTCTTAACAATCTTCGATCCCATTCATCCCACGTGGTTCTCCACCAACCGGCAAGAGGTGCATCACCTCGATCGGCAAAGTTTGCCCAGCCTTCGTTCCCAGTGATTCCGCTCTTTTGAGGATCATAGGAAACAATTTCATATTCAATTGCGTCGTCATACCACGGTACCCGGAATGGCATCACAGCGTCTTTAAAGCTCTCTGATAAGCGGCCCCAGGCTATGCTCTCTTCTTTTACGTTTTTATGTATATAAGCGCGGGATCCAGGCTTAACTTTTACTTGCGTGAAGGGTGTCTTGTCGAGCCAATCGTTAGGGTTGGATACATCTCCTGCCGGTACGCCGAGAATACCCGCTAAGGCGCCGGCTAGCCCGGTTGGGAGCCACATTGTGTCATCTCCGGAGCCAGGAGTTACTTCTCCTAAAGAAGACATAATGCCATAGTCATTATAGATTGCCCATATTGCAGTAACCTTTTTGAGCGGAAAAATGTAATTTGTCATTAATTTATATTTTTCGTCTTCCTTGAGTTTATTAAGCAAACACATTAATAATTTACTACTGGGTTGCATGATATTCCACTGACTTATTTTCACATCTAACGAGTCCACCTCTACTGTCGTTATAAGTTTTTTCATCCCATCTACATAATAGAAAGCTAAACCATAGCGTACTCCGATGTTGCCCCTTATGCCAACTTCTATACCAAGATCATTTCGTACAAGTTCCAAGGTGCCAGGATAGACATCCGATATTCTAAGTTCATTGTCACTCATTCTCAATCTTGAGCGTGCTGCGGATGGTGTCATTTTTTCACCATTAATTGAGACGTATTGTTCTATGGCATATGGTTTTTCTGCATCGCCCAGTACTGCGGTTCCATATTCCGGCACGGTTCCAATATATAACTTTTCTGTCTTCATCTTTGGATAAGGGGAGCTTTGCCGTTCTCTTCCGGCGCCGGGTTCATATGTGCTTCTGCCAGACGCGTCGGCGTGAACAGCATCGACGTCAACCCTCTCTTCTATAAATGCTTCAGTACCAACTGCAACCAGATTATCGACTGGAGTGAGAACATCATGCTCTGCGGGACTATGGCGCTCTCCTACCATGTAAATTACATCACCCTCTTCATCAATATGTCCATGATAATATCCCGTGTACTCATCCGCATAGGAAAATTCGTCATTCGGATCATTGTTGATTGCAATGCGGAATTCCGAACCTTGTGTATAATAAGGGCCCGGCCATGATACACCCTCGCCTCGTGGATCTGGGTTTTCGGGAGTCGGCAATGCTTGGATTATGTCTACCTGCTTCGGACCGGCGAACAATAACGGTCCGTTAACAGAGCCAGCAACGCCCCCGCCACCAACATTAGATGAATTCATTTCTTGAAAGATATAATAATCCAAATCAAAAATTCGAGGATTAAAACCATATTGCCTCATATTCTCTACAAGCTTTTCGCCCATCTTGGTAAGTTCAAAATTGACAAGTTGTTGTAAAATTAATTTAGCATGTTCTTCTACCGACTGTACAGCTTCAAAATTTTCATCTGAGCGATATCCTTTAAGTGTCTGAAAGAAGCCGGCTTCACCAGACATTTTTGCATCCCAGAGCCCTTCGACTGTCTGCGTCCGTTCTTTTCCTTCGGAATTAGTATATGTGCGAGTGTGAGTAGGGCGCATGGGAAATTCATACTCTGTCTGTAAATCATTAATAGTATCGAACGCACTTTGAAGATAACCTCCAGCTCTTGGTAACTCTATTTCTCCAGCTTCTACTAAGAAGTTGTAACACTCCACCGATTGTTCAAGAAAGCCATACCAGAATTCATCATCTTTAAATGATTGTGCCCAGCCCCAAAATCCATCGGGTGCGTTTCTAAAGTCTTCTTCTATTCTTTCAGTAATATATGCGGCATATATGCTGCTAAAGTTGTCGGGGAACTTAGGCATAATCTGTGAAAAAGTACCCATAGCTTTGAACAAGTGAGTAGAAGCATATACTCTAATAGCTGCCATGATCAGGGAGTACATACCTGTTTTTCCGGCTCGCGTCATTATTCTTTTGAATGGTACTTCTCTGACACATTCTCGATCTTGAGTTAGGCGCGGATCATCAGCCATCTTCGGGAAGTGTTCTTGAATAAAATCTTCAATTTCACCAAAGTCTACCAAGTCGACTGAGTGTGGCTTACACGCAGTATTCTCTGGGAAAAACACTTGTACAAATCCCATCCATCCTTTATATTGTAATGGCTTAATATGTAAATTTGGCTTAGAATAGCTGCCACCATATATGGCTGGATTTAAGTATATGACACGAGGGTTCTCCGGATTCATAAATTGATCATAACTTATTCCTAATTCCATGTCTTCTTCCTCATATCCGGAAATACCGTAAGGAACAAACTGATTTCCGTCGACGACGCCATATCTTATGTCATCCTGTGTCAGATAATCGTAATCCGCCCCATATAACCAACCACCAGATTTATTATCAATATCTCCTATTTCGTATGCTAATTTTTTAAACATCATATTCATAGTAGAATTGTACTTTGCTTCAGCAGCAGTTTTTGACAATCCAGTCATATCAGCCAAAAGAAGTATTGGCGGCGATTGTGAAGTAAGGGTGTTCTTGATCCTAGAGAACTCAGGATAATCTGATATCTTGGGCCAGTCAGACGGGCTCTCAATCTTGTTCGGATCAGGTTCAACATAAAAAACGTCTAATCCATCGTCAACTGAAATAAATTCAAACTCTCTAATTCTATGCACCTCCTCTTCCCATCTCAAAGCAAGGCGCTTAATGTTTCTAAGTACCAATTGTGTGAAAGGTAGCAATATGAGATTAATCACACTCTCTATTGCCCAGCCGACAATCGGAATACCTTCGATCCAATTAGGAAGATCGAATGGCTCCATTTTTGTCATCTCATCTTCCATTGCTTTTCCTAGCGGTCCTAGATGATCTGAACCATAATTAACTTTTTCAACAAGTTCAAGTCTGATATTATCATCGAAGCGATTTAGAACTCTGCCATTTTCATCCTCATGAATATCGTTGAAGTAGCACTGTATCTCATAACCATACGACCATTCAGTTCCCCAGTGCCCTCCTGGTGCCAAGCCCGTGGCCTAACCCCCCTCGTTAGTGGAGATGTACCCATTTAAGTCCTGTGGCCCATATCTCATACCGGCTGCGTTGTCTCTAAAATCCAATACTAAGTCACACCCTAACTCCGCCGGTGTGTAGAGGGATCTACCTTCTGAGGAGCCTCCCCCTCCGTTGACTTTGATTCCTGTACCTTTTCTGATCTGGCGAGTGACAACTACTTTATCGGTACTTTGATCGGCATATAGTGTGGTATTGTATCCAAAATCCGGCACCATGAATAAATTAACACCCTGTGTTAGCGAGCCAAAGAAATTATTGTATTGCAGTTTTTCAAAATCGATATAATATTTTTGTTTGCCACTTGATTTATTCGTACTTCTAAAGCCATATCCTGATCCCTGTAGCGAAGCGCGCAGATCGTTACCCATAGAAGATAAGCTATAAAACCCGGGCTTAATAATGTAACTGTTGCGCATAGAGTCTGACATGGACGCGTTCAGTAACTGACGCTTCATCCATTCCCCAACATAATAGGGATACTGCCCAATCTGTCCGCTGAATCCTTGGCTAAATTGAAAGAAAGAGAAAAATCCAGATGTTGATTCTCCGCCGTTTGGTAAGTTAGTTGCGTAGTTTACATATGCTTTCTCATTTGATGCTTTAGAGTGATGACTAGTCAGAGCAAACCCTTGAGTATCTGATAGCATCATATTCATAAATCCCCATTGAGAATCACTGTTCCAAAAATTACCGTTACCCATCATATCTTTACCGTAATCAATCTTGAGCATCTCAAGATCTCCGGACAGAGCAAATGTTCCCATTGCTGCTTGTTGGGGCGATTCAAACGGAAATATACCGTCATCACAACCGGGTTCGCTGACAAGCGGTGGCATATTTTTTATAATGTGATTGCCTAATCCACCCTGGAGGATATCTGACAAATCTCCCAGATCCTCTAGAGTGTCTTCACGAATATCACAAAACATCTCATGGCATTGTTCAGGGGTGGCGCGCCCTTCCAGTAATTGGCAGCGTAAAGCTTTGAATTGCTCAATTTGCTCGGGAGTAGAACACATACTAGGATTAACTGGCATCATGTCTTCAACCGATTCCGGCCCGAAGCCATCGACTGCCCATATATTTCTATTTGCTGCGTCCTCAAGTTGAGAGCGAGCATCGACAGGGATAAGATTACCTATATTCTTGAAAAATCTTTCTATTGCTTTTCTATTTTGGATCCCTTCTCTGAATTCAGGGTATTCGTGCTCGATTAAATGATCGGCAATTTCCAGAAATATTGCAGAAGGAGAACCCAAAAGTGCATTTGTCATTTCCGAAGTGGTGACAGAAGAAGAAAGATCTAAACCAAATTGGAGTGTTCGATCACGGTTGGCAAAGGCTGCTGATCCTAAACCAAGCTGACTCATGAGATCTAAAATCGTATCCTCTACCTGTTTATCATCCGCTTCAGGACCACAGATAGTATCTTTAATAACTTGTGTTAAATCAGCAGTGCCAGCTATAGCACCAGGCAGTGCACCGATAATGGCACCGCCTACTTCAAGTGCCTTACAGATAGCGTTTCCAATCAACTCACAAATTTTAACCATCAGAACCATTAAAATTCTCCATACTATCTGCATAATTATAAATTTAGCAATCATCCAAATAAATTGTGTAATATCAGCAAAATCAGGGAAATATTGAAGCGGGCTTTCTAATCTGGGTAGCGAGAACTCTCCCATTGTATCGCAAAAAGGAAATATAATTGATTTTATGAAATCAGGAAAGGACGGATTAAGAAGTGGCGGATTTGGACAGTCCAGCATACCAATAATGCCAGCAATAATCTGAGCGCCTGGGAACTTATTTAATTCATCCAGTAGTTCAAAAAGGTTGTCGCTGTAATACTCTAACAGAGCCGCGACATATGCTTGCATTATGTTGTCTACTGGGATCCCGTTTAAGCCGCCGGCGGCACGATCGTTCTGCTGAACCAACGTTCTCTCATACTTGCCGGGCGCATTGCGTTGGGTATTTGGTGTGGGAACCATCCCTTCGAAGTTGTCTTCTTTTAACTCTTCGCGCTCTTTGTCGATAACTGATTGTACTTCCCACGGCTTGGGAATTGCACCCGTGTTTGTAGCAAAAAAGCTACCCTCTTTGAGTTGTTTTTCTACCATCGCTCCAAGTTCGCGCTGTTTATGTTCAGGCAAGCCTCCAAAAAGATCACCAAACTGCTCAATTCCCATATTTTGCAGTGCCGACATCAACATTTTTGATAGCGCTTCGTCCAAAGTCAAACCACCAGTCAAGCACTGAATGACAGACTGTAGCAAGTCGAATAAGCCGCAGATCTTAATCCTCTGAAAGCCAAACTTATACATTGTCCCCATCAAAGAGGAAACAGAGCCTAAATTAGAGGAAAATGCCACCACTGACATACACAGCATAACAAAGACATTATCGTCTTTAGACAGTTTTCCAAACGCCTGCTCCGATGCCATACCATATGCTTTTGTCATATCCATCTTTCCGTCGCCAGGATACAAGCCGGCTAAGAAGTCATCCGAGAGGCTTTCATTTATACTATCGCGACAAATAGATTTTCGCCACAAGTAAGCCACGGCATCGCCAATACTAAATACTTCATCTAAAATGTCTTGTCCAAGCTCTTTAAATTCGTCTGCGAGAGCGTCTGCCACACAAGAACCAATTGTTTTTTCGGTATTCTCTTCTTTTATATCAAAGAATACTTTAGGATATGTATATTTTTCAACAAAGTCTTGCCATGGGATTTGAACTCTAGCGTTTAGGGCACGCGCCATCTTTGGCAATTGTGCAAAATAAGCTACCGCGGTTTTATCTTTCCACGGGCCCTGTGCGCGTAGAGGCTTAAGTTTTTTCTTGCTAAGATAGAATGGCTTGTTTCCACAACCTACTGTCCATATTCTCATGGATTGCAATTCATAATCATTAAAAACAAATTTCAATTTAGTAATAAGTGAATCACTACTAAACATCCCAAAAAACTGTCCCGGCAGTCTAAAGTTTTTAGCGTCTAAGAAACCTTCAAGATCATTCATAAGTGAGTTCATGATGCTATCGCCTAAGAATCCCATATCACCGTAGTCTTCTAGATTGAAAATAGTTCTGTTTGCCTTATAATAAGCATTTCCTTCTCCGATTGATCTATAAACCTTCAGGAGCCTACCATACATTCCCAAGCCTTTTCTTACTCTGATTATTTGAGTAGTAAGCTGAGCAGCATTGAATGTTACTTTTACTGTGCCGGGTTCCTCGTCTTCGAACGGCTCAGGATCTGGAGTAGCCATTGGTAATTCATAAATGATATCAAACGGTACAGAGTATAGAAGTTTTAATCGAGTATTGGGGTGAGGATCTAAATCATACCTATCAAAGGTAATATTTTCTCGCATCTTCTCTTTAGAAGAGTGACTCTCATCTTTATCATAAAAATTTAATAAACTGTCAATAGCCTCTTCTTTGAATTCTTCAAAGTTGTCATCGACGTCTGCTTTTATCTTAGTGTGAGGAGTTACCTTTGTTACTTGGTAAAGACATTTCTTCTCATTGAGAAATGGTTCATCAATATTTCGATTCTTCCATTGAGGATTAATTGCCGCTGGATTCGGTGTACACGGACCCTTACACGGTGACTCCGGGGTATTGATTAAATCGTCGCAAACATCGATCAAGCCGTCGTTGTCAACGTCTTGAAATTTTAAAAATCTTGAATCTGCCATTTGTTTTCCTGTTAATTACTAAGTTAAGAATATATTGGGGCTATTAATATACCGGTAGCCGGATGGTACCAAATAATATTGTTCCCACATTGTCGCTTTGACACGGGTTGCCCATAAGTTTTGAAGGGCGAAGCTCAGCATGCCGCCGGCTGCGGGGGCGCCCTGGGCGGCGTTCCAGGCGCGCCATGGATCAATTGAGTTTGTAACGTTATAGCCGGTTTGAATCAACGTCAGATTATATACCGCCGACCACACATTGCCAATGATCTCATTTAATTCTGTTAATGCTTTAGTAAGGTTTTCTCCCTTAACTGCTGCCTGTAGATATGGTACAGTTTCAATCGGGTTTTTCAAGCCACCATACACCCATTTTTCGTCTGAATAGTTTCCAGCAATTAATTCGATTGTGGGCGCAATTGTGCTCTTTCCGCCGAATGCATTTGTTTCACCGCGGGATCCGTGCCCTTCGAAACCTTTACCCGCACCAGTACATAATTTGAAGCTATTTCGAGCCACCAGTCTGATGTCATCAGCTTTTATGCCGATACCGGCGCCCGGGCGTGTACTGCCGGGAACACCAGATGCAATACCAAAGTTTTCGTCAATCTTTGTTAATTGGCTAATATATATCCGGGCAGCGTCGGCAGAAAACATGTTTGATACCACTGAATCTTGTTTCGGACCAGCGCCGCCTTTGGCACTAGCACCTCTACCAACCACCAAGTCGATTGTTGAAGCGTTTTGATAGCCGCGGGCGCCGAAACCACTGAAAATTGTACTTGGGCGATCTGTACCCAAGGTGATATAACTACCACCATGGTACATTACAGATTCGTTAGCGGCTACCTTAAACTGTAACGGTTTACCGGGAACCACCGTATGGAACACACCTGAATCTGCCGGCACCTGACGTAAGGTTGAAGGAAACTCTTTGAAAAGATCATAGAGAGTAGGCTGATTTCCGAAGTATTTAGTATATGCTGGTTTTTTTGGATCAAACGACATAAATATTCCCTTTTATATTATATAAGTATCAAAAAAAACGTTTTTTGTATAGTTTAAATGAACCCTAGAGTTCGTTCAGGCGTCAGACGTACCATACAGATCAACCTCAGAGGTGCCGAGTTCTTCAGTGTTCCCCTGATTATAGGCTGCTAGAGATTTTGCAAAAAGGGCAGATGTACCTGCCCAGTCTTTTTTGTATACTTTGCCGGAGCGTATTACTTGCCCAGAGGCTTTTAATTCTATTAATTCTGTTTTACTAAAGGCTGTATTCCACGAGTGGTAATAATTCCACACTAAAATCTCACCGTTATCTATGTTAGTGGCGCCATTGAGCTTTTTGAAAACGCTCATCTTGCCTTGAATGATTTTTCCATAGATGCGCATTCCTCGGCTTAAATCATCGAACCCAGCAAAAATTCTCTGATCTCCGCCTGAGTCGCGAAAACATGTTTGGTAATCAAAATCTGCTTGTCCTGTACCTCTAAAGCCATTACCTTTATTGTCCAATTGAATTCCAGCGGGATTATTCGCAGGAAAATTAAACCGAGGCTGCTCTTTTGTAATAAATGTCCACATTATTTGTTGTACAGCAGTTGTGTGTCCGGATCCGCGAATCGCGGCAAGTACCTGATCTTTGGAATATGTTTTAAACTGTGTTGGGCGCTTTTCTAGTGATGGATAATTGGAGCCGCGGCACTTAGCAAAAGATGGATCGTCTTTGGCACCACACTTTGCAGCATTGCCTTTGCATTTATAATACTCTCCAGCGCCGCGCATAAAGTTAAAGTTACCCACCACCGAGAACCCCGCTCCACCATTAAAGTTTGAACCACCCATGCCTTGCCCGCCAGACTTGTGAACCATCTCTCCAAATTGCATGTTTAAGGCACCATCGGCGCCATTTCTTCGCAATCTAACATCAACGATATCACCGGCAGTTGGTATACCCGTAAGATCTCCTGCAGCTACCAGTGCAACCGTCATGTGCAAGCTTACAATCGATTCTTTAAAATCTTGTCCGGCGGCTTTTGCAGCTTCGCTGGTTCCGAATGAAGGATCAGAAGGATCGGGTAGGTATTGATGTGGGGAATTGTCTCCAAGGATCCTTACCTTATAAATAAAGTTCACCCCTTCGGCTTGTTGCCCCACAGCAAACTTAGTAGCAGCGCCATGGGTGGCGCCTTCGGTTATAGTTGCTGCTTTTGCCGGCGTGAGGACAATTGCAGGAAACACATTTTGATCACCATAAGCGTCAAACCTAACCGACTCTTGAATTGACTTGCGTAACAGATCTAAAGATCCTTCTGTGGTTACCAAGTTGGGTCTATTTAAAAAACTTCTAGCCACTAGATGAGGTGCCTTGAATTATATCGTATAAATTAGTTTTATCTTCTTCAGACAATTCTTCTGATATTGTAGCGTTCTTGTGTTTGATGCTGATAATCTTTACTAATTGTTCATTTGAGCGCTGCATTGTCTCGATATGTTTTGCTGCTACCGGACTGAGGCTTCTATTCTGTTCCGCATCGGATGCGATCTGTGTTGCTATTTCATTTAAGAATTCTTTAGCAGTTTTCCTATCATTGCGAATATTCTCAAGTGCTTCGCCGATAAGATTATCTAAGTTCTCTTTGCTCATATATCACCATTTTCCCACCCCACTTTAAAATTAGAATAACGCTTTCTAAACTTTTTCAGAGAATTAACGATCTGTTTTGTGTTTAGTCCTGTTATCTCACGCAGGTAAAGATAAATAGCTTTCTTGTTAAAAATTTCAATATCATCTTTTGATTCAAATAAGATATTGATAGCTTTGTATACCTTTAAATCATTATCTTTCATTTGTGACACGTCCCACGATTGGAGTTCTGTATGGAACGACTTCCAGAACTCTGCAGTTTCTCTTTCCTTCAAGTAAGAATCGTCGGTTGATAGATACTGCTCTTCGTAGTGTTTGGCGATATTTTCAAAGTCGACTTCTCGGAGATTCCTTTTCTGCTGTCTCTTAACCTTGTGGATGAACCAGTTTTTAGTAATCACTGAGAAATACGAAAAGGCTTTAGATCCCTTGCTTTGATCATATTTGTCTAATATTGTCATCAGCCAAATTTTGCATTCGTCTCTTAAAGAATCACAATTTGGTAAATTTGTAAATTTATAAGTAAAAACGATTTTATCAACCATTTCATTAAACGCTGGTTGGATGTATGTTACATAAAGTTCAGTGCGCTCTTTTATACAGTTGGTTTGTGAATATCGCACAATTGCATCTTCGTGCACTTTTGTAAAATAATGATTCTTTTTTCTTCTAGCTCTGGTTTTTTTGGGTTTGGGTTCCAATCTCTATTTCCTCTAATTCTGTTATTTCTGCTTCTACTCCCACAAACTGTTCATCTGTCAAAGAATAAATATATTCAAACGAATCTAAATAATCGTTAAAAGAACGAGCATGATCCATGAGATGTTTCAGGGTGTCATCTCCATAAAACATCTCTAATTCATAAACTTCCTTAGTGTGTGATGCTAGGGAGTCTGCCATTTCTTTAAGATCTCCCAGCTCAGATGACACTGATAATAGCTGCATAATCGCGTTTCGAGCGTACAAGAATACTCCGACATTAAAAAATATCGACAATGTAGATACACAGATTAATATGATTTCTAGTTTACTCATAATAAGTTCTCCGGCTCATAATCAAATAATGAAAAATCGTTGCGGTAGTAGTTTATAAACGCCTTGTGTTTGCCAGGCTCTTTTCTTAAAATATCATAAAACATTTTTTTATAAGGCGGCGCATCACCGAGTGGCTTCGATTCCGATGGGTTTCTATGGGGGAAGTTTTTGGGATCCGGTATACCGTTGGCATCTAAAAAATCACCTTCGATCTGAGTAACAAGACTAACTTTTTTTGTGCGAGCTATGTTGTGCTCTCGCATGAAGCGCTTCAATTCATTATAGTAATCTTCGCATTGGTATAAAAAAGTATTGCGATTATGCCATGTAGTTTGTGGTAAAAACATGCGATCTAATTTTCCTGAATCGGTTTCGAATTCGTAATCCGCTGGTGCTTGTACCCTTCTTTCTGCAATATATTGTAATGCTTTGTGGGTGGCGATGTGGAAATCGTGAACGGCGATCGGGCGCCCACGGCGGTTCTGTTTTTCTGAACCCAAGACAACATCTTTTGGTATACGCCACTTAACAACACTTACAAATCTAGAATATGGGTTACGTGTGAAACAGAATGTGTCATGGTTAGCATATTTTGGCAAAGATGTTATTTGTGGCGCCGTCATATGGGTTGTGGTGAAAGTCTCGCGCCCGGGCTGGTAACCTTTTTCACTATTCACGAGCCTAAATAAGAAATCGGCTGTTGATGTTCCATAATTCTTAGGGACGTGTATAAATACCAGCTTGCGATCCCATAGGGCGTTATTTGATGCCTTTTGTTCGGCTAACCTGATCTTTTTAATTAAACTCACGAATTCTCTTCTTTATACGCTTTTTCTTTCACTTCTTTCTTCATATCATCAAGAAGTTTTTTATTGTCTTCAATATACTGCTTAGTGATATCGCCAGTCAACGCCTTCTTTGTTTTACTATCGAAATGTAACGGTTTTGTTAGCAGCTTGCTTACGCCCGGAAGCATACAAGAAGTACATTCTTCTTGAACTTCAGACATCATATGATATACATAAAAATCACTGTGACAATTATGGCAGTGATAGTAGTACTTAGGCACTATTTTACCATGTTAACCAAGTCTTGTTCACTAATCTTTTGTTCGTTAGATAACCTAACCGTGGGCGGGTTTGTAACCACCAAGCCGTCGGCGCTCTCTACCAATTCAAACCCTGTCAGGATCGGAACAATGTCTAATTCATTTAAAAGAGACTCTTGGAGCGCCATCATAACAGAGCCTAATGCTTGATTTGATAACTTATATGTTTTTGGACTTTGGTTATCCATTGCTGTTGCCGTCCACTCGGTTTGTAAGATACTGTACATCCGATGCAACATCTGTCTTGAATCTCTTCAGTTCGTTTTTAAGAGTAAACACCTCATCGCTAAATGAGCTAATTCTCTTTTTGGAGCTTTGAAATCTCCTCTTGTAGTTGTTTTACTGTCGCCATTATATTCTCCTTTTAGATATTACTAGCTTTAACTATTTTTCCCTTTTTAAAAGTGGGAAATCTTTTCTCTACTTCTTTTAGTAGTTTATTATACTCCGGATTTCCGGATCCGTGAATCTCAAAAGCAAGATTTTTTATTCTTTTATCTAAATCATATTTAAATATCTGATCAAATAAATCATATTCGCACCCTTCACAGTCCATTTTCAAAAAATCAATGTAATCTATTTTATTGATTTCAAAAATATCCTTAATTGATATCTGATCTGGTATATTTTCATGTATTACGTTAGTTGCTTTAGTGGACTTGAATCTCTCTTCGGAGTTATAACTTGCATCACCGGAATAAATTGATTTATGTCCGCCATGGTTTTGTCCAGTTTGACAAATTTTTACAATTTTATTATCGCCAATTACTCCTGCATTGAAAACTTGAACATTTTTAAATTTCTTTAAATTACTGACAGCAACTTTGTGGTTGTTCTCTCTATTAATTCATATGCATAAATGTTGCTATTCGGATATAATTCCGATGCTAAATATGAGAACCAGCCGTAATTTGCGCCGATATCAACAATATGCAAAGGTGATCTGTCAAACTCTGCCTTCTTGAGACTATATACATCGTTTTTATATACCTCTGCTTTAATCAGCTTATCCCAACTTTTATCCATCAATCATTCCCAGTCTTCTGAGTTTATCGCCTTATCGCAAATAAACAAATCATACATCGGTTTACCGAGCTTTAAGTCATGGTGCTTGGCTCCCCACTGGACTAATTGATCCTTTGTCACATCATGCCAGTCAATACCGGTACCACTGCCTCTGGCAGTCCAATATACAACAGTATGTCCCTCATCATAAAACTTGTTTGCTTTTGCGATGTTTTCCTCAATAGGGGTTGACATACTGTAATTTCTGTCATCTGGTGTGTTTGCAATTGTTTCATCAATATCAATATAAACTATCATACTTTCTCCATAAAATCGTATAGCGGCTTTTTATCCGCGCTTAGTTGTTCGTAAAACTCTTTAGATATCTTAAATCTCTTTGAATAAGGTGATTGTTCTCCCTCATAAAATTCCCCGGGGCCGTAAGGTAAGTGGGAGAGGCTCTGCCCCAATTCATGATGAACTAAAAAATTCATTGTAAATAATATACGAAAACCACTCTTTAAAGGCAGTCCTTGTGGAAGCCGTTGGTGGTTGCTATAATCAAATCTCCATATCTCCCAGTGAGATTTTTTACACTATTGGCGCCATATAGAGACTCTATTTCTTCATTTTCCCATCTTAATTTATGACTCCAATCAATTGGCAGTCGACGGTGGGAACCCTCAACGTATGTAAACGGTCCGTTATCAATCGTTACATCATTTAGATATGTAAAAAATTTCAAAATCTTGACTGGGCTGTTAAAGTCACGATGAAATTGACATGTGCCGAACTCTCTAGAATTTTCGCTAGCACTATGTCTTAGGTTTTGTGTTCCAAAGCCGGGAAAACATTTGAAGAATGATGTGGCAATTGCTATTATTCGACTATCAGTGGCTAGTGAATTCAGACTTGTAACGTTCAATAATGGCTGGCTTATTTGAGAATGTTGCTCTCCATGGGTTTGTTTGATTAATACAGGATCCATGGATTGAAACGCTCGGTGACAATCATCACGCACAACATTCAATTCATCTGTGTTCCAAAAATTCTCTATTTTGTGGTAACCATTTTTGGTAATATTTTCAGCAATCGTATCTGATTCACCAGTGGTATATTCTTTCCAGTCAGGAATGCTTTGGCGTCTTTTTGTTATCATGTCGTTATACCAATCAACCACAGTGGCGCCGCCTCTATAGAAAGATGCATCTGTCGGAGAATACCACTTCATTTATACCAAATCCTCAGCAATCTGTTTACATAACTCTCTGAATTGCTCTTGATATCGAGATACGAGTGTCCTTATGTCATACCACGAATTCAAGAAATCTTCATCAGTTGTAATTCTTGTAAATAAATTGTTTAATTTAATATACCATCCTGGTTCTGCGATGTCAACATTAAAGTCCATTAAATCATTTCTTTTAGAGAAGTTTAGAACCTTGTCTTGAGTTGAAAAATAAATAGACGGCACATTTAGAGCCAAAGCTATCATTTGTCCATGCCCTCTCATTGCTATAGAGCAACCAACTTCACTATAGTAATTTAAAAGCTCTTGATATGAATCGATGCTGGAGTATTTCTGAAAGTGCTGCTTATCCCAAACCATATTGTAGCCAGCCACATGAAGGGGGAAATGCATATAATCTTTCGGAGTGTGTGGTAATATTTTCAATCCCAGTTCAACGGGCATTCGAATGATTTTATTAAAATTCTCATTGTTTAGGAATCTTCCAATCATGATATTTTGCCCACCGTTGAAAGCTGGCTGCAGTACTTTGATTTTCTTCTGCATCTCAGGGACGGTTAATCTGTCGTATTGATGATCATATATCAGTCCAGGATCTGGAACCTCCCTAATTTTGTTAAAAACCGATGGTGGTAACATTTCTTTTGCAGCATCCATAGAACCATCGTTCCTCAATGAGAATATAGATGCTCTATCGATTAAAGAAATAAGCCCTTTCACTCCTTTTTCGGTAAACCCGGGTACAGATCTAAAATAATTAATTCCGGCGCCGATAACATAGATCGGCAGTTCAAGTTCAAGCGCTTCAAAAATCTCGTCGTTGAATGGCAGTTTCCACCCCGTGGACGTATCATTAAACGGTCCTCCCTCAAGAAGCCCTCCACCGCCTATAAACAGCGCTTTACAGCCGGCTGTCAGCTCTCTAAACGTCTTTAACACATAGTCTTTATCATTCTTGCAATCTAAAAATCCAATAATGTTAATAGGTACCCACTCGATTGTCTCATCTACGTGTTTAGATACCTGCAAACGAATGTTATTGAGAGCAACTGTGTCTCCGATGTTGGTGCCATATGCGCCAAAGTGAGCGATCTTAATCATGTTCAATTACCGCTAAAAGTGCTGGTGATTGAACACCCTCTCGTAAATCAACAATTTTCATTCCAGCACTCTTTGCTAGTTTTCTAAATGATCTCTCACAAAAATAATGATAATGTCCATCATATTTTCCCTCATTGGGGGGAGTTAGTTCGCGGCGCCTTCCTTTGCCATCAAGAGCTACCAGGAGAGGCACCTCAATAACGGCGCGCTTTGTCATCATACTTCCTAGCTTCCTAATGCTGCTCTTCACATCCTGAATGTGCTCTAAGACGTGCCACATAAATATTACATCAACATTATTGTTTTCGGCAACTCTAATATTCCACTTTGTAGGGTTTCAAACCCCAGAGAACGGCACTCTGCGACAAGCCTATCGTCCAACTCCGCACATGTGATCGAATGTGGGTTTAATTGTTGTTCTAACAATCTAGCAAACGTACCGGCGCCGGCGCCTATATCTAACACCGAGTCTCCTGGTTCCAAAAACTGAGCCGAGTATCCAACACGATTAGAGCAGATTCCTTTTCGATTCTCGTGAAACTGTTCTGTTATTTTTCCATTCATGATCTCACCGGATCCGCGGAAACCTTCTTCATCACGATAACAATTTGTATGATAATTTAGCGAGTCACCAGTATAATCTCTATAAATGTGATTACACTCTGGACATATATATACATCTTTCTGTAGGGTTGTATATTCCCCTTCGCAACAATGACAGTTCATATATCCTCCGGGTTCATGAAAATTGACGTGCCTGTCCATGCACGGCAATGTTTTTTATTAATATAATTCTTCTCTTTAGCATGCCAAGGGCGGATCATGAACACCATCGCATCTCTGGTATTGCCGGGACTAGGTATTGATGCCCGGTGGGCAATATTGTTGTCAAATACCGCTATTGTTCCCTTCTTGCCTAATATCTTATAAGGATGGTATCCAGACGAAGCCATGGCATCTAATTGCTCTTTTGTGATGCGACTGTTGTTGAGCGCCTTGCCATTTAGTGTGATCTATCTTGTACGTTGGCATTTTCACAGCCTCATCATGCTCATCACAAACTATCTCAAAAGCCCCACAGTTTTCGTCTACATCGCTAAGATATATCATTACTTTGATTATTTCTTTAGGATTGTTGTCATAATGCCATAACCAAGAGGCACGTTCGGGAGCATCGCGATAGACATTTCGATATGCGTATAATGCCTCCATTACAACATTACAGCCAAAAAGCTTCTCTTCCAGCTGGGGAACGATGAGCTGTGCTAATGCTTCAAACTCAGGGGTTCCATATATGGCTTGCAGTCTAATTGCAAAATCAATTGCAGGATCTCTGGGGATATTCATATTGTCTGCATCCTTCATGAGTTCCTTGTATTTATCCTTGGCGGCATTTACAATTTGCATGTAGTTTTTTGGCAACTGTATTAAATCACTTTCAGAGGCAGACGCTACGTCGATGACTGCATGAGTAAACTCATATATGTCAGTCTTTGGCTCGTCGTAGTCACTCAGTTCCTTGCATTTTTTATAATGTTCAGTGTATGTTAGCATTTATTATTTCTCTTCTCTTTGGTGGCGAAGTTCTATTAATTCTCTATAATTGCCGGGATCTGTAATCTTTTCTAGCCCCATTAGATTTCCATACAATTGAGTTCTTTGAAATTTTGTATGATCATATTTCATTTTCACAGCATGAAGTGTATCCACCGATGGCTTGAAAATTACTATAGAATTGTTCACGTTTGTATTAACGATTGATTCACACCATTCCCATGGTACCCACGTGGTATTCTGGCTAAAGTCTGTTTTCCAGTGCTCCTTAATAAATTCCCATTCTTTCTTAAACTTCAGCAAGTGAGTGTGAATAGGGAAGTCGTCAACAGTACTGTCTTTATTTATATTGAGAAGGTAGGTTAGTGCTTTTCTCTGATATCTGGGTGAGGGCTAATCTCGTAATGAGACAAATTTTTCTGTATAGCAGTGATTATTCGGTTTTCTTTCGTAATTTCAAACTTATCTTCTAAAGTTTTCTTAAATTCGGCGCCGTTCATATAATCTACCAATTCTTCAGTAAGAGGTGTGTCATGCCTGTGGAGTCTGTAAGTAATACCATAACTTTCAATAGGGGTGCCCTTCCTTCCTGTGGGAAAACTGTCGTTCTTGTAGTGCCACAGATACTCATCTATATCACTAGTGCAGCCTGGGAAATCTTGTATTCTGTAACCTTCCGTGTATAATCGGCGTGCTAATTCTGGGGTTGAACCCACTTCTTCAAAATGAACTTGAGGATCAGATAAAACCGCAGATAGATGCTCTTTAGATAAAAAATCTTGTATTATCAAATGTTTAAATGGCTCCGTGTTAAACGATGCTTCTGTAATTTTGTTAGATAAATATGAAAACTGGCTCATTGTGAGGTTCCTTTGTTGTTTATGAAACGATGTTGTTCGTCGCCATATCCTAAATTAGTAAACGTGGTGTTTGGGTATGATTCATTTATGTGCTGCCAAAGCATTTCGTGTTGATCTAGGTAGCTTTTTAAAATTGCATCCTGGGGCGTATTATGGTAGCACGCAGGAAAGCTGCTCTTTCCGTTTTCAAAACCGTGATTGCCTCTTATCTGGTAAATAGGACCATCTAAACCAACGAACGCTCCTTGCATTTTAAGGCTGCGGCAAATATTAACATTCTGGCTCCTATTCCGATCTTGCTATAGAACCGAGTGTGCATGCAGAAATACTTGTCATATTCGTCGAACTGGTGGGCTACCCACTTATCATGAATCTCAAATCCGTAGTGAGGAGAGTGCTTCTCTCTATATTGTAGAAACTCCTTCGATTGCAAATCTACCTCGGGCATAATCATCGCGAGATCTACCTTCGCGTCTTTTAGTCTCGGGTGTCTAAAGAAATGATTGCACGACCATATAAAATCGTAACCATCTGTTTCCCATTCGGTTTCTTTTGACGAGGGACCGCCGGCAACAAAGATTACCTTAGCTCCCTCATATTGCTTAAAATAATCTAGATTAGAATAAACGATGTTGGAATCAGCGACTGCAGATTTAACAAACTTACGAAAAGAATCCGGATGAGATTTACGACAGTCGTTAATCACCCAATCCGGAAACTTCTCAATTGCCCTGTGATGTTGAAAAACATCGATATACACTAATCTAACCCTCTCAGTTTCTCTCTTGCTGGCATCTCACCATCATATAACTTTTTGACACCATCGCCGAGGGCTATTTCCAGCTCTCTGATGCCCTTTACCAGTTTAATTAAGCCTTGCGGTTCCAAGGATGCAAGGTGATCTGAACCCCACATGGTTCGATCGAGGGTTATGTGACGCTCTACGATCGTCGCACCAAGATAAACACTAGATACCGTCGTGCCCAACCTAAATTCATGTCCACTGTATCCCACTTCGCAATTATAACGATCTCGCAGTGTCTTAATACATTGTAAGTTTAGTTCTTCAAGGGGAGCAGGATATGTTGAGTTACAGTGAAGTAATGCAAACTCGCAATCTTCTTCTCGCACCCATTCCACAGCTTTGTCAATCTCTTCTATTGTGCTCATGCCAGTGGAGAATATAACCTTCTTGCCTGTTCGGGCGCAGCCGCGCATCAATTCTTCATGCGTCAACATGGCAGAAGGCATTTTTATAAATGGGATATCATATTGTTCAAGAAATGCTAAGCTATCCATATCCCAAGGAGAGGCAGACCATGCAATGTCTTTTGTTTTACAATATTCATCAATTATATCATACTCTTCTTTGCCAAACTCCATTCGGTACTTGTAATCTAAATAAGACATTGTACCCCACGGTGTGTCACGGGGAATGTTTTTTTGATGCTCCGGCACACATACATCGGGATTTCTTTTTTGGAATTTAACAGCATCACAACCAGAAAGAGCTGCGATGTCTATAAGCCGTTTAGCTGTGTCAATCGAGCCGTTGTGGTTGATGCCGATTTCTGCAATAATATATGTTTTCATTTTATTTCCTTTCTTAATGATTCAAGATACAGTGTTTCACATAGTTCGAATTGCCATGGATAGTCAATATCCAGACACTCTCTTTCTGCCATTGGGTACAATTCAATGTCTCCAGATTTTTGGAAATCTCCCATCCAAACACCGTCTTTAATAGGTTCCATTTTTCCAGCATATAAACAATGTGCCGCCTCATAAGTGGGTTCAACAACTTTTGTGTTCATACATGCTTGATCTTCTGGCCATGGCGTCTGTAGGGCGCCTTCCTTATTCCAAAAGTAATTCTTTTTTTCCATGACTCCAAATAAGCCATCAGATGGACTGTCTATGTACGCTTTTACAAATCTATCAATAGTTTCGGTTTCCAAAAAAGGTGTGCACCCGTTCACCAGTACGCAATATTCAAAAGGAAGCTTGTTCCACCATTCATACATATCTGTCATTGGAGTACCTTCCGAGTTGGCTGACTTCTCACTTCTTAAAAAGATATTAGCGCCGCGGGTTTCTGCAATGTCAATCAATTCTTGCTCGTAAATAGAGACATAAAAATTGTCTTTAGGGATAAAATCAGAGTCTAATACCTTTTGAACCGAAAGATCAAATAAGGTAGTGTCCGCAAATGGTTTGATCATCTTTTGAGGAATTCTTTGAGATCCTAAGCGCGCTTGGATAATTACACATATGTCACTTAGTTGTTTCATTAATCACCGCGGCGGATCCTGTGACTGTCACTATCAAAATGTTGAGTCGAAAACTCAAAAAGATGAGAATCTTCTAGGGCATACATTTGATGTCTTAACCCAATGGGTACATAAAAATTTTGCCCGGCTTCTAATATAATTTGTTTAGCTAGCTCTGGGTTATCGCCGTCGCTATACTTTACAATCATCTTTCCTGACTGCAAATAGAAGACTTCATCCTTCTTCTTATGATAGTGCCATGAACATTGTTTTCCCTGTTTAAAGAACAGCAGTTTTCCGCAATATTCTTCTTTATTGATAATCCATTTTTCATAGCCCCAACCTTTTTTCACATACTTCATGGGAGGATGTATGAGATGCTCTACCATACCGACTTTCCTCCATCGATAACTACATTTTCGCCCGTCATATAAGAACTTGCGTCAGAGCACATAAATACAATTGCTCCCTTGTACTCATCAATGTGTGACATTCGATTCATTGGAATTATGTTAGTGAGCTTCTCAACAAATTCTTCAGGATGATTATTATAGACGGCTGTGGGGCTAATAGAATTCACGCGAATGTTCTTTTCGGCAAAGTAAACTGCCAGATATTTTGTCATGCCGATGATTGCCCACTTAGCTGCTGAGTAAGTTATAGGTTTTACATTTTGGTTCTCTTCTTCAACGCCGTCTTGACGATATAGACGCTGATCAGGTGCGATAACTCCGAGATCGGAGGCTACGTTGAGAATGACGCCAGATGTACCAGTCTCCAACATTTTATTAGCTACAGCTTGCGAACAAAAGAATGTTCCATTCATAGCGGCGTCTACGCCCTCAGTCCAGTACTCAGGTGTCATGGTTTCGAAACGGCTATCAGGTGTTAATCCTCCGCCTTTCTTGACTTTGGGATCTTTAGCTGCATTGTTGATAAGAATATCAATCTTATCGCACAATTTTACAACCGCCTGTACTGACTTTGGATCTGTGACATCCATGTGAAATGCGCGGGCACTGCCGTCACCATACTTCTCATTCAGGGCTGCTACCTTCTTCTCTACTCGATCGAGGTGGTGATCTGTTAAGATTACCTCACCTCCATACTCGATGATGGCTTCAGCGTGTTTTGGGCCCAGAAGTCCTCCGGCGCCGGTGATCATTGCAGTTTTACCTGTTAGATCAAATACATTACGTACACTCATTATATAACTCCTTAAATATCGTGGCGTGTTTTTTAATTGTTTCTTCTTCCGCGCCGGATTCTCCCCTAGCGGTTTGAAGGGTATATATCCCATTATAACCTACTTCTTGTAATTTCTCAAATATTTTTGCAAAATTAGTAGCGCCGGATAAAGGCTCTACCGTTTGGTTTTGGGTGTTTCTATCCTTTAGGTGGATATTGTTTATCTTCTCATAAAACATATGCAAATAAACATCATGCTCCACACCAACAGTTGTCATATTGCCTGTATCATACGTCAAGTAGAAATTATCTCCCATATAAATGATATCAGCAATGACATCCATCTTATCTTCAATTTCGAAAGAAAAATTGAGACGCTTAAACCTTTCAGAATAATCTTGCATCTCTAATATAAACTTATCTCTTTTCTTACCGTTTGTCAAGCTAGAATCTTCTAAAATAGGAATAGTAATATTTTTTATTTTATTCTTAAGAGCAGCCTCACAAATTGGTGTTAGATTTTCATTCAAGAAATCTGTTTCAGATATCCTTTCATCAACTAAATTATCTGCACATATTGAGCTAATTGAGTATTCTTTTAAGTCTTCTGTAAAGATAGGATTGTTTTCAAACGACTCTCTTGTAACAATCCATTCAACATGATTTAATCCCAATTTAGGTAATAAGCTAAACTCTCGCTGCCAGTCTGATGGCGTATCTTGAAAACCCTCGCTGGGGTGGGATAATCTCCCTTGTATAATTCCTATTTTCATCTAAATGTTTATCCTTTTAAGTTGTATTTCGTTTGATATCATTTCATTATCGAAACAAACAGAAAGTATAATGTATTTCGCTATCTCTTCCGGATCGATAAATGTATCGAAATCTTGGTTTTTCACTTTCTTACCCATCTCCGTCTGAATAGAACCAGGAGAAAAGCAGTATGAACGTATGTTATTGGTGCGATACTCGTCGTGGAGGGCTCTTGTGAGCCCAAGTAAGGCGTGCTTGGACGAACAGTACACCGATGTGTGTTTGAAGCCGCTATAGGACGATGAGGAGCCGATATTGATTATCCTGCCCCAACTCTTTGCTAGCATGCCTTCCATAAATTCTTGACAAAGCAGAAAAGGCGCTCGGACATTTAAATCAAAAGAGCGATTAAAGTCTTCAATCTTGGTGTCCTCAAATGACTTAACAACAAAGACGCCTGCGCAATTAACTAGAATATCTATGGTTCCAAGCTTTTGCAGAGCATCTTTAGATAAAGCTTCTATCTCTGCAACCTCTTCAAGATTGGCAGTTTTATAAAAAACGTTTTTGCTGGAATCTATTTCCTGAGTAATCTCAATTAAGTTACTCTCGTTTCTGCCGGTTAAATATAAATTACAACCATATTTTGAAAACTCGGCAGCAATGCAGCGGCCTAAGCCGCCGCTTGCACCAGTAATCAAGACATTTTTGTCATCTAATATGGAAAGCAATTCTTGCATTTAAACTTCTAGAAATATCTAAGTTTGTCGGCAATTGCTTTTTCTGCAGCTGAGAATGTTTTCATTCCAGTTCCTACGATTGCGGAAGCCTTTGAAATCTCTTCCATCATCGTGTTCAAATCATCGGGTTCAATTGAGGCTGACTGATCTGAGCCATACATCTCTTTATCTAACGTAATATGACGCTCAATTGCGGAGGCTCCGACTGCCACAGCCAGCACGGTTGGCATAACTCCGCCTTCGTGTCCGCTGTACCCTACCGGGCAACCATAGCGTGACGATAGTGTGCTAATCAGGTTTAGATTGCAATCCTCGTCTACACATGGATATGTCGACACACAGTGAAAGAGTGTGTATGGGCAGTCATTCTTATTAAAGATTTCTACTGCATTATCTATATCTTCAAAATTACACATTCCAGTAGAAATAAAGGTGTGTCGCTGTTCTGCAGCGATTACTTCCAACAAGTCGGTATGTGTGAGCATTGCTGACGCTACTTTGTTAAATGGAAGATTGTATTGTTGAAGAAACACTTGGCTCTCTATATCCCAAGCGGATGCAGACCATAGAATACCAGCATCATGACAGTACTGATTAATGACATCATAATCTTCCTTAGTAAATTCCAATCCCTCTTTTTGTTCACGCTGGGTAGTTCCCCATGGGCTTTCGCGTGTTCCAGCAAGATAGTCAGCCGTATATACAGTGTCGATGTCTCTCTTTTGAAACTTTACTGCATCGCAGCCGGCATCCTTAGCCATGTCGATAAGTTGCTTGGCAATTTTTAAATCGCCGTTATGATTAATGCCAATTTCTGCAATAAAAAAGGGCGTATTTGTTTTGTTTTTATATGGATCAAAAGATTCCATGTTCTCTCTCCTTGTTAATCTAAGTTTATTCTTTCTATGCCATCATAAAGGGTACTTATGTCTGAAACTAGTTGGAGATTGATACCGAGTTCTTTTAGCCAGTAATATACTTCTTTCGAGGATTCTCTTCCTGCTTCGATTTCCCAATCGAGAACATCGCCTCGGTTAAATAAGTTTTGTGTGTTACCGTAAAAATGCTGATATGTATCTTCATTAACTTTGTCGTTAGTGAGATCCCAACCTAAGCCTACTATGTTTTTAACCCCTAAATGAACAGTAAGAAAGAGTACTGTTTCTAACATTATACCCGGTCCACACGGTCTTGTCAAGGAATTGGAAAGCAAAAAATCATCAAATTTCTTAGTGATAGTAACAAATTCATTGTTTATTTCAGTCCGGATTGGAATCTTAAAGTATAAATCATGTTTTTGACACGGGTGCCAGCGCTGTCCTAAATCGTAGTTGCTACTAGCTACAATTATTGGGCGAGTATTCTCGTCGTATTTATAATGTTGATAAAGTGGAGCGCATATTGGCATCGGCAAGTTTGCACAATTGAAAAAATGAAAATCTGTGACATCATCAAATGTGTTATAAGCCTGCTTCACACTAATTGTAAGTTTGTCCGCTAGAAATTCATTAAGAAAATCTTCAGAATATTGACTTAAGCTTGGGCCGCAATTTAAAATATAGGCAGTATCGCCTTTGTAAGAGTCTTTTAATATGTCTACTTGGGCTTGTAAGTCTGTAGTTTGTGATAATTGCTTTTTGAGGTTTATTCTCTTTTGAACCTTATCAGGATAAACTACTTCAGATGGTTTTGTTATAAGTTCTATTATGTCTTGTCCGATTTTTGCCGAGACATAATTAGGATCACCTAAAAGGCTTGCCTTAGAATTCTCTCCTTCGGAGGCGAGTGAGCCGGCTTTCCACATGTCATACGCCAAGCGAAGCTTTTTTTCTAGCGCTAGCGATATTTGGTTCATACCACTCACTGTCGATTGGGTATGCAGGATTGTTAACAATGCAACTGTCCCACATACCGCTTACCATAAATTTGTTTTCAGGATCAATGTAATCCAAATGTCCGCCTTGATCTGGAGCCATTACAGGTACACCATTTAAAATAGCTTCAAATATAGTTAATCCAAAACCTTCGCCGCGAGGTAATAATGCAAACAAGTCACTGTTTTCGTAAAGCCATTTAATATTAGATTCTGCAATATATGAGGGAGCAAAAGAATGTTGTTCTTCTTCTCCTCTTTATGTACTACAGCTCTGATATTCTTAACCGCGTTGGCTATTTGTTCGGCATTCTGTGCTTCAGCAGACTCAAATGTTTTAATTATAAAGAGGCAGTCTTCCTTATCTCCAAGTTCTGCAGTGAATGCGGCGATAAGTTTATCAAACCCTTTTCGGTGTGTCCACTGAGACATTGAAAAGATGACAAACTTGTCTTCTAAAGATTGTGGTAAATTAAGCGGTTGTGAATTTATTGAATCTACGTCATATATCGGGTGAGGTGCTAACAATACGTTGTTGCAATATTTTGAGTACAACTCAACATTCATCTGACAAGCTGTGATTATGCTATGCGGTTTGAACCATTCAAGAGATTCTCTCCATTCCGCTGATATGTCAGTAGTCTCCCACACAACAAGGTGATGGTTTCGCTTTGCAGATTTAATTATCTTAGACAGGCACGGCGTTTGAATGCCGTCTGTCGTTGAAAAGCGGCTGTCGGCAAACAATGGCATTGGTGTTGGCATGTGCCAAACACACTCATAGTCGCTATCGGCAATAAATGAGGTGATGGAGGCGTCACTCTTGAAAGAGTACTTCTTAAATAATTCCTGCTCTCTCGGAGACAGTGAATTCAGTTTTACGCCGGCTGCAACAGTCGTATATATCTTCAGTTCTATCTCGCCCTTATTAGCCGCCATGTCCAATGCATCGAGGTACCTTCTTGCCGCGATACCGTAGCCAGAGAGATCTAAAAATTGAGCACAGTAGACTACCTTCTTCACAGAACAATAACCTTGGTTTCCTCAACAGTTGGTGCGCCAATGACAGATTGTACAGAATCTACAAACTGAGAATATAGGGCATCTTCACTAAATTTATTGTTTAAAAATTCAGCGTGGGTTCTGACACCTTCAGTATTGCCCGACTGAACGTCGCTATAACACTGTCTCATCTGTTTCTTTGCTGATGACTCTCTGGCGTATGCCCATTTACTATCAGCTTGAATAATTCCATCCCAAACTGCTTCTTTTTGAACATCATTGATATCAAAGGCAACATTATAGAATTGTTCCTTTCCGTCATCATCTATCAAAAGTCTAGTTGTCCGGACCAGCCGACTGTTACAACTGGAAGCGCAGAGTATGCAGCTTCGAAAAGCGGCAACCCAAAGCCTTCGCCATGAGGTAGTGACACAAATGCCTTTATTTGAGGATGAAGATACAGAGAGTGAATTTCTTCATCAGTCATATCTCCATGGAGCAGGTATATTTTACATTTTCGATCTGTGGGCGCTTGCACATCTTCTAGAATTCTTCTAAACTTAGCTTCTGTACTAGCTCTATCCACGAGCGAGTTCTTAGCCATGTTGGTTTTAACAACCAATCCCACATCATCGTCTTTAAATTCAGATAAAAACCACTTTATGGTATTCGCTATATTTTTCTAGGACCGTATTGTGATATCAACAAAAAGTTAAAGTCATGCTCAAGATTCAAATCTAATTCAGGCAGCGTGTCATATTTTTTGGTGGATAATTCACCACGTCAACAGGCACCTGCAATCCATAATCTAATTCTTCGCCGGTGTCCTCATTGACTGCTCGATAAACTGTGTTTTCAAAAACATTCTTAGAGTGGTTAGACACAACTATTAACTTTTTCATGTTATTCGAATGTTGCAGCCACTGTGGCGCTACACGGGTAGTTTCAATACCGGCGGTATACCCTATGTTAAGAGGTGCTAAGTTCTCAAATTCATTTGGAACCGTGATTTGTAGTGAAGCATCAAACTTGCCGCCTTGTTGTATAAACCCAATTGTTTTTTCAATGGCGTCATCAATCCACTCCCTCTCTTCGTTGATATCATTTATCCACGAAGTGGCGCCCCATTGTAGTGGCTGAATGAATATATTGAACAAGTCCGGACGCGATCTCAGCGAACGTAATGCAAAGCGTGATTGTTCACCATAACCGCTTCGTGTAAGGATTGGACCCTTAAGTATAATATTTTTTCTCATGCTATCTCCTTTAATTCCCAACGAGCATAATTCTTTCTTGTATTCCAAGAACCGTTTTCTTCTATAACTTCATCAATCTTGGCAACCCAAGCTTTTTCGAAATCTTCAAAATTATAATTTTTCTCAACATGCTGTATACCAAGTTCAGACATATTATTATATGCCTTCTTGCTGCATTTGAGCGCTTTGTTCATCATTTTTTCAAACTGATCTTGTCCCATTCTATCTTCATAGATATAAGGCACCTGTAACGATCCAATAACCGATTTGCTAGCAGGTACAACACCCCAACCAAACCAATTTTGTCCATCAGTTACTTGCTCTTGCAATCCGCCTGTCATATTAACAATGATGGGGGTACCACAGGAAAGAGATTCCAGCGTTGCCAAACCAAAACCTTCTGCATCGGCAATGTTGATCGTGAAGTCTGCTGCATTGTAAAACGCGGCGAGTTCTTCCGGTGTGACTTTGTTAGTCGATAATAGAACCTGCCCATCGCTGATACCCAGATGTTCTATAAGATGAGGCAGATCCTGTCCGTGTGGATCTCTAGGATCTGTATGCATGAGCAGGGTTGCTTTATCGTGCCCAACCTTGTCTAACCACTCTTTGAACCACCAAATCAAAGTGCCACTCTGCTTTCTGCGAGCATTTCTGTTATTCCAGAAAAACACTTTCTTATTTGGGCTTGTAAAGTTTTTGCTAGTGTTTATAATTTGTGTTTTTATATCCTTTGCTTTCGCTACCTCTTCTGTCTCTTTAAATTTATAAAAAACCGAGGAATTTACAGCATGTCCAATTCTGCCACCATACGAGTCTGGTGATGCTGTTTTGATAATTTCATTGGTAACCTTTGAAATAGCTACAACCGAATCGGTTGAATCATACCAGATCTTATTAAACATTGGTACCGGGAAATTATCCCAGACATGATAATAAACCATAGGCACATATGCTCTAATTTCATTTTCTATTTCCCATAGCCAATCGTAAAATCTAGGATCAGTCATAAACCATAAGACATCAGGCTTTTCTTTTTGTAAAATGGAACGAATAATTTCTTGATTTCCGTAATTGTCAACAGGGATAATCCTGAAATCTTGATTCCAGCCCTCCACCATTACTGGCGTGTAATCATTATGCTTCATAGCTCCGCCTAAACAAATAAACTGGTATCTACCAGTCTTTAAAAGCGCTTCGATGAAGTATTTTGTTTGTGTACCCACTCCGGAGGGAGAGAGCGGATGATCTGATATAACCAGAATCTTCTTTTTTTGCATGTGTATATTCCTTTATGATGTACAATGTTTTGTGTTATAAAATTGACAGCCGTACCCACCAGTGCAGGACAACTTATTCTTAATATAACGTTGATTTTTAATATTGTACAATGCTTTATTTAATAATTTAAGAGCATTATCTGTTTTTCGCGCACCAGACGTAACTCTAAAAAATTCTACGGCGTCATTCGGGCGCTTGGACGTTCTTTTCAGAAGCGCAAAGTGCGTTTCAACATTTTTTGGCTCTACATTCATCTTTTGACAAAAGAATTTTTTGTAAAGGGTAAGTTGATAAGTCACCATTGGATCCGAGCGCTTTTTGGCATCCCAGCCCCATGAACAAGTTTTCCAATCAAAGATGTGTACCTTCCCATCGGGAGTTGCTACGACTGCATCAATGAAGCCTTTGAAATTATAATCTTCTTCGCCATCGATGGGCTCCATAAGCGGCATTTCAACGGCAAGTACTTCATACTCTTCAAAATACTCATCAAGGGCATCTTGTATCTCTGGGATGATTTTGTTGCCTTGTCCGATCATATCTAAAACAAGTTTCTTGTTTACGTTAACGTCTTCCGGTAATTCTGAAATATTCTTTTTGAGTTCATTTACAAAGAATTCATTGTCCATCTCTTCTTGCATCAGCTTCTTTTCGCATACTGAGTGAATGGCAGAGCCGAATGCGGTATATTCGTTTCCTTTGAATCCGGCGATCTTATCAACGCGGGTTAATTTGTGATAGAATGCGCAATGCACCCAATCCTTAAGTTCAGAAAATGATATATGCGGCATGTTTGCTCCAGTTGATTATATATTATAACATGTTCAACTGGTGCCGTCAAGAGATTCTATCTTTTGGATACCATTTATTTTATCATAGACAGCAGGTGACACACTTTTTAAGAAGTTGTGATTGCTATCCATATAATATTCTGTAAATGCTGTAGCAAAATATTCTCGCAGAGACGTGGCTGCGTATGCGCTTATGAAAAGCCCTTGTAGAATTTGAGATAGCTTATCGTAGCCAATTTTCTTATAGAGGAAGTCATCAAACTCTTGATTAAACTCAACTTCTCTAAAAAATGACTTGGGTGCCTTATATCCCATGTTCCAGAGGATATCGTGCAGTCGAGAGCGCTTAGCTAAAAACTCTTTTTTAACTTTTTCATCTCCATACAAGTAATACCCATGTGGAGACTCAACTGAGTGTGCAATTTCGTGAATTAAATCATCATATAGATCATTATCATCATCCTGTAAATTAGAGACATAAACTGTTCCTGAATCATAAAATGCATTTATGTTACGCTCTTCAAATTCATCAAACCAACCTACAATTATCATTTCTATCTCTTCTAAAAGATGCATTGGTAATTGTGATTCCACTTTTGCAACAACCCCCTCAACATCAACATCTGATGTTGGGGGATCTTTGAAATACACATGTATTCCAGTGGCTGTATAAAAATCGGTGTTTTTACTTTGCAGTTGTTTCTGTTTTTCCATTAAATGATTTATAAGCATCGTCTAATCCTAATTGATATCCGCGAAGAAAGTTCTCTTCTGCCATTGCATAAACAAACTCCGGAAACTCATGAGCCATGGTTTCGGCTATCATATTAACCGTTACCTCTTCTTGATCGAACTTTGTGCCCACATATTCAACTAACATGTTTTTAAGCGCGGTATCTGTTCCGACTGCCATAGCTAACATATCATTTGTATGAGCTTCTTCCTCGTTTATTACTTTCTCTAATTCTTCTTGTAAAGACATAGTATTCTCCTTTCGTTAATATAACTTATATAATAAGTTTTGTTTACTATAAAACTTTAGAGGCTAAAGTAGCCAACTCAGAACGTTCACCTTTCCTAAAGGTTACGTGTCCGGAGATGGGGTACTGTTTAAATTTTTCGACTGCATGGGCTAATCCATTGGACGTTTCATTAACATATACATTGTCAATTTGTTCTACATCACCTGTCAAAACTATCTTAGTACCTTCGCCTATACGAGTTATTATAGTCTTAATTTCATGCTTTGTCAAGTTTTGCGCTTCATCAATTACTATAAATGCGTTTGCAATCGATCTGCCGCGGATATATGTTAGTGCTTCCAGCTCAATTTTTCCTTTTTCCATGTACATTTCAAGAGATGTTCTATCTCCCATCAAAAACTTAAGATTGTCTTGTATGGGCATAAGCCATGGGAGCATTTTCTCCTCCATCGTTCCGGGCAAGAAACCGATATCCTTTCCAAGGGGTTGTACCGGGCGAGAAACTATCAGTCGAGAATAGTGATTATTTTCACCACGGAGTCCAATTGTTTGCTGCAGTCCGGCGGCAATTGCCATGAGAGTTTTGCCGGAACCAGCTCTACCAACAAGAGAAACAATTTTTATATCCGGATCCAGCAACATATCAATTGCGAACACCTGCTCCTTGTTCCTTGCCTCTATGTTCCAATCCGGGATTCCCTTATGGACTATCTTCTGCAATGGAGTGAAGTGGCTTTTAAAGCGCGCTAATGCAGACTTTTTCTCATTGGCATTAGAGACTAACATGATATATTGATTTGGATACCATGGTTCTGCAATATCATCTTCGTGAATTATTATTTCCTCACCTGAGTAGTACCTATCTACTATTGGATCATCCACAGAGTGGATTATAATTCCATCATATAAATCATCAGAGGAAGTAACTGCACTTTCAGAATTATAATCTTCCGCTTGAATACCGATCGAATCACAAATAACTCTCATGTTTATATCGCGACTTACTAAAGTTGTTTTGCGATTGTCTATTGAATTCTTTACTGCCATGGCAGTGGCAATTATAGTATGATCTGGAATCCGGATGTCTAAGTCTGGTGGAAATATGACTTCTCGTAAGGAAGAATATGACATGACTTTCAGGATTCCATGTCCTTTTTCTATTCTGACGCCGTTCTCCAGGTTCCCTTTGATTCTCAATTCATCTAAAGTGCGGATGAATTGTCTTGCATTAATACCAACAGAATCTTGCCTTTTTTTTTATGATTATCAATTTCTTCCAATACCTTTAGCGGTATAAAGATGTCATGATTATCGAACTTGTAAATACATGCTGCGTCAGTTAGGCAAACACTAGTGTCAAGCACGTAATTTTTTTTAGCCATTAAAGTTTGCTCTCGCTGTTTTAATTAGTAACCATTAAGTAAAATAGTACTTTTATGGTGCCTGCAGAGGGACTTGAACCCCCAACCTACGGTTTACAAAACCGTTGCTCTACCAATTGAGCTATGCAGGCAATTTTTTAATTATTTGCCAATCGGCTACAAACACTATTGGTTTTTCACCTTTCTTATATGGTACACCGTGTTTGCGCAACTTGTCAACTTCTTTTTTAAAAGTTATTTGAGCTTCCCATCCGTCTACACCTATTCGCAATTCAGACTCGGATACTAAATATCTCTTCTTTAAGGTAACTTTAGTGGTTGGAACTGCGAAAGATTTAACAATGACTCTGTCACCTATCTGATAGGATTTCTTCGACTTCATAAATTTTGTTTACTGTGTGTGTTGTTGCTTTTGGTAACAATAATACTCGGAAGCAGAAAAACGCAACCAAGAACATTGCCATAGCTAATACCGTCATCTCTGCGACTGTCTCAAGTTTTTTCTCAAAGCCCACATTAATATATATGAGTTTTAAAATAAATTGGCTGGAGGGGAAGGATTCGAACCTCCATAATGCACTTTCGTGTGATCATCACCGTCGAAACAGGACGGCGCGTCTGCCAATTCCGCCACCCCCCAAAGGGATCCGGTTTTATGTTTGAGTAAGGATAACCGGCAACCTACAAGTCTAAATAGACTTATGCATCAAACGTTAACGTTCCATTAGAGGTAGAAACTGAAGCAGTCCAACCACTAAGAAATGGAGCCTGCGCGATGATATTGTCGGCGGTAATTTGAACCTGTGCAGTTAGAGTACAAAAAACCGCGCTTGTGATCATACTTCTCTGTAGAATATTCAATACAGTCTACATCGTAGAAATTATCGGAAATAACTTCGTTCAAATAGGCGCCAAAGTCTCCATCACGGGCGTAATCATCAAGATATTCTTCTTGACGTAGACGTTCGATAATGCTTCCGCCATATTGTGTCGATACCTTGAGCTTCGGCGTAGCAATAAGCTCTGAAAACGTGCTAATGACGTCTGTTTCTGCTATTGCAGTTTCCACCTCAGTCTCATTGTGTACAAACACATCAACACCTTCGCTGTATGTTAGGGTAACCATTGTATCCGGTTCAAGATTTAAACTTTTCAGTTTTGTTATAATTGACATTTTTTCTCCTATATAAGTCAAGATGGCTGCCCCTCGCGGGCTTGAACCGCGGACAAGATGATTAACAGTCATCTGCTCTACCAACTGAGCTAAGGGGCAATAAATTCTTCGGGAATCCAAACAACTGTGTATCCCTGTTTTATGGGTGGCGCAGTGTTGTTTTTTGTATTTTCATTTATCTTAAGAAGCAATAAACAGGATCTGGGAACCTTAATTGCTTTCAATCCGGTTGTGCCGGCGCCGATCCACGGTAATATATCATAATCACAATTTGATGCCAGCAGGACACTGTCACCTGAAGGATACAAAAAATTGTTATGTCCGACTTCAGACAGATAGCATTTAGTATATTTGGATTTATCCATAATATATTTTAACATCTTAAGAAGTGACTGTCAACTCATATTCCAAAGATAATCTTTCCAAATAGGATTTATATTTGCTTTATTAACAGCTCTAAGGATATTTGTTTTTGGGCGGAAAGGTTCTCTTATTAATTTCATTCCTGCCTGATCAGGGGTTTTGTTTCCCTTTTTTTGATTACATTTCTTGCATGCGGCTACGAGGTTAAACCAAGTATTTTTACCACCCTTACTTCGTGGCAACACATGATCTAGCGTTAACTTCTCGCTTGGAAAAGTATTAGCACAGTATTGACATTGATTATTGTCTCGCCAGATGACATTTGCTCTTTTGCAAGCTATCGTTGTAAATCTGAACTTAACTATTGTTTTCAGCGCTATCACTGATGGTAATTTAAATTTCTCGGTTACTGTTCTGACTTCTTCTGTGTATTTCTCTACTGCCATGGCTTTTCCAACAATACATAACACTAAAGCTTCCACCGCGTCGATTACCTCTACGGGACGAAAAGAAGAGTCCAACTTTAAAGTTTTGAAATTTTCCATCATTTTAATTATGAGTTAAAATTATCTTCCGGAAGGTTTTCCGGCGGTGCGCACAGGGGGTATATCAAAATTTCTAGCTTTTTTTGTTAACTCAGAAGAACTTTGTAATTTTTCTTCTCCACCTATCCCCCACAATAATTCAACTCCAATCTCCTCACACACCGACTGCTCTGGTGTATTCGTTTTTCCGCGATCGCCGCCGTTAGCAAAGTAAGTTGGTTCAATGCGGCGGATCGCCTCACACACCGTTCCATCATCATCGTCCACTGAATCAACCAGTATAACGCCCTTAATTGCATTTAAGATTTCGACGCGTCGTTCATATTCCATGAATACAAACCCCTTCTTACGATATAACCAGTCGTCAGAATTCGCGATGATGATAACATCACCATATTTTGCTGCCTCTCTGATCATCCTGATGTGTCCTGCATGTACAGGATCGAAGCCGCCTGAAACCATTACAGTTTTATTTTTTTCACTCATTAGTAAACTCCAAATTTGTTTTTTCTAAGTTACATAGTAACAGCATATAGTGCAATTTTGCAGGAGATAAATCAGATTGATCAAATATTTTAATTATTTTCCAGTCGATTACACAAGAAATTCTTAAAGCATATAGAATCCACTCGCTGCAGTACCATTTGTTTTCCTGTTTTACTCGAAAAGGTAAAAACTGAGAGAGCAGCATCCCAAACCAATCATATCTTGAACCTTTCGTTATATCGTAAAAATCTAAAATAGTGCTGTACTGCTCATCTGTGATGCTTATCTTGAAGAAATCCCAATTATTTGAATTGTGTGTATCTATCTCTCTTTTAACAATTTCTGCTTTTATAAAAGGACTAATTCCTATCCATGTTTTTTTATCTTCTAATATCAACTCAGCATGGCTGTACTGGCTTTTAGTCCACTTTCTCACAACTCTATTGACAAGATTACCTTTTCCTTTGTATAAAGCAATCCAGATGTTCTTCATATAGTATCTATTTTGGTTCTCTATTTTTTACATGATCATTCATGTAATTTATATTATTTCTTTTTTCAAAAACAGTTCTCACTACTTCTTCTGTTTCAAGATCATACTTTTCTTTAATATCCCAAAGAGCAATTTCTAAAGAATCCTCAAACTCAATTGAGGGCTTTTCTGGCTGTTTTTTTATTTTCTTATTGAACCATTTTAGTATAAACATAATATTATTGATATGGTGGAGGCGGCGGGAATCGAACCCGCGTCCGCAATAAATTCAAAGTTAAGTCATTCACATGCATAGTCAGTTTCCTTCACCCACTGACAAAGATAGGAAGCTATAAAACAATGCTTACTTCCCTATTACATTGAGTTTTTTGATTTTTACAACTTATCTGTTGTTTTGATTAGATTGGATAGAAGGCTCTAATCAACCTCCCTACTAAGCGGCTAAGCGCTGTTCGAAGTGTGTGTTGTTATTTGCAACTAATTTATTTGAACTATTAAGGCTGTATCTTGCCTGCATGCACTCGACTTCTTCAATACCCCGTCGAAACCAATATCACCCCCTTGATTTTTTAATTATAATCCCAATTGGCGAGTGATCTAAATCATCTAACCAAATTAAAGTTTCTTTGTTACGCTTTACCTTATCGGCAAATGTAAATTTAATTTCTTTTGATGCCTTTTTTAAGGCTGCATCTTCACTGCTATGTTTACTAATGAATTCGCCTTGGATGTAATTGCCATCCCACTTATATAATTTCCACATTATAGTCCTTCTTCTATTGTTTGTCTAACGCGTTCTTCGTTGAAGCCAACATGGGCTGAATAAAATTTCATATCTCTGCCAATGTAAACATAAGTTGGAAACCCACTTAAGAGGTACCCATCAAAGGCTTCGGCGTCCGTTGATAGCATTTTATCCCGGGAGCCTTGTAATATCGGAGCTGTGGTAACACCGTGTGATGCTACCCATTCATTTATTTCTTCTTCTGTTGGTTCAATTCCACTAACAGCACCATCTAATAAAACCGTTACGAACTGAATATTTTCATTTGAATACTCATCTTGAATTGGCTGTGCGTGGTGTCCTGCCATCTGACAAGGATAACACCAAACTGTCGAGAAGTCAAGAATTATTATGCTGCCTTCATGTTTATATAGCTCCCATGAATCTCCATTTTGATCTAATAAGGCAAAATTACATGCGGTGTCTCCTTGATCTAGTTGCCGGCAGTTATCCGCTGGTACAACGCCAACCGGTGCCATGGGTGGAGCCTGAGTGTCTTCTGACGGGGGATTGCTCAACCTCTAATTTAGATGGTGAGCATCCAATTAACAGTAAGAATAATAATTTTGTCATTTAATTTTCCTCTTTAAAATAGCTATCGATTTTATAATTTCTGCAGACTTTCTGGAATTCTTGAGGAGTGATTCCCAAGAACCGAGCTGCATCTTTTTTTGACTTTGTGGTTGAAATAGCAAATTTTAATACTGCATCTTTCACTAAGTAATTAGTTTTTCTCCAGATATCGAAACCATAAAGTCTATTATTAATATGTTCTGCAGCTAACTCTAGCTTGACTGCAATTAATTCTTCAAGTGATAGAGAGCTTATTCCTATTAATAAACTGTCATTAATTTTATTTTGATCTTTTAGTTTAATTATTATGCTTTTATTATTAGTAGTAGTATTCTTATCTTTCATTTTACTATCATTACTATCACAAGCAGAACACAATTAAAGTATAAACACTTAGCAGAAAGTTGTCAAGTAAATACTTTGTGACAATTTAAATTAAGCAACACAGCACCCACTTTATTTTGCCGGGAGTCGCGCTATAATCAAGCGGATCTGCCGGCAACTCGCCGTCTGCCATGGCATTCAAAAGATTCATAATATATGAATGTATTACATCAGCTTTAGCTTGTGACATTTCTTCTGCCTTCATTGCCTTTTCGTTTATATACTCTTCAACCGTCAGCCCATCCCCATCATCAGCTTTTGCAGCTGCCTTTACAATTGTAGCACGCGAAGATTCTTCATCATATGCTTTCTGTAAGCCCTCTCTCGTTGCGGTTGCATCATCGATTATAGCGAACGCGTTGCGCAGCTGTGAGAGATGCAAAATACTATACTTTCCTTCTGCATCTTTGGGAAAGGCAGATTCTAATTGTACCGGTACCGGCTCCTTCTCTTCATCACCTGCCATTTTATAGCTCCAGCTCTAAGTCGTCTTCGCCAGCTTCTAGTTCGCCAGCTTCTCCTGATGTTGCCATATCATACGCTTGATTTGTAGGCTCATCTACAGAAGATGCCAATTCTTCTTCGAATTTATCGAAGTATAGTTTAAGATTGGCAATTATATAATCGTAGAACAGTTCTTGATCTTCCGGATCCGAGAGAACTTCGTATGCATCGATAACATTTGTCTCTATTTTTTTGAATGATTGGTACGCCACATTACGCCCTGTCTCGTCACCTTCGACATCCGCTCCGAACGAATCTCGCGGATCCGCCGGCTCTTCTTCATCGTCTGCTGATTTTTCGGCATCAGTGCGAATATCGATAAACTTATCGTCATCAGTATTACCGCCAACATTAATCTCTACCTCCTCATCTAAATTATCTTCTCCAGCGTCGTTGTTAACTTGCGCGGGTGTCAGGGAATTAACGACGGCATTCAGGATATGTGCACGGAATGATTGCCTTTGAGAACTATTTGTTGTCAAGGACTTGTAATCTTCTTCCAATACTGGTATAATCTTTTTAAGGAGCTGTTCAAGCATATTAATCCCAGTTGATTTGTTGGGTGCAGGATCGACGTCAGGCGTCTGTCCTTCTGATAATTGCTGCATTTCGATATCAAGAAATTGATCGATTATTGTACGCAATTGCATCTCTTCGTTGCTGTTTTTTTTTGCTTGACATGTCTTATAAGATGTCTTATGTTCTCTCTGAGAATTCTTTCTTCATTTGGATTCATTGTTAATGCCTCTTTCTATAATTAGTTCCATAACTTCGGCAAGTAAACCTAAGTCTATATATTCTTTTTTTGTTTTCTTTTTCTTAGTTTTCGGCTTATCACGTTTTCCGGGCGTACTTGCCCCTCGCTTAGCCAATGTAGATCCCAAAGGGGCAGAATGCCCATCCATTGAACCACCAGCAACACCGACGGCAGACATTTCATCAACCTTTCCGGAAAGCCCGAGAGTTGATAAGACATTATCTACATTCTCTCCGCCGACAAAGTCTTCTAACATTTTACGAGCTACATCGCTCTTGGTGGCTTCTATCAATACAAATCTAAGATCACTAGCGTGGAATTGTGCAGGATCTTTTCCTGCCTTAACACTTGGCATATTTCGAAAAAAGCTCTGTATTATTCCTTTCTTCGATTGATAACAATTGTATATACTCAGCTGAATGCATGCTCGGTGATACCGCGGTTTCATTTGGGGGTATCAGGATTAAATCCCCGTCAACACCACCGCCAATATATTTCTCAGCAGCTGTCCAGCGTTTTGCATCGCCACCCTTTGTGCTAGCGCCCAAAATAATATCACTACCGGCAGGAATGGGGAATATGTTGGGTTCAACCTTTCTGGCTGCTCCTTCCCTCTCTTCTGCCGCTCCAGCGATCGCATACGCAGCACTTATGGGAGAGCGTATTTCGGGATCATTGAAAAATCCCACTACAACATTACTTAAATCAGCAGTAAGTATTTTCCAAATTGCCAAAGAATCATTAGCAGTCAATTCTTTACCATTAGGTAAACTGCGTCCACTTTTAGTCGGCATAGAAATGAGCACTATAACCTCATCTGCCATGGCAGCGTATTTTCGCACCATATCTAGGTGTCCCTTGTGAGGTGGCTTAAAAGCACCGGGAACTATTGCGATAGTTTTTGGGTAATCAGCGTCTATCACCGGATCATCTGATTCGTCTTCGATATCAAACTCGTCTTCTTCACTAATTGGCGCCGCAAATTTATCACCTTTGTCAATGGCAAAATTAGCTCTGCTAAATTCTAAGCGATCTACAAACTTAATACCATTTCCCTTGTGATCGACTGCTACGTAACCTTCAGGATTACTGGCAACCAAATCTCCTGAACCGTTGTCAACAAAGTGTTTTGTATTGTATACGGCGTTATTGTATTTTTCAATAAAAATGTTCTTAGCTTCAAACAATAATCGACTAACTTTGAAAATATTAAGTATATCTTCTTTTTTATCATTAAACGATTGTAGAGTTTGTTGAGCATTGGCGGTTGCCCTCTGTTTACCTTTGTCACTTTTTAAACTGTTGATCTTCTTCTGAACACGTTGCGAATACCAATTAACAAATCCCTCAAAAGATTTCTCTGGGTTCTCTAAAAAGCTCCCGCTTTTGATTTCGCTGTTTATATAAATATTCAAAAAAGCAGAGGGAAGATCATCATAGTTTATCTTTTCATTCACTGAATCAGCTTGTTTCACTAAACCTACAATTGCCGCCTCTTCTTCTTCCGTTAGTGTGACTACACCGGTGTCGTCGGTAAAAAATGCATCATCGAACCATATTCCGGGCGTCTGCTTAAGTTTCGAAACATCAGCACCAAAACTAGCACCACTCTCTAAGCTATCATATGTTGTGTGAAATACAATACCAAACTTAGACTTGCCAACCTGTTCACCTAACTTTGAATCAACAGGCACAGCATAAACAATAGTATTGGGCTTGAAACGATAATGAGGCTCACCATTTATATCAACAGTGTCGATCATCTCATCGTCAAACATAAAATCACCTTGTAGGATATTTTTTATGCCAAGTGAGGGGAGATACTTTAAAGCTTTTGTGAGCTTATCTACCAACCCCGGAGCATGCCCGTGATTTTTAATGATATCTTCTTCGGTATAGTTAATTTTAGGTACCTTATTGAAGATCGACTTGGTACCAACAAAAAACTTACCGTTTTCAGGATTAATCCCCGCAAAGATAGCAGGCGCTCCGTCCCATTTGACGGACGTTTGTATGCTAGACTTGGTATTCCCCTTGAGAGTCTGCAAAAGCTTTAGAAGGAACGCTCTAGCCATCTTATAGCCCACTGGGCCCTGGGTGAGCACAAGCTCTTCAAGGTGAGTGAGGTGTGTGTTAGCTTTCGCCATTATTCCTTCCTTTGCGATTCTTCTAATATATTAAGCTTTTCCTGAAGGACACCCATATCATTTTCCATTCGCCTAGCAAAGCGCTTTACTTCTCGCAAATGATTTTTTGCAAGTTGTAGCCTTCTTCTTTCCGTGACAGTCTTGGGATTAAGATTGGAAATTATTTCTTGGAGTCCCTGAATATAGGTAAAGATGTTTTTTTCATCAAGACTCTCGGTAAGAAAATCTCGCCATTGTGAATCTAATGACATTGTGTGTTCCTTTGGGTTGTGTAATAATAATAGCTTCTGTATAAAGCGGTTTCGTGACTTCTTAAGTTCAACTTTTGTACTCACGAGTCATGGGTTTAGCCTTTCAGGTGCTTAGTCAAAATAGCCTTGATAGCCTCTTTTAAAGGATCCGCAGTTTCAACTTCTTCTTCTTCAAGCTTTTCATGATCTTCTTCGTAATCCCGATCACCCTTTAAGGCTCGAAGATGCTTTTCAATAGCCTCAATGTGATCTTCATCACGCCATGCGTTATGCTCATCGTGCTCTTTCTCTTCATAGCCGCTGTCTTCAGAAATACCCTCGTCAGACTCTTCTTTTTCTTTAAGAAATGCCGGCACTTCGTCATCAGACTCTTCTTTTTCTTTAAGAAATGCCGGCTCTTCGTCGTCGGTTTTACCGTCGTCATCAGCATCCTCTGTGTCAGTCTTCATGGGCTTTTTGCCTTCTTCGAGATCCGCTTCCTCTCTATTGTCGGTAGCATCTCCGGCTGTTTCCATGTCGCCATCAGCAACACCGTCTTGATCAGAGATCTCTTGAATCTCTTCGTTTTCATTGAATGAATTAAACTCCTCAAGGGTGTTAAATTTGAAGCCCCAGGCTTCTGATAAAATAGTTCTCAATTCTTTGTTTTTCCAATCTTTAGTAGACATCTTAAGTTCTCCTTTTTGTAGATGTTCGTAATAAATAGTATTTTTTATACCATCTTCCCAATCGCGAAAGCACATATTTCCGAGTTCGTATGCTTCACGCTCCATTTCTCTCATATGTTCATCGCTTTGGGCGTATCCCGGAGACGTAGATATATTGTTTAAGTCTCCGCGACAATGCTGTGTGTGGTGTACCAATTCGTGAGACAAAGAACGCAAAACATCTTTGGGATGGCGCTTTGTGACATAGAGGGTTATTGATTGATTATCTGCATCATAAAATGCTGTTTTGCCCAGTGGGTTACATGCATTTTCTTCATCACCACGAATAAATAATCTCGGCGGCTTAGAAAACCCCATTTTTTTTTGCGCAAAGGGCAAAAACTTATCAATTAAGGGTTGGAGCATGTCAGGATAGTTAATCATATATTATTCCACAATACTAAATAGTTTCAAAATAATATAAACCTATCTATATCACAGATGCACTACATCAGCAATGGGTTGCAAACTAATAGTGAACAACTCTACTATCTGATGCGGCTCATTGATGGGTTTAACAGTGGAAACCGAAACTATTCTATTAGATTTTAACTTATTTTCCATTTTAATTAAAATGCCATAGTTGCTAGCCCATCTTTTTTTCAGACTCATCCCACCGAGTCCACTCTACCATATCTCCAATGCTAAGTTTTTCCGAATGCAGCGCACCGAAAGCACTTCCATCAGTCATCATACTTCACCATCCAGCTGCAGATCCCTGATTTCAAATATGCTTGCAAGATTGCTGCAGCCTCATCTATACTACTATATGGGCCAGTATTGTTTACTTGTGATGCCGGCTCGTCATCTTCGAGCCACTTCACCACATACCCGCCCACCGATGCCGCAACACCAGATGTAGACGGTTTGTAATATCGTCTTTTTTTACTTCCCACCACCATAAGTAGTGTTTTTATACCAAAAGATCACTATCATCTAAATTTGCTATTATTATAAGTGAGAGTAAAGTAATCACAGTAAATTCGAAATCAAATATTAGATACAAGCCCCACGAGGATAGGATAAAAATTACTGATTTCCACAATTTTCCAAATTTAAAAAGCATTAGTCAAACCCTGTTATTAAGATCTCTTCTACGGGTGCTTCCACCAAGAAGCCATCCCAAGTATATATTAAACATTTTTCTTCATTATTATCCATATTGTCAATTATATATGCCTTTTGTCCTTTTGAGATTTTAATAAATCTCTTTTTCCCGGGCGAATAGCAATGCAGATATCCAGCACCTGATTTTAAACCTACTTCAGGTAGCAATTCTACCGGATTGCCATCTTCATCCAGCCCATCAATAATTGTTCCATTGAGTTGCTTGACAGCTAATTTTATTTTCTTAGCGGCATCTTCGCTATTGTAGCTCATAAATTAACTAGAGCTTAACAAGAACAAATCTGCCCTCTCATTTAATCGATGGTAAGATTGTCTTGATAAAAGATAGGATTTATTGAGTTCTTCAAAAATATCGCCTTGTTTTTCCATGAAGAAAGTTTTGTCATATGATAACCACTGGACAATAATATTATACTCATTTTCATTTATCACGACTCCTGTTTTTATAGCCGAGTCAGCCTCCATAGGGTGCCTTATCCCTATTAAATCTCCTGTTTTAAACTTATGCATATTTAATATATAACAAATTTAGACTATTTGTCAACAACTTTTTAAAATATTTCTAAAGCAATTGCCATCGCGATACCCATAGCAGCCTGAACTACCATGAACATGGTTACAGCCTTAGTCTTAAACTCTTTAAGCTCTTCTATCTCGTCAAACTTAATTTGTAATTGTGTGGGTGATGCAACTTCATCAATTTTTTCTTTCCAGGCTTTTATATCCTGTACTCGGTCTTCTTTAGCTTTTAGTTCAGTTAACTGTCCTTTAACATCTTGTAGTTCGGTTCGCAACGATTCGATTCCGCTTGACATCGTTTCAAGCTGCTGTAAAACTAACTTTGAGTAGGTTTCCCACCCATTTGTATCACTCATTTGCTATACCTCCACGATATTAAGTAGTGTGTTCATCCACCCACTAATTCTGGTTTTCCGTGCTTAACCAAATATATGTTGAATTTTATCTTACGATCAGCTGATTCTAATTCTTTTTTAACTTGATTCATATCATCAATATTGATCTGGGAATCATCATAAAATTCTATTTCTCTGATATTGTCATATTTTGACAGTACTGTATTAACGAGATAATTGCCCTTGTTAGCTCCCTCTACTCCAATCATAATGATGTCATCAGTTGGTATTGGTTTCTCGAAGGTTCGGAGCACTCTATGTATATCATCAATTGATACAGGTGCCCGAGCAGTTAACACCATAACTTGTGTATCTGGATCAGATAATCTATCTCTCTCATAATTGACGTCACATTTGGATTCTCAGTTGCGTTGTGAACATTGTCAAGTGGCGAAAAGTCAAATTCATATCTATCGTCATCTTTAACGGCATCGTATTCTTCTTGAGATCTAGTTTGAAATTCTTCACCAGTTTCTTTGTCAATAACATTAATGTAACCTTCGGTAAAGGCGATTGTCTCATCAAAATCAAATATAGATAACCGAGTTGCACCCTCGATATTTTCAAGTAAAACGTAATTACGCCAATTTTCAAGTAGGAGTTTCATTTATTAAACTTCTTAAATGGCCATTTTCTAGGCTTTGTTTTAGATATACTATCAGCTTTATCTTGTGCCAAAAGATCTTCCCAAGCAGCTGCTTCGTCTGGGGTTTGTGGGGCTCTTGCGGGTCTAGCTACTGGATCTTCTCCCGAGCCATACTCTTTGTCCCACGTTTTGGACCAATCGTCTAATCCTTTCTTTCCACCACCCGGCTTATATGATGGATCATTAGCAAATTTGTCTTGACCGGTGAGTTGATCCCAAGTATCTCTAGCTTCTTTATCTGTCAGTTCGGGCGCATCTGTTGCTTTCCCAAACTCACCAGAATCAAACATCTCCGCCCAACGATCTAAACCAGACACTTCTTGTGTCATATCATCAGAAACTGCTTCTGCTGCTTGCCCCATTTGATCTAGCGCAGGTTCACCAGCGGCCGAAAGTGTGTGTCTGCTACTTTATCAACAACACCTTGTTGCTCTTGCGCGAACTCTGCTATCTTTTCTGGGCTAAATTCCTGTGCGCACTCAGCTACTTCCCGAGCTAAATCAGGATCTTCCGGCTGTAGTGACTGAGCCAACTCCATAACATCGGATGCATCACCGCCCTTATCAACAACTTTATAGATATAATAAACTGCCGCGGCAGCAAGTAATCCACCCACAACTACTTTGGCTACTTTTACAGTCTTTGGATTCTTCTCAGAATAATCATTAATCTTTTTGCTGACAGCAATAATTTTTTCAGCCGCTTTCTCTTTAAATTTGTCTTGTATCATCCAAGCTTGGGTTGCTAATTTAAAAAGTGGATTAAACTCTTGTTCATTTAAATTTTGTAATTGGTAGTCAACAGATTTTTCCCAATTTTCTAAGAATGTGTCGACGGCGCCGTCTGATTCAGATAAAGTATTGAGAGCATTA